>Ga0180435_10000267_pt1 | contig 54054 bp, 30 predicted proteins | sample SS_ome_3_FD_132467 | JGI IMG/M metagenome (GOLD analysis project Ga0180435, IMG submission 132467) | Hypersaline lake sediment archaeal communities from the Salton Sea, California, USA - SS_3_S_1 metaG | ecosystem: Environmental > Aquatic > Non-marine Saline and Alkaline > Hypersaline >... | reverse complement strand
TCGAAGCGAGTTGATCTTGACCTTGAGGAAACGCGGAGACGTTGGCAATGGCGGCGGATTGTTATACTGAGTTGCTCGGTTTGCCCCGCGGGGTAAGGCCTCCGGATCATTACACTCTCCTGGGGCTGCAACTGTTTTGTCGGGACCTGAACGCCGTAGAAACCGCCGTACGCAGGCGATTGACGCATCTCGACGAGTTCGCCGTTCATCCTGACAAGAAGATCCGAGACGCCGCACTGGGGATCATGGGCCAGGTCGCCCGCGCGAGGACTGAGCTGGTCAATTCGGCGTATCGCCTTGCGTACGACCGCAAACTGGCCCAAAGCCTCGGCGTGGTCGAGCCTACGGAGGTTCCGAGCGAAGATAGGGCCTTGTGGGACCCCGGCGGTGCGATCAAACCATTCAATCGCGTCGAGACCGACAGCCTGCTGTCGGAGCAGTCGGCTCCGCGACGTGCCGGAGCGAGCGAAGCGGCGCGGGCTGCGGTCAGCGCGGCCGTGCAGTTCGAGCGGGTCGTATGGGATCATCTGCGAAGGTGGAAGCTCAACGATAACGAGCGACGCCTGTTGCTGTCTGAGGCGTTTGCTATGGGGATGCCGGCGACCGACGCGTTGAAGATCATCCGACGGATGGACAAGGAGTCCGAAACAGTCGCCAGGCATACGTTCAAATTGAACAATAACATGGTGATCACTCTCGCAGCGGCGCTGCTGCTGGCGGTGGGCTTGGGGATAGTGATGTTCTTTGTCGCCGGGGAGACCGATCCTACAGAGTTGTCGGGGCGCGGAACAGGCGTGGCGAGTCGACCGGCCGGCGGGCGGGACTCAGCCTCAGATCAGTATCGAGCGATGCTCGCCAAGAGGGAGGAGGCGTTCGCCGCCGCGATCGCCAGGGCCAGAGAGTTGATCGCTGGCGAGGATACGACTCTGGCCAAGGGGGAGCTTGACAAGGCTATCGCCCTGATCCCCGACGATCCGAGACTCAAGCAGGTCGCCGCGGAGCTGGCCGACAAGCGGGATGAGATAGACCGCAGGGTGTCGGATCTCCTGGGCGGAATCAGGCTCCATATTGAGCAGGGGCGCGTCGACCTGGCCGACAAGGAGCTGGCCCGGGCCGGCCGCGACGTCGACGATCGGATTGTCGCCGACCTTAGAAAGCGGATTGCCGCCAAACGCGCCGCCCTGGACAGGGCCCGCGCCGCGGAAATGCTGAAGGTGCGCGGCCTGATTCATCGCCGTCAACTGGAGCAGGCGCGGGCCATGATGTCCGAGATGTCGCGCGACCTGGGCGACGATAAGGAAAGCGCCGCACTGGCCGACGAGATTGACCGGATGCTAAAGACCCGGGACTCTGAGTTCCTCAGCAGCATATCATCTGCGCGCGCCTCGCTGGCCGCCGGGAAGCTCGACGCCTGCGCCCGGAGCCTGTCGAGGGCCGAAACCCTAAGATCCGGACAAGACGAAGCCGTACGCCTGCGGGAGGATCTCAACAAGCGGGTCGGCGGTCGGAAGGTCGCCACTCTCACCGGACATTCGGGCCAGGTTCTGTGCGTGGCGTTTTCGCCTGACGGAAAACGCCTGGTCTCCGGCGGGAGCGACAAGAGCGTCAAGCTATGGGACGTTCCGACGGTCTGCCCCCTGGGAAGCCTTCCCGGACACTCCGGCCCCGTGCGTTCGGTGGCGTTTTCGCCTGACGGCAAGCGAATCGCCTCGGCGGGTTGGGACAAAACCGTCATGCTGTGGGACGCCGCCAGCGGGCGCATAGTCGCGACCCTCAGGGGGCACGCCGAAAAGATCAACACGGTTGTCTTCTCGCCGGACAGCAAGCGCCTGGCCTCGGGCGGATGGGGCTATGTCAAGACCTGGGACGCCGCGTCCGGACGCGAACTGGCGGGGTTCAGGGCCCACAAGAGCAACATCTGGTCGCTGGCGTTTTCGCCGAACGGAAAACGATTCGCCTCGGCCAGTCGCGACAAGACGATCAGGATATGGACCGCCGGAAGCAAACGCCCGCCCGAAACGCTCGAAGGTCACAAGGGCTGGGTCTGTTCGGCGGCGTTTGCACCGGACAACAGGCGCCTGGTCTCCGGCGGATACGACATGACGGTCAAGGTGTGGAACGCGGCGTCCGGCCGCCTGATCAAAACACTCGTCGGGCACAAGAGCTACGTCTACTCGGTGGCCTTCTCGCCGAATGGAAAACTCATCGCCTCGGGCAGTTGGGACAAGACGATCAAGATATGGAGCGCCTCCAAGTGGCGCCAGGCCGCAACGCTCACCGGTCACGAAGGTCCCGTCAACTCCATCGCGTTTTCACCGGATGGGAAACGCCTGGCCTCGTGCGGGAACGACAAGACAGTAAGACTCTGGAATCTCGCTGACTGGATCGGCCCGCAGAAGTGAATCGCATCACGCCGTCGCGGGGGAAACTGCTTTCAGTTGCGATCGGGAGGCTATAGAATCGTTGCATCAACCTTATGAATACCAGGAGAACCGATAGATGATTACCAGACGCGACTTCTTCAAGACTCTCGGCGTCGGCGCAGCGGCTGCTATGCTGCCGCGCGACTTGACAGCCGCTCCCTCCGCCGCCAAACGCAAGCCCAACGTCGTGCTGATTCTTGTCGACGATCTGGGCTGGACCGATCTCGGCTGCTTCGGCAGCAGATACTACCTGACCCCGAATATCGACAGACTCGCGGCCGGAGGCATGAAGTTTACCAACGGTTACGCCGCCTGTGCGGTCTGCTCGCCCACGCGTGCGGCGGTCATGACCGGGCGATATCCGGCGCGTCTGGGAGTCACCGACTGGATCCGGGCGCGCTTCCAGGGCGGCAAGATACCCGCCGACAAGAAGAACCCCACCGGGTACGTCGGCAACGGCCCTGTCAAGTGTCCCCGCAATGCGCTCTGGATGGAGAGCGACGAAGTCACCATCGCCGAAGTGCTCAAGCCGGCGGGCTACGCATGGTGCCATATCGGCAAGTGGCATCTGGGCCCCGACGATCAGTATCCGGAGAAACAGGGCTTCGATCTGAACTTCGGCGGCTGCGACTATGGGCAGCCCCCCAGCTATTTCGACCCGTACAAGAATCGCCGCCTGGCGGACATTCCCACTCTCAAGCCCCGCAAGGAAGGGGAGTACCTGACCGATCGCGAAGGCGACGAGGCTTCGGGGTTCATCCGCGCCAACAAGGACAAGCCGTTTTTCCTGTACCTGGCCAACTACGCGGTCCACACGCCGATCCAGGGCAAAAAGGACTTGGTCGCCAAGTACAAGACAAGACCCGTGACGAACCAGAAGAACGCGACGTACGCCGCGATGGTCGAATCGGTCGACGATGCGGTCGGCAAGGTCATGGCGGTGCTGGACGAACTGAAACTCACCGAAAACACGCTGGTGATCTTCAGTTCCGACAATGGCGGTCTGCTGGGGCCGACGAACAACAAGCCTCTGCGATCGGGCAAGGGCTATCCGTACGAAGGCGGAATTCGCGTGCCGTACATCTTCCGCATGCCGGGCAAGATCAAGGCCGGCAGCGTATGCGACACCCCGGTGATCAGTGTCGACTTCATGCCCACGATCTGCGCCGCAGTCGGGATCAAGACTCCCGCCGGCCGCGAGATTGACGGCGAAGATCTGACGCCGCTCCTGACCCAGTGCTGCGGACTGAAGCGAAAGGCGATCTACTGGCACTTCCCCCACTATCGCGGGCGCGGGATTCCGCCTTACAGCATCATACGGGAAGGCCCCTGGAAACTGATCAAGCGATACGCCGGGTCGCCGAAGTTCGAACTGTTCAATCTCGACAAGGATCTCAGCGAGACGAAGGACCTCGCGCCGCAGATGCCCGAGAAGGTCAAGGAGCTTGACGCCACACTGGCCGCGGCGTTGAAGAAGCAGGGCGCCAGGATACCGCGCCCCAACCCCAACTACGTTCCCAGGAAGAAAAAGTGAGTATACTCCGCATGAAACGTCGTGATTTTCTCAAGAGTGCGTCGCTGGCCGCTACGGCTGCCGTGTTGCCGCGGCCCGCAGGAGCCGCCGATGCGAAGAAACCGTCACGCCCGAATATCGTGTTTATCAACATGGACGATCTGGGCTGGAGGGACGTTGCGTTCATGGGCTCGAAGTTCTACGAGACCCCGAACATCGACAAGCTGGCGCGAGAGGGGATGATATTCACCAACGCATACTCCAACGCCGCTAACTGCGCCCCGAGCCGTGCGTGCGTGATGTCCGGGCAGTACGGACCGCGCCACGGCGTATACACCGTCGGCAGTTCGGCCCGCGGAAACGCCAGGACACGCAAGTTGATCCCGACCAAGAACCGCACCGACTTGCCGGACGATAACATTACGATCGCCGAGGCCCTCAGGCCCGCCGGCTACATAAGCGCGACGATGGGCAAATGGCACCTGGGAAAGGACCCGAAAACGCAGGGCTTCGACGTTAATGTCGCAGGCTCCTCGGCGGGGCATCCGCCGACGTACTTCAGTCCGTACCGCAACAAGAGGCTCCCCGACGGCCCCAGGGGTGAGCACCTTCCTTATCGCCTGACTACCGAGGCGATCAAGTTTGTCGAGGCCAACAAGGCTCGCCCGTTCTTCCTTTATCTCCCGTATTTCTCGGTCCATACGCCGATCCAGGCTCCGAAGGAGATCACCGCGAAGTACAAGGCCAAAGGCCCCGCCGGCGGGCAGGGCCATGCTACGTACGCTGCGATGATCGAAAGCGCCGACACGAACATCGGTCGGCTCATGAAGAAGATCGCCGCACTCGGCCTGCGCGAGAACACGATTGTAATCTTCACCTCCGACAATGGGGGGATATCCAAGATATCGTCCCAGGCTCCGGCGCGCGCCGGCAAGGGCTCCTACTACGAAGGCGGGATCCGCGAGCCGTTGATCGTCCGCTGGCCGGCGAAGATCAAAGCCGGGACCAGGTGCGATACGCCGGTGATCGGGATCGACTTCTATCCGACCCTGCTTGAGGCGACAGGAGCGAAAAAGCCAGACGGCAAACTTCTGGACGGGATCAGCCTTATGCCTCTGCTGACTCAGAGCGGCGAACTGAAGGCCCGTGCCTTGTTCTGGCATTTTCCGATCTACCTGCAGAACTACAGTTCACAGGACGGGGGACGCGATCCGCTGTTCCGCACGCGTCCGGGCTGTGCGATGCGTCTGGGCGACTGGAAGCTTCACGAATATTTCGAAGACGGCGGCCTGGAGTTGTACAATCTGACAGACGACCTCGGCGAGCGGAACAACCTGGCCGACAAGATGCCCGACAAGACCAGAGAACTCCACGCAATGATGCGGAAATGGCGGGAAGAAACCAAGGCGCCCGTACCGACTGAGCCCAACCCGAAGTACGATCCGAATTACAAACCAGGCGCCGGACTCAAACGCCGGAAAGGGAAGAAGAACAAATGAAGCGACGCGAGTTTTTGAAACGTGCCGGGCTGGCGGCGTCTGTCGGATTGGCCGCCGCACACAGCGCAGTGGCCGGGCCGAAGAAGCGTCCGAACATACTGTTTGTGTTCAGCGATCAGCAGCGGTGGGACAGTGTCGAATGTTACGGCAGTCCGATCTTCAAGGGCTTGACTCCGCACCTCGACAAGATGGCTGCTGACGGCGTGCGGTTCGCCAACTCGTTCACCTGCCAGCCGGTCTGCGGGCCGGCTCGGGCGTCGCTGCAGACCGGGAAGTTCGCTTCGCAGACCGGCTGCCATACGAACGGGATTTCACTGCTTTCAACTGAAAAGACAATGGCCCACCTGCTGTCTGACGCCGGGTATCACGTTGGCTATCTCGGCAAGTGGCATCTGGCCTCCGACAGGCGGGACCGGCCTGGAGCCAGGGCGTTCAACTGCCGAACCAAACCCGTGCCGCCCGAGCGGCGGGGCGGATACAAGGATTACTGGCTGGCCGCAGACGTGCTGGAGTTCACCTCGCACGCATACGACGGGTACATGTTCGACCGAGCCGGACAGAAGCGACTGTTCCCAGAGGATCGATACCGCGTCGACGCGCAGACCGATTGGGCGATCGAGTTCCTCCGATCGCGCAAGGGCGCGCCCAGACCGTTCTTCCTGTTCGTGTCGTTTATCGAGCCGCATCACCAGAACGACCGCCGATGCTTCCAGGGGCCCCGCGGGGCGAAGGAAAAGTACAAGAACTACCGGGTCCCCGGCGACCTTGTCGGAACCAGGGGCGACTGGAAAAAGGAGATGCCCGACTACCTCGGCTGCTGCGCGTCGCTGGACGAGAACATCGGACGCCTGCGAGCCGAACTCGAGCGTCTGGGTATGGACAAGAACACAGTCGTACTCTATACGACCGATCACGCGTGCCATTTCCGCACGCGAAACGGCGAGTACAAACGCTCGTGCCACGACAACTCCATCCGCACGCCGCTGATCGCCTGCGGGCCGGGTTTCGAGGGCGGCAAGGTTGTCGATGATATGGTTTCGCTCGTGGACCTTACGCCGACTGTCCTGTCTGCCGGCGGGGCGAAACTGCCCGGCTATCTGCAGGGCCGACCCTTGCAGACCCTCGCCGACGGCTCCGCGGAAGATTGGCCCCGGGACGTGTTCATTCAGATAAGCGAATCGCAGATTGGAAGGGCGATTCGAACGAAGCGATGGAAGTATTCGGTTCGAGTTCCGAATCCCCGTCGAAAGGACCCCGTCGGCGAGTACGTGGAGGATTTTCTCTACGATCTGCAAGCCGATCCCCACGAGCGCGACAACCTCGTCAAGGACGCCAAACACGCCGATACTCGCGCGGAACTGGCGACTATTCTGAAACGACGCATGATCGCCGCCGGCGAGAAATCGCCGATCATAAAGCCCGCAGAATCCTGATCGTCGCTTCACTGCTTATCCGTCGAGCCGGTCAGCAGCATTACGTTCTTTGGCGAGAAGAACCCGTCGAAGTCGCCGTATCTTCGGATGTACTCGTTGACCAAAAGCGTGTTGGGCGACGTGTCGGAGAACGTCTGCTTGAGCCCTTCGTCCTCCGAGCCGACCAGGCCGATCAGGAACTCCATGTCCCTGGCCTTGAGCTGTTCAAACGTCTCTTCGATCCGCTCGGTCCTGAACGCCATGTGATGCACGCGAGGTCCGTAGTTGTGCAGGAACTTCTCGGTCGGGCCGGAGGTCGCGTCCGATTCGTACGGTCGGATGCCGGAAGTGAAGACCAGCGCAAAATCGTCGGCCGACAGACGCGATACGTTTGTGATCGAATTGAAGAGTTTCACGTAGATCGAGAATGCGAAGTTGTAGTTCGTGAGCATCATGAACTCGAGTATCGCCGCGTCTCTGTCGCGGGCGCGGACCCGGACGGCCGCATGGTCAAGCTCCTTAACGTTCGACAGGGTCCCCGCGCCTGCCGATGCGATATCCGTTTCGATCGTTTCGGCCGACGGTGTCCGGTAATCCCGGTCTGACCCGAGCCGCTGGATGAAGCCGATGGAAATGTCGGTGAACGCCGACGGGATCGTCTGGATGAACAGGTGAGTGTCGGCCGCGATAATGTCGTCGCTCAGGAATTCAACGCCGTTGGCCCGCTGGATCTCGACGTATCGCCCCAGGTCGGGCGAGGCGAACACGAACGCCTCAAGGCGGGTGTTCGGCAGCCCGGCGGCTTTCGGGTAGCTCAAGGTCGATGGAAACGGGTTGGCGCATTTCCGCGAGCGGATCAGGAAGTCCGCCGAGCCTTCGGTCTTGAGCACAAGAGTTCGGAAGTCGTCGTCCTCGAACGCGTCGTCCAACTGCAGGCCGGTGAACTTGAGCAATTCGATCGCCGCGGCCTGCAGGCGGTCAGGCTCAGTGTTGATTATCACGCACTCGAGCCCGCCAACAAGACCGTCGAGTCCGTCGGTCTTGCGTTTGGCGGTCACCTTGGGAGCCTCGGTCAGCAGAAACTTGTCATTGTTGCTGAAATCGAAGCACTCGTCCCCGCATCCCGCACACGTCGAATTCTCGGCTTGTTGGAACGCCTCCATGCATTTCTCGCAGATCAGTTTACGCATAGTCGATTTCTCCAGAAGAGATCCCGTAAATATCCTTGCGTAATTAGACCGCTTCGGCCTGCTGTTGGCAACCGGCAATCGGTCCTGATAGCGGTGGGCCGAGTCACTGACTCCCGACCGGGCGTTTGCTTATTGCCCATAACGCCGCTGCTATGCATATCCCCAGCACCGGCGCCATGGCGATCACGTACCCTTGCGTGAACGAACCGGTTGCGGTATGGATCGAATCGCCGACCAGTCCGGCAAGCGGTCCTATCATCAGGCCCAGGCCGATCATGGACTCGTGCCCGCCGCCGGCGTCGACGGAGGCTTCCTTGACGACCATAGCGCAGTACATCGCCGACGAATACGACATCCCCGCGGCGAACCCGAAGAGCATCTCTCCGATCATCACCACCGTGAGATTCGAGCCCAGGATCACCATGAAGAACCCGACCGGCAGGGCGCAGATCGTGAGCCCCAGCCACCTGGCCCGCCCTCGCCAGCCTCGCCACAAGCCCAGCGTCACGAATGCGCCCAATCGCATTACGTCCAGGACGCCCGAGGTCGCCGGAGCCAATTGGCCAGAGCATCCGAGTCTTTCGAATATCCTCGGCGCCAGCGGCGCGAAGACGAACACCGAGATGTAGACCGCCAGCATCACCCACCGGCTGGCGACCAGCAGACCGGCCAGGTGCTCGGGATGCTCGTGTCGATCGGCGTCCAGGAGAGCTTCAATCGGCGCGTCGGGTCGTCTGGGAAGACAGAAGGCCAGGACAAGGCTCGCCAGCGAAGCGGAGCCTCCGACAACGAACAGGGCGGTGGGGTGAATGGCTATCAGCGGCCCCGAAGCCGCCAGCGCCAGCGGGACGGCCGCAGCCCAGGTGATGTTGAACCGACCCATGACTTTCGCAGTCTGCGACGGCGTGAGCCCGCTTGCCAGGAAGCCCTCCAGGACGGGCCATTTGGCCCCGTTAGCCAATCCCAGCAGCGCCATCGCCGCAAACATGATTGCCGGCGAGACATGGAAAAACAGCCACACGTGCACGCCCACCAGCACTGCTATCACCAGCGCCAACTGCCGCCGTTCGCCGATGCGGGACGAGAGCCAATGAGCCCGCCACGCGGCGAGAACGTAGCCGCCGCCGAACGTGAGGGCCAGCCACAGATTCTCGGCCGATCCGAATCCCAATCGCTCCTTGCAGAAGAAATACGAGCTCCGTTCGTCGAGGATCGTGACGAAGCTCTCGAAGAAGGCGATCAGAAGCAGTATTGCAGTTTGACTCATTTGCGACTCCAGTTAACGGACAGTAACGGCAACGCCAGTGGCCAGTAACGACAACGGCTTGTGGTCGGTAACGACAACGACTAACGGCAAACAGGTTACGGCAAGGATAAGGAGAAAGGCAATGGTGTCAGCGAATCAGCGCTGTGACGTTGCCGTTAGCCGTTGTCGTTGCTGGCCACTGGCCGTTCACTGGTCTTTCCACTGGCGGCGGGGGCGGCTGGATGGTACGATGCAGCCCGACGCTTACCGGGTAAGATTTTATACAGGAGAAACGCCATGTTCTACGATCGAAAGCGGCGGGCCGGTTCGCTGGGGCGGCTCGGGTTCATTGCGGCACTGATCTGCGCGGCGATCCTCGTCGGCTGCGACGCGACGCGTCCGTTCGGCGACACCATTCTCGACGGTCTGGGCGCCGCCGGCAAAGCCACCGTCGGCGGGCTGGAAACAGCAGGGCGAGCTACTGTCGGAGCCGGGCAATGGGTTGTCGACGGCGGCGAGACCGGCATTCGAGGACGGACACATGGTACGACCGAACAGCCGTTCCTCCTGGTAACCGGACTGCGCTATCCGGGCATCAAGCTCGATGAGCTGACAATTCACTCCATGGACGCCGTCGACGCCGGCGGCAAGCCGCTGCACTGGACCCAGGGCGCCTGGACCAAGAGCAAGTACGGACCGGCCCTTACGATTACAGTGGACCCCGGGCGGACGAACACAGTGGATGTCAGCGGAGTGCTGATCTACCGCAACGGTCGATGGACGCTGTCGGCCAGGTGCATAGCGTCGCCCGACGGCGGATGGAACACGGAATTCATAAATGTGATCCGGCAGTAGCCGCCGGGAATCCCGCGCCGGAGACAGCGACATAGTGCCTCGAAGCTCCAAACCCGTAAGACCGTTTTCTCTGCTGGTCAAGCCCGCCTCGGCGGACTGCAACCTGCGGTGCGAATACTGCTTTTATCTCGATCGGTGCGAACTGTATCCCGACGCCAAAGTGCACCGCATGAGCGACGAAGTGCTCGAGGCGATGGTGCGAACGTACCTGGCGACCGAGCAGCCGCAGCATTCCTTCGGATGGCAGGGCGGCGAGCCCACGCTGATGGGGCTGGAGTTCTTCCAGAAGGCCATCGGTTTCCAGCGGGCCTACGGAAACTCCAGCCGGGCGGTGGTCTCCAACGGACTGCAGACCAACACCACGCTGATAGACGATGATTTCGCCCGGCACCTGGCCAAGTTCAACTACCTCGTCGGCGTCAGCATCGACGGACCGGCCGAGATACACAACCACTACCGCCGCAACTCCGGCGGCGGCGATACGCATGCGGCGGTGATGAAGGGCCTGTCGGCTCTGAAGCGAAATCACGTTGAGTACAATATCCTCACGCTCGTTAGCCGCTCGAACGTGGAGCACGCCGCGGAGGTCTACAAGTACCTTTGCGGCATGGACTGCTTCTATCAGCAATACATCCCGTGCGTCGAGTTCGACTCTGACGGAAACCTCCTGCCGTTTGCGATCTCAGGCGAGCAGTGGGGCGATTTCCTGTGCGGGATATTCGATCAGTGGTACCCGCAGGACACGCGGAAAGTCTCGGTCCGCATGTTCGACTCGATCCTGACCAAGATGGTCGACGACGTCTACAACGTATGCCACATGGGCCGCGACTGCCGCCAGTACTTCGTCGTCGAGTACAACGGCGACGTATACCCGTGCGACTTCTTCGTAAAGGAGCCGCTGAAGCTCGGCAATGTGCTGACCGATTCGTGGGCCGACATGCAGGAGTGCGACAAGTACCGCAAGTTTGGCGCCATGAAGCCGCAGTGGCACGAAGACTGCGACAACTGCGACTATCTGAACTTCTGCAGCGGCGACTGCCTCAAGCATCGCATCGAGCAGCCTGGCGGAAATCCCAAAACGCTCAGTTCGCTCTGCGCCGGATGGAGGAAGTTCTACCCGCACACGCTCAAGGCGTTTCGCAAGCTGGCCGACGACGTGCGGCGCGAGCGAGCGGAAGCACATCGCCAGGCCCGCGCCGAGGCCGACGGCCCCGGCGAAAAATCGGTCGGCCGGAACGAACCGTGCCCCTGCGGCAGCGGCAAAAAATACAAGAAATGCTGCGGACGATGATGAAGGAGAAACGAACCTGATGGCGTTTTATAAAGAGATCAAACCCCTTGTCGGCTACATCTGCAAAGGCGCCCACGGCGGCGACCTGCTGGGCGAGATCACCGACTTCTGCAGGGACCGCGGAATCACGCTCGGGCGAGTCGAGGCGCTCGGCGCTCTGGTCAGGGCGAAGCTCGGATACTACAATCAGGACACCCGACAGTACGAGACGCTCGAGTTCGATCGACATCTTGAGATTACGAACCTCGTTGGCAACGTGTCGCTCAAGGATTCTCAGCCCATCGTGCACGCGCACGTTACGCTGTCAGACGACGCCGGGGCCGCGATCGGCGGGCATCTCGTGCCCGGATGTGAGATTTTCGCTTGCGAATTCGTGGTCCAGGCGTTTGAGGGACCGCAACTTAACAGAGGCTTTGACGAGCAGACCGGCCTCCCACTTTGGAACGAAGAATAAAGGACAAACATCATGCCAAACACTTCCGTCGCAGACCGCCTGGGCGTATGCAGCTGGTCGCTCCAGCCGTCCGGACCGGCCGAACTTATCGAGAAAGTGAACACTATCGGGATCAAGAAGATCCAACTGGCGCTCGACCCGCTGGTCTCGGAGCCCCAATGGGCCGACACGCCGGCAATGCTCGCAGAAGCAGGGATAGAAATCGCCTCGGGCATGTTCGGGTGCATCGGCGAGGACTACAGCTCGCTCGACGCGATCAAGGTCACTGGCGGGATCGTTCCCGACGAGACCTGGGAGGACAACTGGACCAACATCACCGCGGCCGCTGAACTGGCGGCGAAGATGGGGCTGACGCTGGTTAGCTTCCACGCAGGCTTCCTGCCCGAATCGTCCGACGATCCGAGCTACGCCAAGCTCACTGAGCGAATCCGGCGGATCGCAAAGCTGTTCGCCGAGAAGGGAATCGACCTGGCGCTGGAGACCGGCCAGGAGGACGCCGGCACGCTCAAGGCGTTCCTCGATACGCTCGGCGAGGGCAATGTCGGCGTGAACTTCGACCCGGCCAATATGATCCTCTACGCCAAGGGCGACCCCGTCGCTTCGGTCAAGACGCTCATGCCGTATCTCAAGCAGATCCACATCAAGGACGCTCTGCCGACCGCTGAGCCCGGAACGTGGGGCAGCGAGGAAGTCGTCGGAACCGGCGCGGTCGACTGGGATGCGTTCCTGGCCGCCCTGGACGAAGGCGGATTCGAAGCGGAGATGTGCATCGAGCGAGAGGCCGGCGACGACCGGGTGGGCGACATCGGCAAAGCACGAGACTTCATCCTGGCCAAGGCCGGTAAGGAGGGCGAATAATGATCCGTGTAGGAATTATCGGACTGGGAATGATGGGGCGATGCCACCTGGCCGGCTGGGAGAAGGCCGAGGGCGCCGAAGTCGTAGCCGTCGCCGACAGCGATCCCAAGCGTGCCTCGGGCGATCTGTCGGGCGGATGGGGCAACATCGACGCCGACGCCAAGACGATCGACATGGAGAAGATCACCGGGACGACCGACCCGCGCGAGTTGATCGTGATGGAGAACGTTGATGTAGTCGACGTCTGCGTGCCGACTCCGTTCCACGCTGATCTTGCGATCGCCGCGCTCGAGGCGGGCAAGCACGTGGTCTGCGAAAAGCCGCTCGCCCGCACGTTTGCCGACGCTCAGCGCATCGCCGCCGCCGCCGCGGCTTCGCCTGGGATGTTCATGCCGGGCATGTGCATACGCTTCTGGCCGCAGTACAAGTGGTTGAAATACGCCGTCGAAAGCGGCGAATACGGCAAGGTGCTCGGAGCCACGTTCAGGCGCGTCGGATCGATGCCGCCGGGGTGGTTCTCAAACGCCGAGATGTCCGGAGCCGCGGCGCTGGACCTGCACCTGCACGATACCGATTTCGTCCAGTACCTCTTCGGCATGCCCAAGACCGTGGTGAGCTGCGGATACTCCAAGACCACAGACGGCGTGGACCACATCGTCACGCGATACGTCTACGACGACATTCCGCTGGTGGTCGCCGAGGGGGCCTGGTGCATGGCCGATGCGTTCGGCTTCAACATGAGCTACTGCGTCAACTTCGAAAACGCCACCGCCGACTTCGACTTCTCCCGCGGCGAGAACCCGCTGCTGCTGTCGGTCGGCGGCCAGCAGCAGATGATCACCTGCGCCGGCTCGGACGGATACGAAGGCGAGCTGGCCTACTTCGCCGAGTGCATCACCGCCGGCACGCCGCCGACGATTGTGACCGCCGAGCAGGCCGCCGAGTCGATCAGAATAGTTGAGGCCGAAGTCGCCAGCGTAGAGTCCGGAGCCTCGGTTGAGTTGTAGAGACGAATCTGGATTTGAAGCGAGCCGAAAGCGTACTGGTGCGCCGGGCCGCGGAGTTTTCAGACCTGATTTGAGGGTGGTGTGTGGGTCCACCGAGTTTTCGGATCGGATTTGAGGGCGGAGTGAACCGAATTTGATGATGGATATTATCGACTCTCGCGGTGCTGAGGCCGTGCAGAACAGGTAGTAATTGACAATTGGATGGCGCCAACGGATCTTCGGGCTTGATGAGCGCAGACGCTCACTGGTTACGCAGGCCGCGTTTAACGTCTCACGCTACTCGTTTGAGTTGGATGATCGGCGAATGCTTCCGTGCTTGCCAATAGCGCCAAAGCGCGGCTCGACGCCTTTGTTCCTGCAACAGGCCTTGAATGCGTCGCACCAGAATTGGGAGCCTTTGTCGGAGATAAGGTGTTTGGGTTTCACTTTGGCCCACAGGCGGCCGAGGAAGGTGCGAACCTGGATGGACGTGGGTTGCTTGAATACCATGACGCCCATTGCCCGGCGTGAGAAGTGGTCGATGACAACGGCAACCCACCAGCAGAACGGCCAGATCTGCGGCAAAGCAAGTGGTGTCAATGCAGTCCACATGCCCAGCGATGTCGGCATAACGGTCAAGAAACGCTTGATCGTTCTCAAGGCGCCCGCGCTGACTGTCGGTCGGTGAATCGGGCCTTGGTCGCCGGGGGCTATTTGCCCATGTCGCCCTGAGACCAGGGCTTCACGTATATCAGTTCGCCGAGGGCCTTCCACTTCTTGACCAGCGCGCCGAATTCCTTGTCGGTGCAGAAGGTCATTGCCGTCGGCTTGTCGCCGGGTTGAGACACCAGTCCCTGTTTCGTCATTACCGCACCGGGCGGGTAGAACGCGGCCTGTCCGTATTGGAAGCCGGCCCACCTGATAAACGCGCCCGCGACCGGGGCGCCGCCCTTCGGACGATCTTTGACGATTCTGCCACCGGTTACATACATTTCGACTCCGGGCGATTTGGCCTTTGCGATATTCGCATTCATGCCAGGATGTCGAAATCGTTTGCCGGGCGACCAGCCGTAGATGACGGTCTTTGACGTCGGATTCCTGAGCTTGACGATCGCCCAGTCCTCGTAGAACCGCCACTCGAACGGGGAACTGTATCCGTGGGGATGACGCCCCATATCGGCAAGGAACTTCTCACCGTCGCTGTCAGCGCGCTCGACCGGTTTGAACGCCTGGAAGCCTCCGAGTTTCATCGGTATCCACTTCTCGCGTCTACGATCGTCCTTCTGCAGCGTAAGCACTTCGGGACGGAACGCTCCGCCAGCCGTGCGACGCAGACCAAGCGGATCACGAATCAGCGCCGCGGCGGTGTTCTCCAGGTAGTGGAATTTCATGATGTACCGCGGTGCGTAGACAGTCCAAGCGAAGTCCCGAGGCCAGAGTTGGGAGCGCTCGGCCGTCACGCCTTGCGATATCCGCAGCACCGCGGCCTGGGCTGCGAACTGCGAGGGGGCCTCGGACACCAGGCGCAGCTCGCCAAGCGACGGCGGACCGCCCGCCTCGGCGGATAGCTCAATCGTAACGTTCTTTTCGGCCCCCGGAGCGAAATTGCCCAGAGCGATCTTTGAAGGTTTAACAGTGAGGCCTTTGGAGTGAGCCAGTCGAAGGCTTCCGGTCACGCTCTTTGTGACCGAGATGTTGCGGAGATGGACGATGGTCCTGGCCCGACCGCCTGTCGCAAGCCGTACAATGTCGGTCGGCCAGCGCACGGATATCGGTGCGGTCGATGTCGCCGGCGTCGGCGAATGCGTCTTCATCCCCGCCGGAGACAGCGGGCGCCCGTAGATCAACTGTCCGTCTCTTAGTTCGGCGGAGGCATCCTTCCCGTTAATCATGAGCTTCGGCTTGGATTCACTCCATGGGATGTGGAATGCGGTCATTCCCCCGACAATGTCGATTTGATTTGCTGTTGTGCGAAGCAGGGCGTAACTGCTGAATGCGAACCGGCCTCCGGCTCCGGTCAGGGTGATTTCCTTTTCGGCGGAATCTCCCCAACGCAGCATCGCCAGATCGTTGATGGAATCTGTCGGGCCGCCAATTCGGACCAGGACAGCATCTCTCCTTCTTTCAAGCTGTTGCATCGAGGCAATGCGTGCTCGTCCGCGAAATGGTTCATGAAGCGCGATGAAAGCCGTATCCGCCTTGCTTCGCGCCGCTGCGATAGTGACCGCTCCGGGTTCGGCCGCGCCGTGGAGTATTCTCTCCTTCGTTCCGCCGCAGACAGGGCCGAGGCCCGTGTATGCGATTGTGCCTTCTTGGCCGAGCATTGTCATCCGCACGCCGATACGCTTGTCGGAATTAAACCACCTGGAGCCGAACGCGCTTAGTTTCGGGTGGGCTCCGGCGGTGATCTGTGTGGCTGTGACCGACCATGTATTGCCCGTCACGCACGATTTCTCCCGGCTTAGGTCGAAGATTGCGCCCACCTGGTGACGTGTTGGTGCCCACTGGTCCGGATTGTCAGGGCATGCGTGCCCCGCGGTGTGCACCGCCCATTGGTACGTTCGCGGGCGGTTGGCTGACAATGCGAACACGTCGAGCAGGTATTCTTTCGTCAGCAGCAGCGCCCGTGTCTGGTCTACGCCCGGATAGATTTCCTTGCCGCGCACGGCTGTGAACTTTGCGAGAGTGCTGAAATCCTTGCGGGCGGGCAGTTCTCCTATGCGTCTGGGCTCCATGCCGTCGACCTGCACGCTCGCATGTGAGCGGATGCTGTTTGACCAGCCGGGGTCAGTGCCGGCGTATCCGGCGCTGACCTGTCTGTTTACGTATATGGGGCGCCCGAATGCGTAGAAACCGATGATGGCGAATACATCAGGCACTTCGTGTACGTACGGCGTAGCGAGACGCAGGGAAACCGCCGGATCCGGAGAACTCCAATAAGCTTCGGATTCATTCCATCTAAGCATGGCGATCCCTCGCTGCCGATAGACGCCCGAAGGGGCCTTTGGCGGCGCGACCTCCTTCGGGTCTATCGGGTCGAGACCCCAGAACAGGGAAGGGTAGTACTTGTCCTGATTTGGTTCCCGCATTTGCGCCAGGAAGTAGTCGAATCGCGCCTCGGGCCATTTGGCGTGGGCTATTTCAAACCACATTGGCGTGAGCATCTTCTCGACTTTGCGGTTCTTGTGGTCGCGACCGTTCATGTTGGCGCCCATGAACCTGTTGTTTCCTCCGGTACCATCAGATAGACAGCCCTTTACGATATTGTGCTGGAACATGTATCCGGGAAAAGCGGTCTTGCCCTTGGCGTCGCCCATTGTCATCTTGGGATAGTGGTGTCGCTCCGTGCCCAGATCGACCCGCGGGTAGCCGACCATGTGGATGCTCTGGAGGTACTTCTTCATCGTCGCGCCCCCTGAGGCGCCCTTGCCGACGTATCGGTAACCCAACTCGTCCAGTCCCAGCCGCTCAAGTCCGCGACACCAGAGCAGCATCTCGCCGATGTTCGAATAGTGCTTTCCGAACTCTTCATTGTAGAAATGTCCGTCACAAATGTACTCGTCGAAGTACCATTTCCACCCACCTCTAGCGGCGAATATCTCACGGATCAGCTTCTCGTCGCGCATCGCCACGGCCATGAGCATGGCTCCGTTCTTGCGAGGCCACTGCATGTTCGGCAGCCAGTTGTTTCGCGTATAGGCTTTTCGATCCTTGTCTATCTCATAGCGGATATGCTTGCGAAAAGTCTCTTCAATCCGCCTGCGCTGATCGGGAGTCAGGGAATCATGCAGCACGTCGTATCGCAGGGCGCTAAGGTAATGATCCGACCAGGGTCTGGAGTCGATTTTCGCTCCGATGAACGACAGCAGGTCTTTGGTCTCGTCTTGAGCGATCTTCTTGTCGCCGGTGACCATGATGAGAAACAGGTTGCGATGCACCGATCCGTATCCTCGCCACTGCCTGAGTCGCTCGAGCTCCTCCCGGGCCCAGGCGTGTTTTTCGATCCTGGCCCGGATGGACGCGATGTCTTTCTTGTTCCAGAGTATGAACGGGTGAGCCGTATCGTCTGGGGCGGCTCCGAGTTCCGAGGCCGGGACGAGAAACCCGATAAACATGCACGCCAAGATGCTGATTCTGATTGCTGTCATGGTTTAACTCCTGTCATAATAGTACTGTCCAGGAAGACTGAGACAACCGGAGTTTTGCGAAAGGACTGTTGCGGATTTGCGAAAGTCCGTGATCAGGCGGCATCCCATCAACTTCGCAAAACCGCAACTGGGTTTTCGCAAAATTCGGATTGCGGTCGTCTGGCGGCTCGTCAATACTGCCGTCAGGCTGCAATCAAGGCGAAGCGAAAGGACCAAAGTGAGATATTCGACACTGTACGGTTGGTTTGCATTGGCGATGACGGCTTTTGTTTCTGCGACCGGTGCGGCGGACTGGCCCACCCAGCGGCATGACGCCGCACGGAGCGGTATTTCCCAAGCGAGGCTTTCCGAGCCTCTGGAACTCCTGTGGGCTTGGCGTTTGCCCAGGCGAAATGCGGTGTTCGGTTCCGATCGACGTTCTCGAATTGACGGAGCCTATGATGTAACTGTAGTGGGAAAAACGCTCTATATGGGGTGTGAGTACAACGACTCGGTCGCTGCAATGGATACCGAAACCGGGCGAGTCAAATGGCGGTTCTACGCCGAAGGGGCAGTGCGTTTCTCGCCGACGATCTCGAAAGGGAGATGCTATTTCGGAGCGGACGACGGCAGGCTCTACTGCCTGCGGGCCGAGGACGGCAAACTGATCTGGCGGTTCGACGGAGCACCGGCCGGTCGCAAGATCATCAATCACCAGCGCATTTCATCGGCGTGGCTCGTCACCGGCGGGGCGGTGGTCAGCGGCGATGTGGTCAGCTTCTCGTGCGGAGCCTGGCCGTTGGACGGCATATGCGTTTACGGCGTCAACACCGAAACGGGCAAGATGATCTGGCGACACGATACTTTCACCGCGATTTCCAATGGGTATCTGTCGGTAAGAGGCGGTCAGCTTTCGCTGCGCGTAGGTCAGCGGGGGCGGTTTCGCATCGACCCGGCCGCGGGCAAGCTGATCGCCGCCGAGAAAGACAACGATCCGAAGCTTCATTGGCGCAAGGCTCGCGACATGTGGGAAGCCGCCGACAGGAGCAATCTGCCCGGGGGCGTGAGATTCGCCGACGGATGGACACCCTACTACGCCATCGCCCAGGCCGGTTCGCAGGTGTTCGGCGCGGGGATGGTGTTCGGCTCGGGTGCATCGGCGGCCGATTACGGTATTGTGGGGCTCGACGAACCAGACGACGGCGGTAAGAAACCCAGAGTGTTCTTCGCCCGCAAAGTGGACGGGCGCGTACTCGACACCGTGTGCGCCGACGACAAGCTGTTCGTCATGACGCAGAACGGAAGCGTCTACTGCTTCGGAGCCCGGGGCAAGTCCAAAGGCGTTGAGCTCGAATTGCCAAAGCCGCAATACGGCAAATCATCCGATCAGATCGTCAATTCGACAGCGGAGATACTGTTTTTAACGCGTCGCAACGAGGGCTTCTGCCTGGTCTGGGGGCTTTCCGACGGGAGCATAGTCGAGGAACTTCTTCGCACCTCGAAGTTGCAGATATGTGCTGTCGATCCGGACGCCGACAAGGTCAACGCTCTTCGCCGGAAGTTCGATCGGGCGGGGCTCTATCGCGATCGACTGCAACTCTACGTCGGCGAAGGCGCGTCGTTCGAGTTCCCGCCGTACGTTGCTGACCTCATTATTTCGGAGAATCTCCCCACGAGCGGATTGAACCGCGGCGAGGCGTTCGCAAAGGCCGTATTCAGATCTCTGCGACCGTATGGCGGCACTGCGTGTTTCGTTGCCGATACCAGGACTCGAACGGTTTTCGCGCAGTTTGCGTCAGGTGCAAAATCCTTCCGAGCTGTCTTCAAGGACGGTAAGGGATTGGTCAGGCTCCAACGTGAAGGCTCCTTGCCCGGATCGGCTGACTGGACGCACGAAATGCGGGATTCGGCCAACTCACTGTGCGCTCCGGACCAACTGGCCCGCGGTCCGATGTCCGTATTGTGGTTTGGAGGACCGGCGGCGGAAACTGGTCTGACCTACCAGGAGATGCTGCCCCCCGGCCTGCTGGTTGTCGACGGGCGGTACATCATGCAGGGGCCTAACAAGCTGACCGCCATCGACGTTTACACAGGCAGGCGACTCTGGCAGGTCCCCTTGCCGGAATCCCAACACAACGCAACGCACTATGGAAAGGTGGTCCCGGAGTATCCCGGGAAGATCGAAGGACAGATCCCCGTCTCCGAAGTCTCACGCGGGACAGGCTTGAACGCGGCGGCCTCCTCTGATGCGATCTACATTGCGGCCGGGACAAGGTGTCTGATGCTCTCGTCCGAAACGGGCAAGACACTCAAGGAGTTTGTCGTTCCGATCGAGGGGTCCGATGTCGCCAGGCTCTGCTGGGGTCGATTGTTCGTGGATGGCGATCTGCTTATCGCAACCGCCTTCGATCCGGGCGAAATAGAGAGATGCTTCTCTGCATGGGGAAACAGCAACGAGAAGAACAAGGATCGCCTGCCCATGCAGTACATAGCGGCGGTAAACCGTCGAAGCGGGAAGCTCGTCTGGTCCAGAAAGGCGGTCAACGCTTTCAATAACCGCGCTATCGCTATCGGCAACGGCAGGGTGATGTGCACCGATACGCTGACTCCGGAGGTCTGGTCCGCCCTTGAAGGCCGGGGGCGCAAACCCCAGCCCGCCCGGCCTATGGTTATGGCGTTCGATGTGAAATCGGGAAAGAGCATCTGGTCCAATCCCCTCGATATTGTTGCGACCAAGATCAGCTATTCCGTCGATCGCGACTTGCTTATCCTCCCGTCTCGAAGTCCGCTGGTGTGGAAAGGCGACAAGTGGACCTCGACCGCACCGCCGGGGGCTGATCCGAAGCAGAAGGATACGAAAACTCCCGGCGTCATGATCGCAATCCGCGGAGCCGACGGGAAGCAAGCCTGGCGCGTAGGCCAGTTCCAGTACGCCGAGCCCGTGATGATCCGCGGCGATACGATCGTCACCAGAAAAGGACTGACGTTCCGGCTCCAGGACGGTAAGCCTCACCGGCGTCCATCGGCTCTGATCGGACAGAACGAGGGATGGTCCTGCCCCAAGGGCGGGTGCAATTACATTGTGGGCGGAACTTACCTGATGACCTCCCGAACGAGATACTACGACGCTGAACACCACAGCGGACAGGCGATTCTTGTCGGTATGCGATCCGGCTGTACGCCCAGCATAATCCCGGCTGGCGGCGTGATGTGTCTGCTGAACTACTCGAGCCATTCGACCGATCCGTACCGCAGCGCCGCGGTCTTCGTACACGATCCCAAAGCGGTTAACTGGAAAAGCTATGCGCCGTCCGCTGACAAGGCTGTAGAAGATCGGCAACTCAGGCGAATTGCACTTAACATAGCCGCCCCCGGAGACCATGCCGACAGTAATGGGGCGATCTGGTTCTCCCAGGGCCTTGGCGAGCAGAACAAGAAGAAGAAACGTCCGACAAACGCAGTCGGCGTTGTTGTCGACATCGTCGGCGAATCGCTGAATAAGTTCGGCGCCCACCCATTGCGTTTGAGGCCCGCCGCCCCCGGAGCCGTCGAGTTCGTCGCCGCATCAGGATTCGAGGGGGTCGAGTCGATTCGGATAGTCCTGGGCGGTGAATCCGCAAAGAAACGCAAGTACGCCGTCCGCCTTCATTTCGCCGAACTGGACTGCGCGGTCAAACCCGCACATCGCGTCTTCAGCGTGAGCATCCAGGGCCGCAACGTTCTGGAGTCATTCGACATAGTCAAAGCCGCCTCCGGCCCGATGCGTGCGATAGTAAGACAGTTCGCAGGCGTCGAGGCGGGCGAGGACATAACGATCCGGTTTGAACGGTGCGGCACGGGCAGAGCTCCGCTGCTGTGCGGTGTTGAGATTGTACGTGACGATTTCAGGGCTCCGATGCCCTGAGACCAAATGGAAAGTCAGTAATTGGACACTCGGAGCAGACTCTGGTGACGGCGTACTGTCGGCTTCATGTTGACGTTCGCAAATCCGCTACTGCCTATTCGCAAAACACGGATTGTTTCTGATTGGCGGAGATGTATCATGCACAAATGCGCACGAAATGTGAGATATCACGAATCGCATGTCTGGTCATCGGAGTCGTTGTCGTTGCGGTACAGTGCGCCCCGGTCGGCGCGCTGATAAACCAGAACTACACGCCGGTGGACATCGTCCACCAGTCTGATGCGATCCTTAACCTGCAGGTCGGACCCTGGGATCAGAAGACCAACCGCCTGAGGGCAAGGCTCATCGGCAAATGCCTCAAGGGCAAGACGCCCGATCGATTCGCGCTGACCGTCGACAGCCCCGACGAAGCGGTAAGCGATTCCATCGAGAAGATGTTGAAGGCCTCGAAGGAAGCTCCGGCGATGGTGTTTCTCGGTGATTTCTCCGAAGCCGGGGATCAAGACTCCGGCGACGGCGACAGGATCGTAGGAGCCATATACATAGACACCGAATGGTTCGCCCTGGACAAGGTCTCCGGCGGGACCTTTCGCATCCGCAAGGATGTTTATGATCTGAAAACCGTCTGGGCCGGCGGAAACGACATGCTGGCCGCGGTTGTACGCTATGTCCAGGCCGATTCCAGAGCCGACCTGCCGACCAACACGTCGACGTCGTGGTCTTCCGACGTGCAACTAGCCTCGGGGGGCGGACCGGTAAATGCGTTGATTCCCGCCGACAAGGACCCGACAGCGATTCTCAGCCTGAATGGAGACCGATTGGTGAGACGGGAAGGAGGCGTCAAACTGTCAACCAAGTCCAGCCACGCGGCCTGGGGCGACTTCAACGCCGACGGCTTGTCCGATCTGGCGTGTTGGGGAACCGGCGAACTCACCCTTCATCTTGCTTCCAAGGGCGGAGCATATAATGCTCCCTGGCCCGCTGTTAGGATCAAGGAATGCATTGGCTTGGCGGTGCTTCCGGTAGGCAAGGCCGGTCGGACCGGGCTCCTGGTCAGCACGCCCGGGCGTCCAGTGCTGTTGGCGTTTGACTCTAAGGGCGAAGTATCACAGAAGACGTTTTCCCCGGGCCATAGCAAGCTGGGCGCGGCTGGCCCATGCCTGGTCGCCGACTTCGATTGTGACGGACTTGTTGACGTAGTTCAGCCTTTCAGCAGAGGTCTGGCGGTATATCGCGGACAGACGCTTGGGAAGTACAGTGCTTCCGAGATCGCAGGGGCGATCACGCGAGCAGGCGCCCCGGGGCGATTTACTACCGCTATTTGCGGGGACTATGATGCTGACGGTCTACTGGATGTTCTGCTTGCCGGGGCCGACGGATGTATCGTACTGGTCAATTGCGACGGTAAGGGATTTCGCGAGGTTACACGCGACACTGGCGAGTTAACGTACATATCGAAGCCCAAAGTCATCGGGGCCTCAAACTGCGACATAAACAACGATGGGCGCCAGGACGTTGTTCTGTTCTATCCGAACATGGGCTTCCAGTTGTTCTTTAACCGCGGGTTCCGCTGTTTTGGTTTCGCCAATCTCCTGGATTTGAAAAACTGCAAGCTGCCGGCTGCCGCAGCGCTGAGCGAGGGGCAGTCGACCGGGGCGGTTCTGGATATCAACGGTGACGGAGTCCAGGATATCCTTGCTGCCGCAACAACCGGTCAGGTGCTGGGGCTGTTGCGTGACCCAAAGCGGGGCGGGAGTCTCAGTCTGACGGTTTCAGTTCCCCATGGGCTGCCCGGCCCGGTGACGGTCGTGGGGTATGACGGTAAGCGATGCCTCGGAGCACGCGTATCCCGCTCCGGGAGGCCGGCGATATTCGGCAAGCGAAGCAAGGGGCCGATCACCCTGAAGTGGACGCTGCCGGGATCGAAGCGTCAGTCCAAACGCATCATAGTACTCAGGCCTTCGCGATTTGAGTTGCCCTCGCGGCCGCAGTGACCTGGAAAGGTTCTTTGTTGAATGACGTCCATACCGTCAAATGCAATGCTTGGTGTCGTGCCGATCCTGATCGGTCCGCTGCAGGTGTTGCTTGCGATTCTCCCGGGCGTCATCATCGCGGTCCTGGGTATTGTCGTTTCGGTTTTCAAGCCTCGCGCCATTAAGGCCGCCGCACAGGTTCTGTGGCGCCTGAAACTGCAGGCTCTGGCGGCTATATGCTGTGTCTTGGCCCTTAGATGGGTCGCCGACGCGTACTGGCCTGATTTCGGTCCGTCAGCCAACACTGCCGAGGCCGGAGGCGACTGGCCCACGTTCCGCGGCGGTTTGCGGCGACTGGGCTCCGTCCCGGGCAGTAGCGGTCCGTCGGGAGGTTCGATCAACTGGATCCACAGGACCGGCGGGCAGGCTTTCTACTCGTCTCCGGCGGTGGTCGGAAATCGCGTGTACGCCGCATCAGCCACGGCCAAAGCGTTCAGTGCCGGCAGCGGGAGGATATACTGCTTCGATGCCGATACCGGGGCGGTGGTGTGGTCTTCGGCTCCCAGCGGATATCGCCCGACCTTCTCATCGCCGGTGATATCGGGCCACAGGCTTGTCTGTGGCGAGGGTCTGCATCTGACGCCCGACGCCCGGATCATCTGCCTGGACATTCGCCCCGAGGCCGCGGGCAAGGTGCTCTGGACTTTCCAGACATCGAGTCACGTTGAATGCACCCCGGTAATCGATGACGGAAGGGTGTTCATAGGAGCAGGCGATGACGGGTACTACTGTCTGGCACTCGACAGCGGCAAGGAACTATGGCGAAAGCCCGGGAAGCAATACCCCGACGCCGAGACCTCACTGGCGGTCTGTGACGGCAAGGTCTACGCCGGTTTGGGGCTGGGCGGACGGGCTCTGTGCGTTCTGGACGCCGAGACCGGTGCAGAACTCGATAGGATTCCAACGCCCCAGGCGCTGTTCAGTCCGCCGACCATTTGCGATGGGAAACTCTACATCGCCATGGGCTCAGGCGACTACGCCAACAGCGCTGAAGCCGTCGCCGGGAAGGAAATCGACAAACGCCGGACCCGCTTGAAATCCGCCGGAAAGACCGCCGGCCAGATCGCCGCGGCGGTGTCTGAAGCGGAGAAGGAACTCGCTCCAGGCGGACAGGTCTGGCGTCTGGATCTGCGTGATCTCTCGGTCGACTGGAAGTTCGAGGTCGAGCGAACCGTTTTGGGCTCCGTTGCTGTTGTCGACGACGAGGTCTACTTCGGTTCGCGTGACGGAAGGGTTTATTGCCTGGACAGATCCAGCGGCGAGGAACTCGCCCGGGCCGACCTTCACTCGCCGATCAAGGCTTCGCTGGCCGTCAGCGGAGACTTGGCCTACGCGATGAGCGATACTGGAGTCCTTGTCGCGCTGACCAGGGGAGGCCTGGAGCCCGTATGGGAGATAAAGCTCGGCTCGGCTCGGACCCAGGGGCGAATCGAAGCGATGTGCATCAGTTCGCCGGCGATCGCTCGCGGGAAAGTATACGTTGGTACGCAGAATGAAGGATTCATGTGCGCCGGTCAGCCCGGGCGGAGAAAGCCGCCGATCTGGTCGGGGCGTCTGGGCGGACCGGGCGAGGGAGGCAATATCGACGGTTCGCCCTTGCCGCTGACCGGGACGCTCGCCTGGCAGTGGCCTTACAGCGACGATGATGCAGGCACGAGCGACGAGGCCTTGGTTCAGGCTCCGCCGGCGGTGCTGGAGGGACGCATTCTCGTTCCGTTTGCGATCGGAGCCAAGCGCGGAGTGGCGTGCCTGCCGGTCGAGGGCGACCCGAAAGCCAAGTGGACGGTTTGCCTGGATTTGGGTGTATGGACGTCTCCGGCGGCGGTGGGCGACAGGGTGTTCGTTGTAGACGGGCGCCCCGGCTGCAAGGGCCGCGCCCTGCACTGCCTCGGAGCCGACGACGGTCGCACCGTTTGGAAGACGCCGATTGCGGACCGGGCGTCAGGCGTTTTTCAGGCGTCGGACAGTTTCATAGTAATCCAGGACCGCCCCGGTCAGTTGAGTTGGTTCAGTCGGTCGGGGATGATCAGTCAATCGGTGTCTATCGGTTCGATAAACCACGGACCTGCCCTGACTGCATCCATGATAGTCGTTGCCGCCGATGATCCCGCCGCGCTGATCGCCATGGACGGACCGACCGGAGTGAAATTGTGGCGCCGCAAGCTGCCGTGCCGACCGACGACGTCACCGGTGGTGAGCGGAACTGAGATACTCGTCGGTACGCATGAAGCGTTGGAGGTCCGAAAGCTAATCGACGGGAGTTTGATCCGCCGAACGCCGTTGGATGTTGGCGGTGATATTGTCTTGGGACGGAAATATGTAGTTTATCCTAGACGCGGCGAAGTCGTTGTGGTCGATCGAACTGACGGGTCGGTGATTGCTCGGCATGGAAACCTGTTTCCCGGTTCGTCAGTGTTGCTGGGACGACGGGGGGTACTGTTTGAAACATCCGGCGACAAGAGCGGAGACCGAAAGATCGTGACACTCGATCTTGACGCTCCGAAGAACAAGCCTCGCCAATGGCTGGAGGATAGTTCGTGGCTCGGCAAGCCGACCGGCCCGATGGTCAGCGGCGGATCGAAAGTGTACATGGGCAGAAGCGGATGGGGCCTGGTGTGTCTGACTGCGGAGAATTGACAACCCGGCGGTGGATTTACGATTTTACCGAGACCGTTGAAATCGACGCGAAGGAACTGCGCGCTTTGCTTGGGGGCAAAGGGGAAAGTCTGAACAAAATGACCCATGCCGGACTGGCCGTTCCTCCGGGGTTCACCATCACCACCGAATGCTGTCGGCGATACTACGAGTTGGATCGCCTCTGGCCTGATGGGCTCGACGCGCAGTTGCATGAGCATATGCGTAGGCTTGAAGCTGTCGCCGGAAGAGAGTTCGGTCGTGGAGATAGACCGCTTCTGGTCGCCGTTCGCAGCGGTGCGTCGATCTCGATGCCGGGGATGATGGACACGATCCTGAATTGCGGACTGAATTCCGAATCGGGCGATCCATGGGCCCAGTTGCGGAGCAGCATAACCGCCGTGTTCGACTCGTGGCTGAGCCCGCGGGCGATCGCATACAGGCGCCGCAACGATATTCGCGACTTGCCCGGAACGGCGGTCACCGTGCAGATGATGCTGCCTTCCGAAGTGTCGGGCGTTGTGTTCACAGAGGATCCCAACAGCCCCGGTTCGGGGCGAATGATCATCGAAGCGTCATACGGACTGGGTGAATCGGTGGTCTCGGGAGATGTTACGCCGGATCGTTTCTTCGTCTGTCGCGAAGGTCTGGGCTTTGAAACGGAAGTGGGACACAAGGCGTCTGCGATCCGGCCGCCGGGCGTAACCCGGCGGCTGGATCCCGATGCAGTTAGCTTGAACGATGATCAAGTCCGCGAGTTGTCCAAGCTGGTGTTGAAGGTCGAGGAGTACTATGGCCATCCCGTAGACGTCGAGTTCGGTCTGGCCGACGGTAAGTTCTCAGTCCTGCAATCTCGCCGTATTCGCGGCCTGGACATTGCCGTCGACGTCCCGGTGGCCCGGGCTGAGGAGATCGCACGTCTTCGGTCGCTGGCCGGCGGAAGACGATGCTGCTGGGTTATTCACAATCTGGACCAGACGCTGAAGTTCCCGACGCCTCTTACGTGGGACATAGTTCGCGACTTCATGCGCGGCGACGGCGGATTCGGACGGATGTACCGCCAACTGGGGTATCGCCCCTCGCCGGAAGTCTGTCGGAACGGATTTCTCGAACTGATATGCGGACGGATTTACGCCGACCCACAGCGTCAGGCGGGCCTGTTCTGGGACGCCATGCCGCTGAGTTACGATCTCGATGCGATCGGGGCGGATGTGAGTCTGCTCGATTCTGCGCCTACGAAGTTTGACCCGACCAGGGCCGACGGGCGATTCCTGGCCAAGCTGCCCGGCAATCTCCTGGCGATGTTCAAAGCCTCACGCAACACGAAACGCCTGGCTGACTCTGCCGCAGAGAACTTCGAGACCAACGATCTGCCGCCTTTTCTGGACTACGTTCGAACCAAGCGATTAGAAGATCCAAGCGAGTTGTCCGACGGTGAACTGATCGCCGAACTGTATTCTCGTCGCCAGAGGGTTCTCGGCGAGTTTGCTCCGGCATCTTTGCTTCCTGGCTTCTTCGGCGGGATGGCGTTTGACTCGCTTACCGCGAAGCTCACTCAGTTGATGGGGCAGGTTCGAGGGGCCGAACTGGCGGCCGTGCTATTATGCGGGCTTGATGGTGACAGCACATTCAAACAGGACGCCATGCTTCACCGCATCGCCTGCGGTCAGGGCGATATGGACAGCTTCATTGACGAGTATGGGCACCGGTGCGTTGGCGAGATGGAGCTGGCCGAGCCTCGCTGGCGCCAGGACGCAGGCTACCTTGAGCAGACGGTCGAACGCCTGCGTTGCGGGCGAGGGCGAACTCCCGACGAGATTCACGCCGAGGGCGAAAGCAGGCGTCTGGCGGCTGCAGCCTCCCTTCCGGCCGTTCTGGCCGAGTGGGGCGGGAGCTGCTTCCGCGAAGAAATCGAGCGGGATATCGCGAACGCCCAGGCGCTTCTGCCTTACCGGGAAACCGGAAAGCACTACCTGATGATGGGGTACGAACTCATTCGTCTGGTGATCGAGGAGCTGGGCCAGCGTTGGGATATCGGTTCGAACGTCTATTTCCTTGAGTTGAGTCAACTCGATGAGTTCGCCTCCAATCGCGAAGCCTTCTCCGATCTGGCGGCAGGCCGTCGCATTCGCCGCGAGGCGCTGCGGCGGTTGGATGTCGGTGACGTGATCGATTCGGAGGATATCGAGTCACTGGGCGTCTCGGTCCCTCCGGTCGCCAGCGATATTCTGTCGGGCCGGGCGCTCGCATCCGGCTCGGTTGAAGGCGTCGCGAGGATCGTGCACCGTCCGGATGAAGTCGGCGAATTTAACGAAGGAGACATTCTGGTCTGCCCGTCAACCGATCCGGGCTGGACGCCGCTGTTCCTGCGGGCCGGCGGGCTGGTTGTTGAGCGAGGAGGAGTGCTTTCGCACGGCGCCATTGTCGCACGAGACTTCGGCATGCCGGCGGTGGTCTGCCCCGACGCTACGAAACTGATTCGCGACAGCGCTCGCATCCACGTCGACGGACGCACCGGGGCGGTCAGCATTCTCGACCCGGAGGATGCGTCATGATCGAATTGATGAATGATTTCTGTCTGACGGTATTCGATTTCCTGCTTGGCTGGATGGGCGATCTGCCGTCAGACATCAAGCTGATGCTGGTCGCCCTGTTAACGGCCGCGATCATGACTCTCGTCCGCCGGATTACAACCGATCAGGACATGCTCCATCGCGCATCGGCCGACAAGAAACGCCTCGGCGTACTGCTCAGGGAAGCCAAACGCTGCGGCGACAAGGAGGCGATCGGACGATATCGGACCACCAAGTCGCAAATTGCGTTGAAGACCTTTCGTGCCGAAGGGCTTCCGCTGCTGGTGTCGATAATCCCGGTCGCCATGCTTGCGACCTGGGCGTGGCAAAGGCTGGCGTTTCATCCGCCCGCCCCCGGTGAGCCGGTGCGCGTAATGGCATACACGCCTGTATCCGCCGCTGGTCAGGTTATGCATGTCGTTCCGACAGCCGACCTGGCGTGCGACGGATGGATCAGGAGCATCGATGCGATAACTAACGACGGCCCGCCGTACGGCCTGGCGTGCTGGACGCTTCAAGGCGATCGGGCCGATCGGTCCTATGAGCTGACCTTTCGCTCTGGCGCCGAGAGTTTCACGCGCGAGTTCCGAATAGGAGGGCGAACCTACGCCGAACCGGTCGTTTACCATGACGGTGGTGTGGTGACATCGATCGAGATGCGCCCAGTGAAACTGTTCGGCGCTGTGCCGGGCCTTTCGGACGTCTACTTCCCGCCCTGGTTGGCTGGTTATCTCGTGATAGCGATACCGAGCGTTATGCTGTTCAAACGCCTGTTCAGAGTTTGCTGAGTGGTTTTGAGTGGAGAGTGATATGATCAGAATTGCCGCCGGAGTGGCGTTGACCGCAGTTTTGTCCGCTGGTGTTTTCGGCGCCCAGGACAGTCCGAAAACCGTGCTCAGTGATCAGACGATATGGCGCCATTACGTTGTGTTCCGCCCGCCGGTTGTATCTTCGGATGGAGAGTGTTCCGAACTTGTAGTACCCCGGAACCCGTGGGTCAAGCGAGGCGAGTGGCTGTCGTCGCCGATGCCTGACAATGCATGGAAGGCGGCGGATTTTGACGATTCCGGATGGCCCAGGAAACCCGGGCCGTTGTTCGGCGGTTACGGGGGCTACAGGCCCGCTGGAATAGCTCTGCTGTGCGTTCGCGGACGGTTCGCCGTGACGGAAGCGTCAAGGGCCGAGCTCAAGCTGTCGGTGAAGTATCGCGGCGGCTTGGTCGCATACATCAACGGAAAGGAGTTTGCACGAGGGCATATGCCAAAGGGTCAGATCACCCCGCTGACAGTTGGAGCCGAGTATCGGCGTGAGGCGTTTGTGAAAGCCGATGGACGGACCCCGCTGCAGAGCTACGGTCGGAGGAACCCGCCAGCCGATCTGGTAAAACGCTACGAGTCCAGAATTCGCAAGCTGACGGTGCGCATACCGGCTAATTTGCTCCGCAAGGGCGTCAACGTGCTGGCGTTGGAGTTGCATAGATCACCCGTTCCGGAAGGTGTTCCGGCTATAGGCAGAGGCAGTTGGGACACCACGGGATTGGTTGGTGTTGAACTGACATCTGCAAATCCGAATTCCGTAAGAGCAAACACTAAGGCCCCCGCCTGTGTGCAGATATGGTCCGCTGGCGTGATGCTCCGGATTGGCAAAGACGTCCATCGCGGCGACCCATTCGAGCCGTCGATATCGAAGGTAAGGCTGCACGCTCCTCGTAACGGCGTCGCGTGCGGTCAGGTGGTCGTCAGTTCGCCTGAACCGATCCCCGGCCTGTCGGCCCGGGCCGCTGAACTCAAGAACGACTCGGGCGATGCGATTCGGCCTGGTGCAATTCGCATCAGATACGCCGGGGCCGGGAGCAGTTCCATCCCGCTGTTTGACAAACCGGAGCCCGATGCGACCATCCAACCGATCTGGATCACCATCAGTGTTCCGTCGACCGCTACAGCCGGGATCTATCGCGGGCAAATAACCATCGGGGGGCTGGCCACGCCGGCGACTGTGTCTGTCGAATTGACGGTCAGCGACTGGAAACTGCCCGCCCCGAAAGACTGGCGCACGGTTGTGAATCTTCTACAGTCCCCGGAATCCGTAGCCGGTTACTACAAGGTCCCCCTCTGGTCGGACGAGCATTTCAAATTCATGGTCCCGTCCATGGAGCTTATGGGACAGATGGGCAATGACGTGATCGGGATATCAGCGGTGGCCAGAAGTGTTTTCGGCGACGATCCGATGATCCTGTTCCGAAAAGAAGACGGGAGGTATGTTCCGGATCTGAAAGTCGCCGAGCGATATCTGAAGATGTACGACAAATACGTCGGCCAGCCGAAGTTCCTCTCGGTGAACGTCTGGTCATACGGGATGTACTACAAGGGCTGGGGGCGTGATGGGGGCAAGACGGTCAAACGCTCCGATGCTATACCCGTGATCGAATTGCGGGACGGCAAGCGAATTCCGGCCGAGTTATCCATCTACGGCCGGCCCGGCACCGAGGAGTTGTGGCGCGGCGTGATGAGGTCTCTTGACGCGATGGTCAGAAAACTCGGTTGGCGTGAAGACTGCTTGATGCTCGGGACGTCCGGCGACACCTGGCCCAGCAAGGAGACCATCGCGTTCTTCCGGAAGATCGCCCCGGGGGTTCAGTGGCGAGTTCTGACGCATGGCGGAGGAGCCCCCAAATGGGGACTCAGCGACTATGAACGCACGCAGGCCAACGGGATGACGGTAGGCTACCTCGAGATCGCCCGGCGGATTCGCAGCGGACGTATTCACGTTCCCGGCCACCCGGCGACCTGCAACGCACGCGACCTTGTCAAGTCGGATCCGTTCGCGCTCAGGTCGCTGCCGATCAGCAATACGATAAGTTCCGGCTTCGACGGATTCTGCTGGAAGGGCCTGGATTACTGGGACTACATCACGCCCGAGGGTAAGCGGCGGAACGCACTGAACACGTACGTGCGTTTCGGAAACATGGTCGGCGGCACGCCGCGCAAGCTTGCGGCTCCCGGCCCCAAGGGCGCCGTGCCGACAGTGCAGTTGGAGATGCTCCGCCTGGGCGTCCAGGAATGCGAGGCGGCGTTGTCAATACGAGAGAATCTCACACTGCTCTACCCGCGAGCTGATGAGAAACTTGACGTGATGCACCTCTGTCTTGAAGGGGCGCTGTCGGGCGTCAAACGTCGCGACGGAAGCACCGTCCCGAGCATACCCAGGCGGGATCTGCAGTTTCGACTTCTGTATTCGGCTGGTGCGGCTGACAAAGGGAAGGTCCCTTCTGGTGTTCTGTCAAAATCGCTGTTCTTCAGCGGCGGAAAGCACAAGCTGGAATTCGACTCCTCAAAAAGCGGAACGGGACTTGATGTTCGGATCGAGATCGGAGACGACCGGTGGTCCAAAGGCGGCGTCGGGAGTTTTTCGATTCAGTTCAAGCGAGACGGGAAAGCCTGCCGCGGGACATTTACCGGTGTGTTTGAGGGCGTCAGGACCCAGGGCAAGATCAGCGGATCGTTCACCCCAGGTGGGTTCATTAGACCATCGAAGAAGCCTCCTGTGGTCAATGATCTCACGCGGCGGTGCGATGCGGTGATCAACGACCTGGCGGCCGCACTGTTGACTGGTTCGCGCGTATCGCCCCAGGGCGGTACGGATGTGGAGCGACTTGTGATGCGATTGTATACTGTAGCCGGCGAAGTGACCCGGGCAGTCAAGGATGCCGGGAAGTAGACTTGGAGACCGATGAGGATGAAGTGTATTAATGCGGTCAGCTATGCTGTCGCGATTATTGCTTGCGGCGCGAGTTTGGCGACAGCGGCTGACGACTGGCCCATGTGGCGGTGCGATGCGGGACGGACAGCGTCTTGCGACCAGGAACTTGGAGACCGGTGTCATCTCCAGTGGGTCCGCAGGCTTCCGCCCCAGAGGCCTGCCTGGAAAGATGAGAAACGCCTTCAATTCGACCGGGGTTACATGCCCGTGGTGCGCCGAGGGCTGATGTTCGTGGGGTCCACGGTAAGCGATACTCTGACTGCTTACGATCTTGCCAGCGGGGCTGAGCGATGGCGGTTCTACTGCGGCGGTCCGGTGCGCCCGGCTCCGCTTGCGTGGCGCGACAAAGTGCTGGTCGCCAGCGATGACGGATACCTTTACTGCCTGACCGTCTCCGACGGTCGGGTGGTCTGGAAGTTTCGCGGCGGGCCGCGACAGCGATATCTGATAGGGAATCAGCGATTGGTCTCATCATGGCCGGTCCGTTGCGGTCCGGTTGTCGCCGATGGAGGCTCTACGGTCTACTTCGCCGCGGGAATCTGGCCGTTTATGGGGACGTTCGTATACGCCCTCGATATCGAAACCGGGCGTGTCGTCTGGTCTAACGACGAAGCGAGCTTCTCGTATCGCCGCATGCCTCACCCGGATTCCGAAGCGTTCTCCGGACTTTCAGCCCAGGGGCATCCGGCGATAGTGGGCGATCGTCTTATCGTGCCCGGGGGAGATGCTCCGCCGGCCTTGTTCGACCTGCGTAACGGGCGACTGGTCGGATACGCAGAGGGTCTCGGTCCCAATCCGGTCGGTCGCGGGCGATTCGGATTCGCCGGGGGGCGGATGTTTGGACTTGAGAAGGGCCATGCCGTTCGCCTCAAGACTGTTTGGAGAATCAGTAACCCGGTGCTCGCCGAAGAAGTGTGGTATTCCGGGTCTGACGTTATCGATCCGGCGAGCATTAAGGTCAGGTCGCTCTTCATTGACGATCGGTACTCCGATCGCAAGATTCCCGTCCTGTCCGGTACTGGAAAGAAACGCAAGGGCGATCGGGGCAGGGTATGGCTTAGCGCGGGAAACAGACTTGTCATGTCCGCTCGAAAGGGCGAGATAGGTGTGATCGAACCGTCTGCGACGGGTAAGGGCAAGTGGATGTGGACGACCAAGATCCAGGGCGAACCGTCGTGCATCATTGCGGCCGAGGGGAGGCTGCTAGTGGTGACGCTTGAAGGCGAGATACGCTGTTTTGGGCCGAAGGAGGTCCGCGTCAGCACGTACAGTCCTGCTAAGAATACTCCTGCTACGCGGACTGACCTAGCGGCTGAAATACTCAAGACAAGCGGAGTTAGAGAGGGGTACTGCCTGGTTCTGGGGCTCGAGGACAGGCGGTTGATCGAGTCGCTGATCTCTGAAAGCAAGTTGCACGTAGTCGGTTTTGACGACGATGCGGACATGGTTTCGTCGTTGCGGCGTCGGTTGGATGCGGCGGGTCTGTATGGACAGCGATGCTCTGTGGTTCTCGACAAACCACAACAGGCGGTCTTCGCGCCGTATATGGCCAGCCTGGTTTTCCGCCGCGGTCCTATTGGGGATGAAAAGGCTATTGGCAAGCTCTTCGATACGCTTCGTCCCTACGGCGGGACAGCGTGCATGGTATTAAACGAGGATGATCGCGCGAAACTGAACGAGTTGGTTGAGGGCGCCAAACTCCCCGGAGCCGAAGTAAAGCAATCCGGGAAATTCACGCTCCTGATTCGCAAGGGGCCTCTGCCCGGTTCCGCTCCCTGGCTCGGACAGAACGCCGACGCCGGCGCCACCCGTTGCAGCCGCGATAAGCGGGTCGCCGCTCCGCTGGGCGTGCTGTGGTTCGGCAACGCACTTTCCAACAGTCTGATTCTGCCCAGGCACGGCGAGGGACCGGTCGAACAGGTCGTCGGCGGGCGGATGTTCATCGAAGGTCCCGACAGTCTCACCGCTTGCGACGTGTACACCGGCCGGGTTCTCTGGACGCGTAAGCTGGACGGGCTTGGCAAGAACTACATTTCGATGAAGCATCAACTCGGCGCCCATTCAATCGGGAGCAATTTCTTCGCCGTTTCCGACGCCTTGTACGTATCGCTGGGTGAAGACTGCCTCGTGCTCGATCCCAAGACCGGGCGCACGAAGAAGCAGTTAAGGCTGCCCGACAATTCGCTGTGGCAGTTCCTGTTGGTTTACGAGGATCTGCTGATCGCCGGGTGGCGACCGATCATAGACAAAGACCAGTCGCCCAAGCGTATCTACAGCCCCACTTCCAGCAAGGGGCTTATCGTAATGAACCGCCATACGGGCAAGGTGTTGTGGCGATGCGAGGCGGACGTGAGTTTCAGGCACTACAGCATCTGCGCCGGACGCGGGAAGCTGTTTTGCATTGATCGCCTGTCGGTTGAGACGCTTAAGAAGCTTGCCCGTGCGGGAAAGACGCCGAAGGAATCGCCGCAGATTGTGGCCTTCGATGTGCGCACAGGGAAGATCGTCTGGAAAGTCGACAAGTATGTAGGCGACAAGCTTTCGTATTCCGAGGCTCGCGACATTCTCGTGGCGAACGCTGCGTTGCGCGGATCCGACGGGTCGATGATATGGTACGACGAGGAAGCGGTCGACATACTCTGGGGCGGTAAGTGGGGGCTGATGATCAATGGCGATACGATCTACCCGCAGATCCGCCGTGCGTTCGATTTGCGCACCGGCAAACAGAGAATGTGGCAGGCGCCATCCGGCCGGGAGACCCAATGGCGATTCTCGAGGAGTCACGGCTGCGGGCCGATGGCCGGCGGCGTGAACATGCTGACGTTCCGCTCTGCGTGCGCATCATATTTTGATCTGAAGAACGACGGCGGGACGGCGAATATGGGGGGCTTTCGCTCCGGATGCACGTCGAATCTTATTATCGCGGACGGAGTGGTCAGCGCCCCGGACTACACGCGCGGATGCGGCTGTGCTTACCAGAACCGCTCCTCACTCGGACTCGTTCACATGCCCGACCTGGAATACTGGACGTTCGGCGCAAATCCTACAACCGGCAACGTGGCGTACAATTTCGGAGCCCCGGGCGACAGGCGCGGCTCTGACAAGGCTCTCTGGCGAGCGACTCCGATCGGCGCCGATCCGGATCGCAGCAACAAGCAGCTTGTCACGACAACTCCCGTTGATGCATGGTTGTTTTATCGTCATGCCTTGCGTATGGATCCCAGAGACCCGTGGAGATGGATTGGCTCATCCGGCGTCGAAGGCTTGCGGAGAGCTCGGGTTCCGCTGGGCGGCTTGCGGGCCGGCAGCGAACTTACCGTTCGATTGTTCTTCGCCGAACCGAAGCACGCTTCCGCGGGTAAGCGAGTATTCAGCATCTCGCTGGACGGAAAGGTGATCGCTGGGGACCTGGACATCTACAAGGAAGCCGGACGGGCCATGCGTACGATTATGAAGGAGTTCGCCGGGATTCGCGCCAAGGCGGATTTCCTGGAATTAGGCTTCACCGCCAAGGCGGGCCGGCCGCTGATATGCGGAGTCCAGGTGATCGGAGCCAAACCCGACCTGCTTCCGCCCCTTCCGCCCGAGACCCAGCCGGCCGCGGCGCCGCAAAAGCACTGATGGGAAGATCGGTCTACAGGAACAATATGAGGAATCACACCAAACCGTTTCTTGTCGCCGCTGTGGTGATCCTTGCGATGTCTTCTTCGCAATCAGCGGACGGGCGGCCACCGGGCTCGCGCCCACGCCCAACGCTTTCTTCATTCGGCCCAGGGACTACCCGGGCAAATATGGCGGACAGTACGTAGCGACGTTCGGCAAAGACCTGTCCAACGCGACATTCTGCAGCTATCTGCCCGGATACGTCTCGTCGAATATCGCCGCAACAGGGTCCGATCTGCTAGTGATCGGGCAGACCAACAAGGACGATGGACGGGAAGGGCTGAAAACAAAACCTCCGGTGAGCAGGTCGGCCGCACAGAAAGTGTTCGGCGGTGGAGACTACGATGCGCACATAATTCTCCTGAAACTCCCAAAGTAACCTGAGACAAGGACCGACCAATGACCAAGAAGAGACTCAAACGCCTGCTGGCGGCGTTAGTGATAGTGCTGTCAGGATCAATTGCCCGATCCGGAGAATACCACGTTTCGCCCTCCGGTTCGGATAGCAGTCCTGGTACGTCCAAGGCGCCATGGCGGACAATCACGAAGGCCGCGGCGACAATGACCGCTGGCGACACATGCGTCGTTCACGAAGGAGTGTATCGTCAGACCGTTCGACCGGCGGCCAGCGGAAAGGCGGGCAAGCCGATTCGTTTCATAGCCGCTCCCGGCGAGAGTGTTGTGCTGACAGGGACCGAGAGAGTTCTCGGATGGTCTCGACAAAGGGGTGGAGTTTTCGATACTCCGCTGGGCGGCGCGATCGACCACCTGTTCCTTGACGGCAGGATGATGGTTTGGGCTCGAACGCCGAATGCCGGCGACACCCCGTTCAAATTGAACGCGTTGAAAGTCAGCGCCGAGGCCGGCAAGTGTGCAATCGAAGGCTTGGGCGGCGGGAAGGACGCCTGGAAAGGCGGAATGCTCTGGGGAATGAACTCACGACAGTGGGTCGCCGGCACTGCTCGGATCGCCAGTTCGGACGGCGGGACTGTCGTGCTGGAGGGTCGCGGACCGTTCGGCAAGAAGAAGGGAACGGGAACAGCAGTTCTTCTCGGCGTGCCGGCTGCACTGGATGCAGAGAGGGAATGGTGTCAGGCCGGTGGCAAGCTGCATTTCATACCGCCCAGAGGCGTAGACCCGAACAAGCGTCTAGTCGAGGTCACTCAGCGCAAATGGGCGTTCGATCTTTCGGGGCGTTCGCACGTTGAAGTGCGGGGTTTCAAACTGTTCGCCGCGAGCATCAATACCGACAAAGCCGATAACTGCGTCATTGACGGCATTGGAGTGCGGTTCGCCAGCTTTCAGCGGGTGATGAAGGGCGGCTTCAATCGCGATCGGCGGGGCGTCACCGCCGAGTCTGAGGGGCTTGGAATCGTTTTGGGCGGACGAAACAACACGCTCCGCAACAGCGTGATCGCATATTGCGTCGGTGACGGGATCAGCATGTACGGATCAGACAACAGGATCGAGAACTGCGTCGTTCACGACTGCAATACCTCCGCCAGCGACTGTGGACCGATCACCTGCAGCGGTACGGGGCATTCCATTATCGGCTGCACCTTATTCAACGCCGGACGGTCCATTATCGTTCACCGCAAATTCAGCAAAGGCCGCATCGAGCGGAATCACATGTTCAACGCCGGTCTGATCACAAACGACCTCGGAGCTACATACACCTTCCAGACTGACGGAAAGGGAACGGTCATCGCATACAATGTGATTCACGACGTGCATTGCCACACCGGCGTGGGGATCTACGTTGACAATATGTCGCCGAATCACATCGTCCACCACAACCTCTGCTACAATTGCGACGACTGCGGGATACGCCTTAACACGCCGACCGCCGGCGTGTTGATCTACAACAATACGCTGACCGGGAACGGCAGGAGCATCGATCGCTGGGGATCGAAAGGAAACCACAATCAGCCCGGATGCGTAATGGCCAACAACATCATGACCGATTCGGTCAAACTGGGCACAGGCGCCAAGGGCCATCACAACTTCGTCGAAGCCGGCCCGGGATTTGCTAACCCCAGGAAAGGAGATTACGGCCTGGCGGCGGGTTCCCCGTGTATCGACACCGGAGTCGTTATCGATGGAGTCACCGGAAAGCATGAGGGCAAGGCCCCGGACATCGGGTGCTATGAACGCGGGCGTAAACCGTGGAACGCAGGCAGCACAATCCCGCGCAAGTTGTGGGATGAGACCGGTTGGTGACCTGCCGAGATGCTGTAGCGTTGCGTCGGATTTGAAAATGGCGATCCGACTGTGAGAGTTCTCTTAGGCGCCGCACAAGGGAGAGCGTATGTACGAGATGGGAGATCGTGAGACAGCGGCCGCGGAACGCGTAATTAAACGCGGGCGGTTTTTTCGCTACGGCGGACGTGAGGTCAAGGCGTTCGAGGCTGAATGGTCCGCCAAGATGGGCGTAAGACACGCGCTTGCAGTTACCTCAGGGACCGCCGCGTTGGTTTCGGCGCTGAAGGCGATGGGCGTCGGCCCGGGCGATTCGGTGCTGGTTCCGGGCTATACGTTCGTTTCAACGGCGCTGGCGGTTACGGCGGTTGGCGCCATACCGATATGCACCGAGATTGACCACACGCTTACGATGGACCCTCTGGACATGGAGACTAAGATCACTTCCCACACCGCCTGCGTGATTCCCGTGCACATGCAGGGAATGGCTTGCGACATGCGCGCCGTCAAACGCATAGCCAACGCCGCCGGGATTCGAGTGCTGGAAGACGCCTGCCAGGCTTGCGGAGGCGAGTATCGCGGCAGACGGCTGGGCTCGATCGGCGACATGGGCGTCTACAGTTTCAATGAGTACAAGATCATCTCCTGCGGTGAGGGCGGGGCGGTCGTGACGAACGATAAGGCGCTGGCCGAGCGGGCGTATATGGCTCATGACGGGAGTTGCGGTGCTTGGCCCGAGACTCCGGAGATGTCCGAAGCATTCTTCTGCGGAGGGAGCTTCCGGGCCAATGAGTTGAACGCGGCGGTCCTTCGGGTGCAGGTCAGGCGTCTTGACGGAATTCTCAAACGCCTGCGCCGAACGCGATTGTTGTTTCTTGAAAGAATCAAACTCCCGGCCTGCGCGCGTATCGTCAATTCGCATGATCAGACGGGTGACTGCGGCGTCTGTTTCCTTGTTCAGTGCGAGACGCTCGCCGCCGCAGAAGCGGTCGAAAAAGCGATTGGAATACATCTCGAAGTCCATCGTCCGATCAACTCGGGAAGACACGTCTATTCGGCCTGGGGCGTGGTCAACTCCCGAATCGGAGGGCACAACGGCAAGTGGGACTGTTTCAGCCATCCGGCCAATCGCATGATCAAGACCAATTACGACATCTCCCTGTGCAGGACGGATGATCTCCTGGCGCGCACCGTCCTGTGCAGTGTCCCGTATCGATGGCCCGCGGGCCGCATTAAGGAAACGATAGACAAGATAAATCGCTCACTTCAGCGCCTCAAACTGTGAGCTTTTCCGGTTTCGAGTCAGCGGCGATGGCTACGGGCCGGATACTCCGAGCACCAGATTGCCGTTCTTGATCGCGATGCGCTGTTTGCCGACGACGACCGAGTCGCCTTGCACCGAGGCTTGCGGCGGATTCTTGACGGTGGGGAAGTAGATCGTAAGCTTATTGCGCCCCAGCTTCACCGATTGCCCCTCGGCCTTGCCTGTCGTCACCAGCATCACGTCGGCCCCGCTGGAGCCGGTGAAGTCTACGGCGAAGCACGTTCCGTCAGTCAGCGTCAGGGAGCTTGCCCTTCCTCGCGGCGACGAATACCAGTATTTCGTCGGGCCGCTCTTGATGTTGCCCCATCTGGTGTGCTTGCCTATGGAGTTCAGGCACAGCGCTCGGTCGGGTTTGGCGCTCATGTAGCCCTGGGTTCGGTTAGTCAGCACGGTAATGACGGTGTCCTGGCTGTCTTTCCAGCGATTGCGCCATGCGTAGAACCCGCAACTCGTGTCCCGGTAGCACAGCGGCAGCACGTCGGCCGGCGGCGTTGCTGTCTGCGATACAGGCCAGTTAACCAGCGAGCAAACCGCCACGTGCGGATAGCGGCTGGCGGTGTCGTAAGGGGTTCCGGCCTTTGCGTCCGACTCGGCCAGGAAGTTGTCGTAGCACCATTTCATCGCGGTCTTCTGCGTTTGGCTTACTGCGGCCAGCCCCAGGGCGAAGTATCCGCCCCCGCTGATGCCCTGTCGCGACCAGACGTTGTGTCCGTAGCTGCCCCTGATCGGCCAGAAGTCCGGCTTGCCGTTGCGGAATACCGTCAGGTACATCCACTTCATAGCCGTCATACGCACGTTGGGTCGCTCGACGTTCACAAAATCCAGTCCCGCCGCATTGCGCCATGCCTGAACTGCGGTCACGTAGGCGATGTGCGAGGCCATCGATCCTGTGCCGTCGCCTTCGGCGAAGAACCCGCCGTCGCCAAAGCCCTCGCTGACGTTGCGAATCATGCTCTGCTTTGCGACAGCCAACAGCGTGTCGATCCTTTTCTGGTCGACGAACTTCTCGCCGGTAACGGCGAGAAGGGCCATCGACGCTCCGCCGACCTGCATGCCAAAATGGTTGCTGGAAGGCGGCATTGTTCCACGCGCGAGCGCTTCGATGTTCCCGCTCTTCTTCTCCTTCGATGTGGAGCTTTTTCCGTCGTACTCGGCTATTGCGCGGCCGAATTTCTCACGAGTAGCGAGGTCCCAACCGTCGTAGCAGAGGTCATAGCCCAATGCGTGCCATCCCAGCGACGGTCCTGCGCGCAGCGGCCCGCCCGGCCCGATGAAACTGTAGCGATCGTCACGATCCCGCACGCCAGCCAATGATTTCTCAAAGCACAGCCTCCCAAACTCGGCGTACTTCTTGTCACCTGTCAGTTGGTACAGCAGGCCATAGCCGGCCGCGTGGCTGATCGTGTAGACGCCCGGCGTGTTGACGCTGGTAGACTTGTAGCCTCCGCCCATGTAGGCGTGGGTGGCTTTACTGAAGATCGTCGTCATGGTCTTGCCGTCTTTGCCGTCCAGCAGAACGCCAAGGCGTTTCAGGATCGCCCTGCCTTCCGGCGTTCTTGCTTTGGCGCGCAAAGCCGGCAGATCGCTCTTTCGGAACAGCAGGCGAGGATGCTCTTGGGCGACGGGGGGCTTGAACCCCTTGACCGGCTTGAACCAGGGCCGATCGTCGCTTTTCATGTGTGTTACGCCCTTGGTCCATTTCCCGTCGAAACTCCCGGTGAGTTTCACGTCCGCCTTGCCGTCAATCTCTACGGTCAACTTGTACAAGCCGACCATTACTGTGCCGAGATAGGCGCCGTCCATGTCGAAAATGTATCGGCACGGCTCCATGTCGAGCGTCTTGCTCGGAACGACGATGCGAGCCTTTATCCGGTCGCGGTCCGCCGACGCCGTGCAGCCTTTGAGCGGAAAGCCTCTCTTTCCGTGGACGGCGAATTTCCGGCTGAGTTGCCCGTGGATAGTTGAAGTCAGCTTCCCGTCTTCGAATCCCAATAGCAGGACCATGCATCGCCCCCTGTAGTTCGGATCTCCTCCAATCAGAGAACTCTGCATGTTGCACTGGAAGGTCACCTTGTCGGGGAGGTCAGGCTGGCTGTCGTCGCCGGCCTCGCCAGTCACGTTCCCGGATCGGCCGAGATCCTTCGTTGTCGAGTCAGTGCTGTTGATCTTGGCGAGCTTGTACTTACCGGACATCTTCCCCGACGCATCAACAGAAGCATCGATGTCGAATTCCATCGTGTACGGTTTGTGGTCGATGGGCACCCAAAGGTCGGGGGTGATGTGGAGTGTGAAGCGGCCTTTCATTCTCCCGTCTTTGATCGGAACGTCCGACAGATCGCCACAGTACCAACTCTTATTGTAAGTTTTGCGTCCCTGCCGATCCGGATCTCGCGAAGAGCCCACAGCCACGATCCACTTGCCGTCGTTCTCTCGACCGTAGAGGTATAGAGGTTTGGTCCCGTCACGGAAAATTCCGTCGAATACGATCTGCCACTTGCGTGGCCCGGCCTGGGCGGCGACAGCCGTTGCCAGAACGCATGTTGCTGCGAGTATCCTCGTGCGATGATATTGATTCTTACTCATTGTGTTCTCCTCTGGATCCAGCCCTTATGCATCGCAAAGTACCCTCCCGCGTGATTGCATGCAATCCCGGTTTTGCGAATTATCGGTGGTGTTTTTGCGAAGACCTTGGAAACTTCCGCCGGTACGTCACGCTGTGCGTATCTTGCGGCGGTAAGCAGCCGGCGGGATTCCGAATTTCTCTCGAAACAGTGTGGTGAATCGCTTGGGATCGCTGAATCCGCACCGATCAGCCACCCCGGGCACCAGCAGGTCGCTTTCGATAAGCAGGGCTTTGGCTCGTTCGAATTTCACGCGGCGCACTTCGTCGTGCAGCGAATGCCCCATGAGCTTGCGGAATCGCTTCTCGAGCGTGCGCCGCGAAATGGTCAGGGCGTTCATGATGTCCGAAACGTTCATCGGATCGCAGGCGTGCGCCTCGATGTACGATACGGCGTATGCGACTTCGGGATCCTCGAACGCCAGCACATTGCTCGAGTCTCGTGCGACAACGTTGCGCGGGTTTATCAGGGCCGGTCGCTTGGGCGTTCGGCGGCCGCGCATGAGCCTGGCCAGCAAACGGGCCGCCTCCCATCCCACTCGTTGCGAATCGGAGTCTATGCTGGAAAGCGGGACTGGCGACAATTCGCATTCTATAGTATCGTTATCCACCCCGAGGACGGCAATATCCGCGGGCACCTGTAGTCCTCTCCGGCCGCATGCGTCGACTATCTTCCTGGCGACAACGTCATTCGAGGCGAATACGGCTGTCTGGCGGGGGAGTTTGCCCAGCCACGACGAGACGCCCCGATCCGCATCGCAGGATTTGCACGGGAGTCCGACCGCCTTGACGCCGTCGACAAAAGCGTCCCGACGGCGGCATGCATAGGCGTATGCATATGTCCCGGCGAAAGCAAAGCTGCGGAATCCCCTCTCCATGAAGTGCTTCACCGCCAGATGCGCCGTTGCTCGATCATCAGGCATAACCGTAGGCAATCGATACTCCGGCAGTTGTCCCGAGACATTGACCGCAGGCAAAGCCGACTTCAAAGCGATCTCTCGCATCTCTTCACTGCCGAAGACGCCGATCAGGCCGGTCGACTGCGAACCTTCGCGCTTCAGTGTCTGTTTCAGCTTGGCGCCGTCGCGGATAACTCTCAGCTCCCATGGACGATGGGCTCGGCAGTACGAACGGATTCCCAGCAGAACCTGGCGGTTATAGGTGACGTCGACCGGAAGCATCAGTTGTATAACAGGCGGTTTAGGCATGCGTATGTCTCAATCCATGAAGTGTAAACGCAGCCCGGAATGATGATTCGCAAAATTATTACAAAATGTTGTGAAAAGGTGCGCCGGATTGGCGGGGCGTTCGCAAATTAACCACCCGCCTTTCGCAAAACTCGGATCGTCGACCGGCTTCAAACGAACTCAGTATCGCCGACTTCATCGGATCCGGAGCTCTGAATATTCCCGACGGACTAGCCAGGCCAAGACTCCGCAGCGGCAAAGGCGAGTATGAAGCCGCCAATGAGGCCGCCGCGTCGGTATTCCAGATCCGCCGCCTGGAGGTCGGCGGATCTTCAACGATTAACCTGATATTCGGACCTGCCGCCAACCGGCGGCGGATGGTTCGACTGAAAAGGAAGTACCTCTCAAGAGGCGGAATTGATCGCGTTGTGGGCCAAGTCGTGAAATACCGCGACATGCACTTCTGGCTGCATAGCTGCGGGGACAACTCGCTGCTGACGGCTGTCTGTGACCTGGACAGGGCCAAGTGCGATCAGGTCGCCGCCAAGTACGGTGTGAAGGCGTACTACGATCTTGATGATGTAATTGCCGATGAGGACATTCCCGTGATTTGCCTTATTACCGGCCCGGTTAACCGAGCCGATCTAATCCGACGGACAATTCGAGCCGGCAAGGACGTGATGACGACCAAGCCGTTTGAGCTGGACGCCGAGTCGAGCAACTCGATTGCCCGGCAGGCGGGGATGATTATTTCGACGCCTTTGTCAGACGCCTGGTCGACGGGACGCCCATGCCGCTGCCCCCGGTCGAGGAAATTCGTCCTACTCGATGGGTCATTCGCGCAAAAAACGCGAGTTAGCCATTCATGGACAGCCTGGCAATTCGCCGTTCCTGAGGAATTCGTAGTTTACATCCACTACAGCTTCCCGGTCCCCGGTCGATATGAAACAGACCTCTTGGTCTCCAAATTCGACAGATGCAATACTCTCAAAACCGTTGCGTATTCGGATGCAACCCTCAATGAAGTTGACCGATACGTGCTCGTATGAAGTGAGCCCGACCGCTGTTGGGAATCCAGCCTGGCTTATCACGTTGGGTTCGATTGAGGGCCCGAGGCCTTCGGCGAAGAACGAGCAGGTCTCTTCCAGGCCCAGGCAGCGATTGCGGACGTTCCAGGACGGTGTCAGCAGCAGAAGCGGTTTATCCGTCATGATGCTCTACTCCCGAGTGTGCAGTTGGAGCCAGGCTTCGGCCAGTTCGCGATCGGCGACCCAGAACATGCTCTTGCGTTCGGACTTCTTTACATCCGTCGCCTTCCTGATTGTCGGCGAATCTCTCGGCGTACGGTTCTGTGCCGAGGATTTGCCGCCTTCGGCTCTTTTTCTGGCCAGTTCGGCGGCGTGCTGTTTGGCGCTGTTCATTTCATCCGCCGTTGCGGCCTCAAAGCCCGACGCCAGAGAGGACCACTTGGTCCGGAGCCTGACAACAACCAGCATAGGATACAAACCCGCATCCAGTTCGAGCACCTGCTTGTGAGATACGGGAATGTCGTTGAGCACGACCCGGACGCGACCGTTCTGTGTGAACGGCGCGTTGAGTTTCACGTGCGTCTTGTCTGATACTTTCAAGACGGTGTAGGCCAGAAGTGTCGCTTTTGCGCCTTGCTGCAGTCCGTTCTTGAAGTTAATCCCGCCGCCGCGGCGAACGTGTTTCGGGCCGATAGGACCGAATGTCGCCTGGTGTTTGTCGATAGTCACTTTGTCGCCGGGTTTGGGACGCAGCGACTTGAGGGCTCCCAGATCCCGCATCGGATCTGTAGCCATTGCGAAGGTCATGCCTTCGGTTATCAGCCACTTCGACGGGCTCCTGCCGATCTCCAACGGAGCAATCGGCGTGCCTCGGGGCGGAGTGAGGTCCTTCGCAGGAGGTATCGCGGCGAAAGTGGGGCGGTTGTCGCCTTTGGGGTCGACCACGTAAAGGCCCCCCGACTTCGTCATCGGGATTCGAGGCAGTTTGAATAAGTCCTCAATCGCATACGGCCGGATCAGGTAGCCCGTGCTTTCATCGATCCGTTTGAGTGCGATCGGTTTGTCAGTCGGATACTTGCTGGTTTCCAGGCGAAGAGTAAGCGCCTTGTCGACGTACAGCGACAGGTAATCCCATACGCCGATAGCGGTGATCTTGCCCGGGAACTTCTTGCCCCAACCATCGCTTCCGTGCACGTCGGGGTAGTTTCCGTGGCCGACATCAAACCCGACAGCCAAATGGGGCAGCCACGCTGACTTAGCCCGGTAGTTCATAAGCGACGGTCGAACGTGACGGTTCCACGTTCCGCCCCATTCGGTCTCGCCGTTCAGGTTCACGTGAAGGATCGTATTGTCGGCCGTGCGAGCCCAGTTGTCCGGCGGCCAGGTTGGCGTTTCGGCGTGGTAGGATATCGTGGCGATCGTACGCCGGGGAAAGGCCCAGGCAAGGTAGTATGGGAATTTGCCCATCGACGATTTGCCGAATGCTATCCAGGGCGCGTGGCGGAATTCGGCTATGCCGGTCTTATGCGCCACCGCGTTGAGCAGACGGTTCATTGTTTTCGATTTCGGGTTCTTCGGCAGGTCCGAGTGAGCGGGATAGCGAAGATAGACTATACCCATCTCGTGTTTGGCGGCGACCTTGCGGACAGCGGCGTGCTCGCCGAAATGCTTGGAGTCGCTGTTGGCTACGATCAGCAGGACGGCGCGGATATGCTTGGCTTTGGGCGGAGTCCACGCCAGGATCGCGGCTGCCTTGGCCCGCTTCTTCGGTTGCGGTACGCTGGTTGGAAGGCTCATTCCGTAAGGCCAGAACGGCGGTTCGGCCAGATCCGGCTCCTGGGCCTGCAATTGGCCCTGGCTCAGCAGGCAGATGAACAGGGTCCATGTGATGTGCTTTCCGGTTTTCATGGATTCTCTCCCTTGTGTGATTCTCCAGTCAGCGACCGCCATATCTTGTCGGCGATTTTCGTATGCCCTGAATCATTGGGGTGGGCTCCGTCGATCGTGTCGCCTTTATCCAAGACGTCGAACAGGTCGATGAACCCGCAGTTCCTCCTGGCCGCCAGATCGCGATATGCATCCGACAATTCGCCGAGAAACGAAGGCGAGTGTTCGCAGAAGCCGGCGTCGCGCAGACGCCGAGTCAGCTTGTCGGGGATCATTGTAGGCGGAGCCATTATTACGATTCTCGCTCCGGGTGCGTGGGCTTTGAATATGTCCGCTATCCTGCCGACGTTTCTGGCGGTCCGGACGATTGTCTTGTCACTGTGCCCGTCGATTCTCAGATCGTTGGCTCCCAGTTGAATGATTATGACGTCAGCGTCGCTCGGCAGGGCCCTGAGCACTTCGTTCATGCGTCTGAGATAAGACGTGGAGGCCCATCCGCTGCGCCCCTGCTGAATGAACGCGACTCGATCGCTTCGCCGGTCGAGTTTGGCGGTGAATCCCTGATCGTGACGTACCCCCTCGGCGGCGGTTAATGAATCGCCGACGCAAACGACCTTTCCTTCGAGTCCCACAATCGGCAATACGCTGGAACCTGTCTGGCCTGCGTTGTGACCGCAGTCGGCCAATGTCGCCAGGCAAGCCGTTGCGACAATAGTCATAGCACGCGTCATTACCAGAACCCTTGCTGTCTTGTCGTCCGCAGTCTTGCGGAATCCGTTTCCAAGAAATACCTTCCGAGGCGTTTCGGCACAATCCCGATTTTGCGAATCAGCAGTAGTTCTTTTGCGAAGCCCGCCGATGGGCGAGTTCGCCTGAGATTCTATTGGCGGTAGTTGAGGGGGGGCTGGGCGTGAAGCTAAGGGCTGAGACTCTCACCTAAGTTCTTTGCGGTAAACCAATGGGCCGTTCTGGTCTGGAACCGGACGGCGTAAGTGATATACCTGACAATGGGTTACAGAGTAGTCTGCGCATAGGAGGTGCATTATCCTGTGCAGACAAGCCGAGTTACGGTGATCTCGGCACCGACCTGCCTTAGGTGGTCAATGCTTGGCAGACGTTGCCTCGCAACCGTGTGGGAGGGTTCCAGGAACAGGCGCTCGCTTTCTCCGTCAGTCGGATTGACCGGACCGGGGTTTTCTCGCGACATAATCGCCGCAAACAAGCTCATAACGACAGAATGCAATGTTGGAGGAATGCCGCCATCAATCGGACTGCTGTGACTTGCTGAGTTGGTATGGCGTTCAGCCTATCGTCCCGGTTGGGTTGCGGGACTTTTCGGATCGGCTGCTGTACACGCAGTACACGTCCTGACGCGTGATTCTCAGTAGGCTCTTCGAGGCAAGAAGAACACTGACGCAATCATCTGGTCCTATTCTCGAACTTCCAGTCGTGTCGTCAGAGTGTGAGCTTCCGGGTCCTTCGGTGTCGGCGCCCTCGCAGGACTGTGCGAATCGCGCCAGTCACACTCGCGTATTTCGATTCTTCAAGTTCCGTCTGTACTCTTCGAAAGTGATCAGGTCTTTCTGCGAGATGTTCAGTTTCTTGAAGACATCCAGCAGTTTGGCGTACCTTTCCGCTCTCTTGTGTGTCGCTATCGCCCGGAATGGCCTTCCTTTCTCTAGGATCATTCCGCAGGTCGTAGAGGTTTCCGTCGCCGTACAGCTTCCATCGCTCGGTTCGAGCCCAGAACGCTCCCTGCCGAAGATTCACAGGCGGGGCGACGTCTCTCTTTACGCACTGCCGCCACTTGATGCAGTCGTTGCGGTCGAATAACACGAACGCCCACTGTCTTGGCGTTCCGCGCAGCCCGCGCAGTTGAGGCAGGAAGCTCACTCCGTCGCGCGGCGGCTGGGGCTTTGCGCCGGCGACGTCGGCCAGCGTGGCGTAGAAGTCCGTGATGTCCACGAGATCGTCGACCACCGCAGGCCGGGCGGTTCCTTCCCAATTGGCTATAAGCGGCACGCGCGTTCCGGAGTCTCTCATGCTTCCCTTGCCGCCGAAGACGATCTCCTTGTCTACGACGGCTTTGTGCGAGCATGTCCCGTTGTCGCCGGTGAACAGGATGATGGTGTTCTCACGCAGGCCGAGTTCGTCGAGCTTGCTTACGACCTTCCCGACGAGCTTGTCCATGTAGGTCACCATGTCCGGGAACACGCCTTGCTGCTCCATGGATTTGCTGAAACCATCTTTGCACTGGGCGATCAACTTCTTGTCCGGATGGTCCGGGCTCGGCTGCTCAGGGTGGTGGATGAGGAACATCGGGTAGTAGACGAAGAACGGCTTGTCGCGGTTCGTTTCGATGAAATCCAGCACGAATCTGTTCACGAGGTCCGGACGGTACGCCGGTTTGTTGTCCTTGAGCTTATTTTCGTTGACCCATATGTTCCTGGTCGCCCAATATCCGCTCCACGAGTCGCATCTCATCGTCGCGTCAAATCCCATCTTCTTGATGTTCACGCCGTCGAGTTGCCACTTGCCGGCCATGCATGTTGCGTATCCGGACTTCTTCATCATGTTCCCGAAGGTCTCGGACTCGTCGGCCTTGGGGAATCTGCCGAAGGTCTTGTAGTTCCGGTGGTTGTACTTGCCGGTCATGATCGAGACCCTGGTCGGCGTGCAGAGCGGCGTTGCGTAGCAGTGCTTGAAGACCACGCCGTCTTTGGCCAGGGCGTCAATCGTCGGCGTACGGTGACTCTCGCCGCCGTAGGCCTTGAACAGTTCATACCCGCAATCGTCGGCCATGATGAGAACTACGTTTGGCTTGCTCGCACGGTCCTTGTCGGCGTTCGCTATCCCGGCCCGGCCGAGTAACATTGATGCTGCGATCGCGCGACCGGTGGTCTCCAGGAATCTTCGTCGGTTAATCGGCATTACTCCGCCTCTTTCTTGCTGCGCTCGGTCCGCTGCGGATTCTTCGGGTCGAAGTCCAGTTTCGGCCATACGATCTTGCCGGCCCGTTGTGTGGCCTGGTCGGCGGGATCTATGCTCGAACTGCCCAACTCCATTGAATTAAGATCTAACCACAGGCATATGCGGCGGACATCCTGTCTGGTGAATTTGCCTTGGGCCAGATAGCCTTGGTGACGTTTTCCCATCAGCATGCGGCCCATGCGAGACCACCTGGCTCCGAACTTGCCCGCGGTGGTTCGGTATCCGCCGTGCAGGGGCACGTTCCCGCCTCCCGATCCGTGGAAGTAGAACGCATACGGTTCGAGTTTGCGGTAATCGGTGTCGCGGATTCCCTTTTTCTCTTTGCGGTGACAACCAACGCACTTCTCGTCGAGTACGGGCTTGACCAGGCGGTAGTAGTTAATCGGCTCCAGACCACCGACTTCCGGAGTCATTTTCGACGGTTTGCGTCCCAGCGCGATACGCTTGGGCATCGGTCCGCGGGCCTTCCATTTGTCCTCGTGGCAGCCTATGCATGTGAGTTGTTCTCCGGGATGCACATACGTTCCGCTTCGCATCGACTGGACGGCCAGGCCGTCGGCGTCGAGGGCCTGGAAGTATATCTCACACTCGACCGGCGCCTCGAAATAAGCGCTGCCGTCTTCCTCGACGGGAACAACACCCAGCGGCATCCGGTTGATCGCGCCATTGCTGTAGTTCCAGCCGACCTTGCTGAACGGCGACGACCACGGACGCGGGAAAATCTGCACGATTCGCAGGGCTTTGATCTTCGTGCCGACCGGCCAGTCGAAGTCGGCCTCGTAGACGTTCATGACAGCGATTGTCGCCGGAGAACGCTCTTTCAGTTTCGCCCGCTCGCCCTGGAAAGTCCTCGTGGGGATCACCAGAGGCCTGGGGCGGGCCTTGCGGGGAATCGCCAGCAGGGCCTGACCGGACCAGAGCACATCGCGGTTCCCAAAGCGGTCCATGAGCACCAGCGCCTTGCGGTCGATATCGCTTACGATCCAGTAGTCCTCGTTCAACGGCCAGGGCCAGGCGTAGGGGAACTGCATGCTCTTCCGGTCGGCTTTCCACGCTTCGTTGGGCAGCTTGCCCGGATGCACCTGGCGAACCTGCGCCATCTTTCCGTCATCCGGAACCGACGGGTCGATTACGATCAGATGTCCCTCGGGACTGTGGTGATGTGTACTGGCCACCGCGATGAACTTTCGCGATCCCGGAATCGGGCGGATGCAGTATTCAGCCCAGGGCCTCAGGGTGCGACCATCGTGGAAACGGACCTTTGTCCTGTCCTTGCCGGGCGGTTTGGCGCCCATCATGTCGTGCGGCAGGGGGTAGTTGCCGTGCGGCCCGCGCGGGTCCCGACCGTCCGGCATGCAGAACCAGATATGATGTCCGGCGTGGAATTCGCGGTCGACGTAATCCCAGCGGGTGTAGACTATCGAACCGTCATTGGCTACTCGCGGGAACGTCTCAGACGTCTCGTGCCAGCTAATCGGGATTACGTCCGAGCCGTCGGCCTTCATCGTGTGCATCGTGGCGCAAGGCTGGTGCATGCTGCGCTTGTTGAATGGTCTTTCCGGCGGTCCGGATCCGTGACAGCGAACGTACGCCCCGCGACGATCCGAGATGAAGACGATTCGCCCGTTAGGCAGCCAGGCTGGGCACGAATCGTTGTACATCGTATCGGTGAGTTGGCTGAGCTTCCTTGTCTGCAGGTTCAGTTTCCAGACGTTGTACGTCATGTCCGGAGTCATGTGCGATGGGTTCAGGATCGAATCTTCCCCGTAGTCCGCAGGCGGTTTGCGGGCGACCCACTCGAAGAGCAACTCGCTTCCGTCATACGACAGGTCCAGTGTGGCCGATCTCCCTCCGGTTAGCGTCTGGCCTTTGCTTCGCCCGCTGGAGGCTTTGACGCCGCGGAGCAAGTCCCGCACTCTGGGCTTCCCGGTCTTGAATCCGGTCAGGGCAAGCACCTGATTATTGCCCCATCCTTTACCGTAGAAATGACTCTGGATGTGAGAGCCGCCCGGCCTGCCGGTGGTGAGCAGAATCTCGTCGAAGTCCAGCAGCGGATTAGAAAGAGCCGCCATGCGGCGTGCGGATCGAGCGGTTATGTACAATTCGCGCCGTTTTTGCCGAACGGCGTCGGTCGCGGGGTCAAGCTTGGCCGATCGAGTGCGAATCGAGTCAAGGGCCTTGCTGGATTCCGACAAGTCCGGAGCCTTGTCGAGACGCGCCAGACTCCCCAGAAGCGCTGACCAGCGGCGCAACTCCACGTCCAGCGGATCGCGATCTGTAGGGTGGATCTTCGCCTGCGCGTCGAGCAGGAAGGCGCTTTCCAGGTCCGCCTGTTTGCTGTCGGACGATCGTTTCGTTATCGCCAGTTCGATCAGCCTGTAGTCGTCTTGCCAGGATGCGGTTGTGGCCTTGTCGGCGTGGGCGGGAGTCGCGATCCAGCAGCATATCAATACGCTCAAACCGGAGAATGCGGCGGAGAATTTGCCTGGATGTTTCACTAGCGTTTGCCTTTCTTGTCCCGGGGCAGATTGTCCAGTATCGCCTGGAATTTCTTCCGGGCGACCTCGGCCTGGGGCGATCCTTTTCCCGGTTTGATGCGGTGTTCTTCGGCCAGGTCCTTTTCGAGGTTGTAGAATCGTCCATCGCTGTAGAGCTTGTATCGCAGTCCGCGGACCCAAACCAGCTTATACTCCTTCATGCCGGGCTTTCCGAGTTCGAGAGCGACCCGCTTGAGCCATACGCTGGGATGAGCGCCTGAGCCTATGAACCACTGGCGAGGCTTGCCCGAACGTCCCAGCAACTGCGGCGCAAAACTGCGCCCATCGCATCGAACGCCCTCGGGAGCGGACCCGCCCGCCAGCTCCAAAAGCGTCGAACTGAAATCCTGTACGTGGACGAGGTCGTCGCAGGTCGAGCCGGCTTTGACTTGTCCGGGCCAGTTGACGATCAGGGGAATGCGTGTGCCGCCATCGCGAGAGTCGCCTTTCTTGCCCGGCAGTCGTTTGGCTCGATCCGGGAGCGGGTCCAGCGCTGAATTGCCGTTGTCCGAGGCGAAGACAACCACCGTGTTGCGTTCGATACCCAGGTCCTGGAGCTTCTTCGTCAGCCGTCCGACCATCTTGTCGAGATAAGCTATCGCGGCGTTGCGGTATTTCCTCGAGTTGATTCGCACGCCGCGTTTTGCGGCACGGCGTCTGATGTCGGCCTGAAGATTTGGGAAATGTCGGTCGTTTTCGGCGGCGAACGCGGCCTTGTGTACGGCGATCTCGTCGGCGTTCCCGTCAGGGGTCGGCGCCGCCGGTACGTGCGTCAGCTTGCTTGAGTAGTACGCAAAGAACGGCTTGGGTTTGCTCTTTCCCTTAGTCGATGCGCGACGCTGGATGAAGTCGCACAGGAAATCCACCGCCACGTCTTCACCGTAACGATCGGGCAGGCGCTTGGCCTGGTTGGGGCTATCGCCGGTCAGCGGAATCTCCCATTCGTTGAGGCGACCGGTGATCTCGGGCTGGTTCAGTTCCTTCATCATCCCGCCGCCGCCGAACATCAGCACGTCCGGGGCCCAGTGGCGATACCCATTGACGAGAATGCAGGATTCGTCAAACCCGCGAAGCGGCGGGTTGAAGACGCTCCCGACGAACCACTTGCCGGCCATGCCTGTTGCGTACCCGAGTTTCTGGAGATGGTTGGTGAAGAAGGGGGTTTCGGCCCCGGGTCTGCCGCCCATTCGAGGTCTCGGCGGGTTTCCACTCAATCTTGCTCGGGATTGACCGGTCATCATCTCGTCGCGAGTTGCAGCGCACATCGGCGCCGCGTGTGCGTGTCGGAAAACCACGCCTCCCTTGGCCAGTCGGTCGATATTCGGCGTCGGGACCGTACCGCCGAAACAGCTCAACGCACGGTTGCCGAAGTCGTCGACCAGGATCAGCAGTATATTGGGTCTGGTCTCGCCGTCTGCATCTGCTGCAACTGTGCGGCCAGTTGCGCCAAGCATTGCACATCCGGCTCCAAGGGTCCCGATCGCCCTGAGAAACCCTCTGCGCGTGAGGTTGGTTGAACTGCTATTGTAGTCAATGCGCATGACTTCTCCGGTCCGAACGAGGTTTCTTTGAGAGCTACTCTGCGGGTGTTCCGGGCGATTACATAGCTTTATCTATGAACAACGCAGTTGTCTGCGTGCTTCTTGCGAATTCCTGATGAACTGTTTCGACGCGGACCTGGCCCGCGGCCCACTGGCCGTTTAGAGAAGTGTTGCCTCACTTCCGGCCGGAAAGTACTATTATTGTCGCCTTTTGGGAGGGTTAAAACCCCCAGCTTTTAGCTGGCAGCTTTAGCATGTTGTGTTATGCTTATTGTATGGACTATCGTCATGGCTCGCACACTTCGTTTTCGATTCATCTG
>Ga0180435_10000266_pt1 | contig 54093 bp, 55 predicted proteins | sample SS_ome_3_FD_132467 | JGI IMG/M metagenome (GOLD analysis project Ga0180435, IMG submission 132467) | Hypersaline lake sediment archaeal communities from the Salton Sea, California, USA - SS_3_S_1 metaG | ecosystem: Environmental > Aquatic > Non-marine Saline and Alkaline > Hypersaline >... | reverse complement strand
TTTCACAGATCCAAAGAAAAATCCTTTCTTTGAAAACAACGAAGCACAGTTATATTTGGCTCTTCGCGGGGAAGAGATCGTTGGTACTATTGCCGCTTTCACCAACCGCCGGCACAACGAACATCAAAACGAGAACATCGGGTTCTTTGGCTTTTTTGAAGTTTTGGAAGATTACGAAGCCGCTGAAGCATTATTAAAGACAGCTGAAAATTGGTCCCGGGAAAAGGGTTTTTTCGCGCTGCGCGGCCCTGCCCAATGGAACACTAATGATGAATGTGGATTACTGGTAGATGGATTTGATGACAGCCCCCGAATTTTGATGACCTATAATCCTCGCTATTATGTCGATTTTGTTGAAAGGGCTGGATTTAAATATGCCCGGGATTTGTGGGCCTATCAATTGCCTGTGAAAGATTTTATGGATAACATCGGGGAGCGTCTGGAAAGAATCACCACAAAGATCCTGGAGCGTAAAGAAGTCACTATTCGTAAGTTGAATATGAAAATTTATGACGAAGAAGTCGCCAAGGTAAAGCTACTATATAACGAAGCCTGGTCCCAGAATTGGGGATTTGTACCCATGACAGATGGCGAATTTGATCAATTGGCCGATGAACTGCATGACATCCTTGATCCAGACTTAACATATATCGCTGAAAAAGACGGAAAAACTGTCGGCTTCAGTATTACCCTGCCAGACTTAAATGAACCCCTACTAAAAGCCTATCCTAAACCCAATACACCAGAATGGTGGACGATGGTGAAACTGGTTTGGAACTGGAAAATCCTTAAGAAGGTTTCTTGGGTCCGAGTCTTGGTGCTGGGAGTGATCCCCGAATATCGCACACTTGGCATTGATGCTCTGTTTTATTACAAATCTGCCCAGGCAGCTCTTAAAAAAGGCATGAAAATGGCTGAAATGAGCTGGATTCTTGATAATAATGACAAAATGAACCGCCCCATTATTGCCATGGGAGCTGAAGTGTATAAAACGTACCGCTTCTATGAAAAAGCTCTTTAACTCCAACTAGCGCTGGATTGCTTAATGAGTGTACCCAAAACACTTTCAGATAGCGGTATCACCATCGAACCCGCTACCTGGCGTGACTTAAAAGACCTGTTTCAGCTAGAAAAGGATTGTTTCCAGCTGGATGCCTGGCCGTTACTGGATATTCTGGGCGTTCTAACCATACCCCAGGTCATCCGACTTAAAGCTGTAGATCAAGAAAAAATGGTTGGTTTTATCGCCGTTGATCTAAGACGTTCTCAGAAGACCGCCTGGATCGCCACCTTGGCTGTTGACCCCGATTATAGAAAATCTGGCGTCGGATCTACTTTACTGCGGATCAGTGAAGAAGAAATAAACCTACCTAGAATTCGTTTAAGTGTTCGCCAGTCGAATCTACCCGCTATCCATCTATATCAAAAACATGGTTACCAGCAAGTTGAAGTTTGGAAGAAATACTACAAAGGGGGAGATAACGCCCTTGTTTTTGAGAAAGTGATAAATTAGCCTATCGGAATTATTTTTTCATATTTGAACGGTACACCTTCCAACTTTCAACGATTGTTCTATAATATGTTTCTATGTCATCTCTCGCTAATCACTTACCAGCACCGGTATTCATAAATAATCAATCTACTTTTGAAGAACTTATGGGACATCTGCAAAACGAAAAAACATTGGCAATCGATACCGAAGCCAATAGCTTGTTCGCGTATCAAGAACAGGTTTGTCTGATCCAGATCTCAACGGAAACGAAAGACTATATCATCGATCCTCTCCCCCTGGAAGACCTGACCCATCTGGGTATGATCTTCAAGAATCCCAAAATTGAAAAAGTCTTTCATGCATCGGAATATGATATTTTAATCATGAATGATGATTTTAACTTTGAGTTCAATAACTTGTTTGATACCATGCTGGCAGCCCAAATCCTGGGCAGGAAAAAATTGGGGTTGGATACGCTCCTAGAGGAGATAGCTGGCGTCAAGGTAAATAAAAAACATCAACGAGCGAACTGGGGAAAACGACCGCTCCCCGATGATATGCTCCAGTACGCCCAAATGGATACTCACTATTTGATCAAGATCCGACAGGCTCTGGGTGCAGAACTGAAAGAGAAAGGGTTCACTTCAATTGCCGCGGAGGATTTTAAACTAGCTTGCCGAGCACACCGCCAACCTAAAGAGGAGAATGTCGCTTCTTGCTGGCGTATAACCGGAGCCCGGAAACTTCCTCCTCAGAAAGCCGCGGTGCTCGCCAAGCTTTGTGAATACCGGGAGGATGTTGCTAAAAAGAGGAATTTACCTGTTTTTAAGATCCTCAGCGCCAAAACTTTGCTGCTCCTGGCCGAGGAATCACCAACGTCTGTAAACCAGCTTCTACGACTGAATATTCCTGGCGGAAAAGCGCTCCAGCGCCATGCAGATGGGCTGGTGGATGCCATCAAGAACGGCTTGGCATCAAAACCAGAACGTCCTCCTCGAAAAGAGAAACTCGATGACTCCTACCTTGCCCGGGAAAAAGCTCTCCGCAATTGGAGAAAAGTCAAAGCTCGCAAGATGAATGTAAATTCCGCTGTTGTACTTCCTCGGGAAATCATGTACAACCTTATCTCGCAAAATCCAAAAACCCGCCCCGAATTGGCCAATGTTCTCAAAGAAGTTCCCTGGAGATTGGAAAGATTTGGCGAAGACATTCTGTCTGTACTGTTAAAGGTCAACTAGACAGGAGAAAATTGTGAAGCTCACATTCTATGGAGCTGCCAGGACAGTAACAGGTTCAATGCATCTGCTAGAAATTGAACAGAAGAAAATCTTGTTGGACTGCGGCCTGTTTCAGGGAAAACGGAAAGAGAGCTATACTCGTAATAGGAATTTTCCATTCGATCCCAGAGAGCTGGATGCCGTTATCCTCTCCCATGCCCATATCGATCACAGCGGCAACTTGCCTAACCTTATCAAACAAGGTTACCAGGGGCATATCTATACTACAGGCGCAACCGCCCACCTGGACAATATCATGCTGCTTGATTCCGGATATATTCATGAAAAAGATGCCGAATATCTCAATAAGCGGCTGATGAAACAAGGCAAGCCCCTTATCGAGCCGCTCTACACAAAAGAAGATGCCGCCCGTGTTGCGCCATTATTCCATTCTTTAGAGTATGAGGAAATTTTTGAGCCTGTTCCTGGAATCAAGGCTCATCTGGTGGATGCCGGACATATCCTGGGATCTGCCTCGGTCGTCCTTGATATTAAAGATGGAGGAATCAGTAAGAGATTATGGTTTTCGGGTGATATTGGCAGGCCCGGTTTGCTGCTCATCCAGGACCCTGTCTTGCCCCGGGATGTGGATTACCTAATCATGGAATCTACCTACGGCGATACAAAGAAGAGAGGATCAGAATCTGCTTTCCTCGAATTAAAAGTAGTGGTTCAAAGGACCATTAAGCGAAAGGGACGGGTGATCATACCCGCGTTTGCGGTCGGCAGGACCCAGGAGCTGGTCTTCGGACTTCACAAAATGATGGAAGAAGGCGATATCCCAGAGATACCGATCTTTGTGGACAGCCCCTTGGCTATACGCGCCTCTCAAGTTTTCAGGGAGCATCCGGAATGTTTTGATGAGGAGACCCGGCAGTTCATCGCTGATGATAAGCACCATGCCGCTCTGGGATTCAATCGGTTGAAATATACTTTGTCGGTGGAAGAATCAAAGGCCATCAACTTTACCGATCCGCCCTATGTAGTTATCTCAGCTTCTGGCATGGCTGAAACTGGACGCATACTCCACCACCTTAAAAACCACATCGGAGATTCCCGCAATACAATTTTGATCGTCTCTTGGCAGGCTCCCCATACTCTTGGGCGCCGGCTGGCCGAACACAAAAAAGAAATCAAGATATTCGGGAAGAAATATATCCGGCGAGCCGAAGTCGTCACAATAAATGGATTCTCCGCCCATGCCGGCCAGGAAGGCCTACTTGCCTACGCCAACGCAACTAGGGATACTCTCAAGAAAGTATTTTTGGTTCACGGTGAGCCGCGGGGCGCTGAACCATTGATGGAAAAATTATTCGAACAGGGAATTCCTGAAGTAATTTATCCTGCATCTGGCGCAGTTTTCGAATTATAGGGGTTAGTTTAGGGAGTTTCCCTGTTTTAATACCAGGTTACCGACAGGTATATCGAGCAGGTCACTCAGAACGGGGCATTTGGTTCGCAGTAGGAAAAACACTTTGTCTCCCTGTTCATCCATGGTTTCATAATTCGCCTGTCCCTTGGAAAGAACCAAAGGTGATTCCAAAAAAAGTTTCCGGAACTCCGGTGTGGTTTGGGACAGGACTGTTCCGGGAGCCCAAGATCCGGTTTCCACCACTTCGGCTACCTGGTCTATCCCTGCCGCCACTGCATTCTCAAGAGTTGCATCATTGAGAACCGGTCCACTCTTGACAACATATTTTACAGGGATATCCAAGGTCTCAATAAAGACCCGGTCAAAAATCGTCTCACCAACATTATCTGCGAGATATAACAGATGTGGGGCGCTATTTAATCGTTTCCGAAAAGCTTCCAGCCCACCACCTTTGAGTTCCTGGCTGACTGTCTTCTTCACTTCTTCCCACAAATCATAATCGACGGCATGTATGATATCAATGATATTGCCTGCTGCACTTACCTTCAATCCCTGTTCCAGGCGATCCTGCCCTTTTAAGGTCAACTCCCTCAGGTCATCCAAGTAATTGAGAGCATGTCGATGGCTGGCTTCTTTTTCATCTCGATAGAGGTCGACCACTCCCAGGGACTCTCTGATCACCCGGTTTGTCTCGCCAGCAATTTCAGAAGGACTGAGTTTGTCATCCATCTGGGCTAGTATGTTGATCACTTTTTGAATAGTTTGGATTTGACGTGACTCGTCGTCTTCATTCAATAAGACAGCGTTGACAGTCTGCCTGACAATGCAGTCATAACATTTTGGATAAGTTTTCAAGATTAAGTTACCCCCTGTTCACTTCCGGAACTGCTTCCTGCACGTAATTCCGGATCTCCTGATCACCTTTCAGGTTGATCGCAGTCTCAGCGACTTGGCGAGCATGTTCCATCGATATGGAACGAATGAGCCTTTTGGCAAAAGGAACGGCGGGGGGGTTCATGCTGAATTCATCCAACCCTAAACCTAACAGGATCGGGATTGCCAATAATTCACCTGCCATTTCACCGCACAATCCTACCCATTTTCCCTTGGCATGAGCCGCGTCGATTACCATTTTTATCAACCTAAAAACTGCAGGCTGGAACCCGGAAGCCATGGGAGCTACCTGGGCATTGGTGCGATCTGCTGCTAGGGCATATTGACTGAGATCATTTGTACCGATCGAGAAAAAATCAACCACATCTGCCAGCTGATCTGCCAGGATCGCTGCAGATGGGATCTCGATCATGATCCCGATTTCCATTTCTTCTGCAACATCATAGCCTTCATCTCTAAGTTCCTGTTTACACTCCTCCAGAACTTCCCGAATTTGCTCTACATCTTCAACCGTAGCCACCATAGGGAACATTAATTTTAGATTATTCCCATAACCTGCTCTCAGCGCTGCTCGCAGTTGAGGTTTAAATATATCCGGTCGAGATAAACAAAGTCGGATAGCCCTTACTCCAAGGAACGGGTTGGTTTCTGGCGGCAAATCGATATAAGGAATATCTTTATCTCCACCCACGTCAAGGGACCTCAATATGACCGGGCGATCACCAAATGCGTCTCCGATTGTTTTATAACTTTCGTATTGTTCTTCTTCAGTAGGGAGACTGGATCGTTCAAGATAAAGAAACTCAGAGCGCAGCAAACCAACGCCTTCAGCGCCTGAGAGTAATGCGGGTTGAACATCATCAACGCTACCAATATTGGCAACTACTTCCACTTGTTGTCCATCAGTAGTAATAGCTGGTTGATGACTGATCGCTTCCGCGTCCGCTTGAGCCTTTAGGAATTTTTCCTGGCGATCCCTGAATTGTTTTAGAGATTTTTTATCCGCATCGATGATGATCTCTCCAGCATCGCCATCAATAACGAGTTTATCCCCTGTTTTGATCTTCCTCAATGGTTCGCCAGCACCTACCACTGCCGGGATCCCTAATCCTCTAGCCAATATGGCTGTATGGGAAGTTGAACCTCCAACTTCAGTACAGAACCCCAAAACATAATCCTTGTCTAGTAAGACGGTATCCGAGGGTGTCAGGTCTTGAGCTGTGATGATTGAAGGAATATTTAATCCATCTGCTGGAGAATCCTTCAACCCTAGCAAATTCCTCAGGAGACGGGAAGATACATCACGAATATCCAGCGCTCGGGCGCTGAGATATTCGTCATCAATTGCTTCCAATTGTAAGGCGAAAGATTCTGCGGTTTCAAACAGGGCGGTTTCGACGTTGATTAATTCTGAATCTACTCGTGACTTAACCGTATTGATCAGCTCCGGATCTCGAAGCATTAATTTCTGGGCCCCGAATATTCCTGCCTCTTCTTCCCCCAATTCTTTCTGGGCTTTTAAATATGCTACATCCAGCTGCTTAGAGGTCTCTTCCTGAGCTTGAATGAAACGGTTCCATTCTTCCTCTGGATCTTGAATATTACATGGTTCTATTACAATATCGACCCTGGTAAAAACAAACGCAGGGCCAATCGCAATACCATAAGAAGCTGGAATTCCAGAAATCGACTTCATATCATTCTTCACCAAAGTTATCAAGCACCAGCTCCTCAAGAGCTTTCAGCGCTTCGTCTGCATCTTCCCCCTCTGCTTTTACTACGATCTCCGCGTCTTTATGAGCACCGAGTGTTAACACAGCCAAGATACTTTTCGCATTGGCTGTTGTATCTCCATGAGTGACTTCAATGTCACTGGAAAACTTAGCAGCGGTTTGAACAAAGGCCGACGCTGGCCGGGCGTGAAGGCCAACCTCATGGGTTATTGTTAATTTGATTTCCGGCATATTGTCTCCTAGTTAATAATTCATTAGGATTGGATTCTCAAAAGTTGTTTTCAAGTCTGCGATGAAACGAGCCGCAACGGCGCCGTCTATAATACGATGGTCGGCCGATAATGTAAATCGCATAATGGGCCTGACCGCTATCGTCCCTTCATCCAGGGCGATAACTTCCTGGGTAGTGGCACCAATGGCAAGTATCCCTGCTTCGGGTGGATTGATGATGGCATTGAACTGTTCCACACCGAAAGGGCCCAAGTTGGTAATCGTAAAGGTACCACCCCTGACATCTGCGCCAACAAGTGCTTCTTCTCGGGCCCGTTTCACCAGATCGGTGGTTTCAAGTGCGATTTTGCTGATCCCTTTCTGGTTGGCGTTCTTCACTACAGGCACGATCAACCCTTTTTCGAGGGCGACAGCTACACCAATATTTATGTCCTGGTGCAAGATGATGGAATCATCGACCAGGGAGCTGTTGATCATAGGATGGTCTGCAATCACCATCGCAACTAGCTTGACCAACATCGCCGTAACAGAAACCTTGTCATCACGCCGCTCTAACGCCAGATCATTATAGTCCTTCCGGGCTTTGATAAAGTTTGTCATATCAACCCGGGCTGTAAACTGTATGTGCGGTATAGATTGATAACTGTCGGTCAATCTTTCAGCAATGGTACGCCGCATTCCTATCAGGGGTATGCTTTCCCCACTTTGAACAACGCTTGCAGCTGGGAGGTTGCTACCCGGTTGGAAATTCTCCACGTCGATAGCCTGGATCCTTCCTCCAGGACCACTTCCCTGGACAAGGCTTAGGTTTACACCACTGATTCGAGCAGTTCTCCGAGCAGATGGCGTGGCAATAACTTCACCACCGCCAACCGAGGCCGGCGGGCTGATAGCAGATTGCACATCATCCTTGGTAACTTTTCCTCCAGATCCAGACGGAGCCACCTTGGACAGATCCACACCATGAACCTGTGCCATTTTTTTTGCTACAGGGGTTGCCGAAACATCTCCTGCTGGTTCTGCAGTCGCCTGCATAACCTCAGCAACAGGTGGAGGGGTCACCGCTTTCACAACTGGTATTTCTTCGCCCTCCTCGAGAATATATGCAATCACAGTACCGATCGGGATCACATCACCAGGATGGGCTGAGATCCCATTCAGGATACCAGTTCCGGGCGCTTCCACATCAATGGCGATCTTATCTGTTTCTATAACCAGAATTATTTCGCCTTCTTTTACTTGTTGCCCATCAGTTTTAGTCCACTCTACGACTGTTCCAGTTTCCTGGTCCATGTCAACTTTGGGCATGATCATTTCAATGGCCATATTACACCTTTAAAGTTGCCAGTTCCCTGGCTTTCTCAACAATATCAGCAATTTGCGGAACCGAGGCTTGTTCCAGATCACGGTTATAAGGAATCGGAACTTCCTTGCCAGCCAGGCGGATAATTGGTGCTTCAAGGTATCCAAACGCTTCACTTTCCGCGATTACGCCTGCCAGTTCTCCACCAAAACCTCCGGTTTTGACTGCTTCATGAACGATCAATACTTTGCCGGTCTTTTTTACTGAACCGACTATGGTTTCGGTGTCCAAAGGTCGCAGGGTCCGGGGGTCAACGATTTCAATATCTATCCCTTCTTTAGCCAGCTCTTCTGCAGCGGCAAGGGATTTCTGGACCATAATACCAGTGGCAATGATCGTCAGATCTTTTCCTGCCCGTTTGATATCGGCCTTTCCAAGAGGAATCTCGTACATCTCTTCGGGCACTTCCCCTTTGGTCTTGTAGAGTAATTTGTGCTCAATAAACACGACCGGGTTATCGTCCCTGATCGATGATATCAGCAAGCCTTTGACATCATATGGGGATGTGGGCATGACAACTTTTAATCCTGGCACATGCACAAACCAGTTTTCAAAACTCTGGGAATGATGTTCCGCTGCACCCGTTCCGGAACCCGCCGGGGTTCGTAAAACCATCGGTACAGTAGATTGTCCACCGAACATAAATCTAAGTTTGGCTGCCTGGTTGACCAACTGCTCTGAGGCGAGGGTGGTGAAATCCATAAACATGATCTCAGCGATCGGCCGCATACCAATTAAAGCAGCGCCAACAGCAGCACCTGTTAATCCCAATTCAGTGATGGGTGTATCGAGAATACGATCATGTCCGAATTTTTCGAGCATACCATAGGTAACCTGGAAGGCTCCACCGTATTCTCCAATGTCCTCTCCAATAAGAAATACCCGGGAATCTCGTTCCATTTCCTGAGTCATTGCTTCACGTACAGCTTCTAAGTAAGTAATCTCTCTCATGGTGCGTAAACCCCTTCTTCCAAAGTTTCAACTTTCGGATCTGGACTTGCTTCAGCAAAGACCCGGGCGGCTTCGATATCAGCATATCCCTGTTCTTTGATTTGATCTGCTTCCTTCTCGGATATCAGTTTTTCTTTTTTACAATAATCCCGGAATTTAAGAATAGGATCCTTCCTTTTCCATTCCTCAATTTCTTCAGGTGTCCGATAGCGATTGCGGTCGCTTTTTGAATGTCCCCGCCAGCGATAAGTATCATTGACGATCAATGATGGTCCACCTCCACTGCGAGCTAGGTCAACAGCTTTCTGAACAGACTTTTTCACAGCCATTAGGTCATTTCCATCATTCGATTCGCTGCTGGCCATACCGTAGATTTCGCCATGAGCTGCGATCTTCTTTGAAGTTGTCCAATCATTGGCCGCAAAGGACATTGCATATTGATTGTTCTCACATATGAAAACAACTGGGACCTGATAAAGTACCGCCAGGATCATCGATTCGTGGAAAGCACCTGTGGAAGCTGCTCCGTCTCCAAAAAAGGCTAACAAGACTTGGTTCTCACCTTTCATCTTCAAGCCGATCCCAATTCCAACAGCCATCGGGATACCCCCACCAACCACTCCGTTAGCGCCGAGGTTCCCTCCCGCCACATCTGCAATATGCATTGAACCGCCTCTTCCGCGGCAGTATCCATTTTCTTTACCATAGAACTCAGCCATCATTAAATTCAAGTCTGCGCCTTTAGCAATACACAGGCCATGTCCGCGGTGGTGTCCGATGATAAAATCAGTCGGTTCCAATGTGCTTATGGAACCTATAGCGGATGCTTCCTGTCCAATCGATAGGTGCATCGTTCCGTGGATCTTGCCTGCCATATAGCTTTTTTCTGCTTGTTCTTCAAAGGCCCTGACCTGGTACATCTGCAGTAAATAATCTGTTGCATTTTCTTTCGATAAAGTCATTCCCATTACCTCCCCAATAAATCTGCCATTTCCGAGACCAATTTTTCTAGTTCGTTGTCATTAATTGTATAGCTGTGTTCAGCCGTGGGGAAAACCCCACTTTCAACTTCTTCCCGAAATTGAGTTAAAGACCGTACAATCATATCAGATAAATCTAAATAAACCTTTAAAAATTTCGGTGAAAATTCTTTAAATAATCCCAGCATATCCTGAGTAACCAGCGCTTGTCCATCACAGGAGGGTCCTGCGCCGATGCTAATGGTTGGAATATCCAGGCTTTTTGAGATCACCTCACCCAACCGCATCGGGATACATTCCAGAACTATTGCACATGACCCTGCTTCTGCAAAGGCAATGACATCCTTCAATATCTCTGAAGCGGTTCCAGCCGTTCTACCTTGAATTCGAATCGCACCAGAACGAACGATATTCTTCTTTGTTATTCCAACATGGGCTACCAGGGGGATACCGGAATCAACTATCGCTGCTGCTTTAGCAGCATCATCCCGGGTTCCTTCCAGGTGAACACCATCTGCCTTGCCTTCTTTCATCAGCCGGACTGCGTTCTGTACTGCCTGCTCTTCAGTTTCATAGGAACCGAATGGCAGCGTGCTCACAACCATAGATTCCCCGGCACCATTTCTTACTGCCTGGGTATGGTAGACCATTTCGTCCATACTGACCGATACTGCTTCTGGCCTTCCTAATCCAACGGTTCCAACAGCATCACTGACCAGAACAATATCCACACCGGCCTCATTGATAAACTTTGCCATTGGGAAATCATAAGCAGTAAGCAAGGTGATTTTCTCACCTCGCCGCTTTTTTCCCATTAGCGATGAAGGGGTCACTTTTGTCATCTCGCCAGCCTCCTTAAGTAAGTATCAGCTTATTTTGTTGTGGAGTCAGGCAGTAAATTTTCCAGGTCCATGTGTGGGCCAGGAATAATGCGGGTTGAAATCACCTGGCCGATCTTTGAGGCGGCTTTTCTGCCGGCGCCCAGAGCTGTACGAACAGCCCCGACGTCTCCCCGGACCATAACAGTGATATAACCTCCACCTATAGCGCGCTTGTAGAGCAAATCCACATTCGAAGCTTTAGCCATAGCGTCTGCAGCCTCAATACTGCTGACCAGACCGCGGGTTTCAATCATGCCTAGCGCTTGATTTCCAATAACTTCACTATTTTTATTTTCAGCCATCGATCAATCTCCTTGATAGCAAATCAACTATCCGTATTTCTGGTATGTAATCTTGTCATCCACCGATAAAGAGTCCAGAATGCCAACGATCACGGCATCCACTGGTTTATTGATATCCCCTGATGCCACTCTGGCTGTGCTTCCTTCTACCAGAAGAACTAATTCTCCTGGTCCTGCACCTACCACATCTTGGGCGATATAAGGTTTACCAGTCTCTTTTCCGCTTGGGTCCGTTTCTCGAACCAGAAGCAACTTGCTGTCTTCCAATCGGGGTTCCTTCTCGGTAGCTACAGCCACTCCAACCACTTTCACAATTTTCATATCAATCTCCTCGTCTGATGATCTTTCCCATCAGATCAACCAATCGATTTACAGGGGCAGGACCAGCTTGACCCGTGTTCGTGTCGGGCACGGTGGTTGTCCGGGATACCGCGCGCGGGGCGCCAGTCTGGCATCCCCTGGGTTTGTTGTAAGTCCCACTGACAGATACTGCCTGAGGGCGTGGAGACGGCGATGTTGAAGCGGTCACTCTCGCCGGTTCTTGAGCATCTTTCGCCCCATCTATCAGGGCGACATCCAGCTGTTCTGCTGTCTCTCGGGCAAAATCAGTGAGGGAAGTATTAGGGCCAAGTTCAATCTCATAGATTCCCTTGGCAACTAACGCCTCGATATCTTTTGCGGTGTAATAGATGTTCATCTTATTTTCTTGCTCTACCTTCCAGGGATTCTACTGCGGAGATCGCAGCATCCCGGGATTGTCTTACTGCGGATTCAGATCCTGAGATCATCAACCTTCCATACGCACCGCTGGAAGTGTAGTGGTTCAGGGTAATTCCGGCAGCTTTTTCAGCCTCATTTGCGGCCAGAACGATATAGGCAGCTGGCACAACTTCGATCACACAGAAAGTTTGGTAGGCCAGCACCAACCCACCCGCATTACGGGCATTGATCAGCTGGGCTTCATGGGGATGGATCCCGGTTGTCATGTTTGCGGAACGGACCTCTGGTTTCAATCGATCAGTCTCTTGCAAGCCGATTGATTCAAGGGCTTTTTGACCGGTATATTGAACAGCTTCCTGGTGACTGGAATGAATTTCCAGGAAACCATACTCACGGCCCATATTTAGATACCCGGGTTGAACATCAGTGGTCTTCAAGGCAACATCCATTACCTGGTAGACCTCAGCAGCCGGGGAAATCTCGATATATAACTGAGCATCTCCCTCAATGGGTATCATACCCAGTGTGCGTTTTCCAGTGAAAGCAGCAAACTGGGGTTGCATACTATCAACCATCACATAAGTTCGCAATTGCATGTTATTTTCCTTTTCTTATTTTTTCCTAACCTCAAAACGGAATTAATCTGCTGAAAGCCGGACAACTTTTACTTCGTCGGGCAGCAATTTTTCTACGTTATCATGAGGTTTGGCAATTACGTGGACAGCTACCAGATCACCGGAGGCTTTGGCGGCCGCTGCTCCTGCGTCTACAGCAGCGCGGACTGCGCCGATTTCTCCCCGGATATAGACGGTGACATATCCACCACCACTCTCTTCCTGGCCGTAGAGTTTTACTTTTGCGGCTTTGATCATAGCATCAGCTGCTTCAATTGAAGCAACCAGGCCTTTGGTCTCAACCATTCCTAATGCGTTCATCGGGAATTCATTAGCCATATCATTACTCCTTTTTAGAGGGTTATTCTTTTTATTCTGATAATATGTTTTGTGCTGCTGTCATGGCGGCGCCAATATCCGCTGCCAGACCTGATTTATGCAGTGCAGCGCTGGTAGCTGTTAACAAACCCAGCACGTTATTGTTATTAACCTGGGGAAGCTGAGCCGCATCGATATAAAAACTATCTACGGTGTTTACACCTACAGTAGCTTTTTCGCCGGGACCCAGATTGGATTGGATCAGGTCGACAAGGACCTGGTTATTGATTCCTGCAGGAGTTCGTATTTCTGTTCTGGTATCCTGACAGAAGCGCGCCGGAGAATTGCATCCCGGGCAATCATTCCCATCTATTGTTAGATCCAACCCCATTTCGCTCACACCCCAGCGAATAGCTTTGGCTGCCACGTCTGTGTAGTTAAGCACAGGAGAAAAACCGCCAGAATAATTCGCATTGATCGCAGCTCTAAATTTGCGGGCAGTGGCTGCCGGGTCTGGTGTTTCACGAATAGCCCGTCCGATAATGAAAACTGAAATATCGACTCCTCGGAAGAATGGAATCATATCCAATCCCAATCCGCCCGCTACCGAGACCTTAAATCCCATCCGAATTAATTCTTGGATAGTTGCCAGATCAGTTTCATCCCAGGAACGGGATAAGTTGCCTTCGTCCCAGCCCCGGTGGTAGACCATGCGCTCAATGCCGATGCTGCGCCATTCGCTCGCTTGGGCCATGATGTCCTTGATACCCGTCAGCTCAATGAACATTTCTTTTCCGGGACGGGAATTGGCTTCTTCCAGGGCTAACTTGATAGTGTCAAGAGGAGCTGCGCCTAATACTGTCATCCAATCTGCTCCAGCATCAAAAGCCATTTTGGCTTCTCCTCCGCCTACATCTGGGGATTTGATATCTGCCAGGATCAGATTATCAGGGCACATTTCCCTTATAGTACTGACAGCTAACATGCCCCCACCCTTTGTAAGCGGTGTGCCAACTTCCAGGATATCCACTTCTTTGTGGATAACCTGGGCCATCGCCAGCGCTGGCGCAAGATCAAAATAATCTAATGCTAATTGAATACGTGGTTGGTCTGCCATATAGGAATTAATCTCCTTTGTTTGTCTGTTTGTCCTGATATCTATTCCAGCCGGCTTTCATCTTCGCTCGAATGAATTTTCTGGCTTCTTCTACGATCTCTACAGCGTCAGGGAAATCTTCTGTCCAGAGTTCCAATACAACAGGTGCCTGGAAACCCAATTCAGCCAATTTCTCAAAGGCTTCTACAAAAGGAACTGCCCCTTCCCCTGGTGGAACATAACGAAGCTGGCCAGGCAGGGTATCTTTTACATGCAGGGCCGCAATATGGCCTTTGACATAATCCAGCTGGGAGATAACATCAACGCCGGCATAGATCAAATTACCAAGGTCGGTATAGGTCTGGAACCAGGGGGAATCAAAATGATCAACATATTCCATCACCCGGGGCATGGTGTTAATTTGAATATCCCAATTTTCCAATGCCAACATCACTCCCGCACCGCTGGCCCACTCAAACCCTTTGCCAAGATTTTCCAGGAAACGCTCCCTGGTGGATTTGTCCACATCTTCGTAATAATCTTCGGCGCCACCCAGCAAGATTGTTCTGGCGTTGAGATCCACTGCCAACTCAACCGTTCTTTTAAAGAGATCAAGTGCCCGCTCTCTTGTTGGGGTTGATTTGCTTCCCAGTGGGAATCGCCTGTGTCCGCTCAGACTTAAGGATTGGATATTCACTCCTGTTTTATCAACGAGGTCTCTGATATTTTTTCTCTCAGCAGGGGTCCAATCCAAACGGGCCTGGCGTTCATCTGTATCATCAATGGATACTTCCAGGAAATCAAACCCTGTCTTCCTGGTTAAATTTAATCTCTCTTCCCAGGTAAGATTCTTAGGCAGAGCCTTTTCATACAGGCCTACCTTGATCGCATCAAGATTACTGGTCCAGGTTGTTCTCATATCTCATCCTAATCACATATGTGATTTCTTTTCTCACATATGTGATTATTATAAGGGGAGAGAATCTATTTGTCAAGCGGTAGCGGGAGGGGGTCAGTGGCTATTCAGGCTTATATCTGGGGTAAAACGTTGTTAAAAACATGAATCCCGGGGGAGTATGAACTCCATCCGGGATTGATTTTTACAAAATACAGGGTTAGACAAACTCTATTCTTTCTTTTTATTATCCTTTGCGGCCTGCTTTTCCTTGCGCTGATCCATTTCGCGCTGGAGCATAGCCCGGTTGCTGGGCATCATGCGTTGGATCTTGGCGCCCTGGAGGGCTTTAAGCGCTTTGTCTGCCAGATCTTTTTCGTCAAACAACAGCTGCAAATTTTCAATTGTCTTTCTTTTGGGAGTCAGAGCCCCAATCCTGGAAATATAGGGGAAAGGCGACACATCAATGGCCTTATCCCAAGGAACGCCAATGATCTTTCGGATTTTCTTGTTGGATTTCTTTCTATTGAGCTCATCAGACAGATGAGCTGATTTTGCCATTTCAACAATTAAGAATCTATAAATGCGCAGGAGATTATTCCAGCATAGGAACATGAACAACCCATACACCAGAATTGTCGAATTTATGATCAGTTCATTTGCTTGATAAAAATATAAAATCGCTCTTCCAGCATCCCCCATTAGTGCTTCTAAAAATGGTCCTACCATGCGAAATCTCCTCCTGATACAAAAAAAGAAAGGGGTGTGCAATATCTATGATATTACACACCCCGATTCTGTCAATCAAGTGTTTCTAAAAGACTACTCGCCTTTTGCGCCAGCAAGTTTGTCCCAGGCAGCTTCGTTTTTCTTGTAGAAGAAGAACAGCACGCCGGTGAGGACAGCAAATAGACCAATGCCGATCCAGCCAGTGTACTTGCCAAGGAGCATGAAAGCCAGCGGTGACCACACAAATCCGTCTGCAATGCTGGAGATCATAACAGCATTATCGGGGATTGCGAATCCAGCGCCACCAGCAACCTCGGTGATAACCGGGGCCAAAGCGTTGGAGAAGTAGAAACCGAAGATCAAAAGGATGGTTCCCACAAAGACCATGCGGACGATGTTACCTTTGGCCATAGGTGCGATCTGGGCACATAGGAAAGGCAGCACGGCAAGGTCAGCAAAGAGCAGCATGCGGTTACCCGGGAGAATGATGGACAACAGGATAGCGATGGGGACCAACAGCAAGCCTGTGGAAATCGCGGAAGGATGTCCAACCAGAACTGCGGAATCCAGACCAATGTAGACTTCTTTTCCGGTAGCGCGCTTGGACATGAAGTCGCGAGCAGCTTCGGAGACCGGGATCAAGCCTTCCATCAGGATGCGGACCATACGGGGCAGCAATACCATAACTGCGGCGAGGTTCACACCAAGAACAATGATCTTGCCCAGGGTAGGAACGAAAGCACCGGCGAATTCACCAGTGTAAGCGATCAAACCAAGCACAATACCAATCACAAAACCCATTACCATCGGATCACCAAAGGTGGAGCCAAGAGCTTTTTCAATTCCGTCCGGATCAGCGTCAACTTTGTTCAGACCGGGGATCTTGTCGAACAACCAGTTGAAAGGCAGCGCCAAGGGAACCATAGGAGCAGTCATACCATGAGGAATGGAAATGCCGGGCAGTTCATAGAATTCCTGAATACCTTTGGCAGTCCAGTCACCCAGGAAGAGCATAAAGGCAGCGGCAACAGCAGCGGCAGCCATACCCAAAACCACATTGCCGGAAACGGCAGCAACCAGGGAACCGATCAGTGCGTAGTGCCAGAAGTTCCACAAGTCAACATTGAGGGTCTTGGTGACGCCCGTGAAGAGAAGCGCGAAGTTTACTACGAGGCCGATGGGGATAACCCAGAGGCCGACATCGGTGGCAAAAGCCACTGCGGCAGCGGCCGGCCAACCCACGTCAACGATGTCGCGTGAAATCCCAGCGTTGGTTACCATAGCCTGGGATACCTCAGCGAGGGAGCCCCACATCAGGCCAATAACGAGGTTAATACCGATGAAAGCCACACCAATGGTCACTGCAGCCCGGAAGGCCCGTCCAACTTTCGCGCCAAGGATCACGGCGAAAAGGAAGATGAACACCGGGAGCAATACCGTGGAGCCCAGGGTATCAACTAATGATTTTAATACGGTTGCGAAATCCATAACTTTTCCTCCAAATATTACTTAGTTTTCCTACTTAAAAAGAACTATTGCTTGATCCTACAACTGGTATGAGAGTTATCACCTCCTCAGCCATGATGAGAAAATCCTGTTTTTTTGCATCAATTTTATGTCTGTTCAAGAATCCTTCGCCTGTATTTGGCAGCCAGGCTGGATCTCTTGCTAGTGCTCAGGAAAATCTCAGACAATTTGGTTATTAAGTACTTACACACAAATTCTTCCAGAGAAAGATGTCTCCCGCTGGAATCTGTCAGGGTAGTGTTGTAGTGCCAGTAAAAACACCAAAAGGTGGAATTAGTTACTAATCTTTCAATATATCAAGGATCTCTTCCACAACCCCATCAATACCAATTCCCGTTAAAAATGCCAGTCCTTTTACTACCGGGATTCCGGGGTCAAATCGCATTGTCGAGGTAGTGACAATCAAATCAGCTCCTTGTTTTAGGAGCTCGGGGATCTCCTGACCTTTGCACTGCTTGGTAATCACAGCAACGCCTGCTGCTTTACAGGCTTCTTCAATTGCCTTGGCTGCTACGGTAGAGGTAGCAATCCCGGTACCACATGAAACGATCACTGTTTTTGCCATTCTTCTATCCCTTTTCTAAGAAACTTTATGACAGAGCTGAATAAACATCTTCTGTTGTTTTTGCGTTGACAAGATTCCTGATGGTATCCGGGTTCTGTAGAACAGCCGCCACGCTTTGCAGCATTTCAATTTGTGATTTTGGTGTATCTAAAGCCAACATGATCACTAATCTACACGGAACCGCCTCAGTATTATCAACCATATTATAAAACACAACATCTTCTTTAAATGTAGCCAATCCCAGAGCTGATTGATTTACGTATTCAATATCCACATGGGGAATAGCTGCATTAAACTCTCCCCCCAATGGTAAACCGGTCGGCATATTAGCCTCCCGCTCAAGGGCAGCCTCAACAAAATTGTCTTTTACATAACCCAGATCGCGTAATTTTCCCCCCAATTCGCGGATCACTTCTTCTGAACTGGCAGCCTCTAATCCCAAGATCACAGCCCCTTCATTCAAAAATTCTTTTATGTTCATCTTTAACCTAACTTGACCCCAGGTCTATACATCACTAATTTGTTACATATGTGAGCTCATTAATCACATACGTGATATAATAATGGTCGACAAATCTTTTGTCAATGGATGATAATAACTAAATGGTAATTGATTAGCTTAATGAATAGGTGATATCTTATGGCCAATAATTCCGAAAGGGAAGAGATTCTGGCGTTTGTCGCGGAAAAATACTACTTAGAAGATAAGCGACAAACCGATATTGCAGAAATGATCGGCCTTACTCGATCCGCAGTATCGCGTATGTTAACCGAAGCCCGTGAAAAAGGTATTGTCGAGATCGTAGTACACCACCCTTTCCGATACGACCGCGGGCTGGAGGGAGAACTAAAAAAGCGACTGGGTTTAAAACATGTATCTGTCGTTGAAGTCGCCAAGCAAACAAATTATGATGATCTCAGAAAACAGCTTGGAAAGGCCGGGGCCCGCCTATTGAGAAAATTAATCGAGCCCGGCTTTCAAATTGGCGTTGCCTGGGGAACCACGGTTCAAGCAACCATCGAGGCTTTTGATAAAACACTCATATCGGGAACTAAGATAGTGCAGTTGGTGGGTGTGCTCGGCTCCACTCGCCATTCCTACAGCGCCCAAACCCTGGTTGAAAGATTAGCCTATCGGGTGGGTGGTGAAGGAATCTACCTTTACACTCCATTTATCGTGGAAAACGAAACAACCGCTGCGTCTCTTTTAAAAGATCCTTCAGTTGAGGAGGCTATTTCTATTGGAAGGGAATGTGATATCGCGCTGATGGGTATAGGAACGACAAATCCAGAATACTGCAGCCTTTATAAAGGGCACCACATTACAAAAGACGAATTAGATACGATACGATCAGCCTCAGCGGTTGGTGATGTTTGCGCCCTTTATTATGAACTTGATGGATCGTTGGCTCAGGTTGATTTTCATCACCGCCGAATTGGCGCGTCCTGCAATGATCTCCAAAATATCAGCACTCGGTTGGCGGTTGCCGGAAATCCCGAAAAGGCGGAAGCCATCCTGGGCGCAATTAAAGGTAAATTCATCAACGCCCTGGTAACAGACAACCAGACAGCAATTCAAGTCCTTAAACTAGACCAGCGCCAACAATAATCGACAAGCTGACAGGAAATTTATGAAACTTCGAAAATATACAACCATTCTTCTGGATGGCGATGGTGTGCTGTGGAAAGCAAATCAACCTATTCCAGGGATCAAGCCTTTTTTTGATCTGTTAAATGACCTTGGTGTTCGCTGGGCTCTCCTGACGAATAACAATACCCGAACCGCTCAGGAATATATTGATAAGTTGGAAAATTTTGGGGTCCCGGCAGGTCCCTCCACTGTTTTTACCAGTTCTACAGTGACCGCGGATTATTTACTGGAAAACTACGGCAAAGATGCCGTCCTCCATGTGGTTGGAATGGATGGATTAACCCGAACCTTAAAAAATGCTGGTTTCCAATTCACCACAGGAGAAGAGAAACCCAAGGACAACGTAACAGTCGTAGTAGCGGGCATGGATCGGGAGATCAATCTCCAAAAGATCACTATTGCCATGCGTCTGATCATGGGTGGCGCAGACTTTATAGCTACCAATACGGATGGCTCCTTCCCCACGCCGGATGGCATCAATCCCGGAACTGGGACCGTGATTGGCGCACTGCAATTCGCCTCTGGAACAGAACCTTATGTCGTTGGGAAACCACAACCAGCTATCTTCCAAACAGCCCTGAAGGTACTTGGATCTAAGATCGAAGATTCACTAATGGTAGGTGACCGGTTAAATACGGACATCCTGGGAGCCAACAAGCTGGGCATTCAAACCGCAGCAGTACTGACAGGGGTGACATCGAGGGACGAAATCAACCAGAGTGAAATTAAGCCTGATTTCATATTTGAGGACATCAGTAGCCTGCACAAGGCGCTTGAAAAGGTATATGGATCATGAAGCCTTTAATCTTATTGACTAATGATGATGGGATACATTCCCCAGGATTAGCGGCAGCCGCCCAGGCACTCGATCCCCTGGGAGAACTGCTGATCGTCGCACCGGTCGAGCAGCAAACATCCATGTCCAGAAGCAGATCCCAACAATACGGCGTTGACGGCACTCTGAAAAAAACCACGGTCCATTATCAAGATAAAAGTTGGGAAGGTTATAGTGCCCGGGCAACCCCCGCTCTTTCAGTGGTGCACGCTGTCCAGGAAGTGGCGGATCGCGAGATAGCACTAACCGTTTCTGGTATCAATTATGGTGAAAATGTTGGAACCTGCGTCACTGTTTCAGGAACGATCGGGGCAACCATTGAGGCTGCCGAAAAAGGCATCCCTGCCCTCGCTGTTTCACAGGAAATTGCCGGCGTGGATTATCACACATACGGAGACGAGGTCGATTTCTCAGCGGCAATCCATTTCATCCGCCAGATTGCTGAGGTGATGTTAAAGAATACCCTGCCATTTGATGCAGATGTCCTGAAGCTGGAAATTCCTCTCGGAGCAACCACAGATACCCAGATGGTTGTCGCACGCCAGGATCGCCTTGTCTACTACCAACCCATGCTTATAAAAAGAGATCATTTGCTCGGGACGAAGGCCAAGGTTTCCCATATTCCGAGTAAAGGACAATACACGACCAAAGACACTGACGCCTATGCTCTGGCAGAGGGATTGGTCTGCATTACTCCGCTCAGTCTAGATCTTACATCGCGGAACTGCCTGGACAAGATTGCAATACTCTTTAATTCTGAACGATTAACCGAGGAATAATAATGACAGGAACAATTCGTAAATTTACAGGGGATTGGAATCAGGATTTTAAGTGGGAAGGGACTCGCTCCCGGCAATATCAGAACGATCAAGTTAATCAAGTTACAGAAACCTGGATGATCGGTAAAAAAGAAGGCGCGGAAAACTTTGCTTTCCGATATTATCAAGTTGAAGCAGGTGGTTTCACTCGCAAAGAACAGCACCCCTATGATCACGGGATGCTGATCCTGCAAGGTACAGGTAATGTGCTTTTAGGAGAAGAAACCCTCGCTGTCTCCCGGGGAGACATTATTCACATCCCTCCTGATGCGCTGCACCAGATTTCCAACTCCGGGAATGGGCCACTCGGGTTCTTATGCGTTATCCCTGCCCGACGGCAAAAAGAAGGTGGCATCGTTTGGGCTGAAGAAGGCATTAATTTTGACTAAAACTGAATCATTAAATTTTTGGAGGTTATTATGACAGAACGTATGAAATGGGGGGTATTGGGCACAGGAAAAATCACCACTCGTTTTGCTCAGGCATTAAACAATATACCGGAGCGTGCTGAGCTGCTAGCTGTAGGATCAAGGAACCAGGAAACTGCAGATGCCTTTGGCGATAAATTCAATATTCCCAGGCGTTATACAAGTTACGAGGACGTTGCCAATGACCCCGATGTCGACATCATTTACATCGGCACCCCAGGGGTCTATCATCTCCGGGATGCCAGCATGGCGCTCAACCACGGAAAACACGTCCTGTGCGAGAAAGCCTTTACTATCAATGCCAAGGAAGCCAAAGCGATGATCGACCTGGCTCGGGAAAAGAAACTTTTTCTGATGGAAGCCATGTGGACCCGGTTCTTCCCCATCCATGTCAAGATCAGGGAACTGTTGGCAGAAAACGCACTAGGCACAGTCAACGGCGCAACCATCAACTTCCTTGCCAAGCCCCCTTATGATCCCACCAACCGCTGGTTCGATCTTAACCTCGGCGGCAGCGTATTACTTGATACTGCCTCTTACAGCATATCCTGGGCATCCAGCTTATTTGGGGCGCCTGTGGCGATCACAGGCCTGGCCAGTTTTGGTGAAACCGGCGTGGACAATCAGACCTCCATGGTGATGCGCTATGCCGAAAATCAGCTGGTTAGTCTGATGTCTTCCCAGATCTCATACGACGACAAGGACGCCATCCTTTTTGGTTCAACCGGGAAGATCGTGGTTCACTCGCCTTGGTATAAACCAGATACTATGACCCTCTATCGGGAAGGAAAAGAACCAGAAGAAATCCATATCCCCATGGATGGTTATAACGGATATGAATGGGAAGCATTGGAGGTTATGAACTGCATTCAGGCCGGCAAAACAGAATCCGAGATCATGCCACTGGACGAGACAATCAGCATTATGAAAACTATGGATACTGTCAGAGAGCAATGGGGGCATAAATTCCCCTTCGAAGATTGATCAGTTATTACATATGTTGGATGGAACTATTTAAAGGGACGTTATGGATAAATTCGATGTTATTGTAATTGGGGCTGGTCCTGCCGGTTATGTATCAGCCATTCGGGCAGCTCAGTTAGGGAAAAAAGTCGCAGTTGTTGAAAAAGAGTATCTGGGTGGAGTTTGTCTCAACGTTGGCTGTGTCCCTTCCAAGAGTTTGCTAAAAAATGCTGACCTGGCATATACGCTGACCAACAAAGCAAAAGATTTTGGAATCTCTTTTGATAACTTGAAATTAGATTATGCAGCTGCAGTGAAACGAAGCCGCCAGGTTTCTAAACGACTAACTAAGGGTGTTGAGTTCTTGCTGAAGAAGAATAAGATCGCCCTATATACTGGAAACGCGGAATTCGCCTCACCTGATACCTTAAACGTGCTTGGAGCTGATAAAGAAGAGCAAATTTCCGCTCCTAATATCATCATTGCCACCGGCGCACGGCCATTTCTCATTCCCGGGATAGAGGTAGATGGCAAGCAAGTGGTGACCTATAAAGAAGCCATCCTTCAGGAAAACCTACCAAAATCCGCTGTAATCGTGGGCGCAGGCGCAATCGGAATGGAATTTGCCACGATCTGGAATAGCTATGGCGTTCCAGTTACTGTCGTAGAAATGTTGGACCGGATCATGCCCAACGAAGATCCGGAAGTTTGTGACTCATTGGAAAAAGCGATCAACAAACACGGCATCAAAACCCTCACAAAGACCAAAGTCACCAAGGTTGAAAAATTAAAAACCAAAGTAAATGTAACCGTTGAGGGTACTGAGGGAGAAGAGAAGATCTCGGCTGACCAGGTCCTTCTGGCGGCCAGTTTTGTTCCCAATACTGACAGTATAGGTCTAGAGAAAGCCGGCGTCAACTTGGATAAACACGGTTTCGTTGAAATTGACGACCGGATGGCGACCAGCGTTCCAGGGATCTGGGCCATTGGAGATGTCACAGGAAAGCTAATGCTAGCCCACACCGGCATGGCCATGGGTATGGTTTGCGCAGAAGCGATTGCCGGGAAGGAAACAGAGAAACTGAACTACCAGAACATGCCCAAAGCCACCTACTGCCATCCCCAGGTAGCATCCTTCGGACTTACCGAAGAAGCTGCTAAAGCCGCTGGCTACGATGTCGCAGTTGGAAAGTTCAACTTCCAGGCCAATGGCAAAGCCCTGGGATTGAATGATTACGCAGGTTGGGTCAAGATCGTCACTGATAAAAAATACGGGGAGATCCTGGGGGCGCATATGATCGGCCCAGAAGTGACCGAGCTTCTTCCAGAACTGACTCTGGCTCAGGCAAACGAACTCACATCAGTTGAGGTCGGGCATAATATCCACGCTCATCCAACATTGAGTGAGGTGCTGCACGAAGCTGCGAAAGCCGTGACTGGAGAAGCTATTCACGCGTAGACAGTCAGCGACGTTTTTAATATCAAAACCGCCTTTTGGAAACACAATCAAAAGGCGGTTTTTCATATTTATCTCTTATTCTTTCAAACCCTGGCTCTCTTTAAACTGCCGGTAAATTCTAAGCGGCTAACGAAGCTTCTCTTTCTCATTATTACTCGTACGAACCAAATTCTTTCACTGTTTGTACCATCACAGCATAGTTTTCAGGTTTGACGGCTGAATGGATCGAATTGCTGGAAGAGAGAATAAAACCTCCACCTGGCATGCCCTGCTCTAAAGCTCTCTTGGTCGCTTCAATCACTTCATCCTGTGTACCAAAGGACAGCAGGTGGGCACAATCAACGTTTCCTTTCAACGCGACTCTGTCTCCAAATTTGGCTTTAACTTCTGCCATATCCATTCCCCCTTGCGGATCGATAGGATCTAGACAATCAATTCCCGAGTCAATGATCATGTCTATGATCGGCCAGATGTTACCGTCTGTATGTTTGATTACGTAAAGACCTAGCTCTTTGAAACCCTGGACAACTCGCTTGAGTCCAGGATAAAACAATTCTCGAAAATGTTTTGGTGACATCAGCGGGCCCTTGTTATAAGCGTAATCATCCCCTGTATAAATGATTTTCACTCCCCGGGAAGCCACTTCCTGGGCCAGTTGGAGATTAACGTCAACCGACAAGTCAATCAATGCCTTTACCAGGTCAGGCTCAGTGACAATTGCCATTAACAGATCCTGCATACCCATCAGATAGCGCGGAAGCGTAAAGACATCATTCAGGTGAACGACAACGGCCCTGCGATCACCATATTTTTCAACCGCAGCCTCGATTGCCACAAAGCGGCCAGGGGCGCAGGGATCTGGAGGTGTAAATCTTTCAAAATCAGCCATGGTCTTAATGGGAGACTCTACTTCAATGCCGTGTTCCTCAGCGGTATCCTGAGTGACAAAACCCCATTCGCTGAGCCAGCGGTTTTCCCCCACCTTTTCTTTTTTATAAACTGTATCAGCAATCACAGCATCCCAGTCCATCTGGTCATAGAATTCCAGCGCGTCTTTGGCCTCAGGACGTAGTGCTTCTCGCACATGACGATCCACCATCCACTCAAAATGGGGCACACGGTCAGGCACTTTGCGCTGCAATGCGCACATGACTCGTTCAATAGAATTCATCTCAGGCATACTCTCTTTTCCTCATATATATGAATCGTCCTGTTATCTTGAAGCAGAAAACAGGACGTGGGAAATAATATTTGAACAGCGATTATTCTATTTTCCAAAACCCCATTCAGCCCGCATAGTATCCATCGTTTTCATGATCGCCAGAGTTTCATCCAGCGGCATAATTTCACTTTCGATCCTGCCTTCCCGGATACAGTTCATAACTTCCATGGCTTCATATTCATAACCTACATAACCATCCAGGGGAAATTCAATATACTCAGGGTCTTTTCCTTTGACATGTAAGGTCATTGCAGTTGGCTTGTACCAGGCGGCGTGAATCTCGATCTTGCCTTCCGATCCAGCGATCACTACATCCTTGACATCATAGGTTGTACGGGAGGCCATCCAGGTCGTCATCCTGCCGCCCTCGTGCTCAAAGGCACCAGAGACCTGCAGATTCAACCCACGCTCTCCAAAAGTCCCGAGCCCGGCAGTCCGAACTGGGGGACCCAACAAAGAAAAGGCGAGACCCATTCCGTAGGGAGCCTGGTCCATAAATGTACCCATACCCAGCTCATCCGGATAAGCATCTGGCAGCTCTGGAAGCCCGATATAGTTATGATGGATATTTAATCCTTGCAAGTCACCAATCGCTCCTTCTGCCAGCAGCTCACGGACCTTTACATGGACCGGGAAAAACCTTGTCCACATCGCCTCCATCAAGAATAGTGTCTTCTCCCTCGCTATTTTGATCAGGTCCTCGGCTTCCTCCGCGTTCATGGTAAATGCCTTTTCACACAGCACGTGTTTTCCTGCTTCGAGGCACATCTTCGTATCCCTGTGATGAAAAGGGTGTGGGGTGCCAATATAAACGATATCCACATTTGGGTCATCTGCCACTGCCTGGTAGCTGCCGTGCGCGGCAGGTATCCCATAGATCTCGGCGAATTTTTCCGCGCTAGCTTCGGTCCGTGAACCAACTGCAACCAGTTCTGCCTGATCGGTGATATTCGCTAAAGCTTTCGCAAAACGATTGGCTACAGCCCCTGTTCCCAGAATGGCCCACTTATATTTTTCAGACATGTACAACCTCCATAATACTTAATTTATTCTTTCCAATACCCATCAAGGGCATCAGCCACCTCTAAATAGCGGGCGTATTTTTTATCGTAGATCTCTTTTTTGCTCTCATCTGGAGCAATAACCTTGGTGGTTTTGACCATGCCGGCAACAGCTTCTTCAGCATTTTTGTACTGACCAGAACCTACTGCCGCACAAATTGCAGCCCCGAGAGCCCCCAGTTCACTGGCTTCTGTGATCTCAATTGGCATTTGCAGGACATCTGCAAACATTTGGGCCCATTCAATGCTCTTTGCGCCACCACCCGCAATTCTGACTGCCTCAGGCGGTGTCAGATATTTGAGCAATTTTCCAATATGGTAGCGGTGAGAAAAACATATCCCTTCATAAATGGACCTGATCACATGATTTCGAGTATGCCAGCCTTGCAGTCCGATAAAACTCCCCTGCGCCAGGGGATTAAGATTGCTTCCATACAGGAATGGCAGATAGAGAAGATCGGAATCCTCAGGCTTTACCTCAAGAACTGCCTTATTGCAGAGACCATAGACACTTTGACCTCTTTCTTTGGCTAGTTTCGCTTCTTCTCCCAAGAACTCGCCTATAAACCATTCCAGGTTGCTTGCCGAGGTTGGTGATCCTTCCAACATCAGATAATATCCCGGGCGGGAAAAGACAGTCGTGGAGAAAAACTCTTTGGCAACTATTGGAGTTTTTCCAACATATTGATTATTTGCCCAGGTACCCACAATGACACAAATTCTCTTTTCGTCAATAGAGCCTGTTGCTAGTGAGGCCGCATCAATATCATAGCAGCCTGCATATACTGGAACTCCTTCCTTGAGACCGGTCTGGTCCGCCACTTCTTTTATGATCTTTCCAGCTTCATCAAACGATCCTACAAGGGGAGGAATCATATCTGCAACTTCTTCAATACCTCCCTTCTTTAACATTTCCCGATCTATTCGCTGTTCCTTGGTATTGATCAAACCGGTTCCGGAATTGACTGAGACTTCCGCATTCAATTCACCGGTGAGCTTAAAACGAATGTAGTCTATAGCCGTCAGGAAGTATTTTGCTTTTTGATAACTTTCTGGTTCATTTTCTTTCAACCAGCGCAGCGCCACAAATGACAAAGCTGGCCACAGCACTTGCATATTCTGGGGATGGATATTCTGGTAGTAACCCTCTTTTTCAAGGATCTCCAGATAGGGAAGGCCCCGACTGTCTGCGCCTTCGATCGTGTTGCGAACAGGTTTTTTGTCGGCATCGAGCAGGTGGACGCCGTTTCCATGGCCAGTTAAGGAGACAGCAATGATATCCTTGCCGTCAATTTTTGCTTTATCTACTACTCCCTTGATGGCATTTAAACTTGCGGTCCATTTTTCGTCCATATCCCGTTCGTAATATCCAGGTTTTGGTGAATAGTTTTCAGCCAGTTCTCCATAGTCACAGAGCTCATTACCTTCAAGATCGAAGATAGCTGCTTTTAGAACCGTGCTTCCAATGTCAATTCCTAGAAGATACATCTTCCCTCCTAACTCCATCGGCCAGCTGCTAATTTATATTAGATCTTTCCAAGTCTTTTTTGTTTAGAAAGAGACACATAGCCATCAACTGTAATTACGATCAACAGGATAATACCCACCAGGATGGACTGCCATTGGGGGGGAATCGCGTACAAGTTGAATGCATTGGACATCAACACCATGAATACCATTCCGGAAAAAGCGCCAACGATGGAACCTTGACCACCAATCAATGATCCGCCGCCAATGATACAGGCAATGATGACATCCATGTGCGCTCCTACACCTGTATAACGGTTGGCGATTCCAGCCCGGGATGTGACCAGGATTCCAGCAAATGCTGCCAGGGCTCCGCTTAACACAAAAGCCAGGATCCGAATCCTGCGAGCATTAATGCCGAGTTTTTCTGCGGCATCGTAATTCCCCCCGATGAAGAATAGCTGCCGGCCAAATTTCGTGTATCGCAGGACAAGCTGAAATACCACCAGCAGAACAAGAAGGATCCAGAACATGTAATAAATATTCAGGAACTGACCTCTGCCCAGGTTGTTAAAACTATCTGGAAAGTTTGTATATCCAGCATAACCCCGTCCTACCAAAACGATCTCACTGATTCCCCTGCCGATATACATAGTCCCTATCGTTGTAATTAGCGCATTAACTCCTGCGATCTCAACAATCAATCCGTTAATGAGACCAATAAGAAGACCGGACAGAATACCTGTTAAAATTGCCACTGCTGGAGATGCGCCAAGAGTCAGGGTGATGGCGCTCACTAACCCACCCAGTCCCATGGTAGATCCAACTGAAAGATCGAAGACCCCGGAAATCAGCAGAATCATCATGCCAATGGCCATGATCCCGTAAGGGGCAATGGATGTCTGGAGGGAATCGATATTTACCCTATCCAAGAAATTTGGTCTTGCGAGTACAAGAAAGACCAGCAGCAATAACGCCAACCCTACAGAGATAGTTTCATTTTTTCTCAATATATTTAATAATTTTCTATTGCCGTTTGTTTTCAGATTATTCATACCCATGGGTTCATACATCCTTATTCATGCTTGTTCAGGCGCGTATCTACATAAACCGCAATTATCAAGATGATGCCAACAATCAGCTGCTGGAGAAGAGGTTCAATATTAAAAATGACCATTCCATTCAAAATCGTTGCCAGGAAAATCAAACCAACAGCAGATCCAAGCATGCTTCCTCTCCCGCCGTAGAGGCTTGCCCCTCCCAGCACCGCAGCTGTAAGCAAGTGGAACTCTAATCCCAGGCCGATTGCAGTATCAGCATATGTCACTCGGGAGTTCAGCAGAATCCCTCCTATCCCCGCAGCTAACGCGGAAAGCGCAAATAACAAGATAATGATCCGGTTGGATTTGACTCCGTAAATGCGGGCAGTCAGACGGTTTTCTCCCACACTGTAGAGCCTTTTAAAAATGGATGATTTCCTTAAAAGAATTTCAAGGATAACTACCAGGATAATCATGATTATTATGGTCAGATATATTTCCTTGAACTTGATCTTTGAAAGATGGCGCATGACTGACGGATATGTAGCGCCGTACATCCGTTTGACAAAGTTGGAAGCCAACCCACGGATCAGGGTCATGGTCGCGATGGTCACCATCATCGAATTTAGCTTAAACCGGACGATCAAAAAACCAGTCAAGGCGCCCATCACCACACAAGCCAGCAGGGAAATGCCAATAGCTGGAATCAACGGTACATCTTTCATGACCATCAAGTAACCCATAAACATACCCGAAAAGGCATAAACCGATCCTACCGATAAGTCGATTTCGCCGATGATCATCAAATAGGTAAATCCGATCACGGCGATGAACTGAAATGAGACCCCGTAAAAAATAGCGTAAATATTTCTGTAAGTGAAGAACGTATCACTGGTAAAAGTCAGAAATGCAAAAAGAAGAGCAGTAATCAAAACAATAGTAAGTGCACCGAAACTAAACCTCTTTTTCCGGCTGATACTACTTACAGTTTCTGTTGAACTCATTGCCATTTGGTAATTCCTCCTTAATTCCTTAGGCGCAAGCCATAGCCAGTATGGCCTCTTCATCAATGGCATCGCCCTGCAGATCACCCACTAGCGCTTTATTCTTCATAATGTAGATCCGGTCACAAAGCCCGACCAGTTCAGGAAGGTCAGAGCTGAATATAATAAATCCAGTCCCATTGTCTGAAGCTTGTAAGATGAACTTATGAATCTCACTCTTAGCGCCTACATCGATCCCCCGGGTCGGTTCATTCACGATCATCAGTTCCGGTTCAGCGCCGGTGCACATCGAGAACATCAGCTTCTGCTGGTTGCCTCCACTTAAATTACGCGGCTTTTCAAAAATACTGGGGATAACGATAGAAAATAAGCGGATGTATTTTTCTGCATAATCCGCAATAGCGTTATTTTTTAAGATTGTCATCACGGACAAATCATCCATTCTTGGCAGCATCATGTTATCTGCTGCACCGCTATTCATCAATAATCCTGCTTGTTTGCGATTATTGTTCAAGTAGAGGATCTTTTTCCTGATCATTTCTTGAGGAGTGATTTTGGTAAGTTTTTCGTTCTTAAATGTGATCTCTCCAGCATCTTTTCCTTCCAGCCCATAGATCATACGAGAAACTTTATTGAGACCGGAACCCTCCAACCCAAAGAAGCCAATGATCTCACCTTCCTGGAGCTCAAATCCAACTGGATCAAGTGCATTTTTCTTTTCCAGCCCTTCAACTTTAAACAATACCGGGTTCCCACTTGCGTCATAGAATGCCTTTTTGGAGTATAAGCTTCCAGACAACTCACGGCCAACCATGGAGTTGACCAAATCATCTTCCGTGAGATTTTCATCGTTCACAAAGGTTCGGATGTATTTTCCATCCCGCAAGATAGTGATCTTATCGCTGATCTCGAGAACTTCATTGATCCGGTGGGAGATATAAATAAAAGTAATGCCTTCAGTGCGCAGCTTATCGATGATCGCCATCAGCTTCTCTGTTTCAATATTATTCAAACCGGATGTCGGCTCATCAAGGAGAATGATGCGTTGATTATCACTGATACAGCGCAGGATCTCAACAATCTGCTGCTGGGCCAGGGTGAGTGAATCCATTTTTTGGAAAGGTTTGATATCTATATCAAAAATTTCAATGCTTTCTTTTGCGCGTTCTTTCAACGCGCTCCAGTCGATTGCACCGAATTTGTTGGTAAAGTAGCGGGATGGAAAAATATTTTCAGCAACTGTTAGATTCTCGAAAACAGCCAGTTCCTGATGTACCATTGAGATACCCATACCATATGAATTTTCAGTTGAATATGACTCGATCTCATGTCCATCAATCAACAGCCTGCCAGAATCGGGAGTTTCTTCACCCATGATAACTTTCACAAGTGTGGATTTGCCGGCACCGTTTTCCCCTAATAATGTATGAACTTCTCCCTTTCTTATCCCAAAACTGACTTCGTTCAATGCCTCAACAATACCGTAGGCTTTGGTAATGCCGTGCATCTCTATGAAGTCGTCGTTTTGAAAAGCAGGTGCGATCTTCGCTTTGGATTTGCCATTAACTGAATTTGGCTCCATTTTTCACTCCCATTACTTTCCAACAAATTTCATGTTCTTGATTGCTAAAAAAGTCGAAAGGCGCTGGAATCTGCCTTTCGACTTTTAGTGTTAGACCTGCAAAACTTTAGTAGTTGTACAGACTTGTTTCAAAGGTCGGCATATTCTCTGCGACAAAGAAATCAACATTATCAGCATCGATTACTGCAGCAGTATTATACATGTTTTCCGGAACAGGATTTACGCCGGCAGCTACGTTGTCGGAGGAAACGGGGATATCTTTCAATCCACCATTATTCCAATCTTCCATCAGCAGGATGGCCATGTACTCATCAGTGGCTGTCTTGTTGATCAGGGTTGCATCAATGTAACCTTTGGCGATGTATTCCAATGTGGCAGGTTCTCGATCGTGTACAACGACTTTCACAGAACCAGCTTCAATGTCAAGTTCTTCCATCGCAAGGGCGATGCCAGTGCCGGAGCTGGAGTCCAGTCCGACAACTGCGTTGACATCAGGATAGTTGTTGAAAACACTCTTGGCAGCTTCGATGGCATCCGCGGTTGCGGCTTTGTCATCGGCTTCTACAACAACTTCCCACTCAGAATACTCAGCGAGGTAGTCTTTTACACCAGCCAATTTGGCGTCGGTATTGGCAGCGCCCCAGTTGCCCATCAAGGCAACGCTGCCGGTGGTGCCAGCGCGCTCGATCAGTTCTTTCGCGGTATCACGGCCGCACTGATAGTTGTCAAGACCAATGTAGGTCAGACCAGGGTTAACGGCTGTTCGGGTTTCGGTCATAATCACGGGGACGCCGGCGGCCATGGCTGTCTTGACAGCTTCCGCGGGGGAATCATCCCACATCCTGGTGATGATGCCGTTTGCCTGGTTGGCGACGGCAACTTCAATGGCATCGGCCTGAGCCTGGGTGTCCCAACCTTCTGGGCCGGCTGCAATGATGTTGACCTGGAAATACTCTGCGGCATAGCGCAGGGCCAGGTGGGAGTCAGCAAAATAGGGATGCGCCTGATGGGAAGAAACCATGTAGTAAGTGCGCATTTCTGCCGGTTCTTCGGCGGCGGCTTCAGCTTCAGCGGGAGCTGCTGCTTCAGGTGCGGCCGGGGCGCAGGCAACCAGTAAGGTTACCAGCAATACAACAACTAATACGATTGAAACATTTCGATACTTCATCTTTCTCTCTCCTTGTGATTTTTTCTTAATTTCAAGGGGTAACTACTTTTCAAGTTCCAAACACTTCTGTTCATCATCAGTTGATCTATTTTTCTCCTCCTCGCCTCCTTTTTTTTATTTTGGTTTTGATAATTCGAATTGTCGACACATGTATTTAGTATCAACGTCTGGTCACCAGTTTATTTCAAACTAAAAAACGCGCCGAGTATTAGTAATGCTGCCGTGTTGAAGTTAGCTCTCTAGCAGGAAAATATTGGTGTGTGAAGATCATTTGTGATTTCTCTCACACTAACAAAGCTACTATACAATACTTGAATAAATCACGTTTGTCAACCTAATAGTCACATATGTGAGGCTTCATATAACATATATGTGCCAAATAGGTCATGTTCGTAATTTCTAGGTGGTTTTTTCAGCTCGGAGAACCTGGATAATTCTAGGCTGATCGAAGAAAACTATCAGATCCACGCTATGAAGAAATCAAAGATACTTTGCTGTTTTGATTATTAATTTTCGGCAATCTGGATACCGATCGAGACAACCTTTTCATTTAGGTCTGTCATAAAATAGTTTACCGAAATGATCCGCTCACCTATCTTGTAATAATAGGTGTTTTGCGTTTGATCGTACTTGTAATCAGGGTAAGCTATGTTAAGAGCAGCCAGGGCTGTATCGAAATCTTCCTCTGACCCGGGATAGAGATACGCTTGAGAAAAAATAGGGATATAAGGATAAGTATATTCGTCTAACTCATCGTATCGATAGCGGACATATCCTCCAAAAATTTCTCCTATTAAAAAATCTTGAATTTCACTGATTTCGGTCAGTTCAGAAGTGGGTATGGCTTCTCCCAACTTGTCGATGATCTGCGCTGCCTGGACCGAGTCCAATATGAGCTCCAACTCAATCACTCTAGAGATTGGGGAATAATAATTGTATATCCTTAGGTCCTGGCCCTCGATCTGAGCCGTGATGTCCAGACTGGTTTCATCATTGCGGCCAATTTGTTCCGCCCCTGGCAGCGAGAGGTAATGATCCCGGATTTCTGATACGCCTTTCTGTGTGGAGTAGGTAACGATCATGCGGTTGGACCTTGGATTGTAAGAAAAGGCCGAGCCGAGAAAAAAGTCCTTTTCAAAGAAACCAACTTGATCCTCGATGAAATTCTCGATCCATTTAGAAGAAGAAAAATCGATAATCTCAACCTTTTCTTCCGGTGGTTTTTGGAAATACTTTGGAACAATCACAAAACCAATGATTGAGATGATGGCGATCATCAAAATAATGGACAGGATTTTGAACTGTTTTTCTTTCTTTTCCATGAGATCCTTTTAGCCCTTAATCAAAAGGGAGTAATATTTAGGACAAGGTTCCCTATTCTCCATTTTACTTCTTCAGCGGGTAGTGTCCAAACTCCAAAACAGCATCTCGCAGAGCAATGATATTCTCTGGCGGAACGTCCGCCTGAAGGTAATGGGTGGGAGCCAGAATATAACCACCCCCAGGACCAAGGGCTTTCATTGTCTTGATAGCTTCTTCTTTTACCTCTTCAGGTGTACCAAAGGGCATCACTTTTTGAATGTCAATGGCAGCGTGAAAAGCCAATTGATCCCCAAATTCTGCTTTTAGTTTATCGTGCTCCATTTCTGCCACATAGGGCTGAACCGGATTTAACACATCTAATCCCATTTCGATGTAGTCAGGCATTATGGGATATACATCCCCATCTGTATGGGCCATGATTTTGATCGACGGGTTGTATTCATCAATCTTTTTCCGAGCCTCTTTGTAATATCGAGCAAACTGCGGTTTGATCACTTCCCGGAAGGTTTTAGGGGACATCAACATGCCGTTCTGTTGGCCCATATCATCACCAGCAAAACGAACACACTGAATATACTGACCGCAGGCTTTAAGGCCAACCTCCAAACGGGTCAGGGCAATATCCACCAGTTTCTCCATCAAGGCTTCAGCGAATTCTGGATTTAAGCTCAAGTCCATTAACATATTTTCAAAGCCCCGCATGTAGAAGGCCTGTTCAAAGATCGAATTACTGAACTTCCCAATCAAAGCATAATCGGTATTTTCAAACAAACCCTTGGCTTTTTCCTCCAGGCCCGCGGTTAGCTCCGGGTTATTGGGATCCGGCCAGGGGTAATTCTCCACATCTGAAACTGAGGCTTCCGGGAAAACAGGGTCATAAAAATCATAGTGCAGTCCAGTTGGATGCTCCACCTTGCGGAATTTTACCCCCCATTCATCGGTGTAATGGTCCATACCGTATTCATAAACCGGAGTACTGCTGGACTTGCCTAACCCGATATAACAAAGGTCGATATTTAACGCTTCTAGTAATTCTACTGGATTGCTTATTGACAGCCAGGGGCTGGATGGGTAAACATCCTTTTCAGGTTTTATTCCCAAATACTTCTGAATGCTCAGGTACCCTTCATATATAAAGTTACAATCAAATGGCACTCGATCTGGTTCACGGTGCTCAAGGGTTGTGACTACTCGCTCACGCGAGGTCATTTCAGTCATTAAGGAACTCCTCTTGTAAAAAGATCATGTACGGAAGAATGGCTTCCGATGCGGCAAACCTTGGTTCCCGCCAATTCAAAATAGATTTCCGGAATTTCCCCAGGGCAGAGATCCGATAAATCACTTTGGTAATTTATATCGAATTAGATATTATATACTTTTGAACTATTTGTCAACTAAAGAGATGGTTTGTTAAACCAGTTAGATTCTAAGACAAAGCAGTTATTCCTGTTGTGATGTTCCCGGTTTTTATTCACTCCAGCCTAAGCTGATCCTCCCCCGCTCCAAGTCCACTTGCTGGATTGTTACCTTGATAATATCTCCCAAGTTCAAGTCCACTCCCGCCGGTATCTTTGACTTATGCAATAGTCCGGCGTTTTTAACTCCCAGGTCAATAAAAGCACCAAACTCAACTACATTCTGCACAGTTCCCTGCAGCTCCATACCTACAATCAAATCCTTCTCACTTAGGACATCCTTGCGCAGGAACGGTTTGGGCAAATCCTCCCGCGGGTCGCGCCCCGGTTGGACCAGCTGTTTAAATATATCCACCAGGGTTGGGACCCCGATCTTTAAGGAAGCTGCCAGTTCCTCAGCTGTCTTCTTTTCGCTTAGCCTGACCAGTGCACCCTGTTTTGATTGGGGCTTTTCATTCAAATCGATGCCGGCTTGTTGAATGACCTGCTCGGCCGCAGAATAACTTTCTGGATGTATTGCCGTTGTGTCCAGGGGATTATCTCCCTCCCTGACTCGCAGGAAACCGGCTGCTTGTTGATAAGTCTTTTCACCCATACCGGGAACATCCAGTATGTTTCCGCGGTTAAAAAAATTGCCCGCTTTATCCCGATGGGCCACTATCCGTTCAGCTAACCCTGGACCAATCCCCGAGATAAAGGACAAAAGGGCTGGAGAGGCCGTATTAATTTCCACCCCAACCTGATTTACTACGCTTTCAACAACCTGTTCCAATTTCTCTTTTAGCCTTGATTGGTTGACATCATGCTGATACATGCCTACCCCGAGAGATTGGGGGTCGATCTTAACCAGTTCGGAGAGCGGGTCCTGAACACGACGAGCGATGGACACTGCCCCTCTGAAGCTGACATCCATATCTGGCAGCTCTCTTCCAGCCAGCTTACTGGCACTATATACACTAGCGCCGGCTTCACTGGTGATCAAGTAATTCACCCCCTCCAGATCCTTAATAACGTCCGCCACAAATAATTCGGTCTCTCGTGAGGCTGTCCCGTTTCCAATCACGATCAGGGACACATTCCATTTCTCAATATTCTTGAGCAGGTATTCTCGGGCTTGCTCTACCTGGTTTCGGGGAGGAACTGGAAAGATCGTTCCGGTCACCAGCGCCTTCCCGGTTGGGTCAACAACCGCCACTTTGCAGCCCGTCCGGTAGCCTGGATCCAAGCCCATAACGGTATATCCAGCGAGAGGAGGCTGCAGTAGAAGCGCCCGCAGATTCTTGGCAAAGATCTGCAGCGCCCGGTCTTCTGCTTTTTCAGTCAGGGTGCGACGGACATCTCGAAATATGGACGGTAGCAATAATCTTGAAGCAGCGTCAGCTATACTCTTGCTGAGTTCATCAGAAAAAGGTGATTTTGGATCCTGTGGAAACTGGGCCCGGATCAATGGTTCCCATATTTTGTCTGGGAGAGTAAGTTTTACGGTCAGGATCCCCTGCTCTTCCCCACGATTAATAGCCAGGGTCTGATGAGGACGAATTCGATGAGATAGGATCTCAAATTCGTAATAATCCTGATAGACCTGCCTTTGATCTTCTCCGTTCTTTTTCTTGGCGGTGGATAACAGGCTATTTTGGATGGCTTTTTTACGGAGCTGCTGGCGGATCTGCGGATGATCGCTTATGACTTCAGCAGCGATATCCCTCGCACCCTGCCAGGCATCTTCCACTGTTAAAACTTGATCATTTATATAAGGGGCGGCCAATTCATCCAGGGATTCTTGCCTTTTTTCCTGTCTCAGGATCAGCTCCGCCAAAGGCTCCAATCCCTTATCTCTGGCGCTGCTCGCCCGTGTTTTTCTCTTGGGTTTATAGGGTTGATAAAGGTCCTCCAGTTCTACCTTGGAGTTGGTTGAAATGATTTCCTTTTCAAGGTCTGGCGTCAGTTTTCCCTGGTTTTGAATACTTTTCAGAATGGTTGCCCGGCGTTCATCCAACGCTCGTAGCCGGGTGAGTTCGTCAGAGATTCTCCGAAGTTCTTCCTCATCCAGTCCATCGGTGGCTTCTTTCCGGTATCTGGCGATAAAGGGGATGGTATTGCCATCATCCAGAAGCGAGACTACAGCTCTCACGCCAGACAGCGGGATATTCAAAAATTCGGCTATATACTTTGGATTCGACATAGATGTTTAAACTCAACGAATAAAGTAACCTGAAGGGATTTTATTTTTCCGCATAACCACAAATTGCCACTGCTCGCGGTCCGGTATGCACTCCCAGCACGGGCGATACGATGCTGATGATGATTTCCGTCGGATTAATTTCAGACTTGATCTTTTCAGCCAGGGTCTCGGCTTCTTTCGGGGCAGCGTTGTGCAATACGGCAATCCTGAGTGATTTTCCTCGGTCTACCTGGTCAAAGAAATCCTCAAACAGATCGATCAGCGCTTTCTTCCTGGTCCGGGATCGCCGTCCACCGGCTACTTCGCCGCTCTTATGATCAACGGAAATTTGTGGTTTTAAATTCAGCAGGTTGCCGATAAAGTGGCTTGCTCCTCCAATGCGTCCCCCTCTGTGAAGGTATTCCAGCGTATCGAGGGTAATGATATACACCATACTGCTCCGGGCTTGATCTGCTGCGTCGATCATAGCCTGGAGATCACCGCCGTTTTCCCGCGCTCTGGCGGCAGCCAATACCTGCCAACCAAGGCTCATAGAATTGGCCTTTGAATCCAGCACCTTGACAGGAATATCCACCATTTCCGCTGCAGCCTCGGCAGACTCATAAGTTCCGCTCATAGCGCTGCTGATGGTAATGATCAAAATCTCATCAGCACCGTTTCGTCTGGCTTCATCATAGGCCTGGACCATCTGCTGTGGTGTAGGCTGGGAGGTTGTTGGAATAATTGGGTCTTCCTCCAAGCGGCGATAAAAATCCGTCGCGGTCAGATCAACTCCGTCCTTGAATTGCTCTCCATCCCAGACAATGGTCAGGGGAACTACCTGGATGGCATATTCGTCAAGGAATTTTTGTGGGATATCACAGGTGCTATCAGTCAACAAAGCAATATTAATTGTCATTGGACTCCTTGTTTTGATCCTTATAGCGACAGGTTTCACTCATAATGCAATAATCACATATACGCTCACCTGAATTTATGTTTGGCCCGATACCAAGGATCATAGAAAGCGATTTACGGGGAACCATTACATTATGGGAGGTCAAGCTAACATCTATTTCATCCTCATTGATCAGATCAAAGATCAGCGGTTGGCCTTCCTCAATACCCCAACCTATCATGCCCGGGCTGAGAGGTATTGTAGTCTGATTGCCTTCAGAGGCTGCTTCTAATTCAATCTTTCTGCAGACTGCGTTGGCCAACGACTCTACTGCTGCAGACCCAACCCCATCAATAGCCAACCCCAATACTATATCTTCATCCATAATATCCAAAGCATAGGCGTCAATCTTTGGTCCAACCGTACACACCACAACTGACAAATAACTGGCTCCGATCAGGTGTCCTGTAACCACTGGACCTGAAATTTTAATGCCCCCATCTAATTCAAGTCCGTTGTGTCGATAATCAGTAACTTCGTATTCCTTGATTATTACCACCGGTTCAATAAGGTTTATAACTGAATCCAGGGCCTTCTCTGCTATGGCAATCAGACGAGGACTGCGGGACCGAATGATATCCGGATCAGCTCCTTGTCCCCGCAATACACTATCCACCGTTATATTGAGATCATCAACCAGCCAATTTTTCATTAAAGATCTGGCTTATTCAGATTTATGCTCACGGAAGTATCCGATATAGCGTGAACCATAGGCGTCTTTTCCCAATAATAAATCGGATGCCCTGATGACCGAGGTTAGTTTCATGGGATCTGTGATTGCACAGGTTGCGCCTGCGCCCATTGCTAAAGCCAGAAAAGCCTGGTTAATGGTATGTCGGTCAGGAAGCCCAAAGGAAACGTTACTAGCTCCCAGGTTAATATTCACTCCAAATTCTTCCTTGACACGCCGGATTGTTTCAAGGGTCACTACACCAGCTTCGCTGTCCGCTCCAACTGTCAGAACCAGGGGATCAATCACAATATCTTCTGCAGGAATTCCCAGCTTGGCTGCTCTTTCAATTATCTTTCCAGCCACAGCCACCCGGGTATCGGCATCGCTGGGGATTCCATCATCATGCATCACAAGCCCGATGACCGGAACCTCAAATTCCTTAATAACTGGCAGGAGTCCTTCCAGGGATTTCTCTTCGCCGTTGACCGAGTTCACCAGCGGCCTACCCGGTAATACCGCCAAGGCTGCAGCCAGTGCATCCAGGTTGGCAGAATCAAGGCATAATGGAATATCCACGGTCTCTGCAACCAGTTTGGCAACTTTAGGAAGAAGGTCAACTTCATCAACTCCCGGAACACCAACATTTACGTCCAGGATATCAGCTCCTGCAGCTACCTGGTTTAATGCAATTTGTTTTACGTAATCGAAATTCCCCTCTTTGAGAGCAGCCGCTAATTTCTTCCGACCAGTAGGGTTGATCTTCTCTCCGATTACCACAAACGGGCTGTTAATACTGATTTTGACTTCTTTCGTCTCGCTCTTGATAATTGTATCCATTATTCAATCCTATGATTAGTCTCATTGGTGATGTATGTGATTTCCACAGGGCGTCATATCCTTCCTCATGGGTTTGCCAGAATAATTTTACCATTGGAGAAAAAGCTTACTTTGATTCCTTATAAGTTACTGCCAGTATTTCCAAAATCACTTCCTCTCGTTTAATCAAATGTTCATACCCGCCAATAAAAGTATAGTGGGCATGGACAAGAAAAATCCTGGCCGCTCTCAAAAAGAAGGAAGGCCAGGATAGAATCCTGCTATCTATTTATAACCATGAGGCTCAAGTCAACTTCATTACCACCATACCCAAAATATCTGCAGCCTTATCGGCCTGGTCCGCCATATTGGATACATGCCGGTAAACCTCTCGCTGGCGAAGCATAACCATCAAGGGTTCAAAGTCTTTGGCTTTGACAAAAAGATCTCCGATGGCAACTCGATAGAGATGTTCGACATCGTTTTCGATCTTTTTAGCCCGGCGGGCGTGGTCACCCGCAACGCGGGGGTTGCTGAAAAGAGTATGGAATGCCATTTCCAGTTCTTCGGTTGCTTCCCTGGTCAATGTAACCATTTTCATCAAATATTCATCCGCTTCCGTACCCAAGAGCTGCATTTCCTCAACTGTCGTATAACAATAATCCAGAATATCATCGATGTATAAGGAGATCATGAAAATATCTTCCCGATCGAGGGGTGTGATAAAAGTATTGTGAAGCTCGTCGATCAAGATCCTGCGCACTTCATCGGCTTCAATTTCCTTAACCCGCATTTGATCAATGGCTTTGTCCTTTAATTCCGATTTTCCCAGCCATTTCTCCATAAGTTTTAAACCTTCAACGGTGATCTGAGTTTGTTCGATCAACATGCCGACAAACTTATCTTCCCGCTTTCCTCGTTTAAACACACCTGAGATACCCATATCCTTCCTCCAATCCAAAACCTGATCGCCGATTACGGGATCAAATAATCAATCAAAAAGTACAATAAAGCAGCGATTCCCGCCGATGCTGGAACAGTTAAAAACCAGGCCAACAGGATATCGCTCATCACTCCCCAGCGAACCTGCGATCTTCGCTGAGCAGAACCAACTCCCAAGATCGAGGAGCTGACGACGTGAGTGGTGCTGACGGGACCACCAAACAACGAAGCTGTCAGGATCACCGCCATGGATGTCAGTTGAGATGCAAAACTATGGATGGGTCTGATCCTGTAAAATTTTCCACCCAAGGTGTGGATGATCCTCCACCCTCCTGCAGCAGTGCCGATACCTATCGCGGTCGCGCTGGCCAAGATCACCCACCAGGGAACGACAAATGATTCCTGGAATCCCAGAACTACCAGGCCCATCGTGATAATGCCCATTGTTTTCTGAGCATCATTAGTTCCATGACTCAGGGCAAGGGTGAACGCAGTTGGTATCTGAGCATACTTAAAAAACAGATTGGCTTTTGGTGTAGCATTGCGAACTGACCACATGCTGATCCGCATAACCAACTGTCCAAGAACATATCCAATTACCGGGGATAAGAACAGGGCGACAGCGACCAATCCCAAACCTTCCATTCTAAGGGCTTGAAATCCCGTCCCCACCATCACGGCACCGACAATGCCACCGATCAAAGCATGGGATGAGCTTGAGGGAATGCCAAAAAACCAGGTGATAATGTTCCAGATGCTGGCGCTTAATAAGGCTGCCAAAACTACTGCAATTGTAATTGAATCCGGGGATGCTACATCCTGACCGATGGTTTTTGCCACTGCGACACCGAAAACAAATGGACCGATAAAATTGGCCACCGTAGCAATGATCAACGCAGCTGTCGGGGTCATGGCCCGGGAAGAGATCATGGTTGCCACAACATTAGCACTGTCATGAAAACCGTTCAGGAAATCAAAGATCAAAGCCAGGGCAATCAGAATGATAATTAATATCTGGTTCATAACTATCTTTTTTAAGAAGGAAGGCCCGGATGGAGTTGTGCTTACCTGGCCTTTAGTTTCTATAGATATATCCCCATTTCAGGGTAAGACATTATAACCATTAACGATAAGCTCTGACAAGGTTAGCTTTATTCAACCAGATCCAATAGTTCTTAAATTTCGAGGGAGTGAAGATAAACGAGCTTATTTCCCCATATCAGATCAGACGGGGATGGAGATGACGAACTCACTGCCTTGGCCCGCTCCTGAACTTTTGGCGAAAATTTCGCCGCCTTGCGCGTTTACCAGAGCCTGCGTGATCGCCAGGCCCAATCCTGATCCACCTGAATTGCGATTCCGATCTGGATCCACCCTATAAAAACGATCGAAAACATAGGGCAGATGCTCGGCGTTTATTCCAGTGCCATTATCTTTTACAGATAATTTAGTCAATCCATCATCTTCAGACAACTGGATCTGAACTTCTCCACCTTTGGGTGTGTGGCTAAGCGCATTATTTAGCAAATTGGTCAAACACTGGGTAAGACGGGCACAATCCCCCTGCACTGGTGTGATCGTGTCAGGCAAATCGGTAACCAGCGTGATTTCCTGGTCATCAAAGAGGGGCTGATAAATTTCCGCAGTATCCTGAACAATTTCGATCAAATCTTGGTTGGTAAGATTAATAGAATACTGTTTAGCTTCCAGCAGAGCCAGGTCATGCAAATCATTCACCAGGCGGGAAAGCTGACGGGTTTGATCGTAGAGACGGGCCACTTCAACCTTATCAAGTTCATAAACATCATCCAGAATAGCTCTCAAGTTTCCTTGGATAACCGTTAAGGGTGTCCGCAGTTCATGGGCTATATCAGCCAGCATGTTATTCCGTAAACTATCGGCTTCTTCCAGAGCGGCGGCCATAGTATTAAAAGCAACAGCGACCTCTCTGATTTCGCTGGTGCCTTTCATTTCAATGCGCTGGGTGAGGTCCTGGGATCCAACTGCCCGGGCTGCCTTGGCTAGATTATTCAAGGGAGCAGCCAATCCCCGACTGCTGATCACACCAACCAGTATGCCCACCATGGATATAGAAAACAGGATCCTGACTAAACCAAGAACAAGTTCACTTTGCCCATAGCGGTTTATCCTGGTCAGGAATGACAACTGTGGATCATTTGTCACGGTTACAGATGACCCTACATCTGGATCGACCAGGTTGATATTATCCGCCTGGATCGTCAGGTAGATCCCGGTGGGGATAACGATCAGAAATATCATGATCGCAACATATGTCAGACTGATCCTCACCCAGAGTTGGTTTAATTTCATGGGTCTCTCATTCGGTAGCCAATACCATGAACTGTTTGAATAAGGGATTCTTGATTGGTATCTGTATCGATTTTCCGACGCAAGTTTTTAATATGGGAATCCAGTGTTCGACCTGCGCTGGCCGAACCGTATCCCAACGCTTTTTCTGCCAGTTCGTCACGAGTGATCACAAAACCAGGGTTTTCCATTAATACCTTTAATAATTCGAACTCTGAAGGAGTTAGATTGATTGACTCCTTATTATGAGAAAATTCCCTTTTTCCTAGGTCTAAGACCAACTCCCCAACCCTCAACCTCTGAGGTATCTGGGATTCCTGCTGGAGTTGTGTGCGCCGGAGCAAAGCTCGGACCCGGGCTACTACTTCGCGAGGATTAAATGGTTTGGTAATGTAATCATCGGCGCCGATTTCCAATCCCACGATCTTGTCATTATCTTCCACCCTGGCGGTAAGCATAATTATTGGGGTGGCCGCGATCTTTGAATCAGCCCTTACCATACGGGCTACATCCCATCCATCCCGATCCGGAAGCATTAAGTCCAGGATCAAGAGTTGGGGTTTTTCTGAGCGCAATAATCCCAGCGCTGACTCGCCATCATACGCTGTCAGTACTTGATATCCCGCTTTTTCCAGGTAGGAACGCACCAAGCGGACTATATCCCTATCATCATCTACAACAAGAATTCTATCCATGTTCAATCGCTTTCAAGATGATCGCGGATAATAAAAGTTACCCGGATTCACTACTCGCTGCGTAAAGCCTCAATGGGTTCCAGCTGAGATGCCCGGTTAGCTGGGTAAATTCCAAAGAATAAACCAACTGCTGCCGAGAAAAGTGTTGCCAGAAGGACAGAGTTAAGGGTAATGGCGGGGTCCAATAGGAAGTCACTAGCTGCGGCAACCCTACCGATCCCCAAGGATAACAACCACCCCAGGATAATACCAATAATGCCGCCGATCACACTTAATAAGGATGATTCGATCAGAAATTGTGTCAGGATATCCTTTTTCTTGGCACCCACGGCTTTTCTTAAGCCAATTTCTTTGGTCCGTTCAGTGACTGATACCAGCATGATATTCATGATACCTATCCCACCAACCAATAAACTGATACCAGCTACGCCGCCCAAGAAAACTGTAAAGACGCCAGTGACAGTAGACGCCATATCCAGAAATACTTCCTGGGAAAGGATATTAAAATCGTTCTCGCCTAACTTAATATTATGCCGGTCGCGCAGGATAATTGATACTTCCTCTTCAGCGATTTTTACAGAATCGGCATCAATCGCTGAAACATAGATCATGTCAACCTGGTTTTTTACACCACGGGGCATTAACCTTATTTGAGCCGTAGTCAAGGGAATCAAAATTTGATCGTCTGGGCTGCTGCCGAATCCTGAGCCGCCTTCTTTTTTCAGAATGCCCACCACGCGGAAGGGTTGTCCAGCAACTCTGACTGTCTCTCCTACTAACCCATCAGATCTTCCAAACATATCCTCAGCCACGTTCGTTCCAAGAATAACCGCAGAGGCCAACCCAGAGATCTGAGAAGAGGTAAAGAACTCCCCTTCAGAAAGTTCAATTGTTTGAACATCGCTGTACTCTACGGTGACACCGACAAAACCTGCATTCGAAACATTTCCGGCGTTGGCCACTTCGGCTTGTCCTTGGATCACCGGGGCTGCTGCTGCGACCGATGGCGCAAAAATCGGATCTGCAATCGCTTCTGCATCCCGAATGGTGAGTGGTTCCGGATTGGTGACATCTTCATAATTTGTCATCACAAATAGCAGGTTGGTGCCAATACCTTCGATCTCCCCCACGATGGCCTGTTCTGTACCATTGCCGATTGCCAGCATGGCAATCACTGCGCCAACACCAATAATGATGCCAAGCATGGTTAAAGCTGTACGAACTTTATTTGAGGTGAGGCTTTCCAGTGCCTCCAATAAGGATGAGAACAAATTCATATTTACTCCGCTATCCTGCCGTCCCGGATGGAAATCACCCGGTCGGTTAATTCTGCGATCTCCGGATCATGGGTAACAATAATTAACGTTGTACCGCGATCTTTATTCAGATTTTTCAAAAGGGTCATAATTTCTTCACCCGATTGAGTGTCCAGGTTTCCCGTTGGCTCATCAGCCATGATGATCGCCGGGTTATTTACCAACGCTCGCGCTATTGCCACTCGCTGCATCTGTCCACCCGATAGTTCATTGGGGCGGTGATGAACTCGGTCTTCTAAGCCTACAGCCGCTAATGCGTCCAGGGCAACCTGCCTTCGATTGCGTCCATTTAATACTGCGTAGCGCATGGGAAGCTCTACATTCGCAAGAGCAGTTGCTCTTGGCAGCAAATTAAAACTCTGGAATACAAACCCAACTCCACGGTTGCGGATCTCCGCCAATTGATCATCGTTTAGCGTTGCCACACTCTCTCCGTTCAGGGAGTAATCACCTGATGTCGGTCGATCCAGGCATCCCAGAATATTCATCAGGGTGGATTTTCCTGAACCAGAGGGGCCCATGATCGATAAAATCTCTCCCGGGGCAATATTAACAGACAGGCCTCTTAAAGCATGCACTTCAATCTCGCCCATCTGGTAAACCTTTGTGATATCTTTTGCTTCAACTACCCACTTCGACATAAACAACTCCTGCTCTTTGTGGTCTTGGTTTTCTTAGGGCATACCTCGCATGCCTTCTGGCGGCTGACCAGGCTGCATTTCATCAAAGATACTTACACTGGGCGGGTTAAGGACAACATAGTCACCTTCACCGATCTCGCCCTCTAATAATTCGCTAAATTCATCAGATGATGCTCCCAAGGTGACAGGAACTTTCATGAGGCCTTCGAGCGCTGCACTCTCTCCATTTGTGGAAACGTAAACAACTTGCTCTCCTTTGACCCAGCGAACTGCCCGGTTGGGTATCAACAAAGCATCTTCAACGTGGCGAACGACAACCTGCACCGCCGCAGTTAACCCCGGCCGGACTTCTTCGTCAGCGTCGACAAGTTTGATAGTTACCTCAAAGGACACCAATCCCTGCTCCGGGACACCAACTGGTGAAACTTCAATTACTTCACCCTGGTATTCCTTGTCCAGGATAGCATCAAAAGACAAAGTGACAGGTTGGCCAATATTAATCTGGTTAATATCCACTTCTGAAACAGAGACATCTACCAACAGGGTGTCCAGATCATCAATTCTGAATGCCAGTGTATTGGGAGACACCAAATCTTCGGTATGAGCTTCTTTTGCTGTGATCACCCCGCTAAACGGGGCTGTAATAAATGCTGCATCCAGGGATGCTTGGGCTGCCGAAATGCGTGCTTCCGCCATCGTGATATCATCCGGGTCTGGGCCATCTTTAACTCTCTCGTACTGTCGTTCTGCTGTACCTAATTGTGCTAATGCAACAGCAACTTTGGCGTCCAATATTCCCATCTCAATTTCATCAGCCCCTTCCTGGAGCCAATTTACATACCATTTTGCTTGTTGGTATTGGTTAATCGCATCTGTTAGCCGGATTTGTGCGTGTGCTTTGTTTATCCTTCCACGTGCTTTATCATATTGTTTTTGTCGAGTAGCCAAATTTTCATCCGCGAGAACCAACTTTGCCTTAGCAGATTTTAATTCTTCTTCACTGTAGCGGTTTCCAGGTTGATTCAACAACCAGTGGTATTCAGCATTGTCCAATGAATCCCGGGCATTAGCAAGTTCTAGTTGGGCGTTGGCTGATACTACTGCCGCATTTTCATACAAATCTTCCAGAGCCCTGGTAGCAGTAACGAATTCCTGCTGAGACATAAAATAATTCTGGGGGAGGGATTCATAACTTAGTTCGGCTAGAAGCTGATCCGCCTTCACTTTATCCCCCAGGCTTATCATTACTTCTGATACTATTCCTGCCGTTTCCCAGTAGAGAATTGCACTCTGGTTAGCGCGTACTTCTCCAGTTTCATCAACCACCGCGCTGAGCTCTCCATAATTCACCTGGAAAGTTTGAAAGTTGCTACTACTGGCCTGGCTTTTTTGCCTGGCGCTTACAACGCCATAGGTCGCCCCTGCCAGGATTAATGCGCCAACAATAATAAATATTATGGTTCTCTTTTTCATTAGTATCTCCCTTCTTCAAACACCACTGATTTCTTTATCTCAGGTTTTACCCTGTAAGATATACGTACAATAACAAAATTCTGCATCATTTTAGCTTAAGAATCTGGAGATTTTCTGGAGGTCCTGTGATTGTAATGAGGAAGTTTCAGCCCTCAAGGGGGCTGTCAACAAATTTGTTAAGGAATCTCTAACAATAAAAAGCAGTCTTTGGTGGCCGGTGTGCCTGTTTACGGCTATCAGTCAGCTTGGTATAATGCCATCTTAGGTAAGGAGGGGTGCCAGAGTGGCCGATTGGGGCGGTCTCGAAAATCGTTGTGGCCTTATGGGTCACCGTGGGTTCGAATCCCACCCCCTCCGCTCCAACCCTATTGCTCTCTGAGGGAATAAAAAAACCTGACGGATTGAATCCATCAGGTTTTCTATTTTAAGAGACCGGAGTACTTCAGGAAAGCTAATCACCATTCCTTCTCATCCGCAAGATAAATCCCATAGCCAAGAACCCTACACCGATTATGAGAATGATAAAAGACTGCCAGGTGAGCGGGTTGAACATTGGACCCATTACTCTGACACTAGCATCAATTAATTCATGATACAACAAGGAGGTCTGGGGAATTCCTTCCGGTATACGCTCTGCGAACCATCCCCGCCATAGGGGTCGATATAAAATCGATGTGATCAGCGAGATCAATCCTCCCCCGATTAAGGGAATACCAAACCATTGACCCAGCCCTTCCATTGACCGAACGCCGATGAACAGGATCAATAATAACAAACCCACGGGTAATAGCAGCACGGTATCAAGCCGCCAGCGAATGTTCCGAATATTCCATTTTAATGTATAGACTCCCCCAATCTGTTCCCGCTGCTTCAACAAAGCCTGGGTGGCATTATATTCTGGAGGCATTGCTACAACCACCATTCCCAAAACATCATTATAAACTTCGATCTGTTCTGTATGAGGGAAAGTGGATAATTTACACAGCTCTGTGACCATCTTGCCCCGCGGCAGAGGTTCACCAGGAACGGTTTGCATTTCCTCCATTTGCAGATCTGTACAATCTGGTAGTGAATCGTAAAAAGCCACTACAGCTGCCTCGCCTTCCGGTCCAGACATCTTATCTTTTAGTGGGTCCATTTTCCAGCTGATGAAAGGCAGCTGATCATCCGTGTCCAACCAATTATAAAAACCGTTTATCGTAACCTCAATCCAGGACTTTATCAAATCGTCCGCCAATAGTGCGGTTTTTAGGTTTTTCCAGTTCTGTTCTTCCATCGAGTAGATCAAATTATAGAGGTTCAGCTCTCTCCCACCAGGAGTGTCTGTATCTTCAATCTTGGTAGAGATATCTTCCGCCTGTCTGTTGGTCATTATCTCCAGGGCTGCTGGCACAAGTTCCGAGTCCAAAACAACCCCGGTTGTTATCTCATTTACTTGCTCCTGGTTAAAGAGCACATCGCCAATATTGCTGGCCACTAGCGCTAATGGAAGCACGACTATCAACACACCAGCCAGGATAAAAGCGATGAATTTTAGAATAGCACTTAAAAGAGTTTTCATCAGTCATCCCTCATGAGTTCATCCCAGGGAAATTCCAGTAACGAAGACAGAACTAGATCTGGCTCTCCACCATCTTTATCAAACGGAAGCTGGATGGTGAGCTGATTGGGTACAGCGATACAAAATAAATCTGCTCTTTTGGCCGCCAGTACACCATTGGGAGAATCTTCCAAAACAAGCACTTTTTCTCGAGCAAGTCCCGTCTTCTTCAGACCTAAATTATAAAGCTCCGGGTTGGGTTTTGCTACCTCAACTTCATCTGCGCAGCTTGTATGACCAAAATACTCCATCAACCCGAGTCGCTTTAAATGCGAATGGACCCATTCCTGATCAGAGCTGGAGACAATACCCAACATAAGCCCAAGGGACTTGGCTTTGTTTATCAAATCTACCACTCCAGGAAGTGGCTTTTTCTGATGGACTAATTCTAATTCAGATTGTTTGACTTCATGAAGAATCTCTTTCCTTTTAGCCTCTTCTGGGAATTCATTTAGAAACACTTCTATCGGACCTAGATGGTCATTAGATTTCCCAAGGATCTCCGCCCATTCATCCAAAAGCAGTTTCCGTCCAAATTCCTCGAACTTTTCTTTCCAGGCAAGAAAGATTGGGGTTTCCGTATCCAGGATCAAGCCATCAAAATCAAATAAGATTCCTTGCAGTGGTGTTTGTAACATCATAATCGTGATTATACAGGATATCCTGAGTTCGCTAACCTTACAGTAGTATAATTAAGTAGTACTACAAAATTTTATGTCTGGATCAACAACATGATAAAACAACTCCAGCTGATCATCCGTTTATTGAAAGACAAAAGGGTTCATCCCTTGATCAAAGTGCTGCCCTTTTTATCCCTGTTGTATCTGATCTATCCCGATTTTGTGCCTGGCCCTTTTGATGACGCAGTCGTTATCGGGCTATTTATGCAATTCTTTATGAGCCTAGTTCCGGACGATCTTGTTGAGGAACATCGATATGAACAAGAAGTCGAGGAACTCCATTCTGACGGAGAAGACTCTGTCATCGAAGGAGAGTTCTGGGAAGAATAAAGACCTTCTTAAAAAAGAAACTCCCCAAACGGGGAGTTTTTTGTTTTGTAGTTGAGGTTAGAAATAATCCTCTTCGTCATCCCCGTCGTCAAATTTAATTTCAAATTCAACGTCTTCCCGGGCTTGTCTGACCCATAATTGGATCATATCCCCATCCTCTGTTTCTTCCGGGTGGGCAGCAATGATGGTGATTTCTTCAATGAGCCCTGTCTCTGTGCGGTATTCCAGCACAATTGATTCGTTCTTCTTCCAAGCATTAGTGCATCGATCTACAAGTGAATAGCCGTCAAAGGCCCTCAGCTCCGTATAATATGTATCATACTGGCTTGGGCTTTCCGCTACTCCCTGGATCCACAATCCGTTTACTTCGCGAAATTCAGGTGTTGGTCCTTCTATAATGGTAATTTTTTCTGCCATGCATCTCCTGGATCACACCAATCCGTTCCTCTACTTAGGGCTATATTACCATAATTTTCTATCCGGTAAACCACCAACCATCTTACGAATTTTTCAGGCCAAATATTGTCACAGAAATGCGTTTTCTGCTTCTGAAGTATAATGGTTTAGTCTGCCTTGTGTGTTGATCCTGTTTTCTCTCAACCGGGAAAGCCGGAACTTATTGTTTTATTCATAGATCATAATATGAAGCCTTTTCAGATCCTGACTTTTTCTCCAAAAACCTCCTTTTTAAGGAAAATCCAAGGATTGCTATCTTCCAGCCCTGGTTTCCAACTAAAAAATATTCCCTCCCTCCCAGGAGATATACCGTCTGATATTGAGAAAGAGGATTGGATCGGTATTGTGGATCTGGATCTCCAGCCCGAGCCCCTGAACAAAATAATTAATAACATCCAGGATCATTATCATACTAAACAGTTTCTTCTGCTATCAAAAAAACTCCCTCCTCACCCACCCTCTTCAACACCAAATTTACACTTGATCGATATTGGTGCTCTTTCAAATTCCCTGTTCCTTCCTTTCCTGACAGCTTTGGCTGACAAATCTGCTCTGATCACTGAAAAACTGCAGGTTGAAACGGATCTCAATAAACGGTTGAGTGAGCTGCTCCTGATCAGAAAAGCCAGCCTTCACTTAACAATGAATTTATCTCTAGATTCTGTGCTGGAATCTATTCTGGAGAGCGCCCTGGAATTAGTAATCGCTGACGACACCCACCTATTTTTTTATGAACATGGCATGATAACTTTTGCGGCAGCCCTTTTTGAAGGACAGCAGCAGGAAAGCCCTTTCATGAATCCTCGTCCTCATGGCATGACCTACCAGGTCGCCAGAGAAGGGAAAAAGATCGTGGCAGACAACGCGATGACCAACCCTATATTTGAGGACCGCCGCTGGGAAGGATCCATTATTGGCCTTCCTTTGAAAACAGGCAATACCGTTCTGGGCGTGATGAACGTAGCTTTAAAGAGGCCTCATATTTTTACGGAAAACGAGATTCAAGTATTGGAATTTTTAGCCGATCAGGCGGCGATAGCTATACATAACGCCAAACTTTATGAGCAGGCACAGCAAGAGATAGCCGACCGCAAAAAGGCCGAAGAAGCTATCAAACATATGGCCCACCATGATGCGCTAACCGGACTTCCAAATCGCCGTTTATTCAATGAAAGGATCTCCCTGGAAATCTCTCGCTCTCAAAGGAATAATCAAAAAATTGGTGTAATGTTATTCGATCTGGACCACTTGAAAAAGGTTAATGATTCCTTTGGTCATTCTGTGGGAGACCTGCTTCTTCAGGCTGTAGCCCAGAGATTGTTAGGGCTGCTTCGAAAAAGTGATACAGTGGCCCGAATGGGTGGAGATGAATTTTTATTGATCCTTCCTGAGATGAAGGATTCCAAAGATGCTATCTTAACAGCCGAACGGATACTGAGCGCATTAAGTACGCCTTTCCTGCTAGAAGGTAATCAAATCAATATCACTACCAGCATTGGTATAGTATTCTTTCCCGATGACGGGACAGATGTTGATGACTTAATTAAAAAAGCAGATATAGCCATGTACAAAGCCAAGGAAAAAGGCGGCAACATCTACCACTTTTATACTGAATAAAACAACGCTCATTCTATGTATCAACTCCTAATACTCATCCCTCTCACTGTTAACATCAATACATTTGATGAAGGCTGGCCTGATTTCTTGGAAGCAGCCGAGTTAATGGATGGCTTAATCCGGGAATCTGTCTCCCGGATTGACCGTGGAATTTTCGGACAAAATAGTATCCGTCGAATATACAGTTTTTTATTTCATGACAAATCCTCTCTTGAAAAAGCTCTCATTTCTCCTCCGGGAGAGAAGGCCGGAAAGATCATTCACGAAATAACGGGGGGAGAGGTGATACTCCTCAGCGGAACTTACCATGAGGATACCCTGGATCGGATTCAATCCTGGGAAGATACAGCCGAGGAATCATGAAAAGATCATCTACAGGATCGATATTGAAATGGTTTCTGATTCTCCTCATTTTAATATTCATTACTTCCCTTGTTTATGTCTATTTTCAATTTTGGAATGGATCCTCTTCCAGAAACAGACAGGTCATCACCTGGATCAGAAATCCTCAATCTCACCCTGAGTGGAAAATGTCTTCCAAAATTCGATGCGAGGAATCCTCTCCATTTTTATTTCCAACAGATGGTTATATCGGATATTTATGGGATGATTCTTTTCGACCTGGTCATCGACATCAAGGCATTGACATATTCACTGATCTAAAAACCGGAGAAGCTCCTGTTTATGCAGCATATGATGGTTATTTGACCAGATTATCCGATTGGAAATCCTCATTGATCTTGCGCATTCCCGAAGATCCTCTTTCCCCCCGGCGCCAGATCTGGATCTATTACACACATATGGCTGATTCAAAAGGCAACTCCTATATCGTTTTTGATTACCCTCCCGGAACGATTGATGTTTATGTTAAAGAAGGCACACTGCTTGGCTACCAGGGAAATTATTCCGGAAGTCCAGGAAATCCAACAGGAATACACCTTCATTTCTCAATAGTGAAGGATGATGGGCAGGGAAGTTTTTTGAATGAGTTGAAGATTCAAAACACGCTGGACCCATCACCTTATTTTGATTTGCCATTAAACGGGAAAGAGAATACTGATGAAATTCCCGTATGCCCCCACTAAAAATGCAAACTTATTTCAGGGAGGATTAGATCATGTCTGAAAAAGAATTTGTAGTGATCGAGATTATTGGACAGGTAGGTTTAATAAAACTTAACAGACCTGAATCATATAATGCTCTCAATCTCCAACTTCTATCCGAGTTAATGGAATCCCTGAAAGAATTGGATGAGAGGGATGAAATTGGTGCATTAGTAATCACTGGCAATGATAAATCGTTTGCTGCCGGCGCAGACATTTCCTCCATGGCTAAAGCAACAAAGGATGAAATAAGAAAGAGCAAATTCATCCCCACCTTTTCTCTCATAAGAGAAATCAAAAAACCAATCATAGCCGCTGTTTCAGGATACTGTTTGGGAGGAGGTTTGGAATTGGCCATGTCCTGCGATATGATCATCTCTTCCACAAAATCAAAATTTGGCCAACCTGAAATCAACCTTGGAATTATTCCAGGAGCTGGAGGAACACAGCGACTAACGAGATCTGTTGGAAAAGTCATCGCAATGGAGATGATCCTTAATAATAGAACACTTAAGGCTGATGAAGCGCTTTCGATGGGATTGATCAATGCTGTGTATCCAGTAGAAGATTACCTGGAAAAAAGCATATCCTTAGCACAGGAGATTGCATCTAGAGCTCCATTGGCAATCCAAGCTGCTAAACAAGCCATTAACCAAGTTGATGAACTATCATTAACAAATGGATTGAATGAAGAAAGAGATTTGTTCTATCACCTTTTTTCTACCCAGGATCAAAAAGAAGGTATGAGTGCTTTTCTTGAAAAAAGAAAACCTGATTGGAAAGGGAGTTGACTTTGACCATATACATTATCGCCAGTATGTATTAATAGTTATTTATAGTAATCTTAGTAGGGCTTGTGGATATGTGGAAAATGAGTTTAGATAAGAAAAAATGATTTGATAAACAGAATATATAGAGGATAGCAGCA
>Ga0180435_10000265_pt1 | contig 54196 bp, 43 predicted proteins | sample SS_ome_3_FD_132467 | JGI IMG/M metagenome (GOLD analysis project Ga0180435, IMG submission 132467) | Hypersaline lake sediment archaeal communities from the Salton Sea, California, USA - SS_3_S_1 metaG | ecosystem: Environmental > Aquatic > Non-marine Saline and Alkaline > Hypersaline >... | reverse complement strand
GGGTCATCCAGCGTAAACATGACCAGTTTACGCTGCAAGCCGCTTTCTTTCTGTTTGAGGAGGGCTTCCCGGCCTATAAAATCACCCTTGTCCAGCTTGACGCCAAAGCCGAGTCCGGCCTCATAGGGGGTGTCTTCGGGACAAATCTCAGTTTCCCAATGACGCAGGCCTGCTTCCACCCGCAAGGAGTTGACCGCTTGCATGCCCACCAGGCGCAGATTAAATTCCCGGCCGGCTTCCATGATGGCATCAAATACCTGGCCTGCAAACCCTGCGGGGATATACAGTTCCCAGCCCAGCTCGCCCACATAGGAAATACGTACAGCCCACGGCCTGGCATACGCCACGTCAATTTCTTGGGCGGTCAGAAAGGGAAAGGCATCATTGGATAAATCGGCATCGCTAAGTTTGGCCAGCAAATCGCGCGACTGCGGTCCCATAATGGCCAGCATGGCATAGGCATGGGTGACATCTGTAATGGTCGCCCGTGCGTCTGCGGGTATTCGGCGCTTAATATAGTCATAATCACGCACACCGGTTCCCAGGGCCGTGACGATGAAAAAGGCGTCTTCAGCAAAACGGGTAACGGTGAGGTCGGATTCAAATCCACCGGATTCGTTCAAAACCGGCGTATAGACCACATTGCCCACCGGCACGGCCACATCGTTGGCGCACAGCTGCTGCAGAACATTCTCGGCATCCGGTCCTTGAACCAGGTACTTGTGCATGGAGGTCAGGTCGTACAACCCAACACCGTCCCGAACAGCCATATGTTCCTCACCCTGGTAGGGAAACCAATTGGCCCGGCCCCAATTATAGTGATGCACCGCCGCGACACCTTCGGGTGCAAACCAGTCGGCACGCTCCCACCCGGCCAGCATACTGAAACAGGCCCCCCGTTCAACAAGGCGGTCGTGAACGGGTGAACAGATAACCGGGCGCGCGGTTGTCCGCTGCCGGTTGGGATAATGGTGTTCATACAAAATGCCAACCGATTCCACGATGCGATCATGCAGATATTGCTTGTTCTGCTGCCAGGAGAAATAACGGCGGACATCCACCGGCCATAAAGTCTCTTCCGGATACCCCTGATCGACCCACTGGGACAGGGCGCGGCCCACACCGGCTGCACTGGCAATACCCACTGAATTCATACCACAGCCCACAAAGAAATTCTTTATCCCGGGCGCTTCGCCCACCATGAAGGCATTGTCGGGTGTAAAGCTCTCCGGCACCACTGATAAATGTCGAATCTCGGCGGTTTCCAAATCGGGAAAGCGCGACAGCCCGCAATCCATGAATTCCGAAAATTGATCATAATCCTCTTGTAATTCTGTGTACATAAACTTTGCCGGAATTCCTTTCATCCCCCATGGTTTCGAAACTTTTTCAAAGCCCCCAAAAAGGATCCCGCCATTTTCACATTTGAAATAGGTCCGCCCGTCAAAATCCCGTACCGTGGGGAATATCTTTTGAATGCCATCGATGGGCTTGGTGATGGCATGCATATGTTCGGCCGCCAAAAGGGGAACACTCACATTCACCATTTGGCCCACCTGATGACCCCACATACCGGCACAATTGATCACATATTCACAAGCGATGTCGCCGGCATCCGTACTGACGCCGCATACAGCACCATTTTTGACTTGAATATCGGTTACCAGGGTATGTTCAAAGGCCTTGGCGCCCCTCAGTTTGGCGCCCTTGATTAAGGAACGGGTGGTATCCAAGGGATTGGTATGACCGTCGTTGGGCAGGTAGAAAACAGAGACCAGGTCCTTGGTGCCCATGCCGGGTACCATCTCCTCCGCCTCCTTCAGACTGATTTCATACATTTCAATCCCGAAGGCACTTGCCATGGCTGCCCCACGCAGCCACTCCCGTCTTCGGTCCTCAGTCTGACAGACACCCAGGGCACCGGTTTTGACATAGCCGGTCGCCAGCCCAGTTTCAGCTTCCAAAGCCGGATAGAGCTCGGTGGCATATTTAGCCAGATTGGTCATCTCCCGGTTTTGCCGCAATTGGGCCACCAGACCGGCGGCAGCCCAAGTGGTGCCGGAACCAAGTTCCTTGCGTTCCAGAAGGACCACGTCCGTGTAACCGATTTTGGTGAGATGATAGGCAGTACTGCAGCCCACAATGCCGCCGCCGATAATTACGATTTGTGCCTGGGTAGGAAGTGTTTGCGTCATGGCCTTCTCCTGGTGCAGTTGAATGAATTGATAGTATTGGTTGATGACATGTCGTACTTATTAAATATTATCTGAGCTCATATGTCACCCATATGAACTACGAAATTCGAATACTCAAACAAACCAAACTTCCGAAGATCGTTTGAGGCTGATAGGCCTTTTTGGCTTTTGATATTCCGGTCATTTGATATTGTTTCGGATTTCGATATTCGTGCTTCGGATTTTAATCGATTGGAACCCATCGGGATCGCTATCGGGATCGGGATCGTTTTTAAAACCGATATGCCCATTAACTGTCCATCTCAGAATACATAACATGCTCAATGAGTTGATATCGATTCCGATACCGATGCCGATGCCGATGCCGATAGTGATACCAATGGCGATACCGGTTTTAGAAAGATTGATAGGATGAAATACCCACCCTTTTCATAAACATCGTGACGCAATTGATCGCCAAATCCAGCCGCTCCGCGATCCTGAATTTCGCATCGATCCCCTTGGCGACCTCCGGGGTTTCATTGACGCGACCGATATCCAGGTCTTCCCGAACTTCATTCATGACAACGGTATCGGCCAAATCGTCCACACCGACACCCAGTTTTTCGCCGACATATTTTTTGGCTGATTCGATGCGCATTCCCCGGTTCAGTTGCATACGTGCCACCAGATCTCCGGCAGTACGTAATCCGCCCATTCCCGAGATTACCGCGTGAGCAGCGTGCATCCCCAGCGGATCGCCCACGCCAACCTACAAGCCATCCAGGCGGCAGATTTCCACATGGGCCTTTGAAGCGCGCGACAGTGCATCCAGCGGAGGTGTCAGGGTCAGGGGCACACCGCCAACACCCATGCCCAGGTTGGCATGAATCGGTATGTCCGCAGCCTCGGAGCAGGCCTTGGTAAATACCAGGGAGCGGGCCATATTATAAGGCAGCGACTCATTGGTGAGGATATTGATGGCCGGACCAAAGATGGTTACGCCTGCTTTTTGAGCCACCTTGACCTGGTCTTGGGGGAATAGCCCGGCCAAACGGACGCCATCGTATTCCAGCTCGCCATGCATTCCCAAAATAAACTCGCCGGACATACCCATTTCAATACCCATGTCCGGATACTTGTCATGCAAAATTTCAGCGGCTTTTAAGGCCGCATAAAATTCAGCATCGCCGGATGCGGCGGTGGTGTCAAAGTTAATACCGTCAGCCCCGGCTTTTTCGTACAACTCGCTGCCCACATAGACCATGTCTTTGATGGCGTACGCTGCCATTTCCTCATAGGCCGCCTGCGCTTCGGCAATCTTACCTTGAGGCAACAGGTCGCCCGGATTGACAACCGGACCATCCGGTACGCTGTACAGACCCAAATTCGGCATGGCACCGTAAAAAATCGGCGCAATGGTTTGTAGCACCGCCTGTTCCATGTTGGGTTTTTCATACTGGACCACATGCTTGCACTGCTTGAAGCTATAGTCGATGTGCGTCAATTCCAGAGTGTCTGCCCCCAAGCCCCTTTCAAACAACAGCAATTGCTGAATTTTGCTGATGGGGATATGGGCCCGTTTGACTTTTGACGTCATATTGTCATAACTCAGACAGACCTCCTTACCGGATTCAACGCCCACCACCCGGTCCTTGGACTGAAACAAATCCATCAAATATTTAATTTCATCGTCGATTAAGGCCGGCACCTTGGCGCGTTCGGCGGCATCCTGCGCCCCGGCTTCCAGATCCTCCTGGATTTCTGCCGCTGTCATTTCAACCCGGTCGCCATCTCCCATGCGCGTCATGAATTTCCCCATATTTACGCTCCTTATAATAGGTCCCCGGGTCCATAGGTCCCGGAACTGATTTTACCCTAGCGGGATTTATACATTGCAAGGTTATGAAATCCGAATTTCGTGCTTCGAATTTACATAATCTATTTTCGACTGCACCTACGGGCTATGAACTAGCCCAAAGGACCAGGTTTTGAATGGAGACCTCAGCGTTGAGATTGATATTATCCCACCCCCTGCTCTTTTTCCGCCTCTGCAACGATATCACGGATATCCTGGAGAACACCTTTTGACAGCTGCGGGGGTTGATAAGTTTCCAAAATGTCGCGCATTTTTTTATGGGCGCGTTGATAAATATCTGTGCTCCCATCGGCTTCCCAGTCTTCGCGCATGCGCCGGTCCATCAACTCTGCATTGGATTGGGTTGCCATGTGCTGGTAAGTAGATTCATGCGCCAGATAATCCTTACCGATGCCCATCTCCTTGATGACATCTACCGCCAGGGTCTTATCGTTCACAGGAATACCATGAACCGTGTATTTAATCATTTCCGCAATTTCATTGTCGAGTACCAGCTGGGCTAAATCAAAGGTGATTCCCATTTCGAGCATCCCCAGGCCGTATATGACATTGGCCCCTGCCAATGCCGGTAAAATGCCTGTGATGGTCTTTTCATGTCCCGACTGGGCATCCACCACCTTGCTATCGCCCTAGCCACCGGCAACAAAACAAGGTAAAGCGTAATATCTTGCCAACCGGGCCACAGCGGCACTGATCATACCGGTTTCCGGCGACCCAACCGAGGCCGTCGCCCGGCGCAAATCCAATGGACAGGTGGAGCTGCCGTACATGAACGGGGTTCCTTTCTGGCATAGTTGCGTCAGCACCAGACTGGCCAAAACTTCACAGTTTTGTACCACGAGTGTCCCCGCCAAATGGATGGGGCCCGATCCGCCCGACATGGCCATACCGATCACCAGGGAGCCCATACCATGCTTGGCGGATCCCATGAGGATTTCACAATGATGATCGGTCAGTTTGAGCGGACTGATGGGACAGGTCGTAAAGGAGAGGAAGGGACGCTCACGTAACTTCTCTTTACTGCCGGCGATGGCCACACAAATGTCCACAATTTTCTCCAACTGAAATCCGTTGACCGGCCCCAGCCAATGGTGCTTGGTGGTATTGGTCAAGGAAGCCTCGGCATTGTGAAGCGCCTGTACCTCGGGAGCTTTATCGTGCGAGCACATGCAGCGCTCATAGGTTTCCACGTTGTCCAGATAATCGATCAGACGGGAGGCCTTTTCGATATCGGCCTTGGTGGTATCCCGGTGCTCGCCGGTTTCCGGATCCACGAACACGATACCTTCGCCAAAGTTGGTGAAAGTAACCCGGTTGTCCTCCAGGGCCACATCGCTTTCGGGGATCCGGCCATAGGCCATAAATGTGGATGGTGCCGTCCGGATGGCCTCTTCCACAATATAATGTGGAATTTTAACGACCTTATTTTTATCATCCACCTTACAGCCTGCCCCGTGGTACACTTCTAACGCGCGTTCATTTTCCACGAACACACCGGTGTTTTGCAAAATCTCAAGGGTTGCCAAATGGATCTCATTGAGCTCATCATCCGTCATGAGATTTAGCCCGAACCCGCTGTTGCGCTGGATTCCTGCTTTGGGTCGACGTTTCATAAACACCTCCCTATGTTATATTAATTAACAGTTAGAACTTGGTTGATTTTGCCGGGTCATGGATATTATACGTTTCTTCGAACTTAGATAAATTCGAAGCACGAATATCGAAATCCTAAACAATATCCAATGTCCTAAATTCAAATGAACAAAAAGGCCTCAGCGCATCACGATAAGGGCGCATGTTTTGAGAATTTGAACATTCGAAACTTTAAATTTTTTTCGAATTTCGATATTCGGATTTCGAATTTTCAGAAAACTTTCTTCCAGGAAATTATCATAGCTGCAATCCCTTTTTTTAAACCTTCAAATTGGACTAAAAATCCTTCTCCAGTTCTTTTTCAAACTCCGTGATAATTTCCTGCATCGTTTCCGCTGCAACGTCCGGCAGGGGATACGGTTGATAATTTTCGATAATATCAATGGCCTTGGCATAGGCGCGCTCACGGATATGCTTCCCCTGGGTCATTTCCATCCAGTCACTGCGTGAGCGCCGGTCAAACAATTCTGCCCGCGATTGGCTGCGCATGGAGCGCAGGCTGTGCTCGTGGGTGATGTAGGCCCCTCCCGGACCAACTTCATGAATTACATCCATGGACAGGGTTTCATCGTTAATAGCAATCCCGTTGAGGGCAATTTGGATCATCCCCAGCATCTCCGCATCCATGACCAGTTTGGCGTAGTCCATGGTCATCCCCTGCTCCAGAACACCTGAGCCGAAAATGATGTTGGCGCCGGACAGCGCGCTCAACACGGCACTGAGGGTAAATTCGTATCCAGACTGAATATCCGGTTCCTTGCTGTCGGTCGTGCCGCCGCCGACCCAGCTCGGCAGGCGGTAGTAGCGGGCTATTTGGGCCAGGGATGCGTTGATCATACCGTACTCGGGGGAGCCGATGGCTGACGTACCAAAACGCAGGTCCAGGATGGTGCTGGTGCTGCCATAGGTGCAGGGCATACCTCGTTTAAGGAGCTGCGCCAGAACAATGGTGGCCAGCACCTCTGCATTGTGGCTGACCAGCGTTCCGGCCAGAGATGCGGACGATGTGCCGCCGGACAAGGCCATGGGCAAGATGACGATGCCCACACCGAGTTCGGCACAGGCCATCACCACTTCGCAGACACCGTTTCCCAGCGTCAACGGGCTGATGGGACAGACGCTGACCGAAAATATCGGCCGCTTCATAAAAATATCCCGCCCGCCCACACTGGTCGACGCAAGATCCACCATGGCCGCCAGAGATTTAACCGAATCAGCGCCCAGAACAATATGTTTGCCTGTATTGCGAATCATCGCATCCAGATTGTGGAGCGACTGGGCTTGTTCAGGAACATCGGTGGCGTTCAGTGAGCGCGTGGTTAAGCTGATCTCATCGAGAGAATCACACACCTTGATCAGTTCACCACAGTCTTTTTTGGTAGCCCGCCGGATTTCGCGGGTATACGGATCGACCACGTTGATGCACCCCCCAAAAGTGGCAAAACCGACCCTGTTTGGTTCGACGATGAAATCATCATCAGGGTTTCTGGCTGGGAAAACCATGGTATGCGGTGTAAAATATGCGGCGTCCTCCACCAGATGGGGCGGCAGCTGAACAATTCCGAAATCACCATGGCTTTCAACCACGGCGCCGCCGCCATGGTACACTTCCAGAGCCTGCTCGTTCATGACCTTGATGCCGGTATTCTGAAGAAGCTGCAGGGTTGCATAGTGGATCGAATCAAGGTCGTCCTTTGAAAATGAACCTAAACCCAATCCCGTAGAAGAGCTGATGCCACTTTTGAAACGTCTTCTCATGACGCCTCCTTTTCTTGTCTAGATGAAACAGACACTGCTTTTAGGGTTCCCTACCACTTGACAATGGTCTCAAATCATTTTAGGCTGTCACATATCCACATTGCCCAAATCGATCGTGGGTTTATGGCATTTCCAATTGACTTTAACGTTAAAGAAAATAGATCATAAAAAAAACCGGTTGTCCAGATACACGTGGGCATATCGCAATCGGGGATCATTATTTTCAGAATCTGAATTTTTGCCTTAACGTCCGAAAATCTTTACATGAGCCCGGATTTATTTGTCAAGCAGAATATGGACGAATGCGCTTCCGGTTCAGGACCAACGCGGCAGCATGACGACTGAACCAAAATGCCTGGACGCTCCATAAATAGAATGATAATTTTACTTGACAAACGCGCTAATGCATTTTAAACAACTAAAACGTTAAAGTGCATCAAAATTTAACGGTTGTATGCGTGTGATCCCCGCCTGACCCGAACCATATGTGTATCGTTCTATCTGAGACCGTTCAATAACGGTATTTATCGTTAAATGATCGGTAGAGAAATCACCCGGACCTACTCGGTCCCTTAGAAACCGCGATTTCCTCCGATTCATGGTGTCACAACCGCGATTTCTTATAAATTTTTCAGCATACTTGATCTTCTGGACCCGGCATGCTGGAAAGTAATCAATTAACATTGATAGGCTCGTATAAAGTCCGACAATTGGCTTTATTCAAATTTAACTCTTAACAATTTCAACAAGTTAACGAGTCAAAATTTGAAAAATTTGACTTTTTACGAGCACATCAACATTAACAAAGCGATAGGAAAATGAATACAATTCTTGCTTTAGTGCTCAAGCGGCTGGGACTCGGTTTTTTAACCATTGTTGTGATCTCGGTATTCATATTTCTGGGGGTGGAAGCCCTCCCCGGCGACCTGACAGAGGCCATTCTGGGACAAAGCGCCACACCCGAAACGGTGGCTGCTTTCCGTAAAGAATTGAAGCTGGACCTGCCGCCGCATATCCGCTACTTTTCATGGTTGGGCAGTGTGGCCAAAGGCGAACTGGGCAACTCCCTGGCCAATGGGCGGCCCATCACCGAGCTGGTGGGGTGGCGCTTCGCCAATACCCTTTTTCTGGCGGCTTCAGCCGCAGTGGTGGCGGTACCGGTGGCTATCATCCTGGGTATATTGGCGGCCTTGTATCGGAACAGCTTATTTGACAAGGCCATATCCATATCGACCCTCAGCACCATATCTTTCCCGGAATTTTTTATCGCCTATATTCTGGTGGCACTCCTATCGGTCCAGCTGATCGTATTTCCCAGTATTTCCAATATCAATGATCAGATGTCGTTTTGGGAGAAAATCCACGCTATTGTGCTGCCCTGCTTAACCCTGACAATGGTTGTGGTGGCGCATATGATGCGGCAGACCCGTGCGGCCATCATCAATATTCTGGCCAGCCCGTTTATTGAAATGGCCCATCTAAAGGGCATCAAACGATTGCGCGTAATCGTACTGCATGCCTTTCCCAACGCTCTTTCCCCGGTCATCAATGTGGTGGCCTTAAACTTGGCCTATCTGGTGGTAGGGGTGGTGATTGTTGAGGTTGTTTTTGTGTATCCCGGCCTGGGGCAACTCTTGGTGGATTCGGTTTCCAAACGTGATCTACCGGTGGTGCAAGCCAGTTGCCTTATATTTGCGACCGTTTATATCGGTTTGAATCTACTCGCGGATGTATTGTCGATTATCAGCAATCCCCGCATGCGAAACCCGCGATAAGGAGAGCGTGACATGGCGTTTTTCAAATTACTCAGACAATCACCCTGGAGCGCACGTGTCGGATTGGCCATGGTCCTGATCAATGTTATCGCCGCCGTATTTTGCCCGATAATTGCCCCCTATGGCGAGACCGAGGTGGTGGGAGACGTATGGATGCCCATGAGCGGCGAGCATCTATTGGGGACCGATCATTTGGGACGCGACCTGTTTACGCGTTTGCTGTATGGCGCCCGCAATACCATCGCCATCGCCTTTATTACCACCGCATTGTCCTTTTTGGTGGGGTCGATTTGCGGCTTTTTCGCCGCCACCCTAAAAGGCTGGGTAGATCAGCTCCTCAGCCGTTTTGTGGATATTATCATGGCCTTCCCGACGCTCATTTTTGCCCTTATGGCTTTATCGGTTGTTGGAACCTCCGTCGTGGCACTCATTCTGGTAATTGCCATCCTTGACTCCACCCGCGTCTATCGCCTGTCCCGCGCCGTGGCCATGGACATCGAAGTCATGGAATATGTGGAAGCGGCGCGTCTGCGGGGTGAACGCATCTGGTGGCTCATGCGCCAGGAGATTCTGCCCAATGCCATGCCACCGCTGGTGGCGGAATTCGGGCTGCGCTTTTGCTTCGTGTTCCTGTTTATCGCGGCATTGTCTTTTCTGGGGCTGGGTATTCAACCGCCCACGGCGGACTGGGGCGGCATGGTTCGTGAAAACGCCGGCGCCATCACCTTTGGCATTTTTATTCCCTTGTGGCCGGCCGGTGCAATCGCCTTTCTGACCGTAGGCGTCAACCTGATTGTCGACTGGTTTCTGCACGTGGCCAGCGGTATAAAAGACTAACCAACAACTTAACGGCGGATTACAAATGGCTCATTTACTTGAAATGAAGGATATCTGGATTGAGGGCTACAGTGACGAAAAGTGGCGTCCCATCATCAACGGTCTCAACCTGACCCTGGACAAGGGTGAAGTGTTGGGTCTGATCGGTGAATCCGGGGCCGGCAAGTCAACCTTCGGGCTGGCCTCCATGGGGTATACCCGCGGTGGTTGCCGTATCAAGTCCGGGTCCATTAAGTTTGACGGGATTGAATTGTTCGAAGCACCCGAAGAGACCCTCCGCAAAGTCAAGGGCGTACGCATTGCCTATGTGGCCCAGAGCGCGGCGGCCTCGTTTAACCCGGCTCATCGTCTGGTGAAACAGTACGCCGAGGCGCCGGTCCAGCACGGTCTCATGTCCTTTGAACAGGCCGAAAAAGAAGCGGTCGACATCTATACCCGGCTGCTGCTTCCGGACCCGGATCGCATCGGTTACCGCTATCCCCATCAGGTGTCCGGGGGGCAACTGCAACGTGCCATGGTGGCCATGGCCATGGCCTGCAAACCGGATTTGATTATTTTTGACGAACCCACCACGGCCCTGGACGTCACCACCCAAATTGAAGTTTTGGCGGCCATCAAGCGTATTGTCAAACAGTTCAATACCGCAGCCATCTACATCACCCATGACCTGGCAGTGGTTGCGCAACTGTCGGATCGCATCATGGTACTGCGCTACGGCAACCTGGTAGAGGAAAACAATGCCCGCGAAATGATAGCCAACCCCAAGGAGGAATATACCCGCGCGCTTTTGAACGTGCGCACCCTCCAGGAAGACAAGGATCTCGACAAGACCGAGCACGATATCATTTTGGAAGTGGAAAACGTCTCGGCCAGCTACACCGGTAAGACCCTGGTCCTGGAAGACATTGACCTGAAGATTCGACGCGGGCGTACCGTGGCCCTGGTGGGTGAATCCGGCAGCGGCAAAAGTACCCTGGCCCGGGCCATCACCGGTCTGCTACCGCCCGTCAAGGGCCGGGTGCTGTATGACGGCCGGGAATTACCGCCGGCCTTAAAGCAACGTAAAAAAGACTCCCTGCGGGTCATGCAGATGATCTACCAGATGCCGGACACGGCCCTGAACCCCAGACAGCGGGTCAGCAAGATCATCGGTCGGCCCTTACAGTTTTATTACGGGATTCACGGCAAGGAAAATGAAAAGCGTGTCCTGGGATTGCTGGATAAAATCGAATTAACCCCCAAATACAAAGACCGCTATCCCACAGAACTATCCGGCGGCGAAAAACAGCGAATCTGTATCGCCCGGGCCCTGGCCGCCGAACCGGACTTGATTATCTGTGACGAGGTCACCTCGGCCCTGGATCAGTTGGTGGCCGAAGAAATTTTAAAACTGCTGCGCAATCTCCAAAATGAGCTGCATGTATCGTATCTGTTTATCACCCATGATCTGGCCACGGTCAAAGCCATATCCGATGAAATCGTGGTCATGCTGCGTGGCAAAATCGTGGAACAGGGACGCAAAACCGACATACTGACACCGCCGCATCACGAATACACGGACCTGCTGCTGGAGTCGGTACCCATCATGGATCCTGATTGGCTCGATGGCGTCCTGGCCGGACGTGAACGCAAGGCAGCCCAGGGGATCAAAGTTCGAACGACGTTCATAGACGAATCCTGAAAATCTACATGGCATCATTGGCATAAGCGCATCGAAAATCCATTTCGCAAAAGTTTTCGGACAGCACCGAATTCAATATAACGTGAGGTGATTATGTCTGCAATCATAGAACTTGAGCGTTTATTGGCAGAAGGCAAAATTACACGCCGCGATTTTATGGCGCGGTTATCGGCATTCGGCCTGACCACCCTTGTGTTGCCAGCTTTATCTCCAAAAACAGTGAAAGCCGAAGTGCCCAAAAAAGGCGGACGCCTGCGTCTGGGCCTTGGCGGAGGCTCCACCACGGATTCGCTGGATCCGGCCACCATCACCGATGCCATGGTTCAAAATATAAACTGGCAACTTCGCAACTGTTTGATGGAAACCGATACTGCCGGCAATCTGGTGCCTGAACTGGCCGAAACATGGGAATCGACACCGGATGCATCCACCTGGTATTTTCATCTACGCAGAGGCGTTGAATTCCACAATGGGAAAACCATGCTGGCAACAGACATTGTCGATTCCTTTAATCACCACCGGGGGAAAGACAGTAAATCCGCTGCCAAGGGTATTGTGGATCCCATCCGGGATATCCGGGCTGACGGCAAATATACTGTGGTTTTCGACCTGAAAGAGGGTAACGCCGACTTTCCGTACATCACCACCGACTACCACCTGACCATTTCACCAGCCGGGACCCGGGGGCGCGATTGGGAGCGGGGGATCGGAACCGGCGGTTACGTATTGGATAGCTTCGAACCCGGCTTTCGGGCCTTTACCAAACGCTTTCCCAACTATTGGAAAAAAGACCGCGCTCATTTCGATGAGATCGATACCACCGGCATCGCCGATGTCACCGCCCGGGTGACGGCTCTCAATACAGATCAGATTGATGCCATGAACCGCTTTGAACTTAAACTGATCCATTTGCTCAAACGCGCACCCGGCATTCAAATCATTAATGTCACCGGTACCAAGCATTATTCCATTCCCATGCTGACGGACCGCGAACCCTTTAACAACAATGATGTCAGGTTGGCATTGAAGTATGCCATCGACCGCGAACACCTGGTCAATGCCATCTTGCGCGGTTTTGGTACCGTGGGCAACGACCATCCCATCGCACCCAACCAGAAGTATTATGCGGCCGATCTGCCCCAGCGTCAGTATGATCCCGACAAAGCCCGCTATCATATGAAAAAAGCCGGCATGTTGGATTATGTCTTTAAAATCCATGCTGCGGATGCCGCCTTTGTGGGGGCTGTGGATGCCGCCGTACTATTCAAAGAGCATGCGGCCAAAGCCGGTATTAACATCGAAGTGGTGCGAGAGCCCAATGATGGCTACTGGCGCAATGTCTGGATGAAAAAGCCCTGGTGCATGTGCTATTGGAGTGGCCGGGCAACGGCCGATTGGATGTTTTCCACGGCATATGCCGCAGACGCGGCCTGGAATGACAGCTTTTGGCAACATGAGCGCTTTAATTGGTTACTCAAGGAGGCCCGGGCAGAACTGGATGAAACCCGTCGGGCAGACCTATACCGCGAATGCCAGAAAATTATCAGCGATGAAGGCGGCGTTGTTATTCCCGTGTTTGGAAATTGGATCGATGCAACCAACTCCAGGATCGGGTTTAAGGATCCGGCCGGCAACTGGGAAATGGACGGCCTGCGCTGTGCCGAAAGATGGTGGTTTCGATCCTAGCGCCACCGGATCAAACACGATTGACAACCGATTAACAGCAATTATCGTAAAGCAAAATCCGTCGACGTTTTGCTGCAGGATATTTCAACGAAGGCGGATAAAAAGTTGGTCTATATTTAAACAGAATTACATAAAGGGAGATTCAGATGAAGTTTTTGGTCTGTTATGAAGAGGCGCATCCATCGGCCAAAATTCTAAAAGAGGCCCTGGCTCACGCCAAAGCCTGGAATGCCAGTCTGGAAATCGTAAAAACAATTACACGCGAGCTTCCCCTCAAGCATTCAAAAATACTTGAAATGGAACAGGAATTTGAAACCACCGTAAAAAAGCAGATCGAAGACGCGGATGTGACCCATGATAGTCATTTGGTGGTCACGTCACAGGAACCAGGCGAAAAACTGGTTGCTTTTGCAGATGAACAAGACATTGATTTGATTTTTCTGGGTATCATAAAAAGATCCAAGGTCGGTAAACTTTTCTTTGGCTCCACGGCCCAATACGTGATATTGAATGCACCTTGTCCGGTGGTGACAGTAAAAATTTAAAAATACCCGGATTCCATGCGTCACAATTTTACTTAGAAGGGACAGGCCTAAATCCACGGACTCCTTCCCCAAGGATCGATTCCTGTATAATTCCCATAACAATAGAAAGATAGAAAATGAATGTCATATGGATTACTTCGGACACATTTCGTAGAGACCATCTGGGAGCCTATGGCAACCAGCGAATTCTGACGCCTTCATTAGATAAGCTGGCATCCCAAGCCATGCGGTTTGAGCGCCATTATGCCGCCGGCTTCCCCACCATGCCGACCCGGGCGGATCACTTTACCGGTCGTTGGACCATGTCTTTTATGGGCTGGTCACCCTTGCCAACCCATGTCACCACACTGGCGGAAATTCTTTCCGCCAAAGGGCTGCACACCGCCGCAGTTGTGGACACCCCCTTTTACCTGCGAGATGGCATGAATTACGACCGGGGTTTCAAAAGCTTCTTTGTGGGAACCGGCCAGGAAGGATCCGGTGCCAAGAAGTTGAAGGATGGGCGCCACGAATCCCAAGACAGGCGGGCAGCCTGGCGCTATGAAAGTGATTACAATGCACCCCAAACCTTTACCCAGGCCATGCAATGGCTGGAACGGCACTACAAAGAAGATTTCTTCCTCTATATCGACACCTGGGATCCGCATGAGCCCTGGGATGCACCCCATTACTATACCGAGAATTATTGGCCCAATTATGACGGTGAAATCATCGAGCCCATCTATGGTCGCTGGAGCGACGTACCCGGATTTACCCGGGAAAGGCTGGATAAGGCCCATGCCTGCTACTGTGGTGAAATATCCATGGTGGACACGTGGGCGGGATATCTACTGAGACGCATTGAAAACATGGGTCTGATGGATAATACGGCCATCATCTTCACGTCAGACCATGGATTCTATTTTGGCGAGCATGACGGGCTGTTCGGGAAGATGGTTTATGAGCTGGGAGAAGACAAACAGTATCCCAAACTTGACGACTGGGATAAACAGATCGATGGTGGTATTTGGGCCTATTCTCCTTTGTATGAGGAAATTGTGCATATCCCCTTGCTCATCTATATGCCCGGAGTCCCCGCCAGCACCTATGATCGGATTACATCGGCAGTGGATGTGATGCCAACGGTTTTGGAGATGCTTGCCTGCGACATCCCTGAATATGTGGAGGGCCAGTCACTGCTGCCCAAATTACAAGGCAATGGTGATGACGGACGTGAATTTACGGTCAGCAGTATCCCCTTTGCCAATCCCGGAGATCCGGTGCGGTCTGTGGACAACTTTTTACGTATGCTCAAAGTTCCAACAGTGACGACCATTACGACTGAACAATACGCACTCCTGTATAGCCCCGAAGCTGGTCAATCTAGATTATACGATTTAAGCCTGGACCCGAGCCAAGAAAAGAACATCATCTCCAAAAAGCCGGAAATCGCCAAGGAACTTCATCAATACCTGGTGAAATTTATGCGCGATACCCAGCTTGCAGATTATCTCGTGAAACCACGTCTGGCCTTGCGTATCTAAACCAACGGTACCGTGTTGTTTAACCTTTTTAAACAGTTTTCCGAGGATTAAATGAATCCGCTACCTGATGTACCTGCGTTCCGTATGCTATCCGCTGAAAAAATTGACCGGATTCACGAGGCCGCCATCCAGGTCCTCGCAAAAACCGGTATCAAAGTGGCCACCCGGGAGGCTATCCAGCTTCTGGTTGATGCCGGCTGCTCAAAAGCATCCGGGTCCGATATTGTCCAAATCCCGCCCAAAGTTGTCCAGGCCTGCCTGGCATCATGCCCGTCAAAATTTACCTTATACGATCGAGAAGGCCGGGCATGCCTGCAAGTCGGAGAGAGAACGGTTTATGCCGGCATGGGAACAACCTGTATTTACATCCGTGATCATGTCAGCGGCGAACGCCGAGAGGCTGACTTGGCGGATATGGCCCTGGTTGGCAAAGTGCTGGAGGCACTGCCAAATCTCGATTTTACCGCAACGCCTTTGATCGTAAAGCCCACCGCGGAAATACCGCAACACGCCGCTGCCCAGGCCGGTTTTCAGGTATTGACCAACAATACCCTTAAACCCATTTTGGCACTGGGAGAAGATGCCAGCGTCCTGAAGGATATGCTGGACATGGCCGCCATCGTAGCTGGCGGTAAAGATGCCTTGCGAAAAAAGCCGTTTGTGTGTGTGTTTCCCAGTATCATCTCTCCCCTGATATATGACGCCGACACACTGGAAAAGATATTTATGGCCGCTGATCTGGGTCTCCCGGTTCGTTGTGGTTCCGCACCGTTGTCCGGCGGCACGGCCCCCGTGACTCCTGCCGGCATGCTGACAACCTGTATCGCAGAATGTTTGGGCGGCATTGTGTTTTCCCAACTGCGCGCACCCGGCGCCCCCGTAATCATCGGTAATACGCCGGGCATCCTGGACATGCGCACGGGTAATCCTTCCTATAGCAGTCCCGAGTATAACATGATAAACATGGCCGTCGCTGACATGGCCCATTTTTATAATTTACCGGTTTTAAGCCCGGCCGCCTTCAGCAGCGGCATGGATGTTGATTTACAGGCCCCCCTGGAGCTGATGCTGAGCATTTACAGCTGTAGCCTGGCCGGTTCGAATCTGATAACCCACGTGGGTGGCATGGAGGCGGCCATGACATTTTCATTGGAACTGGCAATATTGGGAGACGAAATCACCGGCATGGTCAAGCGAATCATGGCGGGGATCAAGGTCGATGAAGAAGCCTTGGCTCTGGACGCCATCCATTCGGTCGGACCAGGCGGCCAATTCCTGACAGATGCCCACACCCTGCAACACTTCAGACGGGAACAATGGCAACCCACCATTCTGAATAGATGTGCCATCGACCAGTGGCGGCAGGAAGGCAGCAAACAAACCCGCCAACTGATCAGGGAAAAATTGAATACGATTATTGCAACCCACCAGCCGATACCGCTGGGCGAGGATGTTCAGACCGAGCTGTCGACATTCATTCATAACAGAAAGCATGCAAACCAATAAAGTTGATAAGCTCAAGGTTTATTCTGAATCCCCTTTTCCAAGGGGATGACAACCGCAGTACGACAGCTTTCAGCCATTGGCTTTCAACAGCTGTGGCTTGTGCATGACAACTTACAGCTGAACTTGTATTGGTATTCCGTATTCCCAATTTTGCATCCAGAATTCAGCACCCAGCATCCGTCACGCTGTAATCCCCAACCTAAACTGAGTTGTACACTGTCAGGCGCTAGGATGCTTAGGGCTTATCGCTTTCACCGGATTGCTGGTAGTCCAGTGCCGCTCCCTTATCCGCCGACTTGGCCAAGCGCGAATAAATACTCAGATACCCTTTTCTCACTTTTGATTCCGGCGGTGACCAGGCGCCCAGGCGCTTTTCCAATTCGGCATCATCGATCAGCAATTGGATGCGTTCTGCCGGTATATCAATTTCGATTTGATCGCCATCGGCAACGACCGCCAAGGGCCCGCCTTCCGCGGCTTCGGGCCCGATATGGCCCACCGCGCACCCCTTATTGGTTCCCGAAAACCGACCGTCGGTAATAAAGGCAATCTTATCCTGTAGTCCTTTGGCAGCCAACAACCACAGAAACCGTTGCAGCAATCGCATGCCCGGATCACCTTTGGGGCCCACATAGCGGACAACCACCACCGAGCCCGCTTGAATCTGATCGGCAATCAAGGCCTCACAAGCCGATTCCTCATCTGAAAAAATAGAGGCCGGTCCGGTATGCACCAACATGGCCTGGGGAACGGCGGATTTTTTTATCAAAGCACCGTTGGGGGCCAGGTTACCACGTAAAAATACCAGTCCACCGGCTGGATCCAATGGCTCGGACATGGATCGAATAACCTCGGGATTTGTGTTGACGACTTTTTCCAGGTTGGTCTTCAGGGCCTGGCCCGTAACCGTCATGACATCCTGGTTCAAAATCGGCAGGAGTTCGTGCATCACGGCTTCGATCCCGCCGGCTTCATCCAGATCCTGCAGAAAATTACCGCCGGGACCGGACGGGCTGATATCACAAATAAAGGGCGTTGAGCGGCTGATGCGATTGAACCGTTCTGGTCCGACTGTAAGGTCCAATTCAGCCGCAATCGCTTGCAGGTGCAGCACCGCATTGGTGGATCCACCGGTGGCCATGAGTACCCGAATGGCGTTGTCAAACGCTTCCATGGGCATCACCTCACTGGGTCGAATGTCTGCCTCCAACAGTGCCATTATTTTGCGACCGGCCATAAGGGCCAAGCGCTGGAGACGCGAATCGGCGCCGGGTACGGATGCATTTCCGGTTAAACACATTCCCAGAGCCTCGGCCATGGCGGACATGGTGTTGGCTGTCCCCATCACCGGACAGGATCCGGTACCGGCACACCCAAAATTACGAATCTGTTCGTAATCGTTTGGATCCAGATTGCCCTGTTTAAACGCCCGATAGTGTTTGGGGGCAACATCCAAGGGGTCGATGCGTTTACCCTTAAACCGGTTGAGCTGCATGTAGCCACCGGTAACAACCAGAGCCGGCAGGTTCAGACGCGCTGCCGCCATGAGGTGGCCCGGAATCACGTCATCGCATATGGGTATCAATACCAAGGCATCCAGCAAATTGGTCATGGCCACCGTTTCGATATAGCCGGCCACCAGGTCGCGATGCGGCAAGTGGTAGCGATCATTGCCGGCCATACTCGTACAAATGGAACTGATGACGAACTCGCGGGGTGTTCCCCCGGCCGACCAGATACCGGCCTTGACTGCCCCGGCCACCCTGTCCAGGTGAATCGCAGCCGGGTTGATTTCCCCCCAACTGCTGACCACGCCAATTTGAGGGCGTGCCAGGGATTCATCATCCTGACCACATCCAATCAACATTTCCTGACGTTCTACGAGAGCATAATCGGGGAGATCACTATCGCGTTTTTTAATACTCATGGTAATATCCCTATCCCAATTTAACTAAACCGAAATTTCGAATATTAAAATCCAAAACCCGAAACAATTTCAAATGACCCAATATTTAATATCTAAACAGCTGCAGGGGAAAAGGCTATCCGTTGAATACTCTGTAGCTAGGTTTTTGTCATTTCAACATTTGTTTTTAAGTCATTGTTTCGTATTTCGATATTCGTGCTTCGAAATTTAATCTTTAGTTTTAATTGAGTTTATGAGCTCAGACTTGGTCTAAAATTTAAATTTTCTATTTCTGGAATTACTCCCGCGGCACCCCATTCTCATCCCATCCGCGCAGTTGGTAATATTCCCTGCGCATGGTGGCCAATTCCTCAAAGGTCAATTGGTTGCCGGTCTTATCCATTTTTTGGAACAGCTTTTTTGGCAGCCAGTCATCCTCGGGTGTTAGGCCTTCGCGCAGGTTAAACCGTCGTACGATGTTTGATATGGATGCCGCGATGGTTTTTAATGCTTCCTTGTCAGGCGACAAGCCGGTAACGGCCTGAACAGTTTCTCCCAGTTCCTCCCATAAATACATATCCCGATAGAATCGGCAGAAAATCAAGGCATCAAATACAGTTAGGCGGTCTTCAAAATCGATAAACAGTTCTGCCTTGCCCTCAATCTGGTCCGGGGCAATCATACCCACCAGTTCGGGTTTATAAAAAGTTGCCCGCAGGTGACAGGCGCCACGGTCTGATGTGGCAAATCCCAGCCCCATACCCTTTAGAACCCTGGGATCATAACCGGCCGGCTCCATTCCTTTGACATGCACGGCAATATCTTCCAGGTTCCATTTTTGGGACGCATATTTAATTCCCCGGGCCAGATCGGCACCAATACCTTCACGGTTTGAAATCATGTGCAGCAATTCGGCGATGGCATCCACTTCCCCGTAATCGATGGGATAGTCACTTTTACCTCTTTTAAAGGCCTCAATGGCAAAGGCACACAGATTGCCGGCTGAAATGGTGTCCATGCCCAGCCGATCGCAGATGTCGTTGAGGTAGGCGATTTCTTCAATACTGTCGATCAAGCAGAGGCCACCAAAGGCATAGATGGTCTCATACTCGGGACCCTCAATCTTCATCCCCGCGTGACGGCCTGATTTTATAGTTGTCAAGCGTCCACAGGCCATAAAACATTTTCCACAGGCATTCGGTTTGACATCGCACTTTGCATGAAAGGCTTCGGCACTGATTTGCTCCCATTTATCGTAGGTACCCTCGGACCAATAGCGGGTTGGAAATGCGCCCGCAGTGTTAACAACCTTGACAAGCTGGGAGGTCCCCATGGATTTATAGGCATGCGCACCGGGATTGTCTTTGCCGGCTGTGGCAATCTGTCTGGCAATCTGTTTAACCTTTTCCTCGTCATGTAAAGGTCGTTTGCAATCGCCCTTAAAAAGAACAGCCTTGATGTTTTTCGCACCCAAAACCGTCCCCACGCCGGTTCGACCAGCCGACCGCCAACGGTCATTTTTTATAACCCCGAAGCAAACACCGTTTTCAGCGGCCGGACCGATTACCACCACGCCTTTACGTTTGTAGCCGTCCCCGTCCTGGGCATATTGCTGCATGACCAGATCTTCGGTTTCATAGGTTTCCTTACCCCAGATATGGCCGGCATCGTGGAAAAGCACTTCTTTGGGTCTAATCTCCAGGATCGTCGGCTGTTGACATTGACCCCGGATTACGATGGCATCATACCCGGTGGCATCGATTGCCTCCGGCACCTTGCCACCGGAATAGGATTCGGAGTAAAATCCGGTCTGGGGAGATTTGGTGAAGACTCCGTAGCGACAACTTCCCCAGATCCGACTGCCGGTAATGGGACCGGTTGCGAAAATGAGACAGTTTTCCGGTGCCAAGGGATCGACACCGGGCGGATTCAATTCGTACAGGAGATAGGACGCCAAACCCTTCCCGCCCACATATTGAGCGTATATCTCTTCAGATGGTGTTTCGGTTTGAGATTGACCGGTGGTCAAATCGATTGTCAATACGACACCGTAATGTCCGGACATTTTTATGCTCCTTGTCAGTCGCGCGTTTTAAGTTTTCGGTTTTATGATGGTTCTTTGGTCGTCCTTTTTTCGCGTACCTTTATTTCTATGTTGGGATTCAGGATTCAGCATTGCGGACGCTTGGGAGCGATTATGTCACGATGCATCCGGCTGTGTGCACTGGCAATGTGGGTTATTTTTCGTGAATCTGCTCAAGCCCTGCCTCCAGAATGGCGAATCCCTTATCCAATTGCGCGTCGGTAATAACAAACGGCGCCAGGCATCGAACCACGTTGCCGTAAATACCGGTGACCAGCAGTACCAGACCGTTTTGATGGCAATAGGCGGTCAATTTCCCCGCTTCTTCGGTTGCCGGCTTTTTATCAGGGCCTTTTACCAGAGCGAAGCCACGCATGGCCCCGAGACCATGCAGTTCACCGACCATATCGAATTTTTGCTGTAAAGCGGTAAAACGGACTTCCAGTTTTTGAGCCAGTTTTTGTGCTTTCGACAGCATGTCTTCGGTTTCAAACACTTCCAGCACTGCCAGGGCGGCGGCACAAGCCACCGGATTGGCACTGTAGGTGCCTCCCAAACCACCCACATGGACGCTGTCCATTAATTCGTCCCGACCAACCACGGCAGCAATCGGCATACCGGCAGCCAAACTCTTGCCGGCCACCACCATATCCGGGACCACACCCCAGTTTTCAGCAGCCCAAAGTTTACCGGTTCGTCCCATACCACTCTGAATTTCATCCATGACAAACAGGATGCCATTGTCATTGCATATCTTTTGTAATTCCGGAAAAAAGTCGGCCGGGGGTGCATTGAATCCACCCTCACCCTGGACCGGTTCGGCCACAATCGCGGCAACAGATTCAGCGTCAATGCCGGTCAGGAAGAATTCCTGCAACGCGGGAATATTACCAAAAGGAACCCGATAAATCTCAGGAGCGAAGGGACCGAAACCCAATTTAAACGGCTTGACCTTCGTGGTCATGGTCATGGTTAACAAAGTTCGGCCATGGTATCCATTTTCAAATACGACGATGGCCTGCCGTTTGGTGGCATATCGAGCTACTTTGACGGCATTTTCCACTGCCTCGGCGCCACTATTTAAAAAAACGGCTTTCTTGGGGAAATCGCCGGGTGTTATTTGGCAAAGTTTTTCAGCCAGCAGCACGGCCGGCTCGTACGGGTTTACCATGAAACAGCAATGGATCAACTTGGCAGCTTGTTTCTGAATAGCTGCCACCACCTTGGGGTGACCATGACCGATGTTCATGGCACCGATGCCACCGGCAAAATCGATATACTCGTTTCCGTCCACATCCCTTAGCAGTGCGCCCTGCCCCGATTCGATAAATTTTAATGAAGCATTTCCCACAGCTGTTGTGATGGCTGACTTTCTACGTTCTACCAGTTTTTCATTGCTTGTTGATGCCATTTGTTTGCCTCCTGATTGCTTTTTAAAGATTTTTCTCTGTGGTCATCAGTATCATTGATATCCCCAATGAATACATTTGCCCCGTGCTCTATAAATAATTCGGCAACTTGGCGGCAGATGCCGGAAGCACCGGCTGTAATGACCGCTCTGGTACCATCGATGGAAAGTTTCATAATTCCTATCCTAAGATCACAGATATGAAAGTGCGGCGTCCAAGCATGTTCGCTGGTAAAAAACCAAAAAACAATTACTTTAACGTTAAAGTAATAAAAAATATTAATTTCTTTGTCAAGTTTGAATTTGAATTCCCCGCTGCTTAGCAGCGCCGCACTAAACAACGGTAGCCGAATTCAAATTTCGGAAAATTTATGACAAGTGCTATAATGCTTGACAACTAGATGGGAAACAAGCTAAAAATTGATACTTGAACGTTAAAGTTCCCATTGCCTACAGGTCTGGTTCCACCTAGATCCGTCGTTGCCTTTGGGATTCAACCTTCACCGACCTGGTCGGCGGCATATGATCTATTGGACGAACGTTTGAAGACCGCCTCTAAAAAACTTTAATCCTGCCCATGATGAAAAAAAAACCAACTATCAAGGATATTGCCAAACTCGCCAAGGTTTCGGCCACTGCTGTCTCCATGGCGCTTAACAATCGCCCGGGTGTCAGTGAAAAGACCCGCAAAAGAATAATCAAAATTGCCAACAAACTCGAATACCAGCCTAATTTTATCGCCAAGAGCCTTATCAGCAAACGCAGTTATACCATCGGCTTTATCCTAAATAGCATCACTGATCCTTTCTTTCCCGAACTTGCCAAAGGTATTGAAGAATATGCCAACCAACGCGGATACAATTTATTGCTATGCAATACGAAGCGCAGCTTGGAAATGGAAAAAGAATCGATTGATGTACTCCGATCAAAGGGTGTTGACGGCATTATATTGGCAACCACCTGGAAAGACGATCCCAATATTCTGCCCCTGATTGAAGAAGGTTTCCCGTTTGTATTGATAAACCGTGTATCTATGGATCCGGCCATCAAAAACAAGACCAATTTTGTGGTTATCGACAACTATCGTGGCGGATATGAGGGCATGCAACACCTTTATCGCCTGGGTCATGATCGCATCGCCGTCATCACGGGTGATCTTAACACCTCTACAGCGATCCTGCGTACGGATGGCGCTGTAAAAGCCCTTCAGGATTACGGTGTTGCCGTGGATTGGGATCTGATTGTAGCGGGTGAATACAAACGCGACATCGCCTACAATCGCGCCAAACAGCTCATTTCCCTTAAAAATCCGCCCACTGCTTATTTTGCTCAAGACGATTACATGGCGCTCGGTATCCGCGAAGCGCTTTACGAAGCCGGCCTAAGGGTACCGGCAGATGTTGCCCTGGTTTCTTTTGACGATACCATCATCGCCTCCTTAAGCGGCATCGACATGACCACCATTAGTCAGAATAAATATGAAATGGGAGCCATGGGAGCGAACATCCTAATCGAAAAAATAGAAAATCGTTCCAGCGGTGTTGTCAGCCAGTTGATTTTAGAGGCTGGCCTGACAATTCGAAAATCCTGTGGTTATCATCAAACCGGCTATATCCGGCCAGCCTTGTCGCCTGCCAGTTGAGGAGCCACTGATTTGGTTATATGTATTTCGACCAAGATAGCCAAAGCTTCGATGTAAGCCCACAGAGAGTGATTTACGACGTGAGAAAAATCCGAAATTCGAATATCGAAATCCGAAACAAAAAGGATCTTATTAACAAAGGGGGGGGGTCATATGGGAACAATTTTACACCGCATGGGAGATGGATCAATTATTGAAACCACCGCCAAAGAAATCATGGCGGATCTTGTTGAGGGGAGTGAGGATGCAGCCGAACGCGGCAGGGTGTCACCCCTTAAAAAAGAAGAGTATGATTATCTGTTGGATATTTTTTGTTCGCCCTACAAATTCATAAGTGTCGAACCTGGTCGTGAGGTGGTTCTGACGTATGATGCCGCCACGTTAAAAATTCGACGTGTGGGCGTTCATGTGGACCGGATTGCGGCCCTACAGATCTATGAAAAATTAATGGGCGCCGACACCATGGAACTCGCCCATGTGGATTACAGTTTTAAACCGGTCAAACCGATTGCCAAGTTTGAACAACCAATTTTGGAACAGGCCTTATTGGCTACCCACATACCGCTTTTTTATGGAGCCCAGCCCAACCTGGGATTGTACAGCCAGCCGGATGGCCCCTTTCCCAATCCCGCCGAACTGATGCCCATGGGTAAAATTGCCGAAGCCCAGGCCTCCTATGAAGCCGCGGCTGAACATCTCACCCGCGATATCGTTTACACCAGCAGTCTCATGATTGAATCCGGTGCGGACGGTATCAACCTGGACACCACCGGATCGGCCGGCGATGCCGATTTTTTAGCGACGCTGTTGGCGGCCGAACAGATCCGGGCCAAATATCCGGACATCTGCATCGAAATCGGCATGTCGGGTGAATTTGTTCTCGGTATGCACAGTGAATTAACCTACCAGGACCAACGCTTGGCCGGTATGTATCCGCATGAACAGGTCAAGTTGGCCGAAGCTGCCGGTGCCACGATATTTGGACCGGTTTGCAACACCAATACCAGCCAATCGGCCGCCTGGAACCTGGCCAGAGCGGCTACCTTCATAAAAGCCTGCTGTGAGGTCGCCCAGATTCCCATTCATGCCAACATGGGAATGGGTGTTGGCGGTGTGACCGTAGCCGATCAGCCGCCGGTAGATGTGGTATCCCGGTCATCAGCCGGTATGACCACGATCTGCCGTCTGGATGGCTTGTAGGTTGGCGTCGGAGACCCAATTGCCATGGCAATTACACATTCACATGCCTCGGGAATGGGCGGAATGCGGGTCGCCGGAGATCTGGTGGCCCGTGTGCAAATGACCCGGGGGATGCGTATCCAAGAAGCCAAAGCCTACGTTGCTGAAAAACTGGGCGTGGCCGTGGCTGATTTAACCGATCCCATCATGATGACTGAAGTTCGCACCGATCTGGGGCTGGGTCTGGTCACCCCGCTGCCCGGGGTTCCCAAGGGAATCGAAGCCAAGTTTAATATTGCCAGGGTTTTGGATATCGATATTAATTGTGTTCAGCGGTTTAAAGATCGCACAGCTTAATTCAGCGAATAGCCTTAAGGTATAAGCAATAAGCCGCATAGGGCTGAAGCCTATCTATTCTTGACGTTATTCGGGTGTCGCCGCTTACTATATGAAAACGCTAACTATCGAATACCATGACAACATCCCACTTTGCTTCATTCTTCCATGAAGGCCAGCAACGCTATCAGGCAGCCATGGCTGGTGTGCCCGACCGGGTCCCGGTGTTTGCCCAATTGCATGAGTTTGCGTCAAAACAACTCAAGGTCTCTCCCAAAAAGTTCTACACGACGCCCGAGCTCTTGGTTCGGGGGACCCTGGAGGTAACCGCTGCCTATGGTATCGATGTGGCGGTGTTGGACTATGACGTCTACAATATCGAAGCGGAAGCACTGGGGCAGGAAATAATCTATTCAGACAAATTCATGCCCGATGTCAATCGAACCAGACCCCTGATTCGGGAAAAAAGTGATCTGAAAAAGATACGCACCCCAAATTTTGAACGCGATGGACGTTTTCCCGCGATCCTGAAAATGCATCGGCTGTTTCAGGAATTAACCAGCGGTCTTGCGGGCACCCCTGGTTTTTGCGCGCCATTTAGCCTGGCCGTCAATCTAAGGGGCTTTGAGCAGCTATTGATGGATATGTATACCGATCTAGAATTTGCCAAATCGCTTTTTACCCGAATAAGCGATGACGTCCTGGTGCCATGGATTCAACGATTACACCAAGCTTGTCCGGACGTTGAATCGATAGGAGGTAGCGATGCCTGGACAAGTCTGCCGATTTTAAGCCCGGGTATCATCAGGGATTGGGGCGTCCCCTATTTGAAACGGATCCAGAAGCAATGCCGGGTGAACGTATATGTACCCAATTGGATCGGCGAAGCATTCTTAAAGAACCCCGAAGAGATGCTCGACCTAAAAATGCAGGTGTGTCCGGGATTTGTTGAGGGGCAGGATCCGGATGTGGAAAAACTGGGGCCTTCATTCTATAAAACATATGCACAAAAAAAAGACCGCCCTCTGGTTCTGGGTATTGGGGCTGCCTTCCTGGCCCAGGCAAGGCCCCAGCAAATCAGGGACCGGGTGCGGGAGTATATCCAGGTTGGCGGTGTGGGCGGCGGTTTGGCCCTTTATCTGTGCAGCCTGAATTCCGCAACTCCGCAGGAGAATGTGCGGGCGGCCATTCAAGCCGTGCGAGACTTCGGGACTTACTAAAGCTCAGCCATAAGCTGTACCCGCCAAGCAGCTTATGGCTGCCGGTTAAACGATTTCTCTATAAAAGCCCCCCAGGCGGCCACCGTTTACGATAAGCCAATGCACAACAATTCATTTAGAATTTTTATCATCATATCGGTATTTTAACTGCAACATGGTTTCTTGTTCCCAACGTGCCGTGTATGATAAGAAATCCTTCATGCCCCCCCTCCAGGGATAGATTGTCCAGAGGTTAGCACCCAAAAAGTCGAAGTAAGCTATTTGGGTAACCCGCGTTCCACCTGCTACGGATTCCAGCTGTACATGTCCATAATGGTATTTTTGCTTGCATATTTCTGGATTCAGAAGTTCAAACTCCAACCGGCGTGCTTCCGGTAAAACGCTGGTCCGCCATCGGAAATATACCTCCGGACTGTTTGTATATTTATTCTCGGTAATGACCGTATTGCCCTTTTGCAAGATAAAATTGTGTTCCCGAATGTACTTGTTCTTTACTAAAAAATCATTGTCAAAATCCGTCTTGAATTTCCAGTAGGCATCTATGGGGGCCGCAACAAAATAAACAAGTTTGTACGCTCCGCCCCCTCTTTTATCCGGTGCTATTTTATAAATGGATACCTCATCCCTTGCCGCTTCTTTGTTTTCATCTTGGGCTCCTATCGAATAGGAAATCGATACACCAAGCAGCATATAAGCTATCCAAAATATTATTGGCAACATGACAGATAAACGTCGTGTCATGTGCATCGAAAAAGGTTTCATGCAATTCATCGCTGCTTCAATTTAAAGCATATTCACTGCAATAATTCCTGTTCTCCAATAAGAATTGCTGTCATTCGAATGATAAGTCCGGCCCGACTATCGGTCAAGTTTCCCGAAGTTGGCGGATCCAGCATCTTTTGTTCAAGACTGTTTCAGATCGGAAAAGAGAAAGGTTGTGCCGCTATTGAAAATTTATTTATCTGATATACCTTGTAATGTAAATTCTCCTTGTGAGGACCCATGCAATTCAAAAGGTGACTGATATGAATAAATATGGTAAGCACCTCTTTACATTCAAGAAACGCGCGATTCCACCGGTTCAATTTTTTTGCACGCTGATTATCGTCTGTTTTATTTGTAATGCTTCGGCTTTTTCTGCGGATACCGAGTCGATACTTTGGGATGCCCTAAAATCTGGCGGCCATGTTGCCCTCCTCCGCCATGCCTTGGCCCCTGGAACCGGGGATCCACCCGAATTTCAACTGGGGCAATGCACAACCCAAAGAAACCTGTCGGACACAGGCCGCGATCAAGCCAGAACAATCGGTGGTCTTTTTCGTGAAAATGGAATTCAAAAAGCACGGGTTTTCTCAAGTCAATGGTGCCGCTGTATGGAAACGGCCAAATTGCTTGCCCTTGGACCAGTTGCTGAACTGCCAGTATTGAATTCTTTTTTTCAGCACTATGAGCGTCGCGAATCACAGACCAAATTGTTGTCTGAATGGCTTGGGGAGCAGCGCCTTGATCGCCCAACCGTTTTGGTCACCCACCAGGTAAATATAACCGCGTTGACCGGCATCTACCCTGATTCAGGTGAAATGGTTATCGTCCATCGCTCCCCGAACGGCACTATCACGGTAATCGGTACCATTGAAACGCCTTAGCCGATCGTATGAAAATAAATGGGGCAATAGTATGAATATCAATTTCAGCTCGCGTTTACGATCCGATCGTAAAATACGAAATGTATATCAGCGGATAAGTCCCGCTGCTTTCAACTGCTTTCTCAAGTTCTCCACCCTGCGACGGTTGACGCCCAAGTCATAATAACCCCTTCTGGATGCCGAACGTATGCTGATCGTTTTTGATTGTGGATCGAGTTTCAGCTCCAGGTCATCGATAAAACCAAAAAATCTGCTTTTTTGCGTCACGTGCACGTACCCATCAGTCGATGTGACAAGTCTACTACGCGGCAACCGGCCAACAATACCAATTTGGCGCTTCGTCCTCTCGTTTACAGCTTTGCGGCCGTCTCGACTGCATGGTTGAGGATCCGCTGGACCTTAAGCGCATGATTGGAAAAAAGCCAATCCGCCCCGCGCTGGATTTCGCGATAAAGCGAGTTTCGTGATCGGATATAGGCCGTACCTACTTTTTGGTCGCGCTGTTGATGGGTTCGCATCCGGGTCCGGCTCATAAAAGCGTAGTGGCAGGCCATACCCCCGTAATCTTTTTCTAGAGCTAATTGGCTCATGGCAGCGACATTTGCCTGGGCTACGGCCACACAGGTGCGTGGGGGTGCAAAGTCAACAAACTGAAACATCGCCGGGTTGAGACTCAGGAAATGATAATCCTTTTCAGGTATCAACCCATCGAATTCTGCTTTCAATATACGGCTTTGATGGACCGGGTCCGGATACGTTTCGGTCTTGATTTCGACCATCAGATGCATGACCTTGCCATAGCGTGACAAAACCTCGTTTAAGGTCGGAACCTGAGGATAGTTTTGTTTAAGTTGCGCAAATTCAGTTTGACTTAGGATATCAGCTGAACCAAACAAGCGCAGCATATCGGCATCGTGAAACACAACCGGCACCAAATCCTTGGTCCAACGGACATCACACTCGATCCCCCAAACACGGCTCTTCAAGGCAGCATCAAAAGCAGCCAATGTGTTTTCGTACACCGTCTTGTTGTCATGCTCGCCACGATGGGAGATGATGCGACATGTTTGTAAGGCATCGCTTGCGGGTAGATTCCGAGGAATGCAGGCAAACACCCCGTCTAAAACATGGGTTAATACTTTTTCAATCAGATCAAGTGGCTTCATTCAGCAATTGCCTGTACATTTTCATTCGGAAAGCTTGGGCATAAAAGAAGATATTTATGCATTTGAACAAATTGATACTGAATGCTTGATGCTGGATGCTTGATGCTGGATGCTTGATCCAGCCGCCAGTGTCCAGTATCCAGAATCATGGCATGCGATCTTTTAATTTATTGAAGACAAACATGCTGATCTGGCTGATCTCGTAATCCACCTGGGCATGCCGGATATCGATCAAATCCAAATATATGTAGTTGGCGTGCGGGAAGGCGTCCACATCAGAAATATGCATAGCCAGATAAACGTTTTTTCCCAAAACAATAATGTTAACGTCAGCCTTAATATGATGTAATACCTTGTCGGCATTCTCCGGATAGACAACCAGGGGTCGCTGGTTTAGGTGTAAGATCTTTACATGGGTTTGAATGAAATCATTTACCGGTTGAATGCGCTCCGCTTGCTCAGTTGTGCCTGGGGTCGGATCTTCAGTAAACATCTTGGCCTGAATAAGCTTTTGCAGAAATCGAAGCAATTTTGCGCGCAGCATTTCAATGGCCTGATTATAATCATCCTCAGGCATCAACCCGCTTGGATATTTGGCCGTGTCGACATGGGCGTGCTGAAAGTCGGCCAGAATTGACGGTACAATCGCAACGCTTACCGCCTGGTCACCCGGCGCTGTCGCCGGAATCCCCCACTGGCTATCTTCATAATTGGCTTGCTGAATCTTGGCGCGCACATAGGGATCCATGGAAACGGCCCCGATTCGATAAAGGGTTTCAACGATAAAGGGATTTTCGAGATAGGTCATAAAGCCTGGATCGGATTGAATGATATCTTTCAACAGTTTCATTTCCGAGTTACTCAACCCGGTATCATCTAAAGCAATTGATTCGGCCGGAATTTGGGGATCCAGAATCTGTGATTTACGCGCCATCACAGCGGACATGCGCACCTTTTCATCCCGCGATAATTTCTGCAGCAGCATGACCCGTAATGATATCAGCTCCCTGCTGGGGAATAGAGAATTCTGGCTGCGTTGGCCTTTAAATAGATTCAGGCGCCGGTCGTAGTGGTATAATACCTGGGAAAGTCCCAGGATATTGTTGTCCAATACCATAACCCGTCTCGGTTCTCTATCCGGACCGATCATTAAGTTTGATATTATGTCGAAATCCAAAGGCAAATCCAAGCCGCGGTTACGCCACTCGCCCCGCATTTTCGGATTTCCGGCCGTTCCCACGGTTACCTGCATCATGTAGGCCAACACTTCAGCAGCATATTGCCTGGCCGAAGAAGGCATCCCGGGTTTCACAATATCTATTGCCGAAGCCGGCGGATCGGATTCGGTGGTTACCGAGGTAGGCGCACACCCATATATCAGGCCAACAGCGATCATCAAGCAAAACACCCCAAGGCATTCCTTGAGTCGATTTAATTTCATGATCTAATTTCCATTGATGATTTCACAATATCCGCTTTTTTTCAGGATTGGTTGCGGCTGTAATGCCAAGGAACCCCGTATAATCCCGTCATACGAGACCGTTGGCCATATGCGCGAGACGATAGCCCCCGAATGGCCTAACAGGCCTCAGCCGAATAGCCTCGCATGTGGTCATCTAAACCCAAAAAGGAGCATTTTGCAATTGTAAAACTATTGTCATCATTTCAATTATGCTTGCACCCTGCCCGATCCTTCGCATAACCATCTGGTATGTATTCAGTCGGCAAAATTATACGCGGAGTTGCGTCTCTACTGGGATACCTGATCAACACCATTTTTTGGTGCATTCCCTTATTCATAGTGGCCTTGTTTAAATTTTTAATCCCGTTTAGATCTTTTCGAGGCCGTTGCGACCGCATATTGAGCTTTATTGTCGATGGATGGGTCGCCATCAACACCCTTAATCAACGCTTGCTATCCAAAACACAATTGCAGGTTCAAGAACCACAGGGTTACAGTCTTGAAAATAAGTATCTGGTTGTGTCCAACCATCAGTCATGGGTAGATATTTTGGTGCTGCAACGCATCTTTCACCGCAAGATACCCTTTCTCAAATTTTTCATCAAAAAAGAACTACGCTGGTTTCCGGTTCTGGGTCAGGCCTGGTGGGCTCTGGATTTTCCATTTATGAAACGCTACTCCAAAAAGGTTTTACAGAAAAAGCCCCACCTTAAAGGCAAAGATTTGGAGATCACGCGCAAAGCCTGTGAAAAATTTAAAACCATGCCAGTTTCGATTATGAATTTCGTCGAGGGTACCCGGTTTAGTGACCGCAAACATCGGCAACAACAATCTCCCTATCAAAATCTATTGAAATCCAAAGCCGGGGGCATCGCTTACGTGTTGACAACCATGGGTGACCAGCTGAATGCCATCCTGGATGTGACCATTGTCTATCACCAGAATGTAAAAAGCTTCTGGGCCTTTGTTTGCGGTGAAGTTGGCGAAATAAAAATACGGATCCGGTCCCTTCCGGTGACCAAAGATCTTCTGGGCGATTACACAACGGATCGATCGTTTCGCCAACAGTTTCATGCTTGGCTCAACGGTTTATGGTCTGAAAAAGATCGCCGTATTCAAGAAATGCGTGTCTGATTGACACCCCCCGCCTTATAATTCCTACACCTATTCCAATTGAGGGCGTGTATGATGAAAATCTGGGAGCATTTTCCAAACCGGTCACTATTGTCAGGCAAACCCATATCGGACATCTTTATTGAACGCGACATTCATAACTTTCATGATGCCTGTCAGTATGTTCATAACCTGCCCTATGGCTATAATAGCGATCGAGACGATTTGTTGATTCTGTTTAGAGAAAATTTTGGCAGCTGTACCACCAAGCACGCCGTTATCGCGACCCTGGCCCAGGAGCTATGCTTGCCGATTCAAAAAGCAATGGTTATTTATGCCATGACCGAACGATTGGTGACGGGTACCCAATCTATCCTCGCTAGGTATAACCTGCCATATATTCCCATGATTCACTGCCTACTCCTATATGCCGATTATCGGGTTGATTTGACCCAGGGCAATCAAAATGGCAAAAACCATCCCATCGATGATCTTTTGTTCAGTCACCCTGTTGCAGCAAATATCTCAGCTAAAGATGAATATCGACTCTACCGTCAAGCGCTTGATAATTTAGTCCAAAAAAATACAGATCTTCAGGGTATTCCCATCAAACTGATATTAAAAGCTCGCCAGGACGGTCTGATACTTCTTAAAAATAAAATCCGCCAGCTTTAAGCCTTTTTACAGCCTTAGACATGAAGAATAATAGGGGACGTTGTAATAGGGGACGTTGTTTACAAAATACACAAAATTAGTCTATTTTACTCCGATTCAGAATCTGGGCCACACCCGATGTGGATATGCCGATTTGTCTTGCTGTTTCTGCCAGTGAAAGACCGTACTCACCAATGAGTTGCAAAGCTATTTTCTTTCTCAGTTTTGGTAATGGTGCACGGCGACTTCCGGATTGAAGAAGAGAAATGGGGACATGCGCTTCTCTACAATGGCTCTCAACCACATGTTTTACAGTACCCTTCAACTCTATGGCCGGCAATTGGAATCTGATCTTCTTCTCTGTCTGTTCTATTACATGTGATACAAACTCCCCACTACCTAAAATCCTGGCATCGCTTTCTTCCTGCAACCCTTCTTTTCGCATCGCCTTTACAACAGACCAACCGCCCATGGACCGGATTAATCCGCCACCGGTAAGTTCTGACTTTTTGCCCTGTGCGATCCCTTTTTTGACAAAAGTTCCATAAGCCGATTGGGCAACTTTTTCCTTGTTCCCGAACCATTTTAGGACGTAATTGCGGTCTTGCCATTCATTTTTGTAGCGGTTCATGAGTACACTGTGGCCACACCATGGATATCTATCCAGCTCTGCGATGGACTTCACCAATCCGCCTCTCAATGGATTCAAGTGGATATATCTTACCAATTCCTTGAAATACGCATCCTCTTCGCAAATAATGGATTTATAGCGGTTTTGAAATAAATGTCCATGGCGTTTGTGTCTCAGGTTATAAGATACGGCATAACCGGTGAGGAAGCGACGCATATAGGTAGCCAGACCGGCCATGCCGCTATGAAGCAAAAGGTGTGCATGATTGGGCATAAGCGCCCAGGCAAAAATCTTGGTTTCGGTTTTCTGCGCGATGGATCCCAGGCGATTGACAAAATCCTCACGATCAATATCTGATTTTACGATATTCCGTTTCTCAATACCGCGCACCATGACATGATGCAATGTTCCCGGCGCGTCTAATCTCGGCCCCCGTGGCATGCGAGTCTCCGAAATGATTCTGGTTAATTGGGCTTCTATTCTGGCTTATTGATCTGCCATATCAAGTGTTCGCTGGCAAGGTAAGAAGATAATAAGATATTTTGTACAAATTGTCAACAACGTCCCCTAATATACTTGGTTTCATTTGAGCATTCAAATTTTGAATTTGTTTCGAATTTCGATTTTCGGATTTAAGATTTTTCGCCGGCACGATGCGATTGACAATAATCGGCAACTCATTCTATAGATACCTGAATACTGCATGAAATTTGCAGAAATCAGGAGTTATGAATGAGTGACGCGTTCAAATTCAACCGTATGGAATTGGCTGGATCCCTGGGTGATTTGGGGACATTATTACCGCTATCCATCGGGATGATACTGATCAATGGTCTCGACCCAACCGGCCTGATCATGACCGTTGGTCTTTTTTATATGGTCTCTGGGCTCTATTTTAAAGTAACCTGCCCGGTGGAACCCATGAAGGTGATTAGTGCCTATGCTGTGGCCACCGGGATTTCAGCCACCCAAGTCCAAGCCTCCTGCCTATGGGTATTTGTATTCTTAGCCATTATCGGCGGTACCAATCTGATTAGTCTGGTGGGTCGCTACGTCCCCAAGAGTACTGTCCGCGGTGTGCAACTTTCCACCGGACTTATGCTGGCATCCCAAGGGGTGCATCTCATGTTCGGGACTTCCCGCTTTCAAACATTTCACCAGGCGGCCGAACCTTTTTTACGCATCCAAAATTTGGGATGGCTGCCCATTGGTCTGCTCATCGGCACCCTACTTGGTTTTTTAACCTTGCTATTGCTTGACAACAAACGAATGCCGGCTGCCCTGGTGGTGGCCGGCATCGGATTGTTGATCGGGCTTATTTGGGGCACGCGGGAGGGGATGCATGCCATCCGATTCGGTATCAACCTGCCGCAATGGTTACCAAGGGGGTTGCCCTCGGGTGCTGATTTTAGTTTTGCCTTGTTGGTCCTGGTTCTGCCTCAAATTCCCATGACCCTTGGTAATGCCGTCATGGCCAATGCGGATCTTTCCATCCAGTATTTTCCTCAGGATGGACGCCGTGTAACCTACCGGGCCCTTTGTATGAGCATGGCTGGGGCCAATCTGCTCAGCTTTTTTGTGGGCGGCATGCCCATGTGCCATGGTGCCGGCGGTTTGGCTTCGCGCTACCGGTTCGGTGCACGCACAGCTGGCTCAAATTTGATCATCGGGGGTGTCTTTTTTCTTTTAGCGCTTTTGTTAGGTTCTCACGCCCTGGCAATCATTTATCTGCTACCCATGGCCGCGTTGGGAGTATTGCTGATCTTTGCGGGCCTCCAACTGGCGCTGACAATTTTAGATATGCAAACGCGGGCTGACCTTTTCGTACCCATGCTGATGGTGGCCATTACACTGGCTTTCAACCTGGCGGCTGCTTTTATTGTGGGGATCGGCTTGGCGCATCTGTTGAAGTGGAAGCAAATATCTGTTTGATTGGAGGAGATTATAATGGCGGTTATCGGTATTATCGGTGGATCGGGCCTGGATGATGCAGACATTTTGAAAGATGCGGTTGAAAAGAAAGTGAAAACAGACTTCGGCAAACCATCCTCGTCGCTAACACGGGGCAATATCGATGGGAACGAGGTACTACTTTTGGCTAGACATGGCAAGCGGCACCAGTACAGCCCTACCCAAGTCAATAATCGCGCCAATATTCAGGCGTTAAAGGATTTGGGTGTAACCCATATTTTAGCCACGACTGCCTGCGGCAGTCTCCGTCGAAAAATTGATCGGGGCCACTTTGTAATCATTGACCAATTCATCGATTTTACCCGTTTCCGCAAAAACAGCTTTTTTGATTCCTTTGAAAATGGCGCCGGTCATACCGCCATGGCAGAGCCCTTTGACATGGGTTTAAGAGAAATCTTATATCAAACATCTATTGACCTCGGATTCCCAAGTCATAACGGCGGCACCGTGGTCACCATAGAGGGGCCCAGATTCTCAACCCGGGCGGAATCACATATGTTCAGAGCCTGGGGGGCCGATATCATCAACATGTCCATTGCTCCGGAAGTCATGCTTGCCAATGAAGCCCAAATTCCCTATGCCGCCGTGGCAATGTCTACCGATTACGATTGCTGGAAAACTGACGAAAAACCGGTTACATGGGAAGAAATCCTGGCCGTATTCAAGCAGAATGCCGATAACGTAAAGAAGATCTTGCTGAACGCAATTCCCAAAATTCAATAGGAGTAAAACATGGACTTAAAAGAAACCATTCGATCCATACCCGACTGGCCCATAAAAGGCGTTATATTCCGTGACCTCACCACGCTCATGCAAGAACCCCATGCATATCGACACGCCTGTGATTTGTTTTTCGACCGCTATAAGGATTGGAATATTGATAAAATAGTCGGTATCGATGCCAGGGGATTTGTTTTTGGCGCTGTCTTGGCCTACCAGTTGAATATTGGTTTTGTACCAGTACGTAAAAAAGGGAAGTTGCCCTATAAAACCGTCTCGGCTGAGTATTCCCTCGAATATGGTACCAACACGGTTGAAATGCATGCGGATGCCATCACTGAAGGCGAAAAAGTTGTCATCATCGATGACTTGATTGCCACCGGTGGCACCATTGAAGCCGCTGTGAAACTGGTAAAAGCGCTTGGGGGCAATATCCTAGAATGCGGCTTTGTCGTTGAACTTCCCGATCTTAAAGGACGAGAGAAAATAAAGGACCAGAAGATATTCACCATGTGTGATTTTGAGGGGCAATGAAAAAGGAAGCTTTCAGCAATCAGCGATAAGCCGTAAGCTGCTGACCGCTGACACCTTGCGGTTGACGGCCCCATCTACCCATTCCCGTCGTTCCCGCGGAAGCGGGAACCCAGACAGAGCTATTTGCGCAAGGCCTATTCTGGATCCCCGATTTCTCGAGGATGACAACCGTTAATCTGCAGCTTCCAGCCTTAAGCTTTGAGCAGCTGTGGCTTATACCTTACAACTGATCGCTGTTTCCTGTCTCCTGACTGCCAATACCTGCTTGCTGTATTCTGAATTCGGCAGCTGATCGCTGGATATTCATTGTTCAGCACCTATTACGATTATTGAACGCCGCTATTTCAGCCTGCAGGGCCTTCACACGCTCGCGTATGTCCTCCCAATCCAGTGTTGTTAGAGATCGGTTTCGAACCAGCACCTTACCGGCTACCATGACATCGCTTACGTCCGATCCCCGGGCTGCATAAACCACGTGGGATACCGGGTCGTACAGAGGCATAAGATGGGGCTTTTGGGTGTCGATGACAATAAGATCGGCCTGTTTTCCCTTCTCTATCGAACCGATTTGGCTATCCAGACCAATGGCACGGGCACCTTCGATGGTGGCCATCTTTAAAACAGTATGGGCATCTGCGGTGCTGGGATCAAGTAAGGTAACCTTATGAAGTTTGGCGGTCATATCCATTTCGGCCAGCAGATCCAGATCATTGTTGCTGGCGCAACCATCGGTGCCCAGCCCAACAGGGATACCGGCTGCCAAGTACTTGGGCAGCGGTGCGATTCCCGACCCCAACTTCATATTGCTTTCCGGATTGTGCGAAACTGCGGCGCCGCTGTCCTTGACGATAGCGATGTCATCATCATCAACCCAGACACCATGCACCAGCAATGTATTCGCATCCAGGATAGCATGCCGGCTTAAATGCTGTACCGGACTTTGACCTTGGCCCGATTGAATCATGCCGGCTTCGTGACTGGTTTCGGCCGCATGAACTTGAAACAATACGCCCAAATTCCTGGCGGCCGATTTTGCGGCACGCAGGGTTTCTGCAGAGCAGGTATAGGCGGAATGACAGAAAATCGCCGGTTGTATCAAAGCGGATTGATTACACCACATTTCAACAAACCGCCTGGCAGCGGCAATATTGTCCCGGGGATCGGGCACACCCGGTGCCGGAAAATCGATGACCCCCTGCCCCAACACCGCTCGCATTCCTGACTTGAATACTTCCCGGGCCACCTGGTCCTCCAGAAAATAACCGTCACAGAAACAGGTCGTACCGGATAGAAGCATTTCGGCACAGGCAAGCTGTGTGCCGATAGCCACATTCTGGTTTTCAATAAAAGCGGCTTCGGCTGGAAATATATGTTGGTTCAACCAGGCATCCAAAGGCAAATCGTCGGCCAAGCCCCTGAAAATAGTCATGGGAACATGTGTATGCGTATTGATCAAACCCGGCATGACGATGCCACCTCGGGCGTCGATCACATCATTTGCATGTGTATGATCGATCGCGTGTGCACCACCCAGGAAAACAATCCTGGCGTCTTTTATGGCCACCGATCCATTCTCAATTACCCGGTCATAGGCATCCATGGTCAATACCGTACCGTTGACAATCAGCATATCAACCGGTTCCGCGTACGGGCCTCTATCATTCATATAAAACTCTCCAACGATACAACATTCTGAATTTTGTAGTTTTTCGAATCGAAACAACCGTCCTTTATATTGTTTTGATGACCGTGGAGATTATCTGGTCCACCTTGACGGCGGCATCATTGGCGACTTGCAGAACATCGTCCACACGGATCGGCTCGGGCCGATCCGGACGATGCACATTGGCAATAATCGATAAACCCAATATCTGCATCCCGGCATGACGCGCCGCAATAACTTCTTGTATGGTCGAAAAACCGACGGCCTCGGCCCCGATGGTTGCTAGGTAACGCACTTCGGCCGGTGTTTCCAGCGAAGGTCCCCGAAGACCCGCATATATGCCGGTTTGAATCGGTATCCCCAATGTCCAGCCGGCATCTTGTGTCGCTGAAATCAGTTGGCTGTCGTAGGCAGCACTCATATCGGGGAATCGGTCACCCCAATCATCATGGTTGGGACCGATCAAAGGATTGGCACCGGTCAGATTGATATGGTCCTTGATAATCATGATATCCCCGGGCGTTAATACGGGATTAATGCCGCCGGCCGCATTGGTGACAACCAGTGTCTGCACCCCCAGGGTCCGCATCACGCGTATGGGAAACGTGACCTCCAATGGCGTATACCCTTCATAGAGATGGAAGCGACCCTGCATAACCATACAGGAATGCTGGGATAGATCGCCGCATAGGAGCTTACCGGCATGACCGGGAGACGTTGATTTTGGGAAATTAGGAATCTCAGCATAGGAGATTGAATTGGATATGGCCAATGAATTGGCACTGTCACCCAGTCCCGTACCGGTCAATATACCCACATCTGGATTTTGATCTAATTTTCCTTGGATAAAACTGGCCGCTTCTTCTACCTGTTGATGATATGTGTTCATAAACACCTCGAAATCTTGTTTTCCTTTAAGCTGTTTGGGTGCGAATAATCCGTTTAGGTATCATCTCCGAACGTTTCAAAAGATAGCATATGAGGCGTTTAGGCTGTTCGGCCATTAGCGGCTAACAGCCTAACAGTCTTCAGCCTGATAGCCCGATCTTTCTTGAAGGTTTTACTGCACCATCTGTATTCCGTCATATCACATCAAAATGGAAACTTAAATTCCCGATTTTAAGCAGACAGGATGGCATTGACAATCTAAGATTATTATGAAATGTAAACCTTGAATTGATCCGCTCTCAGTGGGATTTTCAAATTGAAAAAATATGGTGTTGTGAACGAGCGTATTAAAGCGTATGGCGATCAATGAAAATTAATGAAATAAAAGATGCACTTAAGGCCACCATCCTTGCGGGCCAAAACCAATTGGATGAAAATATCGTTGGTGCCGGCAGTGCCGATCTCATGGAAGATGTACTCTCAGCCGCCACTGAAGGTTGTGCGCTGCTGACCGGGGTGGTCACTGAACAAGTTGTTCGGACCGCCATTATCGCCAAGGTTGGCGTGATCGTTTTTGTGCGTGGAAAACAGCCCGAAAAAAGCGTGATTGACCTGGCAGCATCCTATAAAATTCCATGTCTGTGCACCCGGTATTCGCTTTTTGTCGCCAGCGGCAAGCTTTATATGGAGGGGCTGCGGGGATTGGATGGTTCCTGGTAAAACCCAATCCGCGCTGCAAACCAGGTGGCTGTTCTTAAAATGTCTTTCAGTCCTTTAGACCTTAATATGGCAACAAAACGCACACGTTTTAAAAGTTTAAAAATGAATAATGCAATTTGCTGTTTCTAACCTTGTATGGCTGCGGCTCGTCCGCGTTGGGGTGCTGGATCGATTTTCGATGAAATAGGAGAGTCTAATGATTGAAGCGGTTTTTATGATGGGAGGTCTGGGATTGGTTGTCGGCGTCGGTCTGGCCATGGCATCCAAAATATTCTATGTTTATGTTGATCCTTTGATCGTTGCGGTCGATGAAGCCCTTCCAGGGGCTAATTGCGGCGGTTGCGGCCTCCCCGGGTGCAGTGCCAATGCAGAAGCTATTGTCGCCGGCAAGGCAAGCCCTAATTCCTGTGTGGCTGCCGGTGAGGATGTGGCCGAGGCGATTGCCGCCATATTGGGTGTGACCATCGAGGCCAAGGAACCTGATATTGCCAAGCCGGGTTGTACGTATGGTCTGGAAGATGCGGATGTAAAATTCCTTTATGACGGGCTGGAAGATTGTCGTGCCGCGGCGTTAATCAACGGTGGTATGAAAGTCTGTCAAATTGGGTGTTTGGGTCTAGGAACCTGCGCCAAAGCCTGCCCATTTGATGCCATTGTCATGGGGCCGGATGGATTGCCTGTGGTGGACGAAATAAAATGTACAGGTTGCGGTACCTGTGAACGCGTATGCCCTAAAAACATTATCACCTTATCATCCGTAACCCGTCGCATTATCCAGGAATATACAACCGATGACTGCACCACCCCGTGTCAGCGCGCCTGTCCTGCGGGTATCGATATATGCGAATATATCAACCAGATCCAACAAAAAAATTACAACCGGGCGCTTCAGGTTATCAAAGAAAGAAACCCCTTCCCCACGGTGATTGGCAGAATCTGCCCGCGACCATGTGAAGACGTGTGTCGACGGCAGCTCATTGACGAGCCAGTGGCCATCAATTTTTTGAAACGTTATGTGGCCGATTACGAGCGGGAAAAAGGCGAACGCATCCAACCCTATAAAGCACCCGATACGGGACGAAGTATCGCCATTGTGGGTGGCGGGGTCGAAGGCCTATCCACGGCGTTCTTTTCTACACGCCTGGGGCATGCCCCCACGGTATTTGAGAGCTCGCCCAAATTGGGTGGCATTTTACGACAGGCCATCGCCACCAACCGGCTGCCCATGGAAATTCTTGATTGGGATATTGCCGGTATCCTTGAAATGGGTGTCAACACGCAGCTTGGAAAATCACTGGGTCAGGATATCAGTATTGATTCGTTGCTCACGGATGGTTTCAACGCTGTCTTTCTGGCTATCGGCGGTTGGGACAGCCGTATTTTACGCGGTGCATCTGTTGATTCGATGCAGCCGGTACCAGGCATGCATCTGCTGATCGATATCGCCAAAGGGCTGCCGCAGCAAGCCCCCCCAAGCAAGCATTGTGTCCTGGTGGGCGGTGGTAATTTAGCCCTCGAGACTGCCCTGGCATTAGAGCAGAAACAGGCTGAGCACGTCTCAGTTTTGTTCCGCGAGTCAGCCGATATCAACGAATTGTCAGGCCAACTCATCAAACAAACCAAAGCGGCTGGAATCGAATTGATATTCGGGGCTGCCATCACCCGTATTATTGGCGCAGAGGATAAACTCCAGGAAATAGCGTATATAGATCTGGCCACGGGATCAGCCCAGCATTTACCTGCCGACACGCTCGTGATTGCATCCGGACGACTTCCCGAGATGATCTTTGCCCGGCCCCAAAGGAAAGAAACGGAAACCCAAGATTCATCATCTCCGGTAGAAACCGAAAGCGAAACCGGCTGGGAAGGCTTCTTTCCAAGCAAGAATCCATATTTTGGCGATCAGGTTGGATTGCTGGCCCAGGGCGATGTGCTCAGCGACTACAGTGGTGCGATCAAAGCCATCGGAGGTGGTCGCCGGGCGGCAGCGTCCATCCATCATGTAATTTACGGGATCCCCCTGGAATATCCGACCAACATACTTACGTCCGCATCCCTTATTCAAAATGTTGATTCCATCAGCCAGGTAAAAGCCGAGCCGCGGATAATCATGCCCATGGCTGCCGCCACCGCAGATGCATTGAACCAGGAGCTTGAACTAGGTTTCGACGAAGCAATGGCCAGTAAGGAATCCGCCCGTTGTCTGCAGTGCGGGCTGATTTGTTACCAAAAAACAGGCACGGAGGACAGTTCTTAGATAGGTACCCGGGTCCATAAGGCCCGGCCTTGATCTCTCCCAGTATGGGTTTTTACGTTAAACGGTTATCAAATTCTAAGTTCAGCAGCGTCCGAGGGCCTCTAACCTGGCCCGGAGGAACCGGTTTTAAATGCCGGAATAAAGCTCCTCGCAGCAAGCTACGGGGTATCAAGGCGGATAAAGGTAGCAACAATGGCCACCGAAGAAGGCATCGTTATTCATACCCAGGATGCGTTCGCGCGGGTTGAGACAACCCAATCGCGCTCGTGCAAAGGATGTACTTCCAAAGGATCTTGCCATATCGGCGCCGATGGTAAGCGGGCGGAAGTTTTGGCACTCAACCTGGCCGGTGCCCGCGAAGGTGACCGGATTTTGATGCAATTTGAAACTGCCTCACTGTTAAAGGCCTGTTTCCTGCTCTATATTTTCCCGGTTGGCTGTATGCTCGTGGGTGCAGTTCTGGGGCATTGGATCGCGTTGACGGTGGGCAGGGATACTTCCACTATCGCAGCTTTGTCGGGCTTCAGTGCCCTGATTTTAGCTTTTATGACCGTCCGATCAAAAGCCAACCGCATGGGACAGCAGGACGCCTACAAACCCAAAATCATGAGGATATTGAAATCGTAGGAACGATTTTATGGAAGAAAAAGTATATATAACCAATGAAAATAAGGCCACGTTCATTTGCCCGCGGTGCGAGAAAACCAAGACGGTTGACGTCAGCAAATACGCCCAAATGGACCAAACGGTTAAGGTCAAGTCCAGATGCTCTTGCGGCCATAAATGGACGGCGGTACTGGAAAAAAGAAAACAATACCGCAAAGGTGCCAGCTTATCCGGTATCTATAAATATATGGTCGATGGCAGGGAAATGGACCGCGGCACCATGAAGGTTGTGGATCTAAGTGCCGGGGGTGTAAAATTGAAACTGGAAGTTAATCGCCCCTTTAAGGTCGACGACACCCTCCAAATAGAATTCAAATTGGACGATAAAAAGCAGACCCTTATCAAAAAGACAGTCGTTATCCGCAATGTCAGCGAATCCTATTATGGCACGGCCTTCAAGGACGCCGATACTTATGACCCCGTCCTGGGATTTTACCTCATGAGTTAACAACCGCCCATTGACTTACTTCCCCCCATGATATCTAAATCTGTTCATACCCAATTGCTTGCTGTGGGCGCTCGTAAAGGCTTGCGCGGCTTTGTTTGGATGCTCAAGATTATTGTCCCCGTGTCTCTGGCGACGACTTTACTCGACGCCAGACGATTAATCCGGTTGATTGGCATTGTTGGTGCAATAGCTGCGGCACTGTGGAGTGGATCGCTTCAGGCAGAGCAGGCTGAACTGCCATTTCGGCCGGGTGAGAAATTGACTTTCGAGCTAAAATGGACCCTGGTTCCGGCCGGCCAGGCTACCCTGGAAGTCAAACCCATTGAGCAGGTCGATGGCAAAGATGCGTATCATTTCCGTTTGACGGCCCGTTCCAATCGAATTGTGGATGCCTTTTACAAAGTCAGAGATCGCATTGACGGGTATACCGATATGGATATCACCCGGTCCGTTTTCTACGCCAAAAGACAACGCGAGGGCAAAACCAAAAAAAATGTGGTTGTCCGTTTTGATTGGGGGTCGCAAACAGCTGAATATACAGAATTCATCAAGCGTTCCAAAAAAGGTCCTGTCGCCCTTTTGCCCGGCGCGTTTGATCCCCTTTCCATTTTCTACTATACCCGCAAACAATCATTTGAGGTCGGTAAGGAATTACAGCGGCCCGTGACCGACGGTAAAAAATGTGTACTGGGCAAGGCCAAAATCCTGCGCCGGGAAAAAATTACGGTACCGGCAGGAGAATTTGAAACTTTCCTTATCGTGCCTGATCTTAAACATGTGGGCGGTGTCTTCAAAAAGAGTAAAAACGCTAAAATCGAGCTATGGGTGTCTGCAGACGAACGCCGACTCCCCATCAAATTAAAAAGTGAAGTCATTGTGGGTAGCTTCACGGGTGAATTGATTACCTATGAGCCCTAAAAAAGGAAAAACAAACATGAAAATAGGATCCCGGTACGTAAAGATAGTCTTTTTAATCATTGCGGTGGCGATGCATATTCACATGGACATATATGCGCAAACTGAGAATCCGAAAGACCAGGTCGTTGCCGTTGTTAATGCCATTTCGTTGACTGAATCGGATATTCAATTGGAAATGAAGCGTATCCAGTTCCAGGCCAAAACCATGCGGCAACCGATCGATGATTCGATGATGGAAGCCATGCGTGAAAAAGTCATCCAGTCGATTATCAACCGCGAACTTCTCTTCCAGGAAAGTAAAGCCAAGGGTATCTTAGTTGACGCCATTGAAATTGACATCCGCATCGACCAAATCAAGCAACAGTTAGGCAGCGGTCAAAATTTAGAAAATCAGCTGGCCCAAATGGGGATATCAATGGCTGGTTTCCGAAGTCAGGTCGGCCAGGCTACGGCAATTCAGAAACTGCTGGAAATGAATATTTATGCCAAGACAGAAGTTACGGAAAAAGAGGCCCGGTTATTTTTTGAAAACAATCCTCAATTTTTTAAAAAGCCTGAAGAAGTCAAAGCCAGCCATATCCTGATTCAGACTGCGACGACCGATGAGGAGGAAAAGAGATTAGCCGCCAAGCAAAAAATTGAGATGATTCAGGAAAAACTTAAGAACGGAGAAGATTTTGCTGCGTTGGCCAAAGCCTTCTCTGAAGGGCCCAGTAGTGACCATGGTGGTGACCTGGGATTTTTTGATCGCAAAAAAATGGTTAAACCTTTTTCGGATGCAGCCTTTGCTCTGGAACCAGGGCAAACCAGCGATATTGTGTTAACCCGCTTTGGTTATCATTTAATCAAGGTTATCGATAAAAAGCCTAAAACATCTTATGAATTCGATAATATTAAACAGGAATTAATTGAAATGCTTCGTAGTCGCAAGGTTCAAACTGAAACAGGGCAATATCTTGGTGAACTGCGTAAAAAGGCATCGATTAAGCGCCTGACACCCTAACACCCGGATAATGACAGGGATTATTATTTTTTCTTGACGTACACAATTGGATGGGATTAAAATACTCATTAAATGGGCCCCGGCTGGTTCGCTAATTGATTTCGCTCCAAAGGGTTTCTCCTTTGTTTGAGTGAAGACTTGGATCACGGGATAATAGCAATACTTATAAAAGGAGGTTGGTAGTTTGGCACAAGGAATAGTTAAATGGTTCAATGATAGAAAGGGGTATGGCTTCATCAGCCAAGAAGACGGCAATGACGTGTTTGTGCACTTCTCTTCCATTGATGCACCGGGCTATAAAACCCTATCCGAGGGTGACAATGTCGATTTCGAAGTTGAAGAGAGTGATCGGGGACCTGAAGCCAAGAACGTAAGAAAAACGTAAACTGTCAGCCAGAAACCACTTGCAGCGGGAAGACGTTAGCCACGGCTCAAAACGCATTACAACCTATCTCACCTAAAAAGATAAGGTCCTCTGGTAAGCAACAGCGCATTGAGATAGCTTGTCGATGTCGCGCAAACAGTTTTGGCTCCAAAAAAGTAAAAGCGCCCTGTTCATTTCTCAGGGCGCTTTTACTTTTGAGGCAATGTGTCCGTGAAACATCTCCAAAAACAACTCAAGCAATTGCATTCAAATCTGCCAAAAACCATGGCGGCAGATCGTATGCTGTTCCAGCGGCGTATCCGCAAGATTCGAAAGCAAATTAAAAAAGCCCATCCTCCCGGCGACCTGTCAGAAACCTTGGCAACGCTGACCCACGATATCAATACCCGGGTACAGGCCAAAGCACTACGGCAAAAAAACCTACCGGCTGTTTCAGGGCTGCCTAAACTCCCCATAAGCCGCAAGCAAGATGCCATTGTCCGGGCCATCAAAAATAATCCGGTTGTAATCATTTCCGGTGAAACAGGTTCCGGGAAAACCACCCAGATCCCCAAATTTTGCCTGGCCGCCGGTCGGGGCGTCGATGGCCTTATCGGCTGTACCCAGCCCAGAAGAATTGCCGCCATAACAGTTGCAGCCCGTATAGCCGAAGAGATCGGGGAGAAACCGGGCCAGTCTGTGGGGCACAAAATCCGTTTCCAGGACAAGACCCGCACCAGCACGTACATCAAAATTATGACCGATGGCATTCTCCTGGCAGAAACGCAGGCGGACCCCTACCTGAACAGCTATGATACCATCATCGTGGACGAAGCCCATGAAAGAAGTCTCAATATTGATTTTGTGCTCGGAATTCTCAAAACCTTGTTGAAGAAAAGAAAGGATCTGAAGCTGATCATTACTTCGGCAACCATCGACACGCTCAAATTCTCCGCGGCCTTTGACATGGCACCGGTTATTGAAGTTTCAGGGCGGTCTTACCCCGTTGAGACATACTATTTTGCCCCCACGGAAGATCCCACTAAAAGTTCCACGGCAACACATGTTGATCTGGCGGCAGATGCGGTCGAAACTTTAGTGAGACAAGAACCGCCCGGCGACATTTTAATTTTTATGCCCACCGAGCAGGATATACGCGACACCTGCGACCTCTTGACCGGTCGTAAAATAAAAAATACGCGCTTACTGCCCTTGTATGCCCGCTTGTCGGCAGCTGAACAGCAAACGGTATTTAAGGCCATCCAAGCCAGAAAAATCATTGTCGCCACCAATATTGCGGAAACATCCCTAACCATCCCGGGCATCCGCTATGTGGTTGACACAGGTCTGGCGCGTATCGCCCAGTATACACCCAGGTCTCGAATCACCGCACTACCGGTTGTGCCCATATCCCAAAGTAGTGCCGATCAAAGACTCGGCCGCTGCGGACGCATGGCCGATGGCGTTTGTATTCGTTTATTCTCTGAAGACGACTATCAGCAGCGCCCCCGCTATACCGAACCCGAGATCCTACGCTCGAACCTGGCGGAAGTTATCTTGAGAATGCTGCATCTCAAACTGGGAGATCCGAGTCAATTTCCGTTTATCGATCCCCCCCCTGAAAAAAGTATCCAGGACGGATATAACTTATTGCTGGAGCTGGGTGCAATCAAACGCCGCCATCACCATCACGCCGGTCACGGAAAGGCGACCAAATCTAAACCTTCCAATGGCACAAAAGCATCGCCATTATCAGGGCAATACAAATTAACCGCCATCGGTCGTCTGATGGTGAAGTTGCCCATCGATCCCCGGCTTTCCCGGATCATCATCGAGGCCGACAAGCGTGGTTGCCTGGGTGAAATTGCCGTTATTGTTTCCGCCCTGAGTATCCAAGATCCGAGAGAGAGACCCATCGACATGGAGGCCCAAGCGGACACGGTCCATAAAGAACGCGCACATCCGCAATCCGATTTCTTGTCCCTGTTGAACATCTGGCATGCCCACCATCAACAAACTCGCCGCAACCGGTACCTGCACTCTTTAAAAAAATTTTGCCAATTCAATTTTCTTTCTTTTAAACGCATGCGTGAGTGGCAGGATATCTATCATCAGATTACCACCTTGCTAAGCGAAAACGGTTTTCGTGTTACCCGTGAAGTTGAGCCGGTACCAGTCAAAAGCGGTCCCCCTTTTAGTCGGCGCTATACGCGAATCCACAAATCGATTCTCAGCGGATTTCTTTCCAATATCGCCCAGAAAAAGGAAAAGCATTTTTTCCAGGGAGCCAGGGACCGGCAGGCGATGATATTCCCCGGATCAGGAATCTTTGACACACCGGGCCAATGGATCGTGGCGGCGGAGATGGTGGATACTTCCCGATTATTTGCACGCACCTGTGCCAATATCGATGTCTCCTGGCTGGAGGAATTCGGACGCGAGCAGTGTCAACGTACCTACCGCAATCCACGCTGGGCTCCCAAAAAGGGAATGGTTGTCGCTGATGAGCAGGTTACCCTTTTTGGACTCATCATCGTATGCGGCCGGGTGGTAAATTATGGACCCATTGATCCCACCGAGTCCCATCGCATGTTTATCATGCAAGGGCTCATTCCTGGTGACATACATCAGTTTTTTGACTTTCTGAGTTATAACCAGAGTCTGGATCAAGCCGTTGTGGATATGGAGAATCGCATCCGTCGCAAAGACATTCGCGTAGACGACGATGACATTTTTCAGTTCTATCATAAGCATCTACCGGGTGTTTATGATGTCGCCGGCCTGAAAAAAAAGATTACCGCCAAAGGGGATGACGCTTTCTTGAAAATGGCGGCCACCGATTTTAGGCGCTACGATCCTGATCCCGAAGAGTTGGCCGCCTTCCCGAAAACAATCCAGATGGGCCCCCAGTCCTTCCCGGTTCAATATGAATTTGATACCTCGGCCAGTAATGATGGCATGACCGTGAATATACCGGCAACCTTTACCAGCGCCCTCACGCCGGACCGGACCGACTGGCTGGTTCCCGGTCTTTTCCAAGAAAAAATTGAAACCCTAATTAAAAGTCTCCCCAAGGCCTATCGTAAAAAACTATTACCCATAGCCGCCACCGTGCAAATAATTGTGGATGAAATGCCTCAATTCAGCGGTCCCCTGGCCACGACTCTGAGTCGATTCATCCATAAGCGTCTGGGTGTTGACATTCCAGCGATTGTCTGGTCGGAAATATCACTTCCGGATCATCTTAAAATGAGAATCGCCCTGACTGATAACAAAGAAAAAATTTTAGCCGCCGGTAGGGATATTGCACGCCTCAAAGGTCGACATATTTCTAAACCTGACCCCCAGGTTCTCAAGGACGCCCGCAAAAAATGGCATCGCCGAGACATTGCTGCCTGGGATTTTGAGGATCTGCCCGATACGATCACAGTTGGAGAAAAGCCCGAAGGCCCCTGGACACTTTACCCGGCCCTCACGGTTGAAAAAAAATCCCTTGGCATGAATCTGTTTGTGGATAAAGCCGAGGCTAATGCGTCTCACCGCCAGGGTGTTGGCCATCTGTTTCGCACCTATCTGGCCAAAGAGTTAAAACACCTGAAAAAGAATTTGCGATTACCCAGGGTCCACCAACGAGCCGCCACCCATTTCGGTGGCTTAGCCGAGATCGAAAGGCATATTTATGAACAGGTAAGCGCAGATCTTTTTCACAAAAATATACGCACCCAAGCAAAATTTTTCGAACAAGTGGAAAAACTAGCCAGGCAGGGCATTCACCGTTTGGGGCAAGACTTGCTGCACGCAGTGGTGCCAATTCTTGAAAGTATAGAAACGACGCGGACAGCCCTCAAACAATTGACCATGGCCAATCTCAACCATGCCAACATCATGAACTATCTCACGCGTCTGGAAAATCATCTCACGCGTCTGGTACCTCAAAATTTTATACGCCTTTATCCACGCGATCGGATGGCCCATATCCCCCGCTATATCAAAGCCATCCAAATCCGGGCCCAACGGGGCGTGATCAACTTCGAAAAAGATCAAGCGAAGCAAGAGACATTCAGCGTTTATACGCATCAACTCAATGCGGTGATCACGGACCTGACCCCGGATACCACCCAAGAAAAACGTCAGGCCGTCGAAGATCTCTTCTGGCTGTTGGAAGAGTACCATGTGTCGCTGTTTGCCCAGGAATTAAAAACCGCTGTTCGCGTATCCGGACCTAAAATCAAAGATGTTATCCAATCCATAGAGCGTATGATCTAAAACTTGCCGGAAACATATTCAGAAACTTCGAACATGAAGTGAAGCTTTCGCACGATATGGACCCGTGAAGCAGCTATCAGCAATCAGCGATAAGCCGTAAGCGTAAGCTGCCGACCGCTCATACATTACGGTTGAAGGCCCCATCTACCCATTCCCGTCGTTTCCGCGGAAGCGGGAACCCAGACAAAGCTAGTTGCGCACGGCCTATTCTGGATACCCGTTGGGAAAAATGGAAAAAGCAGCACCCGGACTCAAAATTTTTAGCTTATAGCGGACATTATAATGGTCCGGACACTTTTTTTTTTGACAAAAGTGCTACATGTTTTAGTATATTTGAATTCTGATCCGCTCAAATTGATGAAATTTCAACAGATCCAATAACACTATTTAACCTTAGGAGGAGGTTTCACATGGAAGATACCATTGCCAAAATTTATGACCTGATTACACTATACGGTGTCAAGGTTATCGCCGCCCTGGCCATTTTTATCATCGGTCGTTGGGTTGCCAAGGGATTCCGAAAAATCGCCGAACGGTTGATGGAAAAACGGAATGTCGACCCCACCATCACCGGATTTGTGGGCAACCTGACTTATGTTATGCTGCTGGTTTTCGTCATTATTGCCGCACTGGGTCAACTGGGTATCCAGACCACATCATTTATAGCTATCTTGGGTGCCGCCGGTTTGGCCATCGGTTTGGCCCTGCAGGGCAGCCTGGCTAATTTTGCGGCCGGTTTCTTGATGCTCATCTTCAGGCCATTTAAAGTGGGTGACTACGTGGAAGCAGCCGGGGTCGCCGGTACGGTTGAAGTGATCCAGATCTTCACCACCACGCTTAAAACACCGGACAATAAAACCGTTATCGTTCCGAATTCCAACGTCACCGGGGACAACATCGTCAACTGGACTGTGAAAGGCACCCGCCGTGTCGACATGGTCTTTGGAATCGGATACGATGACGACATCGACAAGGCCAAGCAGATCCTGAACGATGTGCTATCCAAAGACGAAAGGATTCTAAAAGATCCCGCTATGCTGATCGCTGTTTCCGAGTTGGCCGACAGCAGCGTGAACTTTGTGGTACGCCCCTGGGTTAATATTGCCGACTATTGGGGTGTCTATTTTGACGCCATGGAAAATGTCAAGAAAGCCTTTGATGAAGCGGGGATTTCCATTCCTTATCCGCAACAGGATGTACACATGTACCAACACAATGAATAAAATTGTTTCCCAATTTTATGGTACGCGATCATATCGCGCCGAAAAAAAGGCCGTCTCGATTGAGACGCCTTTTTTTTTGACTATTGCCACCCAGTGGTGATCGATGCTATAACCGAGTCCAAAATTATTTTTCAGGAAGAATGCGATGCATGTAAGTTGTAAATTGGGCTTGACCAGTTAATTTCACTGATTAACATTGAGGTGATCGTAAAAATTCAGCGTTCTCAAATTTTCGCTCGTCAACCTGTTGAAATTATTAAGCATGAAATTTGATTCGTGCCAATTATCGGACTTTTTACAAGTCTATCAACATTCGTTATGGAAGTCCTAACCGCGTATAAACCCAAAAAACGCAATGGATCCCCACGGGTAAACCCGCGGTCCCATTCAAATCGACTCCAAATCCAAAAGGTAGAAACGACCATGTCACATCTGAACCATCCCATAACCCGTAGAGAATCCATTAAAAAATTAGTGAAACTTTCCGGCAGCTTGGCATTATCCGGAAGTGCATTATTATCATCCCAGAATCCCACGCCAGCCTTGGCCGGCGAAACGACCCCTTCATTTATTGTGGATGCCCAAGGAAAGACGCCAGGGTATACCATCCGGGATTTAACCCGCAAGACCTTTGATGCGGTTGGCGGTATCCAGGCCTTTATCGGCAGGGGCGATGTCGTGGCCATCAAGCCGAATATATCCTGGGCGCGCACACCGAATCTGTCCGCCACCACACATCCGGAAGTCCTCAAGGCTGTGATTGAGCTGTGCCAAGAGGCTGGAGCCAAAAAAATTAAAATCGTCGACCATACCATTCATGGGGCGCGACGCTGTTTCGCCATTACCGGGGCCGGCGCGGTCGCCAAGGAAACCGGCGCCAACCTGGTTGTTCCCAGATCTTCCCTCATGCGCGACATGCGACTAAACGGACATCGCCTGGATGTCTGGCCTGTTTTTACGCCGGTGATTGAAGCGGACAAACTCATTAATCTGCCGGTGGCCAAGGTTCATGGTCTCAGTGAATTAACCCTGGGCATGAAAAACTGGATCGGTGCCGTGGGCGGCCGCCGTTATGCGCTGCACCAGGATATTCATCAAACCATTGTCGATCTGGCCCAGTTTTTCAAACCGACTGTAACCCTCATTGATGCTATCCGGGTTATGATTGCAAACGGCCCCTCGGGCGGCAGTCTGGCTGATGTCGCGGTTATGAATCGTTTGATTCTCAGTAACGACCCGGTGGCAGCGGATGCGCGCGCTGCCAAAATTTTTGACTACGATCCCGAAGATGTCGGTTTTATCCGTCTGGGCAAAAAATGGCAACTCGGTCTTTATGATACCGAAATACCCCAGCAGCATGAGGTGAGCGTTTGAAACCAAAGCATTGGGTCTGGATCCGGCGTGTGAGCCAGGCATTCTTTCTATGCCTGTTTTTGTTTCTCCTGATTGAAAGTCGCCTGCCTCAGGATATCATCATCGATTATTCGCAATCTCTGGGAGGTTCTGAGGAACTAGGTATCCACAAGCCGATTCGCTTCTTTTTTCAACTGGATCCCTTGGTCTGGTTTACGACGCTTCTGGCAGATCGTATCTGGATCCAGGGTTTCGCTTGGGCTCTCATGATACTGGTGACAACCCTTCTGCTGGGTCGGGTTTTTTGCGGTTTCATCTGCCCCTTTGGAACCCTGCACCACCTGATCGGTACCATCAAGACATCCCTGAAGGGTAAATCCCTGTTTAGCGCCAATCGCAAATCCGGATCCCAAAAAATCAAGTATGCCGTGTTGATTACGATCCTGTTATCGGCTCTATTCGGACTCAATGTTGCCGGCTGGATGGATCCCATATCTTTTCTATTCCGGTCCTTGGCATTGGCCGTGATCCCGGGCCTGGGTAATGGCCTTACCGAATTTTTCGGACTGCTCGCTCGCAGTGACATTAAAGTTCTCAATCTCATGAGCTACGGTGAAATGCTGTTCTGGCCGGTATTTGGATATGATTATCGTGCCTTTCAAACCGGTTGGTTCATCGGTTTTCTGTTCTTATTGATTCTCTTCCTAAACCGCGTTCGGCCGCGGTTCTGGTGCCGCACGCTCTGTCCTCTGGGGGCCTTGTTGGGTCTGTTTTCCGGGTTTAGCCTGTTACGCCTGGAAAAGGACAAAAGCAAATGCACCCAATGCCGCCAATGCGTCTTAACCTGCCAGGGGGCGGCCGAGCCCATGCCGGAACACAACTGGCAGCCGGCCGAATGTTTGACCTGTTTCAATTGTACCCAAACTTGCCCGGAAGATGCCCTGCACTTTACATTCAAGCGCCCCCAGAGAAAACAACGGTTTCCTGATATGGGGCGGCGGGCTGTTTTAAGTGGTTTGGCGGTCGGCGCATCCCTACCATTTTTCGGTAGTCTGGACGGCTACGTCCATGCAGCCCCCCCGGGCGAATTAATTCGACCACCCGGATCAATCCCCGAGAAAGCGTTTCTGAGCCGCTGCCTGCGCTGTGGTCTCTGTATGAAAGCCTGCCCCACCAATGTCATCAACCCCACATTGGCTGAAGCCGGCATGGCTGGATTTTGGACACCGACATTGATTATGACCCAAGGATATTGCGAGCACACCTGTACCCTGTGTGGCTCGGTTTGTCCGACCCAGGCGATTCAGGATATAACCATTGCAGAGAAAACCCAAACGCCCATTCGCATCGGGTCGGCCCACTTTGATCGCGGACGCTGCCTGCCCTGGTCGGGCAACGGTCCCTGTATTGTTTGTGAAGAACATTGTCCCACCTCTCCCAAGGCGATTTATTTCTATGAGGATTCGGTCGTGGGACCGGGTGGGCAAATGCGCCGGGTAAAACTGCCCCAGGTGGATCTGACCCGTTGCACCGGATGCGGCATCTGCGAAAACAAGTGCCCGGTTCGATCCAAACCGGCCATACGCGTCATCTCGGCTGGTGAGAGCCGGTCGCCGCGCAACAGAATCCTATTGTAAAGCGTATACGGTAATCACGTTGCAAAGTACGTGTTCCGAATTGACCCTGAGAGCAACCGAAAAATCTTCAGTATAAAAGACCAAAGTGAAACCTCGAAATCG
>Ga0180435_10000262_pt1 | contig 54546 bp, 39 predicted proteins | sample SS_ome_3_FD_132467 | JGI IMG/M metagenome (GOLD analysis project Ga0180435, IMG submission 132467) | Hypersaline lake sediment archaeal communities from the Salton Sea, California, USA - SS_3_S_1 metaG | ecosystem: Environmental > Aquatic > Non-marine Saline and Alkaline > Hypersaline >... | reverse complement strand
TTCGGCGTCGTGATCGCGTTCCTCTTCTGGATCTACCTGGTGACCAACGTGGTGCTCTTCGGGGCGCATCTCGGGGCGGCGTGCGCGAGCACACGGACGGCTTCGCAGGATGACCCGGAGACCGGCGTGGGTTGGAAGGAGACGGCCCGTGAGGCCCGAGAGACAGGCGGGGAATCTGAGTAGACTACCGCAGTGAGCGGATGAACCGACTCATGTCCTCCGGCACAGGAGCTTCGATCGTGACGCGCACCCCGCTCATGGGGTGCGCGAACTGCATCCGGACGTGATGGAGCGCGTGACGGGGGAGGATGAGGTGGGCACGCACGTCGGCGTCGTTCGGGGCGGCGACCATTTGCCTCAGAAGCCGTGCGGGGAGACCGTAGGTCTTGTCGCCGACGATCGGGTGACCGGCGACCTCGAGGTGAACGCGGACCTGATTCGTTCGGCCTGTCTCGGGTCGAGCCCCGATGACACTGAACTCACCGAGGCGTTCGAGAACCCGGAACGTGGTCCGCGCCGGCTTGCCGGTCCTGTCATCGACGACGGTTCTCGGAATCGGATGCTGCTTCCCGATCTTCCGGAGCGCGCGACTGCACATGAACGCATCCTTGCCCGGCACACCGCGCACGATCGCGACGTAGCTCTTCCGGATCTTCCCGTCCTCGAATGCACGACCCATCTCCCGCCGAGCCTCCACGTTCCGCGCCAGCAGCACGATCCCGCTCGTCTCGCGGTCGAGGCGGTGGCAGAGGTGGACCTTCTCTCTGAGGTCCGCGCGGACGCGCGCGATGAGCGTGTGCCGGATGTAGTTCCCGCTGGCATGGACGGGGATATTGCCTGACTTGGATACCGCGATGAGATCGTCGTCCTCGTAGAGGGTGTCGTAGCTGAAGTCGACTTCGGGCTCCACGATATCGATCTCGTATTCGATGACATCGTTCGCATCGACGATGTCATCAGCTTGTGCGACGCGGCCGTTCAGACGGATGCTCCCGGATTCGATCCGGTCGATCCATGTTCTCCGCGGATGATACTTGAACCGCTCGCACAGGAACTCGAGGACGGTCTTCCCCCGGTGGGGGCGGTAGACCCTCGTCTTGAGTCGGATGGGGCCCGCGCCGGTGGGGTTGGCGGATTCGCCGCCGCTCTGCGGGATGTCTCCATCCGGTCTGTCGATGTCGTGCGAGTCGATCATAGAGCCACCATAACACACTTGCCGGCCCCTTTGAGGAGGCCGGCAAGCACGTCTTGGTCAGCCGCTTTGCGTCGTAGAGGCATGGCGACTGCAGGGCGGTCGGCGCCTAGGGGCGCTCGGGCTCCGTCCCCGCGGTCGGGGAATCCGAGAAGCGGTCCGGAGCCGAGCCCTCCCGCGCACGGTCGGCTGTCCCGGCCCGGCTTCTCCGTCTGAGAAGTCGGGCGAGCCATCCGTCGCGCCGCCTGGGGCTCTGGTCGGTCGTGTAGACCTGAATGCTGAACATGGGGCTCTCTCCGGTCGCTCCAAAGGGGTTCCATCCTGCCTGCTACGTACTAATAGACACCGCCCGTGACCGGAAGGTTTCATGGTCACGGGCGGATGAATGATGTTCATTAACGGCGGCGCCGCGGGGATACGTGCACCGCTGCGTCGGGAGTCCTACTGCAGCGTCACCAGCACGTCGATGACACCCGTGCCCGCACTCAGCGAGCCGAGGGACTTGCCGATGATCGTGCCGTTCGGCGGGTCGGCGTCGCGCATGGCGTGGCCCGGTGTGTCCGAGGTGACGAGGAGGTCGCCCGGGTTGATCGGCCCGTTCTCCGCGCTCACCTTGCACGGGACGATGCCCATCACCGCGAGCGGGATCTCCTCGTGCATCGTTGCCATCTCGTCGAACGAGTACGTGCCGACCTGATCTTCATCGAGTGGCTTGTCCCAGTCGCGCGGTGAGCCGACGAATCCCGGTTCGGTGCTGTAGACGCCCGCGGCGAGCGTCGAGTGTGCCTTCGACGACATCACGATCGAGCGGTCGCGGGTCGGGTCGATGACCATCACATCACCCGCCTCGACGGACCGCGCCCCGGAGCTCACGGCGAGCATCTCGGCGAAATCCGCGGGGCCGATGTACGAGCCGTCGGCATAGACGGTGCCTCCACCGTTGACCTTGAACTCGACGTCACCAGGCGAGAACCCCGTGTGGCATTCGATGTACTGGAAGTCCGAAACGGGGCTGTTGTTCGTGTGCACGTAGAGCAGCGCGTCGCCCGAACCCGGACTCGATTGCGCGTAGATCCCGGCGATCACGCTGTAGGAGCCGTAGTGCCGCACGGCCATGGCGGGGTTCGAGTAGCCCTCGGTGTTATGGACCTCAAGCCCCGTTCCGCCGCCCATGCAGTTGACGCCCACGCCTATGTCGCTGACGTTGAACGCGGTCTCTCCTTCGATGTCGACGAGGATGGGATCGGTGCTGTAGAGGTCCTCACTGATATGGAGCCTGGCCGCGGGGGTCATGGACGAGTTGCCGATGCCCAGGCTCCCGTTCGTCGTGAAGTCGCCGTTCGCTTCGACCCGGGCCTCCACGGTAGATCCACGTTCGAACTCGATGAACTCGGCCCCATCGTGCGAACCACTCGCCATGTGGATCTGGAGCATGTCGTTGCCGTTCGACGACGGCTGCGTGCGCTCGATGTTGACGATCCGACTTGCTCCAGTGGACGTGCTCAGCGCTTCGATGCACTCGGCGGTCGTGCTGCCCTCGACCGACAGGTACGCATACGGCGAGCGTGTACCGATCCCGACCCTGCCGATCGTGTCGATCATCGCCGGGTAGACCGTCCCGGCAGTTCCGTGGAAGCGGATCTCGAGATTGCGGTCCTCGCTCGCATCGCTCCGCATGCTCCACCGGGCGCGGCCGTTCTCGGCGAGATAGAGAACGGGGTCGCGGAGTGTCGTCGCATCGATCGAGAGTCCCGTGTGGCCGTTTCCGCTGCGATGGAAGCGCCCGACGATCTCGCTCCAGCCCGGAACGCCTCCGGCTTCACTGCCTGCCGCGGCGACGTGGAACGAGTTCTCGGGGCTTGACGTCCCGATGCCGACTCGGCCGACGAGGTGGTAGACATTGTCGCCGTTGATGCTCCAGTCGTTGTCGTTGGTCCCGGCGATGCCCGTGAGGTTCGAACCGTCGCCGTAGTAGGTCGTGGCGCCGACGCTGCCCTCGACATCGAGTCGGTAGTCGGGGGTCGAGTCGCCGATGCCCACATTGCCGGTCAGGCGATAGAGGTTGATGCCGTTGATGGCCCAGTCGCCGTCGCCCTGCTCCGCGATGCTCGAGCGAAGAGCCGTCGGTGCGCTGGCGAGCTTCAGTCTCGGCTCGAAGACCTCACCATCGACCGTGAGCTGAAGGTAGTAGGGGGGAGCGTTGAACGCCGGGAGCGCCAGCGTCGCACCAAGCTCAATGTTGAACCAGCCCTCGATGATCGAGACGTTGTTGTGCGTCTCCGGCCCCCAGAGCGAACTGCCGCCGCTCTCGGCGCTGTAGAGTTGCGCGACGATCGTGGAGGTGTCGTTGACGGGGTCGCCCGTGTCGACGTCGGCGAGGAAGCCCTGGTACCAGACGGTCTCCGGGATCGTCCGTGTCTCGTCCGCGAGCGGCGAGACCCCCGCCTCTTCGAACGGAGACGATGCGGCTGCGGACATCGGTGTGAGCAGTGTCGCAGCGACGACTGCCGCGACGGCCAGTGTGAACATCGGTGTCCGCATCTGGACCTCCTTGAACCGGACTCCCTCGTCAGTGCGCGCATGAGTTTGCAGGACAGCGAAGACTACCAATCGGGAGACGCCACCGCAATGCCGGCTGCGTTGCATGGATAGCAACGGACGCCTCCGAGGAATCCTCGGAGGCGTCCAGTGTATCGCCGCGAACCTCGTGCGGGGCGGCTGTGCGGCGCTGTGCGCCGCTCGGCGGTTCGAACGAGCCGCCGGACGTATGCATCTACCTGTACAGAGCCTTGATGTTCGCCCAGCTCATGTTCTCGACCGGCGTGCAGTGCATGCCCTCAACGACGAACGGCATGCCCTGGCCGGTGCCCGTGATGCCGTCGACCGCATAGGCCCACGTCAGGCCGTTGTCGATCGACTGCCATGCGTCACCAGTCGTGTCCTCGCCCCAGATGGCAACGGGAGGAGCCCATGGACCGGACGTCAGCGTACCCCCGCACTGCCATATGGCGTAGTAGGTACCGGGACCGAGCGTCACCATGACGTCGCAGATGTTCGCCATGATCGGACGGTTGGTCGCGCCGGGTGACGACTCCAGCGTCCTGTAGACTCCGGACCATCCGGACGCCTGGAGGACGTTCGTCGTCACGTCGCCGAACACGATGTTCGACGTCGGCTCGAATGGGGGACCATCATAGATGACGACGCGATAGTCGTTGATCGTCGATGTCAGCGTGCTCCCCGTCTGGTACGCGAAGAACGTGATGGTCTCTACGTTCCATGTGTCGCCGGCAGGAACGGTGAAGTCATCGGACATCCAGTTCTCATTGAGGATCTGGTGACCGAATCCGTACGTGGTCATGGACAGTGTCTCGTCCTGGAGCATGCACTGGTCGGGTGCATAGTTGATGAGCGGTCCGTTGTCCCAGAGAACATCGCGCGCGCCGCCCCAGACGACATCCGGGTCGTGCTGTTCGTAGCTGGGGCCGGGGGCGAACCAATGGTCCTCGCGGGCGGTGATCGCCATCGACGGGACCGCGAGCGCGAGAATGAGAGCTGCAACTAGCAGTGTCCGCATTACTGCCTCCCTTCGTGCCGGGTGGCACGTTTGGGTCTCTCCACAAAAGGGGTCGGACACGGTGCGACGGTGGGCCCAGGCATGCGCTCGGACGCCCGCACGGTCGTCCCGCTCGCATGCTCGAGTCTGTCAAATGAGGTGTGACCGCGCCGATACCCACAACACTGGTCAGCGGCGTGGATTATCTCACAATACTGTGAATCCTGCAAGAGAAAAGCGACCGACCGCCGGTCAAATGCGGGAGGTTACGGAGATGTCTGGTGCATGAGCGCGCCCGGACCGATGGTGAACGATCCGGGCGCGTGCTCTCTCTGTTCTCGTGTAGTCGTCCGCGCAGGCCTAGCCGAATATGAATCTGCCAAGGAGTCTGCGGACTCTGATCATCCGTTTCGAGAATGCCATAGCTTCGAACTCCTTCCCGAAGCCCGGGGGGGCTTCCGGCGCGGCCGTCCGGTGGCCACTCTTGCAGTAAGACTCCATCGATGGAAGAATGAGTGCTTCTCACCCTGCACGCCACTTTGGACACAGATCGCGGCCGGAGGGTTTCATGGGGAGTTTGGTGGACGACCAGGGAGGGGGGAAAAGAGACCGGGCCGCTCATCGTGACCGGCCCGGTCAGTACTTCAATCCCCATGCTCACCGCTACTTCAGCAGCGTCATCTTCTTCATGTCCATGTGGGGTCCGGCCTCGAGACGGTAGAAGTAGATGCCTGACGGCAGCTGCTTCGCGTCCATCGTGACCGTGTGATGACCGGCGTCGCGCTGCTCGTCGACCACTGTTCTCACCATCTGTCCCTTGGCGTTGTAGATGGTCAGCTTCACATCCTGCGGCTCTGGAAGCGAGAACGCGATCGTCGTGACCGGATTGAAGGGGTTCGGCGCATTCTGCTTGAGCGCGAACTTCACAGAACCACCCTCATCAGCCAGCGACTCGCCGCGTGTCGGAGCCCCGACGACCGGCAGTTCGAGCACGGTTCCGTCGGGGAGTGCCGCGAACAGCCCGAAGGCCGGACCCTGAGCATCATTGAGGAAGCCGGACGCGAAGACCGTCAGCGCCTTGAAGGCTGCGGGACCCAGGTCAGCCGCGTACGTCGCGACAACGGCTGAGTTGTCGTCGGCCAGCGTGACCTCGAACTCATAGTCCGTCGGAAGGTACGTGGAGTACCCAGAGAAGTCACCGTACCCGATGTCGTCTGCCACCGTTCGGGACCACCAGCGGCCGTGGGCGATGACATCGACCATCGGAGCGTCGGTGGCTCCGTGGAAGATGATCGCCTTGACCAGACCGAAGTGAACGTATTCGCGCATATCCCCGCGGGGGTAGAGGCTGAACGCGATCGGACGGGCGTCCGGATTCTCGTCAAAGCTCCCCGGGTCGAGGACGCCGCTGGCGATGGCGACATAGCGACCGTACGGCTCGAGCGTCACCGGGAACTCCGCGATGACATCACCCGGTCCGGTGCTCGTGCCGGGTGCCACGCCGATCGTTAGTTCGACACCAGCCGGCACGTCAACGTACGGGGTCGCCGTGCGGAACGCGAAGTCGTCGAGGAACGGCGTTGCGCCTCCATTGACGTAGATATCGACTACTTCCGCTCCGGGATCAGCAGCGTTGTGGATCACCTGGAGTCTCGCCGTTGGTCCGACCGGAGGGAGTTCGAGCACGGAGCCGTCAGGCAGGGCTGCGAACAGGCCGAAAGCGGGGCCCTGCGCGTCATTGAGGAACCCTGACGCGAATACCACCGCTGCTCCACCAGGGACCGGCGTCAGATCGGCTTTGAAAGATGCGACAAGAGTGCCGGGATCGCCGGCCGGCGTGATATCCAGACGGTAGTCCAGCGCGGGAACGCTCCTGTAGCTCGAGAACTCGCCGTAGGTCAGATCGCCGAACAGCTTGTAGCTGTGATACGGGCCCGCGACACGGATGTCCACGCCGGGGGCATCCGTCGCGCCGTGGAGCGCGATGAGGCTGACGAAGCTTCCGTATCCACTCTGGCGAATGCCGTCCTGTGCGAACAGGGTGAACCCTATGTCTATCGCATCGGGGTTTGGGTCGAACGCACCCGGGTCGAGCACACCGTTGGCGACCGCGACATATGTTCTCCCAGTGGCGAACATGACATCGAAGTCCGCGATGATGTCGCCGGGGCCGGTGCTGGTTGGTGGTGCGACACCGATGTTGACGTTCACTCCGGCTGGGACAGGTACGAACGGTGTGGCTGCACGGAACACGAAGTCATCGAGGAACGGCACGTCGCCGTTGTTGATGTAGATGTCGACGACGGCGGCTCCCGGATCAGCCGCGTTGTGAATCACCTGGAGCATCGCCGTCTGTTCCAGAAGCGGCAGCTCGATGACGGTTCCGTCCTGGAGTACCGCGAAGAGCCCGAACGCTGGACCCTGTGTCGGATTGAGAAACCCCGAGGCGATGACGATGGCAGAACCGCCGCCGAGCGTGGAGAGATCGGCGTCATATGATGCAACGATCGCGCTGTTGTCCTCAGCGAGGGTAACGTCAAGCTGCCAGCGTGTGGCGCGCACGCGAGAGTACCCTGAGAAGTCGCCGTAGGAGGCGTCATTGACGATGTGGCGCACACGGCTCCCGCGGCGGGCCATCACATCGACAGCGGGCGCGTCCGTCGCGCCGTGGAAGGCGATGACCTTGACTGCGCGCGGGTTCGTGTCGAGGTCCATGCCGCCCCGTGGATACAGGGAGAAGCCGACATCGATGCCGTTGGGGTTCGGGTCGAAACCCGACGGATCCAGGACCCCGTTGGCGATCGCGACGTAGATCTCGTTATTCTCGAGAACCACGTCGAAGCTCGCGATGATGTCGCCGGGGCCGGTGCTGGTCGGTGGCGCGACGCCGATGCTGAGGTTCACACCGGCAGGTACCTCGACGTATGGTGTCGCGGCGCGGAATGCGAAGTCGTCCAGGAACGGCACAGCACCTTCGTTCACATAGATATCGACCACGGCGGCTGCCGGGTCCGCTGCATTGTGGATGACCTGAAGCAGCGCCGTGTCGTCAGCGCTGGCGACCGCGGTCGCCATGAGAATCAGGCCGATTGTAATGGTCAACAGTCTTGCTCGCATCTCTCTCCTCCTTGATATTGCGTTCTGCCGACACCTGTCTCACAGTCCTTCCGCTGGTGCGTGGCAAGTGGCGAGTGTCTACGACCTACCTCTCATGTGCAGCTCCTGGTGCTAGGCAAGGGTTTCGCACTACGGCGTGGAGTGCCGGTGAGATGGTGCTTGGAGACAGGGGTTCTGATGCTCGCTCAGATACCGGGTTTCGCGGAGGTCAAGAGGATGCTCTGGATGGTACGCCATGAGGGAAGCGTCAGTATCAGCGTACTCGCACAATGGCGCTGGTGGCGGTCTCGTCACCTGCCTCGACGCGCCAGTAGTAGACGCTCGATGCGGTCGTGACACCGGCCAGGGTCGTTCCGTCCCAGGTGACCGTGTGCCAGCCCGCCTTCCGCCGCCCATCGTCGATCTCGGCGACGAGCCGTCCCGAGATGGAGTAGATACGGACCGATGTATCCGCGGGGCGCGCAAGGTGGAAGCGAGCGAATGCATGTCCCGAGGTGGGATTCGGGAAGCTCGGGGCGAGGGAGAGCAGCGGCGCAGTCGAGGGTGCCACCGGCACGTCGGTAGGTGAGCAGGTCTGTTCGTACGCGATCCCGCTCATCGTTTCAAGCAGCTCATCGAAGGCGAACCAGCCGAGCACGTCGTCCTTGAGCGTGTAGTCCAGCCAGGGCAGGAGCAGAGCCACGACAGCCTGCTGCTGCTGCGCTCTCGATACGGTCGGGTCCGGGCAGCCGCCTTCGCCGAGTTCGCAGAGCCAGCTGGACTCCGCGAACTGGCAATGGCTCGCTCCGCTGATGGTCACGCGGGTTCTGCAGTCCGAAGCGAGCGCATCATACATGGGTATCTGGTGGTCCTCAGGCGACGCGACGCAGTCACTGCCCCCCGAGAAGAGCAGAGCCGGCATCGTGATGCCGGCGGCCGCATTGATGGCCGACGGGTTCGTCTCGGCCGCGGCGAGGTTAACGATCGCGCTGATCGTCGGGTCGGACGCGGCCGCGAGGAGTGAAGCGCCGCCGCCCATGCTGTGTCCAGCGACCGCCGCCGCAGCGGAGACCCGGCCGTAGAACGGCGAACCGGTGTCATCTCCCAGACCGCGCAAGCTCTGCACGATGAAGGCCATATCGAGGCCGAAGTCCTCGTGGTCGGGGAAGAGCTCGCCCCCGGTGTCAGGGTAGGTGACGATGTAGCCTTCGGGAACGAGAGCCTCGTGGACGTAGCTATAGAGGCTCCACGACATCAGATAGCCATGACCGAACGTGACAACGGGGAAGACCTCGGGGTCGGAGGCGACGGGAACGCCCTCGCCGGATACGTCAGCCGGGTAGTAGACCTCGGTCGGTATGCTCCGGTTCCCACGAGCCGGGTCAATGAGGGTGATGGTCGTATGCCCGATCTCATACGCAGCGGCGGGCATGACGAGGAACAGAACGACAAGCAGCGCGACCAGGTGCACGGTCGGGACGGACACGGGAGCCTCCTGGAGCCTCTCGGAAATAGCTCGATAAGACAATAATACCACAGTCACATCGAAATCTCAAGAGACATCAGAAGGTGACCGTCAGACCGAGTGACGCGTAGCTCAGGTATGCGAAATTGTAGACCTCGTCGTTGTCGGCGCCGCCCTCGACCAAGCGGTAACCGCCGCGTAGCTCGACCGAGTCGGTGAGGCCGTAGTGGACCGCAAGCAGAACGTCCTCGGCACGTCCCTGCGGCGCCGCGAGCGCGTCGCCTTCGAGTGACAGCGCCAGTCGGTCGGATACATCGTACCGCACGCGGAAGTTGAGCAGGGGCACGAAGCCGACGTTGGTCTTGCTGCTCGAGAGCTCATCGCTCTCGACCTTGATCTCGGCGTCGCGAATCTTGCCGGTGAAACCGAGACCGTAGCTCCACTTCCCGCGCGGCGTGAACTCGTACCGGTAGGTGAGACGGTACGAATTGAACGTATAGCTTCCGTTGAGTCTCGATCCCTCCGGGAAGGTCTCTCCCTCGTAAGCAATGTCGCCGGGCGCCACGCCCTCCGCCTCGAGCGTGAGCGGAGCATAGAGCGCAGAGAACGTGTGACGGTCCGAGAGCGTGTATGTCACGCGCGCCCTGAAGAAAGGGGCGGAATCGGTCTCGAGGTCGTCCGTGAGCGAGAAGTCGGTTCCCGTGTCGCCCGGGATGCGGACATCGTTGTACAGGCTTCCGACCATCCCGCTCTCGATGTCGATGCTCAGCCGGGCATCCGCCGCCGATGATGCGACCACGATGACCGCGACAACACCGAGTGTCAGCGCCAGGATCTTCATAATCACCTCCATGTCTTTGATTGCGTGTTCGGCGTCATGCTCGACTCTCTTGGATGCGAATCTCATCGGACGGTCTCACCGACCAGGGCATCTCAAGCGCAGGATACCGTGTTCGGCACTCTGAAGGAAGCTCGAAGCCTCTGAGATGGATGAACCCGAATGCGTCGCGGCGAATCCAAACTCACGTCAAGCATGGCCCGGGCCCTCGGGCGCCGCGGCCGCATCGCCGTCCGGAGATTCGGGCGGCAGTCTGGCGCCATCGCGCGCCGTCTCACTGAAGGAGGAGCATAGTGAGGGGACTCCGAACGATCGCAGGCATCGTCGTGCTGGCCACGCTGCTCGTGCTGCCGCAGCTGGCGGCGGCGACGAATGGCTATTTCTCGCACGGCATCGGCATCAAGTCGAAGGGCATGGGGGGTGCAGGACTGGCCTACCCGCAGGACGCGCTCGTCGGCGGCACGAACCCGGCCGGTTTTGCGTTCATTCAGGACCGCTTCGACATTGGCGTCGACTACTTCCGACCCGACCGGGGCAGCGAGATCAGCGGGAGTGGGGCGCCGGTCAACATGTCGTACGACGGCAACGGCGAGGAGGCCTTCTTCATGCCGGACGCCGGTGTGAGGATGGGCCTCAGCGACAAGATCGCAGTCGGTCTGACGGTCTTCGGCAACGGCGGGATGAACACGTCCTACGACACGCCGATCGGGCTGTTTGGTTCGACCGGCGCGGGCGTCAACCTCATGCAGCTCTTCATCGTTCCGAGTGTCGCCGTGAAGGTTAATGAGAATCACGCTTTCGGTCTCGGCATCAACGTCGCCTGGCAGAGCTTCGAGGCGACCGGTCTGCAGAATTTCGATAGCGAGATGTACTCCACCGAGCCGGGGTCCGTGACCGACAACGACGCCAGTACGGCGACCGGCTTCGGTGGCCGCATCGGGTACGTCGGCCACTTCGGGTGCGCCGTTCGTCTTGCGGCCGCGTACCAGACGCGCACGTACATGAGCGAGTTCGACGAGTATGCGGGGCTCTTCGCTGAGAGCGGCGGCTTCGACGTACCGTCATCGTTCAGCGGCGGCATCGCCATCACACCGAATGAGAGGCTCGTCGCGGCTCTCGACTTCTCCTACATCATGTACAGTGAGGTCAACTCGATTGCGAATCCGCTTCTCCCCAATCTCGGCGAGGCTCCGCTTGGCGACGAGAACGGCGCCGGTTTCGGTTGGGAAGACGTGACGGTCATCAAGGTCGGTCTCGCCTACGACGTCAACCAGGCCCTGACCCTCCGCGGCGGCTTCAACTACGGCGGTCAGCCGATCCCGTCCTCCGAGACCCTGTTCAACATGATCGCCCCGGGCGTCGTCGAGACGCACGTGACGTTCGGTGGAACGTGGATGCTCAACGAGCAGATGGAACTCTCGTTCGCGTACATGCACGCATTCGAGAACACCGTCGAGGGCGAGGATTCCATTCCGATGGACTTCGGTGGCGGCGAAGCCGACCTGACCATGTCACAGGACTCGTTCGGTCTTGGATTTGGAATGCTCTTCTAGCAGGACTTCAGCGGAGCACGATCTGTTCGAAGAGAGAGGGCAGTTCCCTGATGGGGGCTGCCCTCTTCCCAAGCTGGCCGGTCACGCAGATCGCGCCGGTCGCGTGTCATTCGCTGCGCTCCAGCGGCGCAACGCGGTTCAGATACGCCTCCATGTCGAACTTGCGCTCGAGTCCCCGCGGACTCATCCACCGCACCGTGCCGAATACCTCGCGTTCCTGCCACGGTCGGTCGTGTTTGCCGAAGCACCAGGCGACGCCGGCGAAGCTGTTCGGGTCACGTCCGTCCAGCTGGTAGGCGTTGTTCAGCTTGAGCGCCGTCCGGAACGCGGCCTCGGGAGACGGCGACCACTCAATGATCTTCTTACCCCAGTACATTCGCATGTAGCCGTGCATGAATCCGGTTGCCACCATCTCGCGCTGGGCCGCGTTCCAGTAGGGGTCGTGTGTTTCGGCGCGCTCGAGCTGCCTTTCGGTGTAGAGCCAGGGACGCGGGTCGCGCGCATGCTTCTTGAGCGTCTTCCGGGCCCAGTCGGGAACACACTCGTAGGTGTCGTATGCGTCGTTGTAGTGACAGAAGTTCATCGACAGCTCGCGCCGGACGATGAGCTCCTCCATGAAGTCAGTGCGGTCATCGTCGGAGATGCCCCGCGCAACTCGCACCGCGAGTGCCACCTCGACGGGGGATATCTGACCGAAGTGGAGGTACGGACTCAGTCTTGATGAGGCGTCGAGCCCGGGATCGCTGTGGTCGTTGGCGTAGCGACGAGCTGGGCCAGTGACGAATGCCCGGAGCGCCTCGTGAGCAGCGGTTGCACCCGGTCGCGGGCTCGCGCTGTACGCGACGCGCGCCATTCGCAGCGAGTCTGCGATCGCGTTGAAGCTCCGCGATTGCCCTCCCGGCAACCGGAGCGAGAGGGAGTCCCGAGCGGGCTCGGTCTCCTCGAGCGGCATCAGGAACCCGTCGAGCTGACGCTCGATCTTCGGTCGGATTGTGCGCGCCGCATACTCCTCATGGTCCGAGGCTGTCTCGACAGGGACGACGACGTCGCTCTCGACCTGAACGACGCGGCACCCGGCCGCCCGCGCGACCGCGTTCCGCCATGAGCGCTGGACGCGAAGGTAGCCACGGTCGGTGACGATGAGCGCCGCACCCTCGCTGAGGGAATGGACGGCCTTCGGTGGCGGCTCCAGACGGAACGCCAGACGAATGCCGCGACTCCGAAGTCCCTCGGAGGTCTCCGCCAGCCCATCGAGCATGAAGGCGTAGTGACGGTGCCGCGCGCCGGGGAAGCGTCGCGTGACCCCGAAGACCGCAACGACAGGCAGCCGCAGCGCGTCCGCCTCACGGATAGCATACTCGAGAGCATGGTTCCCGCTGGCGCGCTGCGCTTGCTGCATCCAATAGAGTACATAGCGCCCATTGGCGACCGGTCGGTCATTGAGGAACTGGACACGCTCGCTCTGGATCACACAACAGACTCCGGTACGGGGGCCGATGTCGAGGAGGCGACACAACGGTGTCACGGTAGGGAAGCGCGGCGCCGCAGTCAAGCGGGGACTGGCGCTCGGACAACTCGTGTGGTAGTCAATGTGTCGAACGACAATGATGCGCGATCGGTTCAGGTCGCGTGCAATCCCGCAACCGCCCTGTCGGGGAGGGCAGCGCTGGAGGGTGATATGAGACGCGTGAACGGAATGAGACGCGTGAACAGACGCACGAGGACTGGAGTCGTCGTGACGGCCATCGGGTGTGTGCTCGTCGCCGTGAGTGCCTGCAGCGCTACTCCGGCCGATGAAGCGCCGGCTGAGGCGGAGACCGACGCCGCCAGGACGCTCGCGACGCCCCAGGATGCGGAGACGCTGGCTGCAGCAACCAACGCATTCGCCATCGATCTCTACTCCCGGATCAAGGGGGATGCGAACACGTTCTTCTCGCCGTATAGCGTGACGACCGCGCTCACGATGACCTGGCTCGGAGCCCGTGAGAGCACGGCCGAGGGGATGGCGGACGCGCTGCACCTTCCGGTCGCGGGTGTCACGATGCACACGCGGCTCGCGCGTGACGCCGTGGCCTCGGCTTCGGGTGCGCTTGAGAGTTCGCTGGCGGCATCCCCGGACGAATCGGGATACGAACTCCGGACGGCGAACAGCCTTTGGGGCCAGAACGGATACGGTTTTCTCGAGGAGTTCACAGCCGGACTCAAGACATACTACGGGGCGGGGATGCAACGCGTGGACTTCGCCGGTGACCCGCTCGGTTCAAGGCTCGCTATCAACGAGTGGGCCGAAAACGAGACGAACGGTCACATCAAGGACCTGATTCCCCGCGGTGGGATCGACAAGGCCACCACGCTCGTGCTCACCAACGCCGTCTACTTCAAGGGAATCTGGGAGTCCCGGTTCAAGCCGGAGTCGACGCGCAAGACGGTCTTCCACGGCTCGACGGGTGACGCCGAGGTCGACATGATGATGCAGCGTTCGTCGTTCAGCTACTACGAGGACGAGGACCTGCAGGTCGTCGAGCTACCGTACGTCGGAGAGAGACTGTCGATGCTCGTGGTTCTCCCGCGAGAGGGGCTCCTCGGCGGGCTTGAGCGCGTCGAAGGCGGCCTGACGGTCGAGCTGCTCGAAGCGTGGCTCGGCGGGATGCGCGAGGAAGAGGTCGCAGTGTATCTCCCGAAGTTCGAGATGACCTGGGGGACTACCGATCTCTCGACCGATCTCATCGCTCTCGGAATGGACGACGCCTTCCGCGACGCTGACTTCTCAGGGATGACGGGCACGCGCGAGCTCTTTATCGGCGGTGTCTTTCACAAAGCGTTCGTGGCAGTCGATGAGGAGGGGAGTGAGGCCGCCGCGGCGACCGCCGTTGTCATGCAGAGGACGTCGATGCCGACGGGTCCCGAGTTCCGCGCGGACCGACCGTTCATGTTCATGATCAGAGACGATGTGACCGGCGCGATCCTGTTCATGGGCAGGATCGTCGCGCCGGAGGCGTAGCGGAGATCCTCTCCCGGCGCGGGGGGAGCGTTCCACCGCCCCGGTTGAGGAAGTCAGGAGGAATCTGTGCTGCCGGACGTTGTGAAGAAGAGCAGGAGCTATCGACGATTCGACGCGTCGCATGCGGTCGAGATCGGCACGCTGCGCGAGCTTGTCGGACTTGCCCGATTCTCACCGTCGGCCATGAACAAGCAACCGCTCAAGTTCATCCTCAGCGCCGACGCGGAACGCAACGAACTCGTCTACCGCCATCTCGGATGGGCGGGCGGACTTCCCGACTGGGACGGCCCGACGCCGGACGAGCGGCCGACGGGATACATCATCATCCTCGGTGACTCGGATATCCGGGATTCGTTCGGCTGTGACCACGGTATCGCGGCGCAGAGCATCCTGCTCGGAGCGACCGACCGGGGTCTGGGCGGCTGCATGTTCGGCTCGGTGAAACGCGAGCGACTCCGTATCGCGCTCTCCATCCCTGATCGGTATGAGATTCTCCTCGTGGTCGCCATCGGGAAGCCGGCGGAGACCATCGTGCTTGACGATGTCGGGGAGGACGGGGATGTCGGTTACTCGCGGGACGATGCCGATGTCCATCACGTACCGAAGCGGACGCTCGACGAGCTGATCCTCGATATCTAGATAGACAATCCAGACGAAGAGAGCTCCTCCTCCGCGCGTCTGAAGGCCGACTTCCCCGGGTGCAGGCGCCTTCATTCCATGGAGGAGGCAGGATGAGACCGATCACCACAACGATCGCTGCGCTGACCGCTGCTCTGACGCTGGTGCTACCGTCCGCAGGCATCTCTACGGCCTTGGTGCCCGACGGCCGCGGTGTTGATGGACTCCCCACGGTTGAAGACATACTCGAACGCTACTACGAGGCGCTCGGTGGGAGAGAGGCGCTCGAGCGGATCACCACCCGCGTGGCGACCGGCCGGGTCGTGGATGATCGCCCATACACGGGGCCCGTCCGCATCACGACGTTCGAAGCATACGGACGCGAAGACGGTCGGTGGGCCTATGTCGAGCATCTGCCAGAAGGTGAGTTCGCCGAGGGGTCCGACGGCGCGCCCAGCTGGAAGCTCGAAGACGGTGTGGTCACAACGACCGAGGAGCCCAGCCGTTCGAAGATGGCGTTCGTGCTCGATCCCCAGGGACCGCTCCGCATCGGCGAATACTTCGGGAAGATGAGGCTGACCGGGATCGTCGGCTACGAAGGCCGCAGCGTCTACGCTGTCGAGACCGACCGCGACGCGACGTACTACACGCTCTACTTCGACGCCGAGAGCGGGCTGCTGACGAACATCGGCTACCACTGGTATCTGGAGGACTACCGCGCCGCGGATGGCGTGCTCATGCCGCACCGCGTCGTCGCCGGGCGCAAGGGCGGGAGCGTCACACACGTCTTCGACGAGATCGTGGCGAACACACCGGTCTCGGGCGGCAGGTTCGAGCCGCCCGGGGGCGAGGGCTGCGGGAGGTAGAACGGCGTATCGCGGATGCGTGCGGCCGTCGTGCCAGGCAGCTGCACGGGCAGGGCAGCGCGCACGAAGAGCGGGGGCCGGATGACCGGCCCCCGCTGTCGTTGCCACGTCGGATCCCAGGACCCTTCGCGTACAACGTTCTCTTCGATGCTCGTTACTTCAGCATCACCATCTTGTGCGTCTCGCTGAAGTCGGGAGCAGTGATGCTGTAGAAGTAGACGCCGCTGGCGCACTTGTCGCCGGCGCTGTCCGTGCCGTCCCACACCACGAACCCTGTGGCGCCCGTCTCGAGCTCATCTGAGAGCAGCGTGCGGACGACCTTGCCGGCCGTGTTGTGGACCGTGATCTCGACCGGACCAGCCTGACGGATGCTGTAGGCGATCTTCGTCACGGGGTTGAAGGGGTTCGGGTAGTTCTGCGACAGACCCTTGAAGGCGACCTCGTTCTCGACGCCGACCGCGTCCGCTCTGTAGTCGGTATTCTGCGGGTCGAAGTTCGTCCAGCCGGCCGTCCACTGCTCTTCCATCGGAAGCTCAGGATCGAACGCGCCACGGTACGTGACCACCTCGAAGCCCATGAGGTCCGGGTCCGTGAAGTCGGCCGAGCCGATGAGCTCGGAGCCGATCGCCGGGACCGGGTTCGGGTCGTTGAGATCGCTCATGTCCGTGAGACCGACGGCGCTGGGGTTGCGCGGCTGCGAGCCGTAGTTGGCGTACGCAGGAGTGTCGAACCAGGCCGTGACGCCGGCCCACTTGTCCTCCTGATGCACGGAGGAGGATCCCGGCTCGAGCAGACTGGCGGTGATGCTCGTGTTCCGGATCTTCATCTCGTCGGTCAGCGCCCAGGTCTGCGTCTGAGCGTCGCGGACGCTGAAGCCCCACGGGAAACCGGTGATGCAGGAGTTGAAGATCTTGTGCTTCGAGGCGCGACGGATGACGCCGCTGAACTGGTACGAGTGCCCCGGAGGAATCGTGCCGACGAGCGCGTCCGTGCGCTCGGGGCCGACGATCGTGACGTTCGAGAAGATGGGCTCGGTGTACGGAACGTCGTTGGAGCCGGTGCCGTCGTTGTCCGACTCGAAGCCGTTGCTCTGGCCCGTCGGATCCCAGTAGTTCATGTCGCGGACGGCGAAGCAGAACTGGTGCTTGCCGGCGTGGCCGTAGTCGGTGTCGAACACGTCATCGGTGCCGCCCATGACGACGAGGTAGTCACCGTCGACCGTGCCGCCGAACCACTCGTAGCTGTCGTCGAACGAGTAGCTGATCTGCACGTGGTGGATCTCCGTGCCGTCACCGACGCCGCCCATCGTCAGACCGTTGACCTCATTGTCCATCGCGAAACGGTACCCGGGGTACTCGATCCGGACGTAGGCGAACTCGCCGGAGCTGTCGTGCGGGTCGTTGCCGCCGTAGGTGCCGCCGATGATGCCGCCCTCGATCAGAGGCTCGACCTTGTTGATCGGGGCCTCGCCGAGGATGATCACGCCGCCCCAGTCACCAGGCTCGCGCTCGCCCGGGTCCTTGAGGCTGGTGAAGACGATCGGGCGCTGCGGCTCGCCGACCGCGTGAATGTCAGCGCCGCGGGCGATGATGAGCGTGGCCGCCGTATCCGCAACGACGACGGTGCCCGGCTCGATCGTGACGCTGGCGAGCGAGTCGACATAGTAGAGACCGGTCAGCACATAGAGCGTGTCAGCCGACAGCGTGCGGTGCCAGTCCTGGTGGTAGGGCGTCCGACCGGAATCGAGTCCCGGGCCGATGACGACCTCGGGCTTCCATCCGGCCGAAGCCGTCGTGGCGAGCACGGTGGTCAGGATCAGAAGAAGCAGGATCCCGGTCTTGGCGAATGCCTTCATTGAGCTTCCTCCTTGGAGTCCGCCGGCTGCTCGGCCGGCGTCGTTTCGAATGCCTCTCATGACTCGTCTGCTAGTGACCGAAGTGAGCAGCGAAGAAGCCGAAGTCGGTCGGATTGACGTTGCCGCCGCTCCAGTCGAAATCGCTTCTCTCATGGTCCGCGCCGAAATCAGCGGCGAAGAAACCAAAGTCGACCGGCGTCACGTCACCGCTCAGGTTGTAGTCAACCGTGTTGCAGGTCAGCGAAACACCAGCGTCCAGAGCGACCGTGTAGATCTGAACATCGATATCGATCGCGGTACCCAGCCACGGCGAGACACCAACCGGATGGGCAATAGCCTCGTCAGCAACGACCGAGAACTGAATCTCACCGTTGACATCCGTCTCGGTTGTCTGTGCGGTGAACGTGCAGTCACCACCGGTGACCGTGAAGAAGAAGCTCGTGTACGGAATCCCCTGGATCGGGGTCGAGTCCGAGCGCTTCGCGGTGACCTTGATGAACTCGTACGGCAGAGCATCTCCCGCCGGGCAGGTCATGAGACCGGCCTTGGCGGCCTGGGTATCCAGAGCGATCGTCGACAGAGTCGGATCGGGGATGCCCGCACCGGCAACACCAGCGACCAAGATGACCGCCAGAAGACTCAGCAGAACTCTCAACATGTTCACAACCTCCTTGTGTCCGTGATGTCCGTCAGTTGACCACTCGGGGCTGACACTTCGGCCCCGTCATACCGCCTGCCGATTCCCAGGCTGTGTGCGCATCACCTCCTCCCGCGGGGACGCATCTCGTTGTATGGGCAGACGGTCGAGATGACTCCTCCTTGCCCCGCTGCGTCGCTCGTGGTGCAGTGTCATTGGGCCCTCGCGGGCGCGGGTTCATCCTCCAGGCATTCGGTCAGAATCTCATCCCGACCGAAAGCGAATACGACGGCGAGTGGGAGACCAGCGAGTGGGTCGCCTTCTCGGGACCGCTCGTCAGCTCCACGTCGGCGCCGGTTATGTTCTTGGCCGTGAACTTGGCGTCCACGAAATCGAAGAGCCGCTGCGTCAGGGCGATATCAAAGAGGTCGCGCGACTCCTCGTATACGTCCAGGTAGCGGCTCTCACCGACCGCGTCGAGGCGGCGGGCGATCCGGTTGTAGAGGAAGCTCACGGACGTGCCCCAGTCGGTGTTGGTGTAGCCGACCGAGACGTTGAGGGTCCAGGGCGCCTGCCCCTGCATCGGGCGCGTTCGGATCTCCGTGATGGCGTTGCCCTGTTCGTCCGTGTACCTGTATGCGTACTCGATGGACGATTCGACGCTCGTGTAGTTGCCTGCAAGGGTGATGTTGTCGAAGAGGCTGCTCATGAACCCGCCCATGAGGTCACTCATGAACCCCATGGACTTCCTCACCTCGAGCTCCCAGCCGTAGTTCCTTCCCTCAGGGGAGTTGAACCACGTCCGGACGTACCGGTCGGGTGAAGGGATGAGCCGCTCTTCGATGGCGTCATCGATGTTCTTGTGGAAGTAGGAGAGCGCCAGGACCTCGCCGGCCGACGGGAAGTACTCGAATCGGACGTCGTAGTTGCCGATGGCCGCACGCTCGAGGTCGGAGTTACCAAGGACGTTCTGCGAGTTGTCGAGGTCGTAGTAGAGCACGTTCGCCATCTCACGGAGCTCCGGCCGGTTGACCGATCGGGCGTAGGCGAGCCGGAGGTTCGTCCGTTCCGTCGGCATGTAGGTCAGGTTGACCGAGGGGAGGACGTCCGTCCTCTCGAGGACCGTGGTCAGCGGCGTCGGGTCGTCGACGGCGACCTGTGAGTCGACGGTCTGTCTTGAGCGCTCGACGCGAGCGCCGCCGGCAACGCGGAAGCTCTGCCGACCGAACGCGAACGGGTGGTTGACCATCGCGTAGTAGCAATCGAGATCGTGGGCTGCCTCATACTCGCCGGTGAATGTCGTCATCGTTCGGAATGTCAGTTTCTTCGTCCCGTAGTTGTCCTCGTCGAAGATCTCCTCTATCGGCTCGATGCGGATGCCCCAGTTCGGCGCGCCGATCGTCGACGTGTCCGTGTAGTAGGCGTCGACCCCGTACTCGCGCTTGCGGCGCTCGTAGTAGAACCCTGCCTTCACAGACGAATCGCCGAACGGACAGGTCACGTCGAGGCGGCCGCCGTTTGACTTCTCGTAGAGCTCGGCCCACGTCCTGTAGTTCTGCTTGAGCGCGAAGTTGCCGTACGAGTCGCGCTCGAACTCCGCGTTCTTCCGGTCGGGCTCGGAAGCTTCCGACGTGGAGCCGAAGACCTTCCAGTCGATGCCGATGCCGCGGCGGCCGAGCGTGTGTTCGCCGCCGAGCTGCCCGACGAAGAGCGTCCGCTCGTCCCACTCGATCGTGGTTCTTGTTGAGTAGCCGCCCTGCTCGTTGTTGCCGCTCGAGAAGCTCACCTGGTCCTTGGCGCTCTGGACGTAGTTCGTGCGAAGACTGAAGCTGTGGTCCTCGTTCAGACGATAGGTGAGGTTCGCGAGCCCCGACCAGAGCACCGAGTACTTGTCGCGCGTCCCCTCGAAGTGATAGGTCTCCACGCCCCCGAGGCTCGGGCTGTCGACGAAGTCCGCCGTCTCGTAGGAGTTCTTGTAGGTCAGCGCGGAGATGAGGCCGATCGTGTGTTTCCCGTCGGGGAGTCCAAGATCGAACTGGTCGCCATAGGCGAGTCCGTACGAGCCGTTGAGCGGCGCCCGGTGGTAGTCAGTGTCCCACGTGTTCGGCAGCGCGCGGGCCAGATCGTTGCCCGAGAGGTCCCCGCCGGGGAGCGACCGGATGCCGTCGTCGATGGCGTACCAGTCTGAGTCGCTCCCCTGCGAGCGAAGCATGTTGCTTCCCGTTGTCTCCTCATCGTAACTGCTCGAGACGGAGAGCTTGAAGACGCGCTCCGGGGGGAGATCGAGCGTGTTGACCTGCACGAGGCCGCCGCTGAAGTCACCCGGCAGGTCCGGGGTTGCGGTCTTGACGACGACCGTGTTCGCGAGGAGCGAGGCGGGGACGATGTCGAACGTGAAGCTCTTGCGATCGGTGTCGGTGTCGGTGCTGCTGACCGATACGTCGTTGAGCGTCGTGGAGTTGTATCGGTCCGTGATACCGCGGATGAACACGAACTTGTCGTCGACGACCGAGAGACCGGTCACGCGCTTGAGCACGTCGCTGCTCGTGCCGTCGGGCGACTTCGAGATCTGCTCGGCGCTGATGCCGTCCCCGATCGTGATCGCCTTCATGCGCTCCGTGATGATCGCGATGTCGGTGGACAGTATGCGTTCGGCCGTGACGACGAAATCGTCGAGCGTGAAGCTCGCGCCGCCCGCCTGTCGTTCGAGCTCGACGTTGAGCCTCTCCTGCGCACCGGGGTTGATGACGATGTCCGGAATGACGATCGTCTCGTATCCCATGGATGAGACGCGCACGTCGTAGGTGCCCGCCGGCACGTCCTCGATCTCGTACTCGCCATCGAGATTCGTGGAGGCGCCGATGGTCGTGTGGAGGAGGAGCACGCTCGCGCCGGCCAGCCGCTCGCCGTCGTCGTCGCGGACACTCCCCCGAAGCGAGCCCGATCGGACGCTGTCAGCGTGACGCGACTGAGCGGCGACGTCGGTCGCGCACGAGCTCAGCGCGAGAACGATGGCTGTGATCTTGACCGTGTTCATCCAGTTGATCCCGCCTGTGCGATTCCGTCTTCTCATTCGATTTCGGTCCCTCGCCGCGTTCGATGTCTTGCGCACGGCAGTAGGAGTATAGCCAACGCGTGTTTGCGCATTCTTAGGGCGGCGATAGAAGGCCGTGCGACGCCCGTGTCGGTTGTGTTCGCTGCAAGACGAAGTCTAGCGGGCGGGTGTTCGCACACTGTTAGGCGAGCGTTGGAAACTCGATTCCGTTCCTTCGGCTGCGCTCGGAGGCCTCGCATCAACCGATGCGGCTCGGGGCATGAGAGCGCAGCGCCCCGAGCCTCCAAACGCGGCCATCACGAACTGCAAGCACTCCCTTCACAGAGCGCTAACTTGAGTGCACTACTCTCTCATCCGTACCATTGAGCGTTTCCCGACATGTACGCGAGGTGTCCCGAGCGGACAGGACAGACCGTGCGCAGCAAGGCACGATCGAAAGGACCGGTTCATGCGAAGACTCGCAGCCGCTGCGCTGCTCGTGATGGTCGCGGCAACTCCTCTTAGCGCGCAGACGACTGCCGACGGTCTTCAGGAGACCGTCAGCGGTACGGTGGAGATCGAGCAGGAGACACAGCGCCAGCGGGACCAGTGGGCGACCGAACAGGCGGAACTCGAGGCGAGATACCGCACTGCCAGGGCGAACGTGAAGTATCTCCGGGAACGGATAGTGTCGGAGGAAGGCCGCGTGGCGGCTCTGGGCGAGAGCATCGCCGAACTCGAGAGAAGGATGGGTGAGGCGAGGACGCTCCAGAACAGCCTGCAGGACACGCTGGACATGACGATGCTCCGGTTCGAGAGATTCGTCGAGAAGGACCTGCCCTTCCTCTCAGACGAGCGTGAGCTGAGGCTCGAAGCGCTCCGCGGGGAACTCGCGCGACCGGAGGTGACGGGCGCCGAGAAGCTCAGGCGGCTGCTCGAGGCCATGCAGGTCGAGACCGAGTACGGCAAGGCCGTCGCGGTGGACCAGGACGAGATCTCGGTTCACGGTGAAGCGCTGTTCGTCGACGTCCTTCGCGTCGGGCGCGTGTCGCTCTTCTGGCGCACGCCGGACGGGGAGAGGGTCGGGACCTTCGACCGCGGGGCGTGGGAGTGGGTGGAGCTACCTTCTTCGTACGAGCACAGCATCACGATCGCGATCGAGATGGCGTCGCGGTTGAGACCCGTGCAGCTCATTGACCTGCCGCTCGGGAGGATCCAGCGATGACGAGACTGACTGCACTGTCGGAGGCGAGGCTGGTCGAGAAGCCGGTTCTCAGCGCGATCACGCGCGGCCTCAGGCTCGCGCTCGCGGCGGCCATCTTCACAGCCATCCTGCTGGGTTCAGCCGTGAGCGACTCCCGGGCGCAGGATGTCAGGGAGGCAGCCAGGAGGGCCGAAGCTGACCGCACAGAGGCTGTCGAGCGCGCTGCCGCCGCCGAGGCGGCGATCATGAGTGACCGCGACGCGCTTCTCGCGGCCGTGGAGGAACTGGAGGCCGAGGAGCGCGCTCTCGACGCGGAACTGGCGGAACTCGAGGGCAGGGCATCTCAGCTGGAGGTCCGCCGTGAGCGACTTGCCGACCGCTGGGGGCGCGAGGAGCTTCAGTACAAGGAGATCTCAGGCAACGTGAGGCTTGCTGCTCGCGACCTTTCGGCCTTGCTCGAGCAGTCATCGCTGACCGCTCTCAGGCCGGAGAGACTGGACCCGCTCAAGCAGATCCTCAGGGAAGGATACTTCCCGGACATCGAGGACATCAGCGGCATGGCCGGGGCGCTCCTCGAGGAGATGGAACTCAGCGGGCAGGTAGGACTCAGGGAGTCGTGCTTCGTGGGGCGAGACGGTGAGGAGCAGACGGGCAGGGTCCTCACGCTTGGCACCTTCACCGCCGTCTACGAGACCGCCGACCGAGGGGAGATCGGGTTTCTCAGGTACTCACAGAGTGAGCGGAAGCTGTTCGCACTCTCGGCCCTCCCTCCGCGCGGCATGGCGAGAACGCTCAAACGGTATCTCTCGGGAGACAGCGAGTCCGCGACGATAGATATCTCCGGCGGCGGGGCGCTCAGGCAGATCACCCAGGAAGTGAGTTTCTGGGAGCACATTCTCCAGGGCGGGCCGATCGTGTATCCGATCCTGGCCATCGGTATCGTCGCGCTGCTCATCGTGGCGTACCGGATCGTCTTTCTCAACAGGGTCCACGGCAACACCGATCGGATCATGGGGGAGGTCTCGTCGCTCGCGTCGCGCGGAGACTGGGACGGTTGTGATGCGGTCGTCAAGCGGCACGAGGCCAGGAAGATGCCGGTCATCGAGGTCGTCGCGGACGGTCTCTCGGCTCGGGATGAGGATCGCGCGACACTCGAGAGTGTCATGCAGGAGGCCATCCTGCGCGAACTGCCACGCGTTGAGCAGGGACTGTCCGTGCTCTCTGTGATGGCTGCGGTCGCACCGCTTCTGGGGCTCCTTGGAACCGTCACGGGCATGATCGAGACGTTCCGGGTCATCACGCTTTACGGAACAGGCGATCCGAGACTAATGTCGAGCGGCATCAGCGAGGCGCTCGTGACGACGGAGCTTGGTCTTGCGGTGGCGATCCCCATCATGCTGTTCCACACCTTCCTGTCGCGCCGGTCCAACGCGATCATCGGGGAGATGGAGGAGAAGGCGGTCCACCTCTCCAACATCATCCTCAAGGAGAAGGTGGGTGCCGACGGCTAGCGGGCGGCAGACAGCGGGAGGCGCGCGGCACGCGCCCTCGCCAGGGAGAGACTGATGGAAGTCATCAAGATGACATTCGAGTATCTCAAGCAGGGCGGGTGGATCATGATCCCGCTGGCTCTCGCATCGGTCACGCTGTGGACGCTTCTGCTGGAGCGGATGAGCTCTCTCAGGCGGCTGAGCCGTGAGGACCTTGCCGTCGATGACGCCATCAGCGCGGTCCGGGAGGGCGCGGCGAGTGTGGAAGGCGAGGGACTTAGAGCTCGCCTCGTGCGGAGCTTCCTCGCCGAGCGAACGGGCTTCCCGCCGCTCGACATCGACATCCTCAGGCGCTGCTCGATGCGCGAGCGTCCCGGGCTCTCGAAGTTTCTGGGAATGATCGGCGTGCTCGTGAGCGTGGCGCCGCTGCTGGGTCTGCTCGGCACCGTTCTCGGGATGATCGAGACATTCACGGTCATCGCGGTATACGGCACCGGAAACGCCAACGCCATGGCCAACGGCATATCCATCGCGCTGATCACGACGGAGGCGGGGCTTCTCGTCGCGGTGCCGGGGCTTCTGCTCAGCGGGCTCCTGCTCACACAGGCCTCGAGGCTGGAGGTCCAGCTCGAGGAGGACACGACCATCCTGACACGCATCGTGCGCCGGTCGGGCTGCGGTCCGTCGGACCGGACGCGACACGCGCGCGGATGCACCGAAGCGTCTTACGTGGCGCCACCGATGGCGCCGGCAGGAGCCGGCGCGGAGGGTACCAACCGATGATCAACGTGCGAGGCTCGATCCGTGGCGGGAACGACAAGGTCGACATCCCGATGGGGCCCCTCATTGATATGGTCTTCCTGCTTCTGATCTTCTTCGCGGTGACGACGAGCTTCGTGAAGGAGTCGGGCATCGACGTGCAGAAGGCGACGGCGTCGACGGCGGAGGTGAAGGAGCACGCGGGCATTCTCATTGGCGTGACCCCGGAGGGAGATGCGTACTTCGAGGGCAAGCGGATCGACATCCGCAGCGTCCGCGCGCACATCGAGCGCGCGCTGGCGGAGGATCCCGAGAGCGGCGTTGTGATCGTCGCGGACAAGCGCAGCGAGACGGGCGCCATCGTGACCGTGATGGACCAGTGCCGGCTGGCGGGAGCCAAGACCGTCAGTCTGGCGGCGAAGCGCGAGGAAGAGGAATGACGGTAGTCGCCCGTTTCCCGGTCTGGACCGTGCTGACGGCGCTCGGAGTTAACGCCGTGCTGTTCGGCATGGCGGCTCTGCTTCTGCAGGAGCGCCGTGTGCCACAGGACATCACCGAGCCTGTGGCCGTGAGTCTCGTCAAGCTCGAAGCGCCCTCGATGCCCGAGCGCGAGGAGGTCAAGGCTCCCGAGAAGCCGAAACCGCAGCAGCAGCTCGACTTCATGCCTGACGTTGTGCGTCCGGACCTCGGAGCTGCCGGCGGGATGGACCTCGGCATTCCCGTCAATCTCGGCGGCGCGAGCGGGATCAGCGGCACGCGCGAATTCGTCTTCGAGGCTTACGAACTCGATCAGGCGCCCCAGCCGATCATGCGAGTTGCGCCGGCGTATCCGTACGCGGCGCGCGAACGCGGAATCGAGGGCGCCGTGCAGGTGAAGATGCTCGTGACGACGGACGGCACCGTCGGTCAGGTTGCTATCCTCGATGCGCGGCCTCAGGGGATGTTCGAGGAGGCCGTCCGGCGGACACTCCCGCAGTGGAAGTTCTCGCCGGGGAAGATCCAGGGCAAGGCCGTGACCGCATGGGTCGTGACGACGATCCGATTCACGCTTGATGACTAGAGGGATGCGCAGCAGATGACTCGATACTCCCCAATGCAGACCACGCGGGTCTGGAAAGTGGTGGCGCTCGCCTGCCGAGTGCTCGCCATCCTGCTCCTTCTGGCGCTCTTTGACCCGGCTCCCGCCGCGGACGGCGCGGGCGAGCGGCGCATTGACGACGTCTCCGATGTTCCTGCCGCGGCACGGCTCGCGCTTTTCGAGGCGCAGCAGCTCCGAGAGACCGGCGATCCGGACCAGGCGGTCGACATGCTGCTCGGTTTCCTCGAGGAGTATCCGGAGCAGGACCACTTCCTCGTGAGATTCCACCTCGCCGTGAGCTGGTCGCGGCGCGGGGATCAGGAGAACGCGCTTCTCGAGTACAGCCGTTCCGCCGAGATGGAACCGCTCTTTGCGCAGGGCTGGCTCAACATGGGCGAGCTTGCGTACAACCTCGGCCGGTATGGTCTCGCGGCCTCATCGCTCGCGCGCGGGTACGACGTGAGCGAGTGGAAGGACCCGAACGTCCTCTTCTTCATGTCGGCAGCGCTCGTGATGGACGAACGGCCGGAGGAGGCCATCCCGCTGCTCCACGAGCTCATCGACGCGCCGCAGAGCGAGTCGAAGCTCGAGTGGCACCGCGCGCTCGTCATGGCGTATCTCGACATCGGGGACGAGAAGAGGGGGAGCGCGGCGATTCGCGCGATGCTCGCGAAGTTCCAGAACGACGCGGACGCGTGGCAGATAGCGTTCCAGTACGCGGCCGGTCGGAGCGACTACGAGAAGGCGGTCATCGCGCTGACCGTCATCGGTTATCTCAGACCGCTCTCCGTCGACGAACAGATGACGTTGGGGGATCTCTTCCTGGCTGTCGGAGTTCCGACACGGGCTGGGGATCTCTACGAGAGCGCGCTCGCGGACAGCGGCACGACGGCCGACCTTGAGCGTCTGGCCTCGGCGCACGTTGCGGCGTACGAGTTCGACGAAGCGCGCGCCGTTCTTGGGCGCGCGCTCGAACAGCAGCCGACACCGCGGCTCTGGTCGCTCCTGGGCGACATGAGCTTCATGGACAAGGACTACGAATCGTCGATGGAGGCCTACCGCCGGAGCGCCCTGTCGGACACGGTCTCCGGACGGGCCTGGCTGATGACGGGGTACTGCGCCATCCAGCTCGAGCGGTACGCCGACGCCATCCTCCCTCTCGAGCGGGCAGCCGGTTTCGACGACGTCGGCGAGAAGGCCGGGCAGCTGCTCTCCGCCCTGCGGGCGATGACGGAATAGCGCTGCGTCCGACCTTTCTCCATATCTGTGAATATCCACTCATTTTGTTCTGGACTCGCCCTCGCAGGGTCTGTATTATCAACTGGACATTCAGCTTCGTAGAAGCGTCACAGCACCGGGCGGCGTCGCGCGAGCGGCGCCGGCTTTTCGCGTCAAGTGGGTGTGGTGGCGTCCAGCTGACGGGCTCGGTCCGACGAGCTCGGGGAGCCGTGCGGCCCGCTGACAGCGCCGCACAACCGTGCGGATCGCCTACGGCGCCGCACCGAAGGAGGGTGTAGTTGTGGCAGCGAGGTTGCGACGACAGATACGCAAGAGCAGCATGTCGGTTCCCAGAGGCGTCGAACTGCTGAACACGCCGACGCTCAACAAGGGCACCGCGTTTACGGAGCAGGAGCGCGATGTCTTCGGTCTCCGCGGACTTCTTCCGCCGCACGTCCACACGATGGAGGAGCAGGTCGAGCGGGTCCTCGGCAACTTCCGGCGGTACGACACCGCACTGGGACGGTACGTTCACCTGATGTCGCTTCACGACCGCAACGAGGCGCTCTTCTACAGGGTCGTCACCGAGAACCTCGAGGAGATGATGCCGATCATCTACACCCCGACCGTGGGTCAGGCGTGTCAGGAGTTCGGACATATCTTCCGCAAGCCGCGCGGCTGCTTCATCGCGAAGAAGCACAAGAACACGATGGCCGACGTTCTCCGCAACTGGCACTTCGTTGACGTGAAGGTCATCGTCGTCACCGACGGCGAGCGCATCCTCGGTCTCGGCGACCTCGGCGCGGACGGCATGGGCATCCCGATCGGGAAGCTCGCGCTCTACTCCGCATGCGCGGGCATCGACCCGGCGCAGTGCCTGCCGGTCATGCTCGATGTCGGAACGAACAACGAGAGGCTCCTCAACGACCCGCTCTACATCGGCACGAAGCAGCGCCGCATGACGGGAACGGAGTACGACGAGTTCGTCGAGGAGTTCATCCAGGCGGCGACCGAGGTCTTCCCGCGCGCGCTCATCCAGTTCGAGGACTTCGCCAACGCCAATGCGTTCCGGCTCCTGGAGAAGTACCGTGACCGCGTGCTGACATTCAACGATGACATCCAGGGCACCGGCAGTGTCGTGCTCTCCGGCATCATCGGCGCGCTCCGCATCTCGAAGCAGAAGCTGGTTGATCAGAGGTTCCTGTTCCTCGGCGCCGGCGAAGCGGGCATGGGCTGCGGACTCCAGATCGTGGCCGCGATGGTCTCCGAGGGTCTCTCCGAGGAGGAGGCGAGGAGCCGATGCTGGTTCTTCGACGTGCACGGCCTCATCGTGAAGGGCCGCGACAACCTCGGTGAGGAGCACAAGCCGTACGCTCACGATCACAAGCCGACCAAGGACTTCCTCGAAGCCGTCAAGTCGATCAAGCCGACGGGTATCATCGGTGCATCGGCGCAGGCGGGGATGTTCTCGAAGGACGTACTCGAAGCGATGGCCGGATTCAACGACAGGCCGATCGTCTTCGCGCTGTCGAACCCGACGCACAAGGCCGAGTGCACGCCGGAAGAGGCGTACACACACACCGACGGCAAGGCGATCTACGCCAGCGGCAGTCCGTTCGGGCCGGTCGAGTACAAGGGTCAGACGTTCGTCCCAGGGCAGGGCAACAACGCCTACATCTTCCCGGGCGTCGGTCTGGGTGTCGTCGCGGTGAACGCGACTCGCGTGACGGACGACATGTTCTATGCCGCCGCGAAGGCGCTGGCCGATGAGTGCGGTGAAGAGGATATCAAGCTCGGTCGCGTGTACCCACCGCTCACGCGGATCCGCGAGGTCTCGGCGAAGATCGCCACAGCCGTCGCTGAACTCGCGTATGAGAAGGGGCTCGCGCAGCTCCCGCGTCCGAAGGACCTGTACCAGCACATGAAGGACGCAATGTACCAGCCGGAGTACGAGGACTATATCTAGTCTCCGGCCCGCAGTCTGAAGATGTAATCCACGGCCGTGGTTGCCCCGCCTTTTCCTCTGCCACGGGGTTCACCGCACAGGTCGTGCGAAGAGGGGGGTCGCTAGCAGTAGCGACCCCCTTCATTTCGTGTATACTGGATCATCGTGCGGTCGGTATCGCACGATGCTCCGAGGCGGCGCGCAGCGTGGCGCGGGCGGCCCCGGACGCACGGTCCCGGACCTGCGGCAGCGGCAGGGGAGGTTCGCACTATGGAGCTCGCACTCAGTATTCTCGTCGGCATCGGCCTGGCCGCCGCATGCGGCTTTCGGGTCTTCGTGCCGTTTCTCGTCATCAGCATCGCGTCGATGAGCGGCCATATCGAATTGGCGCCCGGGTTCGAGTGGATCGGCACCTCCTACGCGATCACGGCGTTCGCACTCGCCACGGTCCTCGAGATCATCGCGTACTACGTTCCGTGGCTCGACAATCTCATGGACTCGATCGCCACGCCGGCGGCCATCGTCGCGGGGACCATCATCACGGCGGCCGTTATCGGCGACATGTCACCATTCCTCCGCTGGTCTCTCGCCGTCATCGCGGGTGTCGGTGTCGCGGGAGCCGTTCAGGGAACAACGGTCGCACTCCGCGGAGCATCGACGGCGACCACCGGCGGGCTGGCGAACCCAGTCGTCTCGAGCGGGGAACTCGCGGGTTCGGTCGTGACGTCCATACTCGCGGTTGTCCTGCCCATCGTCTCGGTGGCGCTTCTGGCGTTGATGTCGTTCGGCGGCGTCCGCAAGCTCCGTGTCGCGAGGGCCAGAGCGCGCGCCGCGCGGTGTCAGTAGGGGGGGATTGATGAGCCGCTCGAAGGGAAGAAAGCGGGAGAAGGGCCAGATCTCCAGGGGCAGGGAACGCTCAGCATCCCGCGGCGTGCCACGGGACGTGCTGCGCATCATTCTCCTCATCGCGCTGATCGCGCTCGCCGTTCGCGTCGCGTACATCGTCGAGGTGCGTGCGCATCCTCTGATGACCACGACCACGGGCGACCCTCAGGTCTACGACCTTCGCGCGCTCGAGATCGCCGGGGGACAGTGGGCCGCAGACGACGTCTTCTTCCATTCGAGTCCCATCTATCCGTACATTCTCGGGGTCATCTACGCGATCTTCGGGCAGAGCTACACCGCCGTCCGGATCATCCAGTCGCTCTTCGGCGTGGGAAGCTGCCTGCTGCTCTGGTCGATCACGCGGACGCTCTTCGGGCCGAAACAGGGTCTCATCGCCGGAGTGATCGCCGCGCTCTACGCGCCGTTCATCTTCTTCGATGCCGAGATCCTGATGATCACGTACGTGATCTTCTTCGCGCTTCTTTCGGTGTGGCTGCTGTTGCGCTGCCGGAGCCAGGGGAAGCTCTGGCCGGCACTGGCGGCCGGGGCAGCCATCGGCGTAAGCGCGCTCGGCAAGCCGAACATGCTGCTTTTTACTCCGGTGGCCGCGGTCTGGATCTGGTGGCTCTTCCGCCGGAGCGAACGCGCGCAGGAGACGCTCCGCACGGTGGCGCTCATCATTATCGGGACGGTCGTCGTGATCGCGCCGATGACCATCATGAACGCCGTCATCGCCGACGACTTCGTGCTGACGTCGAGCAACGGCGGGATCAACTTCTGGATCGGGAACAACCACGGTGCCGACGGGACCTTCCTCGTTCCGCAGAACATGCGCACCGACCTCTACACGCAGTCGAAGATGGCGGCGGAGGTGGCGGTCGGACGCGAGCTCAAGCCGTCCGAGGTCTCCTCGTACTGGTTCGACAAGGGAATGCAGTTCGTGACTTCGCAGCCGGGCGCCGCGCTCAAACTCCTCGGCCGGAAGCTCCTGTTGTTCTGGAACGCCTACGAGATACCCAATCACTACGATATCAACTATTTCCGGCAGGCGTCAAAGGTCCTCGGTCTGAACCCGTTCATGTTCAGTTGGATCGTGCCGCTCGGATTCCTCGGGATGTACGTCTCGCGAAGACACTGGCGAAGGTACGCGGTGCTCTACGCGTTCGGACTGGCGTACCTCATCTCGTTGATGCCGTTCTTCGTGACATCGCGGTACCGGCTCCCGGTCGTCCCGGTGATGATCGTCTTCTGCGCGCACGCGCTCTGGTGGATATGGGAGCGCATCAGGTCTCGCGAGAGAAGCGGATGGATCGGTCCGGTCATCGTGCTCGTCATCGCCCTTGTGATCGTCAACCTGCCGCTCGTCGACTTCTCGCTCGGGCCGCAGTACGCCATCATCGGACAGGTCTACCGAGACGCCGGGGACTACGAGGAGGCGGCGCGCTACTACCGGCTAGCCATCGAGGAGAGTCCGGAGTACGACCTCGCGTACAACAGTCTCGGTTCGTCGCTTCTGCGACTGGGCCGACACTACGAGGCGGAGCGCATGCTTCTCAAGGCGCTCTCGATCAACCCGCTGCTCGCCTCGGCGCACAGTAATCTGGGACTCGCCTACATGCAGACCGATCGCATGGATCTCGCGAAGGAGAGCCTGCTGAGGGCGACGCAGGAAGATCCGGACCTCAAGCCCGCGTGGGACAATCTTGCGAGGCTCGGCATCATGACGGGGGATTCGTTCATGGCCGTGTCGGCTCTTGAGCAGTCGCTCCGGCTCGACCCGCGGGATGCGTTCGCGCACTGGAACCTCGCGATCTTCCTGGCGGGGCAACCGGACCTCCGCGACGCCGCCATCCACCACGCCCGAACCGCGGGTGCGCTCGAGCCTTCGCTTCGCCCCGATGCCGACGCTCTCATCCGTTCGCTCGTTGAGGGGCAACCGCCGGGAGGATAGCTCGTGCGCGCGTTCTTCGTCTCGGACATGCACGGTCGCGTCGCCCGCTACCGACGGCTCTTCGAGTCCGTGCGCGACGAGCGTCCCGACGCTGTTCTTCTTGGGGGCGACCTTCTTCCGATGGGGCTCATCGCCGGGGACGAGCAGGTCGACGGCGGCTTCATCGAGGACTTCCTTGGCGGGGAGCTGTCTCGTCTCAGGGACGATCTTGGCTCAGGCTACCCCGTCTTCATCGTGATTCTCGGCAACGACGATCCCAGGCACTACGAGACCGCCGCGCTCGAACTCGAGACCGCCGGGCTCTGGCGGTACGCGCACGGTCGGCGGATCGAATGTGACGCCATGACGGTGTACGGCTACTCGCACGTGCCGCCGACCCCGTTCCTGCTCAAGGACTGGGAACGGTACGATGTCTCACGATTCGTTGATCCCGGCGCGGTCTCGCCGGAGGAGGGGCATCGATCGGTCCCGGTGGAGGCGCACAGAGTCCGGAATGCGACGATCAAGGATGACCTCCAGAAGCTCGCCGGCGGAGACGATCTCAGTCGCGCCGTCTTCCTCTTCCATTCACCGCCGCATCGGACCCGCCTCGACCGCGCAGCGCTCGATGGGCAGATGGTCGATCACGTGCCCGTCGACGTTCACGTTGGGAGTGTAGCGATCCGGAGGTTCATCGAGGAGCGCCAGCCGCTCATCACACTGCACGGGCACGTGCACGAGTCGGCGGAACTGACCGGTTCGTGGCGAGACCGCATCGGGCGGACCCATCTGTTCGGGGCGGCGCACGACGGTCCGGAGCTGGCTCTCGTGCAGTTCGATCCGGACGATCCGGAGACCGCGACCAGGCAACTGCTCCGGGTGTAGCATCCGCGCTCGTGCGCGTCGGTCTGTCGTCGGCAGTCCGACGGCAGCAGGCCGATGCACATCAGTCGCCCATCGGCAGTTCGCGGGCCGCATCGGTGACGGCGCCGATCTTCGAGGCGTAGCTTGTCCGCTTCGCGATGTCCTCGTCCGTCACCAGGTGGACGTCGAGGAGTGTCTCGGTTCGATACCCCGTCCGCAGGAAGTTCATCTCGCTCAGACACCGTCCCCAGCCGTCGAGCCAGCTCAGAAGCTCCGAACTCTGCCTCGCGTCTCCGCGCGTGTGGATCAGCAGGTCGATGTCGCTGGCGGGGCCGGCCGTGGCGTTCTTCGTGCTCCCGAAGATGTAGACCGCGACGACGCCGAATCGAGTGGCGTCGATCTCCGCGGCGATCCGCTCGGCCATGCGAAGTCTCCACTGCCAGTACTGAACCGGCAGCCGTGGCGTGACCTCCCGCGTCGGAGGCGGCTCGGCGACGCTGTCCGTCGGATCAACGAGCATGGCGAGGGCCTCGCAGAGATCGGCGTTGAGGAGCACCCTCAGAAGCCTGCCTTCGGTCGCATCCGCCACATCGATCACACGCACGACGTCCTCGAGGTGCGCGAAGTCGGGGAGCATGCCCGCGAGGAGGTTCGGCGAGCCGAGAAGGAAGCGTTCGTTGAAGACGACTCCCTCCTCGTCGGGATAGAGCGGCAGATAGCGGATGCGCGACTCGACGAGGTCCTGAAAGAAGTGGGTACCGAAGGACAGGTCCGGGACGTAGTCGCCCTTCCGCCTCGCGACCTCGATGAGCATTGCGGTGTTCGAAATATCGGCGTACGTCACGCTCACTCCGAGTTTGACGTCCCCGCGGCTGCCCCAGCGTCCCGGTCCGAGCAGGATGAACCGCTTCATCGGGAGGAGCCGGTTGAGGCGTCCCACCGCGCGCGCCACCTCGAGCATCTCCTCGCGGCTTGCGAGGCGACCGTATGCCTCCGGGTTGACATAGACGATATTCGTGATATCCGGCACCCAGCCGTTCGTAACGTAGCGGTCCGCCGTGAACACGATATCCTTCGTCTCGACGTCCTTCGGGATGGGCGCGGGCGCCGACTGGTCGGACCGGCTCTGCGGACGGCACTGGAGAAGATAGAAGCTCTCGCCGTCGTGCGCGAACTCGATGTCAACCGGCGTGTCGAGTCTCTCCTCGAGGATGCTGAGCATGCTGTCGAGATGTCTGATGAACGGCGTCGAGTATGCCAGTCCGTCGAAGGTCGCCACGAGCTCCGTCTTGTCGGGGTCGAAGAGCACGCGCGGCGGAGCCTTGCCGAGCATCCCGTCCCGGAGTGACGAGAAGACCTTCTCGAGGCCCGGAAAGTCCGCGCCCAGTTCCCCGACGAGCTCGGCGAGGTCTCTTGTTTCGAGCGTCCCGGTCTCGAGGTTGATGATGTCGATCCAGTGCGGGGAATAGCGGATGATCTCGTCGACGGCGACGTTGGCTCTGAGGTTCGGCTTTCCGGGAACGAGCAGTATCGGGTAGTCGTCCGAGACACGGTCGACGGCGCGCGTTCCAAGACCCGGAACGAGACGGACGAGGCCGTCCTCCCGCTGGATGCGGGGCGACCAGCGGAATTCGCTGTTGCTGAAGGCCACACCGGCGAACGCCGGGAAGAAGTAGCTGCCGGCTTTCGTACCGACGACCTCCTGGATGAGGATACCCATCTCCTCATTGAACTCGAGCAGGCCGCGTTCACGGCGGTACTCGATGGGGTCCGGTCCGAACGTGGACGCGTACACCTCGGCGATGGCATCGGCGAGCGCTTCCAGCCGCTCAGCCTTCGTTCCCTGATTGGCCACGAAGAGACTTTTGTACTTTCCGGAGAAGGCCGTCCCGAGCCGGTCCTCGAGGAGGCTCGAGCTCCGGACGATCAGCGGCACGTCCGCGAAATCGTCGAGCGCGACCGACAGACCGTTGATGACACGCGTTGGAAACGTGGAGTTCTTGAAGAGACGGACGATGTCCGGATACTCCTGGCGGATCTCCTCGACCTCGCGGAATTTCTGTTCGATGACGTCCTGAAGATCGTTGTGTCCGATGAAGTCGTGGAGTCCGTCGGAGGGGAGATACCAAGTCTTGGGGACTCTGACCTCGCCTATGGGGCGGTCTTCGTCCGTGGAGCGTTCGAGTATACAGTGCGCGAGGAGCATGCCGGCGCTCTTGCCGCCGAGTCGCCCATGGCTGCCGGCCGGGATGATCATGCGACGGGTGAGGTCATAGAAATCCTCGATCTCCATGTTCTCCTTGGCGACGCGGACGAAATCGATCTGCTCGGTCAGAAGACGCTGCGTCAGTGACACTCGGAGCGTCTTCAGGGTGGACGGACGGAGGATGCGTTTGTCCGGAATGCCGTGCTGGAACCGCCGCATCGCATCGACGATCTCCGGAAGAGGGGAGCGGGGGTTGTTGAGGACGCGGAGCAGACTGGACGCCTTGTCCTCCTGCATCCAGTTCTGCACGCGCGTCAGAACCTCGGTCTGGCTGAGGTAGCGGCTCGCCAGCTCGAAGGGTGCATCGCTCATGAGGTAGTCCGGGTCCTGCGCCAGGCGGCACGCAGGCACGTTGATCTCTCCGGCGACCTCCTCTGCGTCGCCGGACACACCGGAGGCGGTGGCGAGCATCTCCTGGGCCTCCTCGACGCCGATCTGACAGAGGTAATTGAGGATCTTGTGCGCGATGCGAAGATAGAGGCTTCGGTCGGACTCGCGGAGGAGATGGAGGGGGCTGCGCCAGATCTCGGCTCCCGTCTCGCCGCCGCTGTTGCGGAGAGCCTCCCAGTCCTTCTGGAGATCCTGCAGTCGCAGTCTCAGCACGAAATGACCGATGAGGCCGGCGATCGTCTTGATCAGCCGCACCTCCTCCTTGAGGAACGGTCCGTCGTCCTCATTCGGACGGTCGTCGGTGTAGAAGACCTCGAGGATCCCGATCTTCTCATCCTGGACGATGATGTCGGAGCTGAGCACGCCGTCGACCGGCGCGGAGCCGGACAGAGAGAACGCACGCCCCTCGATCGTCAGACGCGCTTCGCAGACATCCGGGTACTGCCACCCCGGAGGGATGGCCCTGAGGACGCTCATGAAAGCTTCGTCGGCCTCGCCGCTCTGCCGGAGCGCCTCCTCCACGTGGTAGAGGCAGTTGAGCTCCTTGGCGCGCTCCGTGAGCGATGCCATCAGCCCGTCAGGTGTCGAGCGCAGCTCGTCAGACATGTGTGATCACTCCTCTGCCGTTTCGACCGTCGACCTTCACGCGGAGCGGACGCTCAAGCCGGACGTGTCGCAAGAGGTCCGACTCCGTCTCGGCGCGCTGCTCGTTGAGCCACGTCCAATCGATACCGGGGGACGCGGAGTGACTGACTGAAAGATAGAGCACCTCGAAGCTGATGAGGTTGTGGAAGAAGTGCGACCCCTGGCTGAGATCGGGCGACATCTGCGGGAGCGTCGCCTCCACGATGACGGCGGCTCCGCTGATCTGTGCCCAGTCGACCGGGACACCGAGCCATGGATCCGAACTGCCCCAGCGGCCGAAACCGATCAGGAGATACGGTCGGTTCTCGCCGGCCAGCCGCCGGTTTACGGTAGCGATCTCCGCGGCGATCGCCGGCGTGTGACGCGCCTCGAACGCCTCGGGGCGAAGATAGACGATGTCGTGGATGTCATCGCGCGTTCCGTTGCCCATCGAGTTCACCGAGGCGGCGAGGACGTCGGGTGACGTGAACTCGTCATCGTCGATCTCGATCATCGCCCGCGCGACCATCATGGGACGCGCCTGGAGAAACCCGAACCTCGGCCGCCTGCGCCCGAGCGGATCCAGCGAGACCGCGAACTCGATCTCGACCTCTCTCTCGAGCGCCTCCTCCGAGAGCTCGAGCAGGCGCACCACGAGTCGGTTGAGCGGGAGCGTGTCGTACGTGAGCACGGGCGCGAAGTCGATGACGCGGGCGCCTGCTCCCGAAAGTCCGGGCCGCAGGCGTTCCGACGCGGGGTCGTAGCTCGATACGATGTTGTCGAGAATCCCGTCGTACTCGGCGTCCTTGAGCTGGCCCTGCACCAGGTACTCGGCCTCCTCGACCGGGTCGTGCGGCGGCGGTTTCCCCATGTTGACGGCCCAGAAGCTGGTCTGCGTGTTGTTCATCAGGTCGCTGAGACCGTTGTAGGGCGCCGGTGCCTTGGGGTAGCGTGGGCAGTACGTCCACGCGAGACCGCCGTCGACGATCTGTCTGCCGAGCCCGAGTGCCAGGTCGACCACGCCGTCCTCAGGCTTCGCCCGGAGCGTCGGGTAGTAGCTGTACGAGCGGCCGACACCCGAGATAGCCGGGTAGAAGCGTTCGTTCAGCCGGTGTCCGACGACCTCCTGCACGATGACGGCCATCTTCTCATCGCGGAGAGACCGTCCGACCGAGTCGACGTAGCTCTTCGGTCCGCGGAAGAAGGTTGATGCGTAGACGAACTTGATGGCCTCGACGAGACGGTGAAACCGTGTATCCGGATCGGGCAGATTGTTCGGGATCATCTTCGTGCCGTAGACTCCGGCGAACGGGTGCGAGAGCGCGTCCTCGAGAAGACTCGATGACCGGACGGCGAGCGGCGTATGGAGCCCGGCCGAGATCGAGATGAGGTCGCCGACGAACTCCGCCGGGAGCTCCGCGTGTTGAAACTCCAGCGCGATCCGCTGATCACTCTCATCGCTCAACGCAATGTCGTAGAGGTTGTTCCGCGACATGAAGTCGTCGAAGAGTTCGGTTGTGAGCACGGTGAGCGTCGGTATGCCGACATCGATCGTGGGGAACTCGTCGGGCTCGAGGCGGGAGAGGACGCCGTCACGGACGCGGAGAAGGCCGGCGGCCTTGCCGCCGATCTCACCCGCTCCGATTCCGGTGAACGTCTGCTCTCCACCGAGGAAGGTGCGGTTGAACCGTGGAAGCTGCGACGCGGCTGCCATCGTGCGCGCCCCCTGTTGGCTCGAATCAAGGGCGGGGCACCCGAGCAGGCGCCCCGCCCCGTGTGTCTCTTCAGTTTCGGCCGCGCCCCGGACGGGGCGCGAGTGTCGGATGCCGACGGCGTTTGGTCGGCCCCGCCGCGGGCTAGATCCAGCCTCGCTGACGGCAGGCCTCGGCCACGCGGTTGATCGACACGACATACGCGGCATCGCGCATGTAGATGTTCTGCTTGCGGGCCAACTCGCTGACCGCAGCATACGCGGCCGTCATCTTCACATCGAGCTTACCGAGAACCTCGTCCTTTTCCCAGAAGTAGTTCATGTTGCTCTGGACCTGCTCGAAGTAGCTGCAGGTGACGCCGCCGGCGTTCGCGAGGAAGTCGGGGATGACGTGAATTCCGCGAGCGTGAATGACCTTGTCCGCGTCGGGAGTGGTCGGTCCGTTGGCTCCCTCGGCGATGATCTTGACCCGCTTGCTCATCTTCTCGACGTTGTCGGCTGTGATCGAGTTCTCGAGCGCCGACGGGATAAGGATGTCGACGTCCTGCTCGATCCACGCGTCGCCGGGGAGGATCTCATAGCCGAGGTCCTTCGCCTTTGCCAGATCGATACCGCCGAAGCGGTCGGTGACGCCCTGAAGCTCCGCCAGGTCGACGCCGTCCATCTTGCGGAAAACGTTCGCGCAGGAGCTCTTCTGATCCCAGCACGAGACACAGACGACGGTGCCGCCCATCTGTGTATAGAGCTCGACCGCGTACTGCGCGACGTTCCCGAAGCCCTGAACGCTCGCGATCGTGTCGTTGGGACGGATGTTGAGCTCCTTGAGCGCTTCGCGGAGAGTGTAGACGACGCCGTAGCCGGTCGCCTCGGTCCTTCCGAGCGAGCCGCCCATCCCGACGGGCTTTCCGGTGATGACGCCCGGGAAATGGCCGCCGTGGATCTTCTCGAACTCGTCCATCATCCAGAGCATGTGCTGCGCGTTCGTCATGACGTCGGGCGCCGGGACGTCGGCCACCGGGCCGATGTTCCGTGCGAGCTGTCTGGCGAATCCCCGGCAGATCTGCTCCTGCTCACGCATGCTCAGATTGTGCGGGTCACAGATCACGCCGCCCTTGCCGCCGCCCAGCGGGATGTCGACGACCGCGCACTTCCACGTCATCCACATCGACAGCGCACGCACCGTGTCGATCGTCTCCTGAGGGTGGAATCGGATGCCGCCCTTGCTCGGTCCACGGGCATCATTGTGCTGACAACGGAAGCCCTGGAAGACCTGCACCGTCCCGTCGTCCATGCGGATCGGGATCGTGAAGTGGAACTCGCGCTGCGGCGTGCGCAGAAACGCGCGCGCACCGTCGTCGAGACCGATGAGGTCTGCGATGTGATCGAACTGCGCGCGAGCCATCTCGAACGCGTTGTACGCGCCGTTGCTGGCCATGCTGCTCCTCCTTGGAGTGGACTCTGTTCTGGCGCGCCGACACCTCTGCCGGGCGTCACCTGAGCCCTAGAACCGTGACGGTCGCTGCTGCGAATATCTGAATTTCGCACCAACAATCAGGCAAACCAACTACCAAGTCTAGCCCGACTCAAACGGGAGTGCAATCGTTAGTCAGCGAGTTTCCCCCGGGAGTTCGTGGTTCGCGGCCCGACTGCGCGAGTGCGGCTCATGATAGGATAACCGGGCCGCTTGACCGTCGGCTCGGGGGCGTGCTATCTCTTGCTCTGCTATCATCAGCGGCTGCTCGGGCGGCCATCATCGACATGAAAGCGAGAGAGGCTGTGAAAGTGGTCAGATCGAGATCGGGACTGTGGGCGGGAATCGCGATGACGGCGGTCGTCTCCGCCGCCGTGCTTCTGCTCGCGTCCTGCGCGGAGCCGCCCGCGGGGCCGAACATCGTCATCGTCGTGCTCGACACGGTGCGCCTGGACCGGACCGGCGCGGGGGGCGGGACCAGTGTGACCCCGACGCTCGACGCGCTCGGTGAGGAGGGCATCGTGTTCACGCGTGCGTGGGCGAACGGTCCGTGGACCGTACCGTCGCACGCCTCGATCTTCACCGGTCTCCTTCCCTCGTCGCACCAGTGCACGAGCCGTCGGTTCGCGTTCCTTCCGGGCTCACCGACCTTCGCGGAGCTCCTGTCCGAGAACGGATACGAGACCGCCGCCTTCTTCTCCAACCCCTGGCTCTCGGATCGCCTGACCGGGATGCTCGTCGGTTTCGATGCGCGATACTCCGAGACCGGCGAAGGTGCGGAGATCCTGAACTCGACCGACCAGGGTGGGGCGAGGACGCTCGCGAACGTCGGTCGGTGGCTGAGCGAACGGCGCGACGATCGTCCGTTCCTTGCTTTCGTCAACTTCCTCGAGGCGCATCTCCCGTACGACCCGCCCGCCGACTACCGTGCCGAGTTTCTCGCGGACGCGCCGCCGGGATTCGTCGTGACGACGGGCTGGGCCCAGCGGCACAACGCGAGGGCGGCGATGGCGACGACCGCGGAACTCGAGCGGGCGGCCCGCTTCTACGATGGCGACGTCAATACGTCCGATCGCTATCTGGGCGAGCTTCTGCGGCAACTTCGGAAGCACGGGCTGTACGAGGATGCCGTGATCATCGTGACCTCCGATCACGGCGAGAATCTCGGCGACCACGGGTTTCTCGATCACCAGTTCGGCCTTTTCGAGACGCTCATCGAGGTCCCGCTCGTCGTGCGAGTGCCCGGAACAGCACAGCCTGGGTGGTCGAGCGCCCCGGTGATGCTCACCGACATCTACGACACCGTCGTGGAGCTGGCGGGCGTCAGTGACGTTCCGGAGACGCCGCACAGTCGTTCGCTTCTCTCGGGTTCATTCGAACCCGCGCGGCCGCAGATCGCCGAATACGCGGGGGCCAACCACGAGCTGATCAAGCATTTGGGGAACTTGAACCCGGCGCTCGATCTCACTCGCTATCAGACCGCGTTCGCGAAGGTTCGGATCGAGGGTCTCGAGCTGACCGTCGGTACGGACGGCTCGCTCGAACTGTATGATCTGGAGGCGGACCCCGGCCGAACGAAGAATCGCGCTGGATCGGATCCCGGCGCGGTGGAGGCGCTTCGCGCCGTGCTGCCGCAGGGGGAGTGGGGCGAATCGACGGATGCTGAGATCGACGAGGAGATGCGAGACCAGCTTCGTTCGCTCGGCTACATAGAGTAGCGGCCGACGGTACGCGATAAGAGAGAAGCGCGCGTTCGCACGCGCGCTTCTCTCTTGCACAGGCAGATGAGGCGGCGGAATCAGCAGAGCGCGTCCCGCACGCTTTCCAGCAGTCCCCTGATCGAATACGGCTTACACAGGAACGGGATTCCCAGCTCCTGGGGATGGCTGCCGGCGACTCTCCTGTCCGGGTAGCCGCTCGCCAGAAGCATCCGCACGTCCGAACCGCGCGCTCTGATCTCCTCGGCGAGTTCGATCCCGCTCTTTCCGGGAAGCACGACGTCGCTGAAGACCATGTCGAACTCGACGGAGTCATCGTCGAGCACTTCGATCGCCTCCTCGGCGCTCTCGACATCCACGATCTCATACCCGAAGTGCCTCAGCGCGTGCGTCGCGAAGTCCCGGACAACGGTCTCGTCCTCGACGACCAGAATCCTGCTGCCGATGCCGGACGTCGTGGTATCCAGGCCATCCGAGCTCATATCCGGTTCGGGCTCCGGTTCAGGTTCCGGAATCACCGGCAGGTAGATGTCGAACGTCGTGCCGTGGCCGGGCTCGGTGCTGGCCTTGATCCATCCGCCGTGCTGCTCGACGATGCCGAAGACGACCGACAGCCCCAGCCCGGTCCCGACGCCGGGTTCCTTCGTGGTGAAGAACGGCTCGAAGATGTGGTCAAGCGTGTTCCGATCGATCCCCGTTCCGGTGTCGGAGACGGAGAGGCAGACACACTCGCAGGGCTCGCTATTGAGTCCGATGGCTTGCTCGATGTCCTCGGGAATCGCGGTCCTCGTGGTGATCGTGAGGGTGCCTGTCTCACCCATGGCATCTCGCGCGTTCACGGCGAGGTTCAGGATCACCTGCTCGATCTGGGATCCGTCCACCTCCACATGTCCGAGATCGGCGGCAAGACACGTCTTGAGATCGATCCCCTCGCCAACGAGACAGCCAAGGATGTCGCCCATGTTGAGGACGATGGTGCTGAGATCCTCTGACGAAAGAGAGAGTGGCTGCTTTCTGCTGAACGCAAGGAGCTGCTGTGTGAGTCCGGCCGCCTTGCCCGACGCATCGATGACCGACTCGAGCATGGGGGCGGCGGGTGTGTCGCGGTCGATGTGTGATTTTGCAAGCTCCGCATATCCGGAGATGGCCGTCAGGAGGTTGTTGAAGTCGTGAGCGATGCCGCCGGCGAGCAGGCCGATCGCCTCCATCTTCTGTGACTGCCGGAGCTGCTCATCCTTGATGGCGAGATCGCGCTGAGCCTCCATGAGCTGTGTGATGTCGATGCTGAGGGCTATGACACCGATCGTGTTTCCGTCATGATCACGATAGGGGATGCGGTCCGTCTGCACCCATCGCTTCTCCGGGGAGAACTCGATCGTACCGATCGCCGTGCGCTTCGGGCGCCCGGTAGCGATCACTTCGGCGTCGATGGCCTGACTGGATTCGGAGGCCCCGCTGACGAGATCCGAGAGCTTGCGGCCCGTCCACTGCTCGGCCGGGATATGCGCGAGGTCGGCGATCGCCTTGTTGACCCTGATGTACCGGCTGTGCCTGTCCTTGTACGAGATGTACGCGGGGACCGAGTCCAGGATGGTCTGGAGCTCCTCGCGCTGCTGCTCGAGCGTCTCAGCGGTCTCAATGCTGCGCACGGCGAACCCGATGTCCTCGGCTACCTCCCGGAGCAGGGCGAGTTCCTCGTCGTCCCAGAACATCTCGGCGCTCGGGGTGACGAGGAGTTCGCCGAGCTGCGTTCCCGCGCACTCGATGGGGACGCAAACCTCATCCAGATCATCGACTTCGCACTGCTCGCCGGGGTCGTCGCTCAGATCGGCACGGCCCATCGGGATGCCACCGAGCAGGACCTCCACCCTTCTGTATCCAAGCCCCTCAACGAGCGTCTCACACGATCTGCGAGCGAGAGCTCTGCGGTCGGTCTCCCGGGTAATGATCTGGTTGACCGAGCGGACCGAGCGAACGACGTTGTCCAGCCGGATCGCACGAGCCGTGGTCCTCTCGAGCCGCTGTACCATCCGGGAACTGATGAATCCCGCGATGAGGAAGGCGCCGATGATCGTCGCCCTGCTGTAGACCTCCCGCGGAGGAACATTGAGGAAGAGGTGTTCGGGATAGGTCTTGCCCGCGTAGAAGTAGAAGTCGAGCGCGGCCTGCATGACCCACGCGAATATGCCGGCGAACACGGCGAGGATGATCGCCTGGTGCTCGGGTCGAGCGTGCCGTGTGCAGAAGCGCTTGGGCACCATCGGATACCTCCGTCAGCCGTGCGTCCACCGTGGCTCAAGGCGCCGCGGTCGAGGAGTGGGCGCACGGGACATGCGGGAGCGGACACCGCGGATGCGACACTGTTCCTCCGTCGTGATGTAAAGCAAGGTGTGTGCCAGTAGAGATACTGGATATCCGTAATTCTTGGTTGGTGTGCCACGCTCGAGTAGCCCTGTCAGCGGGCTTTCGCTCGACCGGCTCTTCGTGGCGTGCTCTCGCGACGTGCAACTTGACGGGGAGACTGCGATGCGACATAATCGTGAGTGAAGTTCATCGTCGGTCAGGATACAGTCTGCACGTTACTCGAGAAGATTCTGCAGTGCGCTCCGCTCTTCCAGGCAGCTGCGCGCATCAGAAGGGATACGCCGGGACATGTCGGGGGAACCGACCTCCGTGCCGGCGGCCGCGGCGGCACAACGCCGCAGCGCCGCACCTGTGACAGGAGATGAGCGTGAGCACAAATCCCTCACATACAACATCGAGCCAGCTTCCCGAAGGGAAGGTCATGACCGGCGGGTTGCCGGAGTCGACACGCGAGCTCTGCCAGCTCCGCTGGATCGACGAAGCCCTCTCAGAGCTGACTTGGTTCGAACGTCTGGCACGATTCGCCAACGCGAAGCGACTCGGGCTGATTCGTCGTTCGCGCATGGCTCTCTCTCGCGTGATCGCCGTCGAGCCTCAGCCGTACGGTGGTCGCGCCGACTGGAACGATCACGCGGATGGCACGTCGGTTCCACTTGCTCCACGGAAGCTCCCCGGGAGAGGACTCAAAGCGGGAGATCTGATCGAAGTTCTCCCGCTCGATGAGATCGAGAAGACGCTCGACGCGAACGGGAAGACCGGCGGTCTCAAGTTCCTCCGTCCGATGGAGGACTACTGCGGCCGACGAATGCGTGTACTGAAGCCGGTGCGGCGCATCCTCGACGAACACGATCACATGATGCGGAAGATCGCGAAGACCGTGGTGCTCGAGGGTGGCATCTGTCATGGACGAGGCATCTACGGGCGCGAGGGATGTGACCGCTGCTGCTACTTCTTTTGGAAAGAGGACTGGCTCAGGAAGGTCGAGGAGTAGCCCGCGGCTTGCCCGGACGGCAAAAGCGAACGCCCCGCCGAAGCGGGGCGTTTCAGATCGAGTTCGTGACGGACGCGTCCAGTGGGCGCGTTTCTGTGTTTGATACCGTTTCGGGTGCCGCTCCGTCTACGGCTGATCGGTGTCAATGATGACGGCGGCCGTTCCGCGGAAGACCCCTCCGCCCGGGAGATTGACCTGGGCGACCACAAGTCCCTTCGGGCGCTGCCCTTGTCCGGGAGAACCATGCTGCGCGGCGGCCGTGAACTCTCCGTTCTGTGTCACTGTGCCGATTGACTGTGGGCGAACGGCCCAAGTCACCGGGAGGTCGAACTCGCGGCCGCCTGGACCGACCACGATCGCTTCGAAGCCGACCGTGCCGCCAGGCTCCATTGTAGCGACCGCGGGGGAGACCCTGACACGCACGGGCTGACCCGGAATGCGTACTCGGATATGTCCGCGCGCGGTCAGCGTCGAACCGTCGGGCAGCGTTGCACGCGCTACGATCACCCCGTCGCGTGGGCCGAATTGTCCGGACGTCGGATCACCAAAGATGGGATTCGCCGCGAACAGGCCGTCGGGTGTGATCGTGCCGAGCTCGGCCGGCAATACGGCCCACTCCGTCCGCCAGTCATCGGGCGCACCCGGACCGAGCACGAGGCCCTGAAGCTGCACATCCTGGCCCGGTGCGAGGGTCGGTCTGACGGGCTGCACTCGCAGCCGCAGGCCGGGTGCGGCGTCTCGAACGGTCATCCGAGCCGCATCCTTCACCTCTCCCTGTTCCGTCTCGATGGACGCGACCACTGTGCCCATCCACATCCCGTTCTGAGGCGGCTCCGATATCTCGTCGGATGCCACGAAGACACCATCTGCGTCTATTGTTCCGATCCAGTCGGGTGCTACCGCCCAGTCGACAGGAACATCCAGGGGCGAGCCGTCGGGACCGATGACCTGTGCCTCGAAGTCGACTTCGTCGCCCGGGAGCACGGCCGCGTCACGCGGACGCGTGCGCACCGTGATGCCTTCCGGTCCCGGCAGCTCGATCTCGACCATTGCGATGCCTCTTGCCGGTCCGTCCTCCGTAGCGACCGAGGCGATGACACGACCCGCGCCGTCACTGGGTCCCGCCGTGAACAGACCGTCGGGGTCGATCGTTCCTCCCATCCGAGGCATCACCGTCCACTCGACCTCCGCTTCGACGGGTTCACCGCTCGCATCGGTCACGATGGCCGTGAAGCGTCCCGTCTCACCCGGTTCGAACCTCGCCCTGTGGGGTGCGACAGTGACGATGGCTCCTGTCGGCGCAGGCGTGCCCACAACAACAGCGGCGTCACCGACTCCTTCTCGGTCGGAATAGAAGGCGCGCGCCGCGATGCGGCCGGATCCGGATTCGTCCGAGGCTGTGAAGATGCCATCGGCACCAATGGTCCCAAGGCGCTCTGGGATCACCACCCACTCGACGTCCGTGTCGACCGTTCCACCGGTGATCGGATCGGTGACGGTGGCCGTGAAGAGCCGTCCATCGTTCACGTCGAGAGTGGCCTGCTGAGGACTTACGACAACGTTCAGCCTGCGCGGAGGCTCTGCGCCGATGTCTACGACAGCGTGGCCTGCGCCGGATGCGGCTCCGGCCACGGCCGTCGCGCGGATGATCGCACGTCCGGGCGTGTCGCCAGCCGTGAACCTGCCTGCGGAGTCGATGAGGCCCAACCCGGGCGGAATCACGGTCCAGACGATGTTCGCGGACATGGATGCCCCGGTACCGTCGAGTATGGTCGCCGTGAAACCGACGACCCCACCGGGGGGCGTGTGCGCACGGTCGGGTGAAACGCGTACGGTCGGTGCATCAGCAGCCGCTGCACTGGAGGTAAGCGAGATGAGGAGCATGGCAGCGAGCGCGGCCGTCGCTCCGATGCTCCACGCCCCCCTGCCACCATTGCTCACATTCAAGCTGTTCCGTTTCATCGTGTGCCTCCACAGGCGTCACAAGTTCTGCGTGTAGTGGATCAGACCCGCTGCTCGAGCGACGTGCGTTTGCCGTTGAGGGCGTAGAAGAGCCAGGAGACGTTCCGAAGCGTCTGACCGGAACCGTCGGAGATCTCGATCGTGATGATGTGTTCGCCCTCGTCAAACCTCATGGCGGGGGAGTACATCACGTAGCTGTCGGTGATGTCGGCGAGACTTGTGACATCACGGTCGTCCACCAGCAGGCGGACGATCCCGCCGGCCTCCAGCGGTGGCTGGATGGCGGCGACGATCTCGACGTTGCTCGCTCCCACGACCGCGTTGTCGGTCGGCATCACCGGTGCGACGTCGGCAGCGAATGCGGGTCCGGCCGTATCGGGTGAGACGGCGACCGCCTCACCGGAGGGAATCGGGCGCTGTCCGGGGAGAAGTCCGTCCCCGGTGTCGGGCCGCAGCGACAGCGTGATCACGAGCGCGACGATGCAGACGGCGGCAACAGCCCATGCGAGTTTCGGCGAGTGAAGCGCGCGCGACCATGCGGGGCGTTCAGCCTCCTGGCGCAGTCGTGCGAGCAGGCGCTCGCGGTGAAACGGCGGTGGGTCTACGGGCGCCAGCCCCTTGAGCAGTCTCTCAACATCCTGCTCGCTGGGGCGGCCGTCGGTCGGCCTGTCGGATGGGCGTCGTTCGTCCCTTGGATTGTGTGCCAAAGCTGTCAGACCTTTCCCTTGAGGAGCTCCGCGAGCATTGACTTGCCCCGCGCGAGCCGTGACTTCACGGTGCCGATGGAGCATCCGGCAGCGCTCGCGATCTCCTCGTAGCTCATCTCGTCGATGTATCGCAGTGTGACCGCCTCGCCGTAGACTGGTGGGAGCTCCGCGATGGCCACGCGTACGGATTCGGCGCGCTCACCTGCGATGACTCGATGCTCCGCCGTCCGCGGGTCGGAGGTTGCCGGGGGATGGCTCTCGATGTGCGCCGCCCAGAGCTCCGCCCGCCTGGTCCTCTTGCGGTAGCGCTTCTTCAGAACATTGACGCCTATCCGGTAGAGCCACGTGAACGGGTCCGAGTCGCCCCGGAAGCGCGGGTACGCGCGCATGGCTCGTACGAAGGCCTCCTCGGTGAGGTCGAGCGCCTCGTGGTAATCACCCGTCAGGCCGTAGAGCACGTTGAACAGCCTCCTGTCGTAGAGGGTGACCAACTCCTCGAACTCGGGTTTCGCCATCGACGCCCTCCAACGTGCCTCTCCATGACTTAGAGGCCTCGTACGACCGCGATGTTCCCGCCCGGCAGGCACCCATGAGCGCTAGAACGAGTATCCCAGTCCTGCCCGGAGCACGTGTACCATGTACGATTGCTGAATCTCCGCCCGGTCCGATCGATCGATGAGCCAGTACTCGAGCCGGAGTTCCGTCGTGCCGAGTTGAACTGTTGCCTCAAGCGTGTAGTGGGAACGGGTGTACTCCGTCTCATCGCCGCTCCCAAGCGACCATCGTCCTGCCGCGCGGCCGCTCCACCGGGCATCGGCCGACATCTGCCTCAGGTCGACGCTCAGCGTCCAGAGGTCTGTTCTGTCGGACGACTGCGACTGCGACCGGGACCAAGATGCACTCGCCACGGCTCGTGTCCGATCGAGCCTCCAGGTGGTGCCGATCGAAGCGTAGCCGTAGATGTAGTCGTCGTCAATGCCAGGGGAGTGATCGTACCGCGCGACGGCATAGCTTCGGAGGTTGGCGTCACCGAGAGCCCATGTGACATCTGTCCGGGCATACGTGTTCACGATGGTTCCGGACTCGGAGTTCGACGGGACTTCATCGCGGCTCAGGCGCATCCAGCCCGACACCCTCGCGGGTCCGCCCGAGCCCCACGCACCGCCCAAGCGGAGCGCGGACTCGCCGGGTTTCTGCTCGAGGCTCCCGGCCGAGTAGAAGCTCACCTCGCTCGTCCAGAACTCGAGCGCGACGTGGTCGTCCAGTTCCGCGCCGCGAATGATCTCAGCGTGGAGCGCAACCCCCGAGCTGTCTGTTCCAGCCGACGCGCTCGACACCGCGAACTCCAGTTCTCCCGCGTATCCCTCCCGGCGTCCGCGAATGATGCCCGCCGTCACATGGTTCGTTAGCGGATCGGTGATCCTGTCACTCTCGGAGATCGAACTCTCGTCATCGAACGTCGAGACGTGTGCGAGAGAAAGACCAAATCGGTCGCTCCAGTCGAATCCCGCCGATCCGCCGAGCGCATATCGTGAGTAGAGTCCGTATCCATCGAGCGTGTCGGAGTCGCTGATGCGGAGCGCGACGAGTTCGGCGTGGCCGCGTCCCACGGTTGCCACGGCGCCGGCGCCAAACCCGGAGGCCCAGTCGAGTGTTGTGCTGGAGAGCGACGGATAGATGTGGCCGACTTCGAACTCGAGCGTGCCGAGCGCCAGATCCGCCTGCCACGCAAACTCATCATTGTAGACGGGATCGTACTGCGCCGTGACGAGGTACGAGGCGTCCGAGCGGAACCCGGATACGTAGAGATCGATGGCAGGGTCACTCACCTCGTTATACGGAAGCGCTACGTCAAGCGAGTCGGCCGACGTGGTGTCCGCTGACACGGTCGCCCATCCAACCTCAACACGGCCAATCACGCGCCAGGGGTCGGCGGTTCCTTCCTGCTCCATCTGCTCCGCCGCCACGTGTTCCGTTCCCGCGGTCGCCTCACCCGCCGGCGTCACAGCATCGCCGACCGCGAATATCCAGCTCTGTTCGACGGATCCTGCTTCGGTCAGCGCGGATATCGTCACTCGATGCCGACCGGTGGACAGCGGGTCCTCTGGGACCAGGACGACAAGATCGGACGTGATCGCGGCGGCCGATGTCACATCGCGTCCGTCGAGGAGCACGATCGCGTCCCACGGTTCTTCGAGCGGAGGCACAAAGAGGGCGGCGATGTCCGCGTGGATATCGCTGACGATTTCACCGGCGGTCGGGCTGACGATCTCGATACCGCTCCCCATCCCGGATGGGGAGACGGGGATCCGGAACGTTCCCGACACCGGTGCGCCGGGTGGCGCTGTCTCGATGAGACCGTCCACGTGGATGACGCGCAGGTAGTACGAAAGTTCCGGCAGATTGACGAGCGCACCGGGGATCTCGCCGAACAGAGCGTTGGTCGAGAAGAACAGGGGGACCTCCGCGTGTGTACCGTCCGCGCGAACGATGATGACGTCGGCTGCATCGATGTCCGCCGGAGAGATGTTGGTGGTCATCGCGATCTCTATGGTGAGTGGAAGGGAGACGACGACCGACGATGGTGGGGAGTGCACGATCCTGCCGGCCCCGGCACTCGCAGCCGATCCGGGAATGGCAAGCAGCGCGAGCGCGACCGCTGCCTCGGCGATGTGGGTTCGGGCATGTCCGGGACCAGTGAGCGTCATGAAACGCGGCTCCTCGGGGACCCTGTGACGGTCGCATCATCACGATGAGTGTACGCGCCGGACCCCCGGACGGCGAGGCGCAATATCGGCTCTTTGTTCGGGAACATACGGCGGACTGGTGGACTCCAATCCTGTGTGACGCAGAGACGCTCCCCGTGTTCGCCAGCAAAGGAGGAGTCAGATGAAGAAGTTCAGTACGACCGCAGCGAGCGCCGCTGCTTGGCCCACCGCCGGGGTGCTGTTGAGACGCCTCGCGACCGCGGCGCTCGCTACGGTCCTTCTTCTCAGTGTATTCGCCTTCGCCGGTTGTGGCGAGGGAGTCACCGCTGCGGCGCCCGACGCCCTGGGTGATGATGCGGCCATACGCGAGTTCATGGAGGAGGAGGGGCTGTTTGATGATCTCGGGATGTACGAGGCCGGGGAACAGTCGTCCGGCGGCGGCGATCGTGAGGTTATCGACCCGCTGACCTTCTGGCGCGTCGTGACCGACCTCTCCGTTCACCGCGATGTCATCGTCGACACGCTCGCGGGTACGGCTGAGGCGACCATTTACCGCGAGGTGTGGGGCGAGCTTCATATCGTCACCGAGGGCATGGAGGAGATCGTCAAGCCGTTCCACCACACGGGAGAACGCTACGCGAACTTCGCGCTCGCCGAGGACCCGGTCGAAGATGACCGCGAGGGTGGGAAGCACCGATACCGCTGCGGACGTTGGGAACTCACCGAGATTTCAGGATTCCTCGGCCAGTCCGATGACCTTTCTCTGAGTATCGACTGGATCCATATCCAGGGTGACTCTGTCGACGTCACGATCACTGATCCACTCGAACTGATGACCATCCCTGAAGAGATTATGCTGTTCGAGGTGGGCGAGGAGGTCACCGTGACGGTCTCCGGACCGCCGGCGGACGCGATCCTCTTTCTCCATACGCGGCACTGGCACTCGCCGTTCGTCTTTGACGGCGCGACGTTCTCAGGCACATGGACGGTGCAGCGTGCCGGCCGATGCTGCGCCTGGGTGACCGCCCTGGACCACGAAACGCTCTTCGATTCCGACTACCCGGATGACTGGATGGTATGGGGGATGCCCTACGCGGTCTTCCGTGACGCGCCGGGAATCGAGTAGAGCACTCGGAGAATCCGGGCGCGCCCGCGGTTCCGCCGCGGGGGTGCTCGCACACTGCAGATGCGCTCTTGTTGGCCATACCGGCCGCCCGCTCACTGTCGGCGCCCTCCACATGTGCCGACGCCCACGTATGAGCCCGGGCGGCCGGTTTCTATTGCCCGGCGCTCGAATACCGTGCGAACTGCGCCCTCATGGGGTACCATGAGGGCGTCGGAGTATCGTGATGCCGACAAACGTTGGTGCATTGCATGGGGGTCTCGGGCGCCAGGAGTATCGCGCCCGCACGAAGAAGGAGGCAGTCATGAAGCGCTGGAGTCCACGTGCGGTTGTGCTCATCGCGTCCATGGTGCTCGCAGTCGCGGCGCCGGCCCTCGGTTTCGGTGGTGGCGGTATGGGTCAGGCCATGCCGAAGGATATGTGGGGCGGCGCCGAGTTCAAGCCGGTCGTCGGTCAGTGGGCCGAGTATCTGATGACATCCACGGACGAAGAGCCGGTCACCATCCGTATCTCCATCGTCGGTGAGGAGGACGGTGCCTTCTGGTACGAGATGCAGATGACCGGCGAGGAAGAGGACGGTTTCGTCACCAAGATGCTCGTCTCGGGCGACCCGGAGGAGCAGGACAACCTGAAGCGCCTCATCATCAAGGGTGGCGACGAGCCCGCGATGGAGATGCCCGTTGGTGGCGGCGGCATGATGGGCGGCATGATGGGCATGGGTGGTGGAGAGGTCGAGGAAGAGGAGTACGAGACGGACAGCGTCATGCCGTCGGACCTGGGCATGGAGACTGTCGTGGTCCCTGCCGGGACGTTCGAGGCGCACCACTGGCGCGTTGAGGATGAGGATATCCGCTTCGACATGTGGCAGGCCGAGAACGTCGGCCCCTACGGTACCGTGAAGAGCTCGTCGGACGACTTCGAGATGGTGCTCACGGCGTACGGCGACGATGCGAAGTCGGCGATCACCGAGGAGCCCGAGAAGTTCGAGATGCCGTCATTCGACATGAAGGGACTCGGCGGGGCCTTCGGCGGGTAGCAGTCTCGCCGGCAACTCCAGGACATCCAGAGAATCACAACACAGGGAGGAGCCGGAATCGTGGCTGTCTCCCTGTGTTCGTTTCCCGTCAAAGGAGGAGTGCAATGAGGCTCATGATGCTCATCGTTGTTCTGGCGATCGCCGGCCTGTGCGTCGCGCAGGACGACGCGGTCATGGAGACACCGGTTGACGAGGCAGCGGCCGCTGCTGAGGCCGCCGGAACTGAAGAGGCCGAGGCTGCGGAGGAGGCGGAGACGGCGGTCAACGAAGACGTCGCCGAGGAACGCCCCGCGATCGACGCGTACGCCGAGGCCGAGGACATCATGCTGCACCTGTGCATGGAGTGCCACGGTGACTTCGGACACGATGCCGGGTTCAAGCTGCCGACCACGCGAGAGGGGACCGGGATGGTCGGTGTCCCGAGCATTCAGCGGACCGATCTGATGCTCATCGACCTCGAGAAGCCTGAGTCCAGCTATCTCCTTATGAAGCTGCACGACGACGACGGGATCCTCGGCAAGAGGATGCCGATCGTGCGGTCGCTCACCGAGGAGCAGCTTTCCATGTTCGACCTCTGGGTTGCCGAACTCTCCGAAGCCTATCTCGCCAGCCTCGAGCCGGAAGACGCAGGCTCCGATGACATGGACGACGCCGAAGATGTGGATGATGCCGACGACGACGGCGAGTGCGACGACAGCGATGACGACCATGATAACGACCACGATGAGGACCACACGTAGGCGCGGAACGCACCGACAGTGAACGATGATTCATGACAGGCTGCTGAGCACTATTCACTCGGTTTCATGAGTCTCGTGTGGTATAATACGATTGGCGGGGAGGCGGTGAGGTGGCCGACTCCCCGCGATTCGTTCATACACAGCACTCCTCTCATAGCACTCCTCGTGGCGAAGGCACTGTGAAAGGGGGTGCGCCATGCGCAGCCTGTGTCTGTGGTCCGTGGCCGTCGCGATCCTCGCTCTCGCAATTGTGTTCGTCCTCATCCCGACTCCAGCCCGCGCGTTCCTTCACGACACCTTCGCTGCAGGTCCGGGATTCCCCAATCGCGTCGATGACTACATCGACAATCTCTATGCCGTCAGCCCGACCGACCACGTCGATATCATCGTCGACTTCTGCTCCACGCCGACGGCTGCCGACAGCACGTTCCTCGACCAGTACGGTGACATCTACGGCGTCTTCCGCTTCATCGACGCCATCGCCGTGCGGAACGTCATGGTTTCAGACTGCTACATCATCGTGAACTACCCGCGTCTGAAGCTCATCGAGTGGGACCAGACGCTCTCTCCGCATCTGGACGTGAGTGCCTGTGCCATCCAGGCGCGTTCGAGCGGGGCCTACGCATATCCAGGGCACGCCGTGTGGGACATCAATCCGTCGGTCGGTTACATGGGAAGCGGCGTGACTATCGCCATCATCGACAGCGGCGTGGACGACGGCCACCCCGCTCTCTCCGGGAAACGCGTCGGCGGCTATAACGGGCTGACGCAGACAGGCGGCCCGGGCGTTGATCCGGACGACGACATGGTCGGCTGGTATCACGGCACGTCGGTCGCGTCGATGATCCTCGCGAGCGACCCCGCGCAGCAGTACATGGGTGTCGCCCCCAACGCGAGCTACGTCGACTGCAAGATCTTCGACAACACCGGCACCAGTCCAGCCTCCCGCTCGGTCGCCACGATCCAGTGGGTCATGCGGAACGCGTCGCAGTACAACATCACCGTCGCGAACATGAGCTTCGGCGGCCGACCCGACGACGGAACGGATGCCGTCGCCCGCGCGGCGAACGCGCTGGTCGCACAGGGCGTCACCGTCGTCGCATCGGCCGGTAACAATCCGCCCGGCTCAGGCATCTCATCGCCAGGCTCCGGCAGTGATGTCATCTGTGTCGGCGGCGTGACCGACAATGCGACCATCCTGCGTGGCGATGATCTGTTCGACACCGCCTCCCGGGTTGGGCCGCGAACGCCTCCGCCGCCATCCTACTCGCTCAGCCAGAACGACCTCAAACCCGAGATCACAGCGTACATGCGTGACATCACGGTCTGCCAGGGCATCAACCCGGGTCAGAACGGGACGGGATGGTGGCAGCACCCGGGGAACGGAACGTCGTGGGCGACGGCGCACGTCACCGGTGTGGCGGCGCTGATCCTCGAGAAGTATCCGGGGCTGCCCCCGGCGCAGGTTGACAACCTGATCCGCGTCAACGCCGAGGTGCGCGGCACACCGACCTATCCGTTGGTCGACCCGACGTGGGACTACATGTACGGATACGGCATCGTCTCCGCCGCGAACGCGATCAATGCGGTGCTGCTGGCTGACGTGTCGGTGACCGGGTGGGTTCCGGGGACATGGAACAGCAAGGCCATC
>Ga0180435_10000261_pt1 | contig 54558 bp, 50 predicted proteins | sample SS_ome_3_FD_132467 | JGI IMG/M metagenome (GOLD analysis project Ga0180435, IMG submission 132467) | Hypersaline lake sediment archaeal communities from the Salton Sea, California, USA - SS_3_S_1 metaG | ecosystem: Environmental > Aquatic > Non-marine Saline and Alkaline > Hypersaline >... | reverse complement strand
GTTTGATCGATTAAAGTGGCAGTTTCCATAATTCTGGCGGATTGGATAATAACATATTCAATAACGCGAATAATTTAGCAGATCTGCCGAGAATCCTGCAGCCAAACTGCTGCCATTCCTGGCTCTAATGGGGTGCATGTTCGCGGTCTGGGACTGGTTAATCCACCGTCAAGGTCTTGCTCAAATTCCTCGGGAAATCAGGATCATATCCTCTCGCCAGGCTGCAGTGATAGGAAAGTAGCTGGAGGGGGATGGCGCTCAGCAGGGCCAGAGCGGCTGGTTTCAGATCTTCCGGCAGGTCCAGATCAGGGATTTCCAGGGTCTGTTGGGCGTTGCCTTCCAATCTGGAATCCTCGAAGCCGATAGCTATCACATGGCCTCCCCGGCAGGTTACTTCGTTAATTCCACTGATGATGAGAGGGATGTCATCTGGCCCAGCAGTGAAGATCACCGGGTAGCCCTCGTAGACCGCTGACAAGGGGCCGTGTTTGAATTCTGTAGACAGAATGCCTTCGCAGTGAGCGTAGGTAATTTCCTTGAACTTCAAGGCGCCTTCCAATGCAACTGGATAGGTCAGTCCATAACCCAGGCTGTAAAGATCATCCCAGTCCTTTACCTTTTCCACGATTGGAGGCATCTGTTCTTCGGATGTCTCAATTACCAGATCGATAAGCTCTGGAATTTTATGGAGAGTGTTTGTATCCTTTCCTCCCCAGCGCAGCGCTACATAAAGCAAAGCCAGCACCTGGTTAAGATAGGTCTTGGTAGCAGGTACGCTGATCTCAAAACCACAAACCAGCGGAAGGTGCACATCACTTACCAACATCAGGGTCGAGCCCACAACATTGACCAGCCCCAGAACCCCCATGCCCCGTTCCCGGGCGATTTCAATTGCGTTTAACACATCTTTGGTCTCACCGCTCTGGCTTATGAAGATGGCCACATCATCAGGCCCCACGGAAGATCCGTATTGAGCTGCGAATTGAGGCGCCAGAACCGGGATAGCAGCCCGGCCGGCAAATTTGTTAAAGTAGATCGAACCAAGCAGCCCGGCATGAGAACTGGTTCCACAGGCGACCACATAGATATTTCGGGCTTTCTCCAGTTTTTCGATAAAGGCATCAACGTCCGGGGAGTTTTCCAATACCTGGAGCAATTCTGCAGCCACATGGCTCTGCTCATGGATCTCTTTGAGCATGAAGTGAGGGTAACCGCCTTTCTGGGCAATTTCCATACTTTCGATCACATATTCAGGATCTCGCTCGATCCTGGAGCCATCTTCCACACTGGTGAGCTCATAGCCATCAGCCCAGAAGGTGATGATCTCTCCGTCATTAAGGCGTAATATATTCCTGGTGATGGGTATGATCGAGGGTAGGTCAGAACCGATGCAAACCAGGTCATCTGTGATGCCGGCAATCAAGCCAGATCCTTTTTTGATGGCATGCAGACGGTCATCACCCACTTTGCCGATCACAAAAGAATAGTCACCTTCCAGGTCCTTGGTGGCCAAGCGGATGGCTTCCACCAGATCATGGCCCTGGTCATAATAACGTTCAACTGCATGCACGCAGCTTTCGCCGTCGTTTTCAGAACGAACAACCATACCTTCAGCTTTGAACTCAGCCATCAGCTCCAGATTATTGACCACGTTGCCGTTATGGGCACCAACCAGATCGCCGTCTGAATCCAGGTGAGGTTGGGAATTGATCTGGGAAGGGGCGCCAAAAGTGGCCCACCGCAGCTGCAGAATGGCCCGATCCCCGGACATTTCCTTGAAGTTGTACTTTTCAGCTACTTCCTGGACTTTACCCTTGTCTTTGCGGAGGTCGATCTTTCCTTCCTGGGGCAGGGTGGCTGCCCCAACCGTATCATATCCCCGGTAGGATAAGCGCTCCCCGGCGCCAATTAAGATGGGACCGAGATTTTGAGTTTCTTTAGTGACAATTCCGAAAATCCCACACATAAATGACCGTCCTTCCTGGACTAATCTTTCGTTTTCGAGCCAATATTCTACCATCAGGCCAGAATGGCGTCAGTTAGCAAATGACACTATTTAGGTGCGATTTTATCCCTGTTCCTTCTACTGATAAATGAATTTTTGGCGTTGAAACACCCCAAATTTTCAATGATAAAATACAGTTACTATTTTGATAGCACAGAAATAAGGACAGAATAATGACCGATAAGATCTCCCCTGAGGATTTTGACCGCCTGGCTGAATTGGCTTCTTTAGAACTCCCACCAGATGAGGCAGAATACCTCCGAAAGGAATTAAATAATCAAATGCTTTCTATCGAGGTGCTGGAATCGATTCCGATCGATGCTGAGATCAGAACCGCTGCCCATGGTATCCCCTATGATGAACTGAACAGCGCCATCCCACGGGAAGATATTTCCCGCCAGGATCCAAACAGGGAGGATATCCTCAAACAGGCTCCAGAATTGGAAGATGGGTATATTGTTGTCCCGGATATTTCTCACGAGGAGCTGGATTGAATATGAAAACCTGTGATCTTCCCGCATATGTCGTTGCTGATCTGATAAATACCAAACAGGTTTCCGCGGTTGAAGTCCTTGAGGATGCTCTGGAGCGGATCCGCCAAGTAGATGGACGGACAGGAGAAGTGGATGCGCCAGAAGCTACTTCCAAAGAAGACCTTTCAACTGTCCATGCTTTTACACTGGTGACCGAGGATCATGCCAGGACCCAAGCTGAAAAGATTGACAAACTGATCCAAGAGGGAGAGTACCCCGGGCCATTAGCTGGTGTGCCTTATACAGCCAAGGATATCTTTACCGTAAAGGGTATCAAAGCCACAGCCGGTTCCAAGATCCTCTCTAATTACATCTCCCCCTACTCGGCTACAGTTGTGGAACGCATGGCGGATGCTGGCGCGGTGATGGTAGGCAAGGTGAACCTGGATGAATTCACTTATGGTTCTTCAAGCGAATCTTCTGCCTACAAACCAGTTCCCAGGAATCCTTGGGATCCCAGCAGGGTGACCGGTGGATCCTCTGGAGGTTCAGCGGCTGCGGTTGCTGCTGGAGAGGGAGCCATTTCACTGGGCACAGATACAGGTGGATCTATACGCCATCCAGCCTCTTTCTGTGGGACAGTAGGATTGAAACCCACCTACGGCAGAGTCTCACGTTACGGCTTGATTGCCTTTGGTTCTTCCCTCGATTGTCCGGGTCCCCTGGCACGCAACGTCACCGATGCAGCCCTGGCTTTGCAGGCTATTGCCGGACCGGATCCCCGGGATAACACTGCTGCTGATGTGCCTGTACCAGACTACCTGGAGGAGATGAAAAAGGATATCCGCGGGTTGCGAATTGGTTTATCAGAAGAGTTTTTCCGTGTGACTTATTTCAATTCGGAATCTATGGAGCTAGTTGAAAACCCGATCGATCCTCAGATCAAGGAAGCGGTTCTCAGTGCAGCCGGTTTCCTGGCCCAACTGGGAGCTGATATCGTGATGGATGTTCCTTTACCGCATACAAAATACGGTGTCCCGACCTATTTTGTGATCTCCCGAGTGGAAGCAAGTTCTAATTTGCTTCGTTATGATGGCGTGAAATACGGTTTTCGGACAGACGAATCCTATGCAGACCTGCGCGAATTGTACCGAAAGACCAGGGGGGAAGCCTTCGGTGTGGAGCCTAAATTACGCATGTTAATGGGTATTTACCTGAGTGCCGCCCAATTTGATAAAGGATATTATGAATTGGCTCTCAAGGCTCGAGCCTTGATGCGTAAGGATTTTGAAGAGATCTTCGATCACAAGGGTAAGTATCGCCTGGATGCCCTTTTAACGCCGACCGCGCCTTCTACTGCTTTCCCGATTGGAAGTGTATATGGTGACTCGGTGATGATGCAGTATTCAGATCAGCTGACAGCTACTACCAATCATGCTGGCATTCCGGGATTAAACTTCCCGGTTGGTTTCGATAATGAAAATTTACCGATCGGCGCTCAAGTCTTAGGGCCAGATTATTCAGAAGGGGTTTTGCTCCGGATTGCCCGAGCGTTCGAAAAGGCTACAGAAAAAGAAGGCTGGCGGGAAAAACGCCCTCCTATCCTCACAACTAATGAGAACTGATTCTGGTTCTATTCTTGTTTTTGGCAATGTAACGCTGGATGTTATCTGTAAAACAGTGGATGATGTGCCGCGCTACGACTCGATCGCTTTCCAGAACGCGGCTGTGACTCCTGGGGGCTGCGCATCCAATGTTGCGATCGGGCTAGCCGACCTGGGCGAAAAGCCTTTCCTGCTTGCTTGCATGGGAGATGATCAGACGGCAGTTATCCTGGTAGATACCTGGGAGAAACGAGGTGTAGATGCCCGTTATGTCAACCGGATCCCGGGTAAAGACACAGGAGTAAGTGTAGGTTTGGTTGATAGTGATTTTCAGCCCCGCTTCATTCACACTACTGGCGCTAACGCAGAGTTAGTGGGAGAGATCCTCAACCCTGAAATATTCAAAGAACAAGCAATTGACTATTTGCACATCGCCGGGTATTTTGTGCTGCCGGGGTTGCTTCTCCCGGGTTTTGCCGAGACGCTGGCCCGCGTCAGGAAATCCGGCGTTTTTATTTCATTGGATGTGGTTCGTTCTCCGACCATGAAAAAACCGGATCCATTATGGAATATCCTGCCTCACCTGGACTTGTTCATGTGCAATCTCCAGGAAGCGGAGATCCTGACCGGTGTATCAGATCCTGCTGGGGCGGCAAGGGAGTTCCAGGAAGAAGGGGCTCGGTCAGTGATCATAAAACTGGGCGCAGATGGTTGCTGGCTGGCCGAAGCTGATCGAGGCATACATATTCCTGGTATAGAAGTAGAACAGGTTGTGGATACAACTGGCGCAGGAGATGCCTTTGCAGCTGGATTAGTATCGGCATTAAGACAGGGAAAGGATATTGAAGAAGCCTGCCGTTTTGGCGCCAAACAAGGAGCGTTGACAACTTGTTTTCTGGGTGCCGTCCGACCAGACTAAAATATTGAGGACTTATGATCGATTGGATCGCATTTGACGCAGATGACACGCTGTGGAAAAACGAAGAATATTATCTTGCGGGCCGTGACAGATTCCTGGAAATTCTCCAAAAATATGGCTTGGGCAATCCTGATATTGAGAATTTTGATCAATTTGAAGTTGAGAATATCCAGTATTTTGGATATGGAGTGATGAGTTTTGTACTTTCGATGATCGAGATCGGCATTGAAATGACCGAGGAGCAGATCCATCCATCCGATATCCAAAAGTTGATCCATCTAGCCAAAGAAATGCTCGCCCATGAAGTAGAGGTCTTTGAGGGGGTCAACCATTTATTAGAAAATCTTTCAGCTCAATATCCGTTGATGTTGATCACCAAAGGAGACTTGCTGCATCAGCAGCGAAAATTTGCGGCCTCGGGATTAGCTCATTATTTTCGGGCTATCGAGGTGGTCAGTGATAAATCTCCCGGTGTATATGCGGGCATTCTGGATCGATATAATATTGATCCGGGAAGATTCGTAATGATCGGAAACTCACTGCGATCGGATATCCTCCCGATTCTGGAACTGGGAGGTTGGGCAATGCATCTGGCTGGCCATCCCACCTGGTCTCATGAAGATGATCCAACGAATCATTTGGACCAGGAACGCTACCTGGAAGTTGAGGGTATATCCGAGGTATTGGAACGTCTGGATGAGACTGATCTGCTCTCAAAGAAGAACTAAAATGATATATTTCCTGGCCTGGATAATATTTACGATTGTGTTATTGGGTTTTACCCTGGCTCGTTCCCATCCCTATCGCTTTCAACGGTTTCTGGCCTTTGAAAGTATCCTGAGTTTGATCTTTATAAATGCCGAAAGCTGGTTCATCGATCCTCTTTCGACCCGGCAGGTTTTTTCCTGGATCTGCCTGGTAGGTTCGATATTTCTCGCTGGTTATGGATTTTTCCTGATTAAAACCAGAGGCAACCCGGAAGGGGATTTTGAAGATACAACCACATTGATCACCAGTGGTGTTTATAAATTTATCCGTCATCCTCTCTATACCTCGCTGATCTTGTTCAGCCTGGGCGCTTTTCTCAAAGATCCGTCCTTGCTTGGGACAGGATTAGTGATCACGACAGTTATTGGTGTATATCTAACTGCCCGGATAGAAGAAGAGCATAATCTGGCCCGTTTTGGGGACACCTACCAGAAATATATGGAACAGACAAAGCGTTTTATTCCAAAAATCTTTTAACATGGGCGGGTTACTGCAGTTATGAAAATCCTGGAAAAACAAGGCTATCATCTATTATCCATTCTGGTTTTGATCAGCGGAGTTTGGTTCGTTGCCCAGGGAGATTTGCTGGAGGGTGTGTTTCTCGGGATATCGACAACCACCTGGTTGATCCTGTCGGTTCTGTTTCCTATCCTGCATCAGGTCTATGTGGTGATCTGCTGGCGGGGAGAGCTGTATTACGGCTGGTTATCCAATTCTCTAGGTGAGAGAGCATTTACAGTCTGGGCAATCGGATTCATGATCTTATTCATGGCGAGGCCGATCACGATCTTTGCACTGGCGATCGCTAATCGCGGCACACTGGACCTACCTAATTGGATCAATATACCTTTAATTGGGATCTGCCTGGCGGTAGTGGCTTATATGGCCTACTCTTTTGTCAAATATTTCAGTCCTGAACGAGCATTAGGGATCGACCATTTTCAGCCTGAAAAATACCGCAATATTCCCTTTGTCCGGGAGGGGATATTCAAGTGGTCGTCCAACGCCATGTATACTTATGCTTTTCTTGCTTTGTGGATGATCGGTTTGATCTTCAATTCCAAAGCCGCCTTGCTTGCTGCCCTATTTAATCACCTATATATCTGGGCCCATTATTATTTCACTGAATATCCTGATATGCAGTATATCTATCAGGAAAAATGAAATTGACTTAGATCCAGGGAACTTTTTGGAGTTCCTGATCGTCATCTCCTCATAAGTGTAATATCACAAGGAGGAGTGAGATGGTTTCCCCTATACAAATAAAAAATAAAATCTTGATTAGTTTTGTTTTGGTTGCTATTGCCTTTTTAGCTGTGACACAACCTGCCCTGGCGGATGGGATTGTAATTCCGGATCCGCCTACCTGGCCAGACCATCCTCCTCTGGAAGAGAGCTGGCTGACCATTCGTTATCACCGGGTAACCGTTTCTATTTCAGACCAGATTGCGGTCACGAGGGTAGAGCAGGAATTCCTGAATGAATATGATTGGGAAGTGGAAGGAACCTATATCTTTCCTATTCCGGATGGTGCTTCGATCTCAAAATTTGTGATCTGGGTTGACGGTCAGGCTATCGAAGGAAAGATCCTGCCTGCCGATGAAGCCAGGCAGATATATGAGGATATTGTGCGGCAGCGCCGAGATCCTGCCTTGCTGGAATACATTGGAAAAGGGGCAGTTCAAGCCCGGATCTATCCTATCCCGCCTGGAGGCTCAAGGAAAATCGAGCTGGAATACAGCGAGGTGTTGAGCCAGGAAAATGGTTTGGTCAAGTACGTCTATCCACTCAACACTGAGAAGTTTTCTGCCCGGGCACTGGAAGATTGTTCTGTCCGGATCGAACTGTCATCCTCCCAACCCCTGCGAGCTGTCTATTCTCCAACCCATCAGGATCGAATCTATATTGATAGAGATGGAGATCATCAAGTTACCCTCGGTTATGAGGAATACAACGTGCTCCCGGACCAGGATTTTGAATTGATCTATACTTTCAGCGATGATGAGGTTGGTTTGAATTTGTTGACATTCCCGGATCTGGTTGCTGGAAAAGGTATTGGACAGGAGGGTTATTTTCTGCTGCTAGCTGCTCCATCCGTAGAGGTAGACAGGATCATTCCCAGGGATATCGTACTGGTTCTGGACACTTCCGGCTCGATGGAAGGTGACAAGCTTTCCCAGGCCAAAGAAGCTGCCAGATATATCCTGAACCATCTCAATCCTGAGGATCGATTTAACGTGATCACATTTTCTACCGGGGTCAAACATTTCGCCTATCAGCTCCAGCCTGTTTCAAAAGCTCCCCTGGCGATCTCCTGGATTGAAAATATGCCTGCTTTGGGAGGAACCAATATAAATCAGGCTCTGCTTGAAGCAACCGCGCAGCGCAATCCAACTGAGGATAGCAATACTGCCCGCCCGTTGGTGTTGTTGTTTTTAACTGACGGCCTGCCAACGGAAGGAGTAACAGAGATCGAACAGATTTTGTCTAATACCAAGAATAATTCTACTCATTACCTGCGTTTATTTGCGTTCGGGGTCGGAGATGATGTGAATACTGAACTCCTGGATACCCTTGCGGAAGATAATAGGGGGCTGGTGAGTTATGTGCGTCCTAATGAACGGATAGACGAGGAAGTATCAGGGCTTTTCGCGAAGATCCAGACCCCGGTTTTGTCCAATCTTGAACTTGATTTTGGGGGCATCTTGGTGGAGGAGATCTATCCTCCAGAATTGCCAGACTTGTTTTCAGGTATGCAGCTTATGGTCGCCGGTCGCTACCGCCTCTCAGCTGGGGATTCCGGAAAATCAACCATCCAGCTATCTGGCTCGGTGAATTCTGAAAGATACATGTATTCTCTCCGAGCAGACTTCAAAGCTGGTTCAGAGGTCGGCGAAGTGAATAGTTTTATTCCCCGCTTGTGGGCAGCCAGGAAGATCGGTTATTTACTGAATCAGATCCGCCATCAGGGAGAAAATTCTGAGTGGGTGGATGCGGTGATCCAGCTCAGCCTCCGGTATGGGATCATCACTCCCTATACCTCGTTCTTGATAGAGGAAGATGATCTCTTTAGTGGGGAAGGTTGGGAAGAGGAAGCCCACGAACTGGCTCAGGAATATTCCGGCAATGCGGTTGGAGCTGAAGCTGTTGATAAGGCTGATGCAGAATCCAATTTGCGCTCTGCGGAGGCTGTTCCTCAGTTGGGGAAGGCTGTAAACCAGGATACAGGAGAGATTCAACAGCCCCAGATTAAGTATGTGGGAGATAAGACCTTTTTCCTGCAGGGACAGGTCTGGACTGATAGCCAGTATGATGCATCTATCATGACACCGACAGAAATTGGATTTGGAACAGATGTGTATTATCAGTTGCTGACCACCAGGCCTGAGTGGGGAAAATACTTCGCCCAGGGAGACCAGGTGATCTTCGTAGTGGATGGCGAAGCTTATCAGATCGTTTCTGAAGAGCAGGGGATCAGCAGTTTGCCGTCACGATTATCTGTCCCAGAGAGTACTTCGGGAGTGAGTGGAGATAGCGGCGTTTCTGCTGTTGGATCAATTAGATCTCTTTGTTCCACACCTTTCCTGGCTGGACTAGTGATGCTGGTCATGGGCTTCATAACAAAGCCTTGAAAATGTGGTTTGCTGAATCAAAAAACCGGGCTCAATAAAGCCCGGTTTTTTGTATTGTTGTTGGAGGTTGCTAATTTTCGGATCTGAGTCGGGGAGCGATCTTGTTATAAACCCAGGCGACCATCAAGCCAATAATTAACCCGTCAATGAAACCATATGCTAATGCTACTAGGCTGCCTAGCGGGCTGACGGTGAAACCAACATAGGTATCACTTATGAAAGCGACTTTCTCATGGGTGATACCTTTTGTGAGCATCAACCACCAGGTAAGGCCAAACCAGTTAAATCCCCAGACTATTCCCCCCGCGAGAGCAAAAGCTTTGACATTTAATTTCATTTCGGCCATCCTGGTCTAGTCTCTTTCCTTACATTATACGAAAAATACACCCTCCTGGCTTGTTTGAATATGAGACTTAAATATATTTCAGGTATAAGAGGGGATTCCCGTGGAAGAAATAACCTTAAAATTCTGTAAGATATCACCTCCCCGCTTCTTCAATTAAGTGTAACATGGTAGTATTACCCATGTTACACATGTCACATAAATAGATAAAAGAAGAAAAAGAACAAAATTATCAGTGTTTATAGGTATATCCAGGAGGGAGGAATATGAAAAGAGTTGTTATTTTGGGGGCGGGTACGGGCGGCACTATGGTCGCTAATAAACTAGTTCATGAGTTGGATGCTAGAGAGTGGGAAATCGTGATCGTTGATCGCGATGAAACCCATTATTACCAACCGGGATTATTATTTATCCCATTTGGTATTTATTCTCCCCGAGATATTGAAAAACCGAAAAGAGATTTTATACCTCGGGGCGTGAATTTGATCCTTTCAGATATTGAATTGATAGAGCCTGAAAAGAATCGGGTTGTACTTACAAGGGATAAACAAGTACTTTCCTATGACTATCTGGTGATTGCGACTGGCACGCATATCCAGCCTTCAGAAACCGATGGGCTATTGGATGGCGGCGGTTGGCGGAAGAATATCTTTGATTTCTACACACCAGATGGTGCGGCAGACCTGGCTGGATTCCTGAAATTCTGGAAGGGCGGCAAGATGGTAGTCAATGTGGCTGAGATGCCCATAAAATGTCCTGTTGCCCCACTGGAATTTCTATTTCTAGCAGATTGGTATTTCCACCAGAAAGGGATACGTGACAAGGTCGATATCATTTATGCGACACCTCTGGATGGGGCTTTTACCAAACCCCGTGCTGCCAGTATCCTTGGCGGTATGCTGGAAAAGAAAGGAATCAACCTTGAAACCAACTTCAATATAGGATCAGTCGACAATAAAAAGCAGGCTATTCGGTCCTGGGATGAGCGCGAGATTCCCTATGATCTGCTGGTTACTGTCCCCACAAATATGGGTGCGGAAGTGATCGATCGTTCTGGGTTGGGCGATGACCTTAATTATGTACCGGTTGATAAACATACCCTGCAATCCACTGCTCATGAAAACATCTGGGTGATTGGGGATGCTGGCAATACTCCGACCTCAAAAGCAGGCTCAGTGGCTCATTTTATGCTGGATGTGCTCCTTGATAATATGCTCCGTCACATGGAAGGGTTGGAACCGCTGGCCGAATTTGATGGCCATGCCAACTGTTTTATCGAATCTGGTTTTGAACAAGGCATTCTGATCGATTTTAACTATGATGTGGAACCGCTTCCGGGTAAATATCCGCTACCTGGTTTGGGACCTTTTTCTCTTTTGAAGGAATCTCCTGCAAACCATTGGGGCAAGATGATGTTCCGCTGGGTTTATTGGAACGTGCTCTTAAAAGGCGGAGATATGCCCTTTGAATCCCAGATGACCATGGCAGGAAAATGGCAGTGAGAGTGAATTATGGATAAAGACCTTGCTTTGATAAATGAAAAAGTAGACCAGTTGGCTCAACAAATCGGCTACCTGACCGAACAAGCTGAAGCACAACAACGGCGTGTCAGAGAGTTTGATGAACTGAAAGCAGACCTGATCCCGATCGGGAATCAATTGATCCATCTCACCATTAATGAGTTGGAAGATATTGGAAGCGACTTTGAGCTTGAGGATCTGTTTTACCTTTTAAAAAGGGTGCTGAGAAATACTCATTTGATCCTGTCTATGATGGACAGGTTTGAATCATTGATGGGGATTGCGGATGAAGTTGAACTGCTTGGAAAACAAGTTTTCTCTTCCGCGGTTGAAGCTCTGGATCAATTGGAACAAACCGGTTTGTTTACTCAAGCCGGGGATCTATTTAATACATTAGCCCGAGAGAATACTCTCTCAGATCTCAACAAAATGTTATTAGCTTTCCACCTAGATGGAAAAGAAGAGGCCTCTGCTCCTTCACTTGTTTCCCTGGTGAGAGAAGCAAACCGTCCCGAAACCAGGATGGCATTTTCCCGACTGGTTAAGGTACTACAAGCCCTGGGTGATGACACCCAGGATAATCATTCAAAAGTTGTTTAAAGGAGATAAGTTATGACACAGGATGTTCTTGATACCATAGAGTTTGATGATGAAGGATTTATGGTTAATGCTTCAGATTGGACCAAAGAGATTGGCGAGGCGATTGCCGATGCTTTAGAGGTGAAACTTACTGACCGCCATTGGCATGTGATCGATTTTGCACGGGCAGATTTCGAGGAGAGTGGCGAACCCCCTACACTCAGGCGCATCACCAAGCAGACTGGTGTAGATATGAAAGAGATCTATCAGTTGTTTCCGGAAGGACCGGCAAAAATCGCTGCCAATATCGCAGGACTTAAGAAACCCACTGGCTGCATTTAACTAAGGAGAAAATTATGGCAAAACCATCACGAGCATTACATAAAAATACAGGTGCGAACGGGAATCGGAAATTAGCCTTGATAGCATCCAAAGGCTCTCTAGATATGGCCTACCCCCCCCTGATCCTGGCCAATGCAGCCCGAATGTCTGGTATTGACGTGGAGATGTTTTTTACTTTTTGGGGATTGGACATCATCACCAAGAAGAAAATGAAGGGGCTGAACGTTGCTACAGTCGGCAACCCCAATATGCATCCCTGGTTTGGTATTCCAACCCTGTTGGGTGCGCTGCCGGGAATGAGCGCGGCTGCATCTTGGATGATGAGGGGAGAGATCAAAAAATTAGGTTTCCCCAGGGTTCCAGAATTCATGGATCTAATTATGGACGCTGGCGCCAATGTCTATGGTTGTAAGATGTCAATGGATATGATGAAATTAACCCAGGACGACCTGATTGATGGGGCTACCGTACTCGGTGCCATGGAATTCATGGACCTGACAGAAGGTGCGCAAGTTGTTTTTGTGTAATACTTCGTTCTAAAAAAAGCAAAAAGCCTTGTAAATTGATTTACAAGGCTTTTTTATTGGATAGAAATGAATTTAGTCCTCTTTTTCTTCCGCATTTCCTGATGCCATGTGATATTTACTGGGGCTTTCACCTGGCCTGAAACCGCACAACATGATCAGGGCGTTAGCAACGGTGCTTCCAGGATTATGCCATTTGTGCTCAAGGTCTGCAGAGAATAACAGGGAGTCGCCAGCTTCAAGGGTATAGGTTTCTTCGCCAACCTCGTAGATGAATTCACCCCGTAGACAGAAAACAAACTCATGACCAGAGTGGGCCATTGGGAAACGGCCGCTGCTGCTGCCAGCTTCCAGGGTGACCATAAATGGCTCAACAGAACCTTCGTAATGGGATCCGCCCAGGCCTTCCCATAAACCCCTGTAAAGGGGGATGCGGTTGCGTTCAGACGATTTGACCAAAACAACGTCCTGTTTTGGAGGAGTTTCTTCAAAGAATGCAGTTACTGGAATTTCTAATGCTGTGGCAATTTTATACAGCGTGCTCACAGATGGTGAAGACAGGCCTCTTTCAATAACACTGAGCGCATTTGCAGATAATCCACTAAGTCGTCCCAACCCCCGGATGGAAAGTTCTCGTTCTTCCCGGAGCTGGCGCAAACGGTCGCTGATGTTTACAGATGGAGCTTCATGATCGTAAATATCCATATTACCTCTGTTGTTTTATTGTTCTGATTATATCAAAAGAAGAGCAGGTTAAAGAGGAAAGTATGTTATTGTTGTTTTTTTACAACTTAAATTCAGTATTACCGTATATCTTGATAGATAAATATGATTAGTGATCAGGAGAAACAGACATGGCTATTGAAAACAAGAAGCTTTATCGCTCGGTAGAAGACCGCATGGTCGGAGGCGTTTGTGCTGGTATCGCTGATTTCTTTGATATCGACCCAACTATCGTCCGGCTGGTATTTGTGCTGGGTTTCTTTGCCTCAGTCAGCGGATTGTTCTGGGCTTACATCATCATGATGATCGTTGTGCCCGAATACGTCCCTGCGGGAGAGGATATTGTCACGGTTGATGTTGAAGATGTGCCCGACAATAAATAATAAAGATCTGCTTAAGTAAAGAAAAAAGCCCGGATTTCCGGGCTTTTTTCTTTTATCGACCTGATTGATAAGGGTCTATTCAATAAAAATCTCCACATGTTCCTGATCTTCTTCATCGATCACATCGACAATCTTCCCGCTCATGTTCTCAGCCAGGGCTTCCTTAACGGCTTCCATCATCTGGGCGTTTTCCATCTCTGGGGTGAACTGGGCGGCGATATTCAAGCCAGCATCCACCAACTTCATGGGTACATTGACATTTACCTTGGTTTTTCCGGAAGACATATCTGTAACCCGGACCCGCAGCATCTGGTTGGATATGGATCGTTTGGCAGATTTAATTTCCTTTTCGCTTCTCTGGGAAAGCGTTGAGATCAATCTTGAGCCTTCCTCGGCCGTAATCTTCCCTTCACTGATCATTTTGAGGATTTTCATCCGTTCTTCGCTGGTAACCATATTCCTGCTCCTTCGTAGGAACTATTCCTAACCTATGTATATTCTTACTTTTTCACCGTCATCACTATCATCAACATCTATTGTCAACGGCGTATCCCCCTGGGAGTAATTTCCCAAAGCAAGAAGAATCTCGTCCGCGCCAGACAGGTTCATGTTTGGGAGAAAACTGCCAAATGTCCTGAGACTCCAGGCAAAAAAACGATTCGGGATCGGAAAACTGATTGCGATCTTTTCTGGTTTTTCTCCGGGTTTCTGCTGGATTCTAATGTGCAGCCAGGGGCCAGTACGGCTGTTCCAACCCAGGGCTAACAGTCCAACGCCAATCAAAAAAGGTATCCAGGCTGCGACAAATCCAAAACCAATGCCATGGGTAGACCAGGCCCAATACATCAAGGAACCGCCCATTATAGTAATTGCGACCCCGATCCAGAAGGGGATGATCCACCAGCTTTTCAAGTTGTTGAAATGATCTTGATCAACTTCCTGAGAATATTCATCAGCGTCGATTGGTTCAAAACTGCTTTCCAGCTCGGCTTTGGCTAAGGAGTATTCCATTTCAGAATTTTCCCAACTTTCACCGATGGCTTCGATCAGCTTCATGCCTTCCTCGGGGCTTATGGTCCCCTTTTGGATCATTTCCAGTATTTCTAAACGTTCGTTTTCGGTTGTCATTTTTTCTTTCCCTCCAACGCTTTGAGAAGTTGATCAGCTTCGTCGAGAGAAATTTTCTTCCCCTGGAGCATTTCCAGGATCAACAACCGCTCAGATTCGGTTACGGCTTTCTTCTCATGCTCCAAATCTAGGAATTTGCCCAAATCGAACTCCTTGGTTTTAGCTTTGGCCTTGAGTGCTTTACGGCGAGCTTGGGCGATCTTCTTTTCAACCTTTGCCTGGGCTTTGATAGCTGCAATTTCCGCTTTCTCGGCCGCCATCCGGCTGCTTTCTTCGATCTGAACGCCGATCTTCTTTAGGTTCTCTTCTGAAATACCAATAGCTTCCAGGGATTCGGATAACCCGGACAGTGAAACGTGGAGATCTTCTTCCAGATTACCCAGGCTGTTTTTAATTTGTTCTGCAGTCTGTGCCGAGAAATCAGCAGTGATCGATCCTAATTCTTCCGCGTTCATCTTCAAGCCTGTGAATACGTTAAAATCATCTCCGGATAGAAAGACTTTTCCACCAGCGGAGAGAAAAATTGCCGGCCCACCTTCGCCCAGTGTATGGGTTAATTCCGCCTGCTGGGGTTTCAGGTCCAGCTCACCCAATACCACGCTTATATCTTTTGCGCCGCTCTTTATGGACAGATCGGCATTGCATTCTTCAGGTACAGATACTGACAGATCGCCGCCAACTTTGATTTGATATGCCTGCCAGGGAACGGGATTAAAATCAACTGTGCCATCTCCACCAGCTGAGGCTTCGATACCGCCGCCTACATCTGTTATGACAATATCTCCTCCAACATTCCGGAGGCTTATCTGGCCCTTGATAATGTCGATCAGGGCATCCCCCCCGGTATTTTCGACTTTTAGATCACCCTGAACATGCTTGGCGATCAAATCGCTGCCGATGGATTCGATGGCAACGGTGTTGACATCGATAATTGTCAGATCACCTCCGACCGATGAGATCTTCATTTCGTTGTTAATTCTCTTGATCACTGCATCACCGGACACAGATTGGATCTCTACTTCCAGGTGATGCGGGATGTGAATGAATCCGTCGCCAGCTATATGGAACTCGACCCGATCCTTCTTGGTTTCGACCTGGTCTTGATCAGTAAGGTCTTTGATGCGGATCTCTTCTTGATTCCATCCCGTTAGATAGAGATTATTGCCAATGCTGGCCACTACAAGCTTGGAGATGTTTTCAATGGGAATACTGTGTTTCACCATCGTTATTTCTCCTCATCCTTAAGTAATTTCATCGCGTCCTCATAGCTGATCGCTCCCTCATCCAAGTCATTAAGGATCTTCTGACGTTCATCCTTAGTAAGCTCCGAGGTTTCGTCCCCACCGGGTTCGTATCCCAGAGCCCTGATCACATCATGAAGTAGCTTACGGATGGTTGGGTATGAATAGCCCAGTTCTTTTTCCATGTGGGTGATCTTTCCTTCCAGCCGGACAAAGGTTTCCACAAAATCCATTTGTTTAGGTGTAAGCTGGGAAAAAGTCCTGGAAGAGAAATGACCATCAATGGTTGTATTACAATCCCGGCAGTTGATCCGGGTAACTACAACTTCTCCGCCGCAGATAGGACATTGTGAGGGTAGTGGATGCATGATTTGCTCCTTGTAAATAAAACCGTTTTAGTGGGCTGTTGCCCGGGTATTGTTGATCAATTGCTGACCAGAAAGGATTAGTATCCGGCCCAGGTTTTCGTAAAACTTATTGAGAAATGGATTATTTTGTTCCATGGATCTCGTTAGGCGATACTGGGTTGCTTTACGATGAAGTTCTTTTTCCTGGGTTTTGAAAGTATCTAAATGAGTTATAAACATTTTGCCCTCCCATTGGGATTGAAAAATTAATATTGGTTAAGGTTCTAGTGAGCAGCTTGCGTACGTTTCACCAGGTTTTGCCCAGTGATGATCAACATGCGGCCGATTGCTGCATATACTCTGTCAGCCCAGCGATTGGGTTGTGCCAGGGATCTCGCCAAGCGGTACTGAGCTGCCCGCTCGTGAAGTTCTTTTTGATTGATATTGAAAGCATCTAAATTTGTTGGAAACATCGCTTTCTCCTAGTTATTTTTCCTGAACAATGCTTACAGTATATCAAAAATATTTAGTTTGTCAAGAGTAAAAATAAGAAAAATCAATATAAATATTAATTTTCTTTAGTTTTCTGTGTTTTTCCTCTGGTTTAGGGCAAAATATTGCGGGTTTTAACCTGAAAATTCACCTTCGGTAGGTGTTTAGGCTGAAATTTGATTGAAAAAACAGATAGGAATCAGGGATTTTGGCGGGGATAGCTGATCAGACTTTTTTCTTCTGCATCAGTGCTGGCGATGACTGTTTCGCTAAAGAGCTTCAAAGTTCCCTGGTATTCACGGAGGCCAGCGTGTGCAATCCAGCCTCCCAGATTAAAGGGAATCACATCTGCTGCGGGAATCCACTCGCCATTATATTTGCGAGCAATATGGATATGGGACCCGGTGCTTTCACCACCTTCGCAGGAAGGATGGCCTAGATTGTCACCTGTTTCTACCACGGTATTTCTTGGGATCTTATGTTGAGTACCCAGGTGGAGGTACAAAACTACCCACCCGGTACGGTGATCCCCATCTCCATCCAGATCAAGTTCCACCAGGCCGGGTTCGCTGCGGGCAATGATCCCGGGGGAAACAGCTGTTGCCCAAGCACTGGTGATCTCACAGCCGGTTACAGCACTGGGAGGAGCAAAATCCAAGGCAGCCCAGGGGTCTCCCTGGCCCCACCCTGTATGGGGGCCGCCCGTGAAAGCCCATGATTCACCACCTTTAAATGGTAATGTCATCTGGGGCTGGCGCAGACTTCCTGGAATATGTGGTTCACAGTCCCCTGGATCCCCGAATAGTTCCTGATATGTCTTTAAAAACCCATCGGCGCGTATTGTGTGGTCGTATACAGCTTTTGGTTCCAGGTGAGAGAAATAATATTGTAAAGCGACGGTGGCAGAATTCTGCCAAGGATCCGGGTGTACGATAGTTTGGTCCATGAATTCTAAAGTATCCAGATGATTTCCCTGCCAGCCGTAGTAGCCCTGGTTCAGGATATTTGCTGCCCAAACCAACTGGATATACAAGCCATGGTACCCGGACGATCGGTATCCCAACGGATAACCGTCCAGCAGACCATCTGGAGGAATGGGATCACTAAGCGCGTTGAGCTGGTATTCCAGGATGGCCAGCAGCAGTTTTGGACTGATGCTGAAGCTGGTTGAGATATATGTGACAATCTCAGCTCCAGAACGTTGTTCTTCGGCTGCAAACTGCTCAAAATACTTAAACCAACCAGGTTGGGATTGCATAAAACTATCAATATCAAAATCAATTTGAGCGGGACCATTCACGAAAGCGCAATTGGGCAGAATTTGAAATTGGGAACCCCATAAAGCCTCATAATAAATGGGAATCTGCATGGGCAGACCAGGGGGGAGAGTGGTGGCATCTACGGGGATGACCGGATTTTCATTGAGGATCTCTTCAATCGTTGTGTTGAACCGATTGGACAGATTTGCCAGAGTATCTCCTGACTGGACAGTATATTCCACCAGTTCGCCTGGTGCATAAACGGGTCTTTCAGTTACGGGTATTGGCGGCATGGTAGGGGTGGAAGCGCCGATAGGAAAAGGTGCGGATTCACTGCCGGAGGCATCTGGTAAACAGGCTGATAATACCAGGACAAGGATCAGACAAGCCTGAAGCAGGGGGATTTTCTTTTTTCTATTCTGTTCCGAATGGAGAGACATAGGATACTAATTTTACCGCTTAATCTGGCTACCTGGAGCACTATAGGAACTAGCAGTAACCAGGCCCTCTCCGGGCCTGGTAAGGGTTCCTTTATAAATCGCGGAGCCGTTATGAACCGTCCAACCGCTTAACAAAAATGGGGTTGGGCCATCGGCGGTCATCCATTCCCCATTATACTTCCGGGCCATATGCACATGAGTACCAGTTGAAATACCACCCTCACAGGAAGGATGTCCTAACCTATCTCCAACGTTCACTTCATCGCCGGCGTTGACTACTCTTCCGTCAGTGGCAATGTGGAGATATAAGAGGACCCAACCGGAATGTTCGTTGTCGTTGTAATCCAGGTTAATGATGACTACGCCGTTTTCTGCCCGCACTACCAGGCCTGGAGCGGATGCTGTAACGTAAGCATACGAATTGGAGCATTCTCCACGGAATCCTGAGGGAGCGAAATCTATTGCAGACCAGGAACCTTCTCGTTCCCAGGCACCATGCGGTCCACCAGTATAGTTCCAGACCACGCCCGGCATGAAAGGCAGTTCCAAGTCCGGTTGGACTAGATTGTGTGAGAATAGGGGTTCGTACTGGGTTCTGTCATCCGGAGAACCGAACATCTCTTCATAAATGATGATAAAGCCAGTATCAGCGTCCATTGCCTGGATCCATTCATCGCTGTCATAGATCTGGGAGTAAAAATACTGCAGGGCTACTGTACCGGCGTTAAGGCTGGGTTCTATCCTGGCAACAACATTCCGGTTAGGACTTTGAGCATTTTTAAAAATGACCTCAGTTAATCGTCCCTCTCGCCAGCCGTAATATCCGATTGAGAGTTGATTCACTGCCCAGCGCAATTGCCGCACGAGTCCGTCATCATCGTAGTTAACATAACCCATTGGGTATTTCAGCTGAGCCAGGTTCTGGGGTTGTCCAAAGACCCAGTTGCTTTGATATTCCAACATAGCCAGGAGCAAATAGGGATTGATGGAATTATTCTGAGCGATACTTTTGACGATCTCTCCCCCGTTAGTCAGATTGGAATGTTCATACTCTCGCTCTTCGCTGAGATATCCTCCCGCTGCTTGAACGAACTGAACCACATCTTCCGGGAAATCAGAATCGGTGATGGCCCGAGAATATACAAATTCGCTATCAGGCAGCAGGTGGGTCCCGGAAGTAGTATTGATCAAAACCTGTGGAATCACTAGCAGTGTTCCCGGATTGATAAAAGAGCTTTCCGGTAAATCCACATTGGATTGGATCTGGTCTTTCCCAACACCAAAGTGAGTGGCTACTACCGCCAATGTGTCTCCTGCTTGAGCATGGTAAACAATTGGTTCCTGTTGAGCTTCAGGTGTCGGGACAAGAGTTTCAGTCGGGGGTATATATGCTGTTGGGGTGGGACCATCTGAAGGATCAGCATTTAGGGTAGGTTCCAGGGTCGGAACTTTCGTAGCTTCCTGAAGGATGATTTCTGTTGTAGGAGTGAACCCGATTGGCGGCACAAATATAGGTGGTGTTTTTTGATAAAAACTACACCCCGCAAGAGATATTGCCAGCAATAAAATAAAAAATCGTTTCACAGAATTTTACCGTTGTATCTGATTTACATTAGTGTTACTGTCTTCCGCTTGAATGGTTTGATCACCGCGAACCATTAATCCCTGATATGGATATCCCAAACCCTGAGATATCCAGCCATCCAAGTTAAATGGAATATTTTGATCAGCGGGAATCCATTCTCCATTATACCGCCGGGCAATATGCAGATGCGAACCAGAGGAGACGCCTCCTTCACAGGAAGGATGGCCGATCCGATCACCGGCTTTTAGTAGTGCGCCCAGTTCGACTCGATCTCTAGTTTCAATATGCATATAAAGGATCGACCAACCTGTCTGATCGTAAGGGTCACCATCAATACTTTGTACAACTGCGCCGTGATCTGACCGAGTAATAAGGCCATCGGCAACCGCGACAACCCAATCATTGCTATTGCTGCAGCCCAGATCCTTATCAGCTGGAGCAAAGTCGAGCGCTGCCCAAGCAGACCCGTCATCCCATCCACCATGGGGGCCTCCCGTGAATAACCATCTTGCACCTTCTTCAAATGGGAGCTGAAGACTGGGTTGGGTGAGGTCATATGGGATCATCGGAGTATAGCTATAGTCAAAGGGGTATCCATAGAGGGCTATATATGTGTTGACAAAACCGGTTTCTGACACAGCATCAAGCCATTTATTATAGGGCAGAATCCGTGCAAACAGGTTCTGGACCCCTGCAGTTCCAGCATTGATGGTGGAATCAATGGGTACATTTATTCCATCTAAACATGCCCAGGCGCCCACTCCGCGCACCTTCCATAAGTAATAACCACGGTTGAGCTCATCAGCTGCCCAAGCAAGTTGATAATATAGTCCTTCGTATCCACCTTCCCTGTACTCCAGTGGATAGGGATTGTTCAATTTATCCGATCCGGTCAACCACCCAGTTTGATATTCGATAATAGCCAGAAGAAGTCGTGGATTTACCGAATAATCCTTGGAAACCCGGGCGATGATCTCGGCGGCAGTGTGCACCTCTCCATCAATTTCTTCCTCGTGGTTTTTGAGATAACCTGGCTGATTCTTGATAAAAGCCTCAATCTGGAAACGAATTGTGTATGGGCTGCGGACCAATTCTGAATTAGGGATGATTTTATATCCTGGTCCGATCTCGCTGACATCAGGAGCCGGGAGTAGCAGCTGCTGGCCGGCATAAATTAAGCCGGTATTCGGAATCTGGTTAACTTCAATGATCAGTTCAGGGAGCACATCGTACTGGTAGGCAATAGATTTAAGCGTATCCCCCCATTGGACTGAATAATAAACATCCTCTGTGCGGAGGGTCGGTAGCGGTTTTGGGGGACTGGGAGTCGGTGTAAACACTGGTTGATCAGGTACCCTGGTGGGGGGTATATAGGGATCAGAAGTAGCTTCGACATCTCCCTCATTTCCTAGATTGGAGAAGTTGATATAGGGAGCGGTATGCGCTTGCCGGGTGCAAGCACCGATCAACAAGCTCAAAAAAACCAAGGTAGATAGTCGTTTAGTTTTCATATTACAGAGTACATTTTACCTTTAAGTGGGGGAAGACAGCCCCGGATAAATCCATCCTGATTAATATTGCAAGAATAATGCCGTTCCAGGCCGAAAAAACAGTAATAGGTGAACAGATTTGGGCAGAATTTGATCTAAGATCGATAATAATCATTTGAAGATGCTAAATATCGGGGATAATAAGGAATAATATGCTTTACTGATAAGGATGTTTCCAGTATGATTATGAAGATTACATCTGCCCGTTCGAAGGCAAATGAGTGATAGAAGGTCCCGAGGTTTAATGAATGTATTGATAATGTCAGATATTCATGGTAATCGGACTGCCCTGGAAGCTGTTCTGGAAGCTGCCGGGAAGGTCGATGCTGTCTGGTGCTTGGGGGATATTATTGGTTATGGTCCAGATCCAAACGATTGTGTCTCAATTATCAGAGACCTCCCCAACTTGGTTTGCCTGCGCGGAAATCATGATAGCGCAGTGATTGGGTTAACCGAAAAAGGGAAATTCAATTTTGCGGCTCAAAGGGTGATTGAATGGACCGAAGAGCAGCTGAATCCTATCCACCGCCAATATTTACAGACTTTGTCACCACAAGCAAAAGTTGACCAAGTCACGCTGGCACATGGCAGTCCCAGGGATCCCATCTGGGAATATATTATGGATGTCTATACGGCAACCGCCAATTTTGATTATTTTGATACCCCCTATTGTTTTATTGGACATTCACATCTTCCGGTTTTGTATTATTTGAAAGAAGGTAAAGGGTTGGCTAATGTCACTTTTGTTTATCCAGGTGACACAGCTAAACTTCCGGAAAATACCATTGTGAATCCGGGTTCGGTCGGACAACCACGTGATCATGATCCCAGGGCGGCCTTCACAATTTATGATACGAAAGAAAATACGTGGGCCCAACACCGGGTACCTTATGATATTTCTGAAGTTCAGGCCCGGATGACCCAGGCTGGTTTGCCGATTGAGTATGTACAACGATTGGATCTTGGTTGGTAAGGGAACTTTTCTACAATTCCTAACGTCATTAGGATGAAAATAGCACATACTAAGGAGAAATAATGATGAGAAAACAAGTATTTATCCTCTTCCTTGTTGTCATCCTGATGGCATCCTGCGCAGGTAAAAGTTCCATTGGTTTTGCGCCAGACGTCATGACGGAAAGCAGTGCGCCAATGGCACGGGGAGTGGCCGACTCCTATGCCGGAGAGGCAGATAATACTGCTTATTCGGAAGATGGACTGCAGATCCAGGAATCCCAAGTGCGCATGGTGATAAAAAATGCCTCGCTTTCGATCGTTGTAGAAGAACCAGGCGTTACGATTGAAGCAATTAACAATTTGGCCGCGGATCTGGGAGGATTTGTAGTTTCCTCTAATTTGTATCGGACCCAAACAGCCAATGGACTAGAGGTTCCCCAGGCTAACATCACCATCCGGGTCCCAGCTGACAAACTGGATCAGGCTCTGGCGGAAATTAAATCCGGTGCCGGGCAAATACTCAGCGAAAATGTATCCGGTCAGGATGTCACCCAGGAATATACCGATCTGGAATCCCGACTTAGAAACCTGGAAAGAGCCGAAGAACAGCTGACCGAAATCATGGAACAAGCTTGGGAAACGGAAGATGTTCTGGTTGTATATAACAGGTTGGTGGAAGTCCAGGAACAGATCGAATTGATCAAAGGGCAGATGAAATATTATGAGCAATCTGCTGCGTTGTCCGCGATCTCTGTCAATATTCAGGCTAATGAAGCTGTCCAGCCGCTGAAGATTGGTAACTGGCAGCCTGTTGGAGTTGCTAAGAGGGCGCTCCAGGCTTTGATCAACACCCTGGAATTCTTGGCTGATATGTTGATCTGGATTGTGTTATACATACTGCCGGTCGCTCTAATCCTCTTCTTCCCGGTCCGCTGGCTTTGGCGTTGGCTCAAGAAAGGGAGTGAAAAAAGAAAAGCAAGAAAAGAGCAGAAAAAAGCACTGAAAGAAACGAAGTAGAACGTTAACTTTCGAAGATGGAGAAAATATTCAACTTCCGAAGTCTTTAGGAGACCTCTTTCAAGATCAGAGGTAAACTGACTTCGGAAGTCTTCATTTAAGTTCTTTTGATACAATTCTCATGTAGACTTTGGAAATAACTTATCGATGGAAAATCTGAAAAAGGATACAAAAGATCTGATTGGGATATCTTTGTCCCCATACCAGCTGTCCCTCCTGGAAGAATATGAACAGGAGTTGGATACTTGGAATGAACGTTACAGCCTGACTGCGATCCATGAACCTGAAAAAGTCCGTGTAAAACACTTTCTAGATTCTTTCAGCACCATGCTGGTAATGAAGAATACCCCTGTTAAGAAGATTATTGATATCGGTACAGGGGCAGGATTTCCTGGCATACCCCTTAAGATATTATTACCGGATACCGAAGTGGTCCTGGTTGATTCAGTAAATAAGAAAACCGATTTTTGCGAACACATCATCGATCATTTGAAACTCCAGGGTATATCAGCGATCCACAATCGAGTAGAAAACTTAGCAAGGGAAAAGGAATTCCGAGAGCAATTCGATTGGGCTGTCGCCAGGGCTGTGGCCCAGCTGGCTACACTTAGTGAATATATGCTCCCCTTTGTTAAGGTTGGCGGCAGGATGCTGGCCATGAAAGGCGATCAGGGTCCATTTGAAACCCAGAAAGCCACTCCAGCAATCAGTTTGTTGGGAGGGGAGCTTCAGCAAGTTAAACGTCTAACCCTTCCGGGTGTTACAGAAGATCGATTTTTGATTACGGTTGAGAAAAAAGCTACTACTCCAGAGAAATATCCCCGCAGAGTTGGAGTGCCAAGCAAAAAACCCCTCTGATCAATTTGCCAATCCCCCGTTCTTGATCTCCCATTGGGTCGCTGAATTTTTAAACTCGTCAGAAAACAAATCCAGATCAGTTGTTGTTAACATGGACTGTTCAGTTTTTGCCAAACGGTCCAACAGATCTTGGCGTCGGGTATCATCCAACTCAGCCAGGACCTCGTCCAGCAGCAGCACAGGCCAATCCCCATTCTTTTCGTTAAGCCAGTTTACTTCTGCCAGTTTAATTGACAACATAGCAGTTCTCAGCTGACCCCTGGACCCGAAGTTTCCCAGGTCAATACCGTTGCTTAGGTAACGCATCTCATCTCGGTGGGGACCCTGCGTTGTAACTCCACGGTAGATATCTTCGGAACGGGTGGACAGTAGTTTCTCACGATATCCATCCTGAATATCTTTCAGGCCTATTCCTGAACGATCGAGGGCTTTCTCAAGCGGGAGTTCGATTTGTCCGGGCGGGGATGCTGCTGGATCAAATGAAGGTAGATAATTGAGTCGCAGGATCTCGTCGCCCCTGGTCAGATCCTGGTGAATAGGGGAAGCGGTATATCCGAGATCTCGTATTGCCTGGATCCGGGCATAGATGATGTAAGCACCTGCCTGGGTGATTTTTTCATCCCAGTAGGATAGTTGATCAACATCTCCGGAGCGCTCGTTCAGTTGTTTTAAGAGGGCATTGCGCTGAGTAAGAGCTTTATTATATTCAGAGAGAGATTCTGTATAGGCAGGATCGATCTGGGCCAGGGTCAGGTTTAGGTAATGACGTCGCAACTGCGGTGAGCCTGTGATGATCTGCAGCATATGCGGTAGGAATAGAACAGCATTAAAAGTGCCAATAACTGAGTTGATCTTCTGCTGTGACCCATCCAACAGCACTTCTTTGCGAATACTGCTATTCCCATTGGAGTTGGTATCCTTGATGATGCGAATCTCAAGGTGGTGGTCAGTATCCTTTTTTCTGAAGTCAGCTACAATCCTGCAAACAGCCAGGTTGTTCTGAAGGGCAGAAAAGTTAATTAGGTCAAGAGAGTTGGATGCCTGAAATGAATCCAGGGTAGAAAGATAATAGACTGCTTCTAGTAAGCTGGTTTTCCCCTGTGCGTTATCACCAATCAGAATGACCGAGTTAAGTGGAACAGCTTGATCAAAGCGGGAGAATATTCGAAAATCAGTCAGGGATAGGTGTGTAAGGAACATGCAGCTTAGACGGGGTTATAATCCTCGTCTGTTTCCCAGACAAGTTTTGTTCGGTCAGTGTACAAGATCCCATTGATATGATCAATCTCGTGTTGAAAGATCCTCGCGAGCCAGCCATGTAATTTCATCTTGACCGGTTTTCCAAAGCGGTCATGGCCTTCTACTACAATTTCTTGAGACCTTTCTACTTCACCCATAAACCCCGGAATGGACAGACATCCTTCTGCGCCGGTTATTATTTCCTGAGAAAAGCGGGTAATTTTTGGATTTACTGTTACATATAGAGTGGGCGGAATATCCTCATCTTCATCGCTGCCATATTCGACCAGGATCACTTGTTGAGACACATTCACCTGAGGGGCTGCTAATCCTGCTCCCGATGCTTCATGCAGGGTGTCGATCATATCATCAACTAATTCCTGAAGCTCAGGACCAAAATCAGTGATTCGAGCAGCTTTTTTTCTGAGTGTTGGGTGGGGGACAAAGATAATATCTCTAGCGGGCATACGATATTTGCTCCAGATCTTTACAGCAGGATTGTTTCATCACCATCAAGTGGTTCAATGTCATTGTTGTTTTCTTCGTGATAAGCGGCTAGAAATTCTACCATATCATCCCGGCGGCGCATGGACTCGCCCCGCTCGTTTTCTTTGATCACGGCATTATAACGCTCAAAAACCTCATTTTGAACAGAGATCGGCTGGGCGACATGTTCAAAGTCTAACTGGATATCACCGACATTGATAGCGACTGTGCCAAAATCAAATATCCTTTGGATAATATTTTCCCTGCGGTAATCCAGGCTAAGAATGTTTTCCAATAACGCAGACCGCTTGGTTTCCCTGCCAAATGGTTTTCGATCGAGGTCGATCACTTGTTTGTCTGTGATTTGAAAGCGGTCATTGGCCCAGTCTGCAAAGGCATAAGCGAGGCCAAGAACGTTCACTGTTAGAAGAATAATTAGAAGTGACAAGGATGGGATTGGTATCAGTTGTACCAATCGAGCAAAGAAGGAGACTAGCAGGAGCACAAATAACAGCCACAGCCACCAGGAGTTCTTGAAGAGGATAAAGATATGTTTCCGGTAGTTGATGACTCCGTCCAGCTCATATCGGGCTCGAAACAGATTGATGAATTCCTGGAGAGGAGTTATCGTTTCTGTCAGCTGAGGTCCCCCTTCCATTACTAGATCCGTGTAATCTTCTTCCTCATCCATCGGTCCAGTTTCACCCGATAACCCCAAACGGCTGCGGATCGCCTGGTTGATATTTTCTTTATCAGTTTGTTGGGAACGAGCCTTGGCAATTTTTTGGGCTTCTGAGATCAGATCCACCAACACTTCAGGATGGGCTGTATTGCGCATGGGAATGTTCCCGGTATAGGTACGGATGATCACATCCCCATAGCCAAATATGCGCTGCATCTGATTTGAGGAGATATTTACAGATAAGATGGATTGGAGTGGTACCTCTCGGCGCTGGTCATGAAGCCAGATCACTTTTTCTACCCAGGCAGCCCTGTCGCTGGTGACCAAGTAAAAATCGTTCCGCCAGTCCAACCAGAGCCAGACCCCCCAGATAATTGAGATCAAGATAGTTATGGCCAGGAATATCCCCAAATTCAAATGGAGTAGAATTGCCCCAATTCCTGTCAAGATTAAGAAAAGGGCTGGGAGAAGTAATTGTCCATAGAGGACATTGATGTGTTTGCGATCTATAAAACGGATGATCTCTTCAGGTCCGATCCAGGGGAAATCATTTCTCTGTAAGATGTTTGCGCTCAATTTCAAGGCCGATAGCCTGGTTCTGATGGATGGGTATGCCGAGAGGATGGCGATAAAGCCCCGCTTATTTACCGCTAACAAGGTAGTGTCTTCCAGGGCTGAGGCAGTCTCTTTCCTCATTCCTTCTCTTAGTAATTCTTTATCTCCGAAGTGGCCCCTGGGATTGATGATGATCCCGTTTTGGTTCTCATCTTCTATCAGAACTTTGCCCGATACAACCAGGAAAAAATTCCTGCCTGGGAAACCTGCGCGGTAGAGCACTTCCCCTTCTTCCAGTGATATGGGATTAAAGAGAGGCAGTAATTGCCCAAGCTCGTCGTCGCTCAGGAATTTAAAGAGAAAATGGTCATGCAGGAAGGAAAAAACCGTTTTTGAATCCATATTAATTTATCAAGATAATTTTAACACAACTAAGGCATCACAGAACCCTGTCGACGGGGAGCCGGAGTTTAGCCCTGTATCTAGATTCTAAAACAAGGCCGGAACCTGCCTAAAGGGAGCATCGGTGTTAGAATAGGGTACGTTTACTAAGTAGACTTAGGAGCAAGAAACATGCCTATAAATTTTGGCACAGATGGCTGGCGAGCAGTCATTTCCGACACATTTACTTTTCACAATCTTCGCATGGTAACTCAGGCGATCGCTGATGCAATTAGTTCTGGGCATTGGCATAATAACGACACAGAAAACATTAAACCTGACCCTAAAAAGGTTGTTGTTGGTTTTGATACTCGTTTTCTCTCCGATCGATACGCCAGGGATGTAGCCCGGGTGATGGCTGCGAATGGGTATACTGTTTATATCGCGCAGGCAGATTCATCTACTCCTTCCATTTCATATGCAGTGAAAAACCTCAATGCAATCGCCGGTATTGTGATCACCGCTTCACACAACGCTCCCCGTTACAGCGGTGTAAAATTGAAAGCCGCAAATGGATGTTCTGCTTCACCAGAACAGTCCCGCAGGGTTGAAGTGTACCTCAATGACAATCAGGAAAGAGGACGCGGTCCAAACTTGATGGAATGGGATCAGGCGGTTGATAAGGGTTTGATCATCAGTTTTAATCCTGTTCCCGAATATTACGAGCACTTGAGAACACTGATCGATTTTGATGCCATCGCTGACAATCCGCCCAGAGTCGTCGTCGATTCAATGCATGGCTCCGGAAGGGGTATGATCAAAAGCATTCTCACAGGAACTGGCTGCGAGGTTAGCGAGATCCGTGGAGAAATGAATCCAGGTTTTGGCGGCGCTCATCCCGAACCAATAGGCTCTCATCTCGGCGCTCTGGCTGGCGCGATCAGCACAGGGATGGGTAATGTGGGGTTGGCTCTTGACGGCGATGCAGACAGAATTGGCGCCATGGATGAAAGAGGAAATTTTGTTGATCCGCATAAGATTATGGCCCTGTCCTTGAAATACCTGGTGGATCATCGAGATTTGACTGGACCTGCGGTCCGGACTGTTTCAACAACTCGCATGATAGACCGCCTGGCAGCCAAATACGACCTGCCTGTTTATGAAACACCTGTGGGATTTAATCATATTGCGGATTACATGATCTCTGAAAATGTTTTGATCGGGGGAGAGGAGTCAGGAGGCATTTCGATCCAGGGCAATATCCCGGAAGGAGATGGAGTATTGATGGGGTTGCTTATAATTGAGATGGTTTCTGTTTATGGAAAATCCCTTCATACACTGGTGAATGAGCTGCTGGAAGAAGTCGGACCGGCTTTTTACGAAAGAAAGGACCAGCGTTTGAAATACCCCATTCAGAAAAAAGAGATGGTTCAATATCTGCTGGACAATAAACCGGCAGAGATTGGGGGAGTGAAAGTCACAGAGCTCTTAACCATTGATGGTGTGAAATATATTATGGATGACGATTCCTGGCTTTTGATTCGACCATCAGGTACAGAACCGGTCTTGCGCGTTTATGCTGAAGGGAGAACTGAGGAAATGGTTCAGGCTTTACTGGGATATGGAGAGGAAGTCGCCGAAAGTATCACCTGATCTACATCATCATATTATTGAATCAAACAACCACAGCGCTGAGAGAATTTGCTGTGGTTGTTATTTTTAATCAAGTTGACAGGGTATCAAACCATCTTAACTAATTGGTTGAGGTCCTTAAGCGCCGACTGAGGATGATGATCACCATTAAAATACCTGCAACAAGGACCAACCCCGGAACCCCGAAGTCGTCGGCGAAACCCGTATCCGGGAGTGCAGTTGCTGTCGGAATCGGAGTAGCACCACCTCCACCTGCTTGTTGTGTCAGCAAGGCGGCAACCGTTTCTGTGGCGGCCGGATCTTCAGTACCATCTGGTGTATTAGTAGGCGCCAGGACGGGAGTTGATGTGCTGCTTGGAACCATGGTAGGGGAAGGAGTATTCGTAGGAGGCGAGGTTGCGGTAGAGGTAGGGGTCATTGTTACCTGTTTGGCAATTGCCGTTAGTTGGGCTTCCTCTGCCACTGCTGTATTGGTCGCATTTATCTCAGCAACCTGAGTCTGTTGGCCAGTATCACGACTTGGCAGGTACAGGACAGCATAGGCAGCAATCGCCAGTAAGGCGATCAGGAGAATACCTCCAAGGATACCAGCAACGATCACGAAGGTTCGATTTGAACCTCTGCTGGTAGAGATAGTTTCTTCACTCCCAATTTCTTCGAAATCCATATCTTCAAAATCATTCATTCCCATAAGTCTCTCTCCTCAATTTACCCTGTCAGATATTCAGTAAATTGGTTAATTTTTCAATCCTTAAGAATTTCTAGGTTAGTAAGCGGTAATGTTGTTCTTTTTTCATCGGCAAACTTGACTTCTGCGAGCTTGGCTTCAACACCATTGGGTAGAACCTGTTTGCCAGAGAATATTTTATCAATTTCCCCAATTTGCGGGGCTTGTGGTCCATTTATAATGATAACCTTTTTACCCACTTTGAGGGTTTCAGCTTCTGAGGGCACATCTGGTTCAGAAGCTGATGTTTGTGAAATGATACCCTCGGGGAAGTTTCCCCGGAAGGTGTCAAGTTCTTGGGCATTCAAAGCAATATTCTTATCTTTGTTTTCGATCAGGATAGCTTCTGCTGCCTTATTCATAGGTGTTTCACGGAAACCATCAATAATCATGATTGGGTAATCCATCTTCTTTGCCAGGGGAATTAGCGCTGAGGACATGCTGCCCAGGATCAATCCCTTGATTGGCACGACCCCTGCAGCTTCCAGCACTTCTGGATTCCTGCAGTATCCAGCTGTAATGATCGAGCCCCTGAATCCAATATTGAGCTGTTCTACGACGAGTTCCTGCAGCAGATCATTGCTGATCGGCTGTACGACGCCGTAGGTGATCTTACCGTTACCCCAAACTCCTTGGATAAGGGATCCTTTGGTTTCGATAATGGCACCCCGTTCAGGGATGATATTTGTGACAGTTCCTTCCATGCCCGCTTGTAGTTCGAATTCGGGGGAAGTGATCTCGTATAATACTTTTCCTTCTCCCGCCATCTTTACAATTCCAGGTTGAGGTGCCCGAATCACGCGCTGGAATAATCCCACTGGTCCAGCGATGATATCTCCCTGTACCAGGTCTTCACCAGCCTGACGTTGGAGAAGTTCATCCGCCCGGACTGGATTTACATTTAGACCCTGGGCAATATCCATGAGAACGAATTGGCGAGCGAGAGGGGCGACGACAATTACATCTGCGGGGGAGACTTTTTGCATCCGACGGACGAGGACATGCCCGGCTACAGGTAGGACCCGTTCCCGTTTTATGCTTGTTAGTGGGTGGATATGTTTCACTTTACTGATCATTTTCCATCAGGTTGATACTTGTAACCTACTCATATTTATTGAATGTTTTTCTCCAGGTTTCGTTCCTCTTTCTGTTTTTCTCCTGATCAATTGAAAACTGAAGCGGACGCCCCCTGGCATCGATCACAATGCCTAAGACGCCTCCAATCGCATTCACCTTGCCAGATTTTCCAGGACCTCCCATGCCAACATCAAAACGATTTAGTGGGCGGAGGTGCAGGGATACTTTTTCACCAAGGTCCACAGGAAGAATCGATAAGGATCCATATTTTATATCACGAGTAAATGACCTTCCATCTTCCCGGTTGACACGAATCCTGAGGATCGGTGTTCCTGGTCTGGCAACTCCTAAAGGTGCAATAATCGTGCCTAAATTCAGGAATGTGCTGGATTCTATCACCTGAACGGTTAATAATGGGTTGGCCTCGGCCACAACTCCCAATCCGGGTAATAAACCGTTTTGGTCCAAAGCCAGGGTGGTTACACCAGTTGGCTGCAGGCCGTCAAGCAAAACAGATAAAGGTTGATAGCGTTTTGGAGCCAGGGTTAGGATCCTCCCTGATCCAATGATCGGTTCCATATATGGTAGCAATGTGCCACCAGCTCCAAGCTGCTTTGGCAGGCTGGGGATAGTTTGTTCTGCTGCATATCTTAGGGCTTGTTTAGCAACCGCCAGTTCTACTTCAAGGTGCTCAGCATCGAGCGGAAGTGAACTAGGATAAATCGATTTATTATAAATGTAATCCTGGATCTCTTGATCAGAGAGCTCAAATGGCATCCAGCGTTTGATCAATTCTAAGGAATTCTTCTCGATCACTCCACTTGAACCAGATCCTACTCCTAAACCGGGAAATACCCGGAGAGTTTCATCCCCGTTGAACGCACCAACCATGATTGTAGCATCGGAACCTATATCAACTCCCAGAACGCCTTTTTCTGGTTCGTATTTTTCACTCAAGAATCGGATTGCTCGACCAAAAGCGGACGCCGTCGATGTGAATGTTCCCTCGGTCCAAGAGATCACTTCACTGAGCCCGCCAGTCTGTTTTAAACGGATTTCCTTAAACACTTCATTAATTTCTTTTTGGGCAGGCTGGATATTCACTATCCCGAGTACAGGTTGGATATTGGCAGCGACTTTCAATTTACTGATCTTAGCCAGTCCGGATTTGACCTCGTCTTGAAGTTGTTCGTTCCCAGTGAATAGGATATGAGGGCGCTGACTTTCATCCAGCATATAACTGGATAGGCCGATGCTTTCAAGGATACTGAGAAGAGATTGTGCTGCACCATTATTTGTTCCCCCGGTGATAATGATCAAGTCAGGTCGTTTTCTAGTCAGGAGGTTGATCCTATCAGAGGATGTCCGGTGATCGTTCAGTGAAATCTCAGCGATGATATTCGCGTAAGTAGTATGAGCTAGATGACGGGCATTTTGAAGTGAGACGGTATCCAGAAGGCCTACTGTGACAACTGAGATCGGAATCCCGACTGACATGGTCGCAACCATAATATCAACTCCCTGGTTATCCGGAGTGCTAGGGATGATTACGCCATCTTTTTCGCTTAACAATTTTCGACCAGTGATAAATTGTAGCTGTTCCAACGAGCGCCAAATTCCTTCGGTAACATCAAAATGGGGCACTCCTGCAGTTGTCGGCGCACTGCCAACGGCTACGAAGCGGTATTTACCGCTCACCACATCGAAAAATAACGATCGGGTAATGGTACTTCCGATATCAACTGCTATAACTGATTTTGCTGCAATATTCGTTTTATCCATGATCCCTAAAATGAAGAGAATAATTGAAAACCAATTGAGTTCAGGAAAGCCCAAAATGAGGATAATCTCTCTACCAGGGCGGCAAGGGCAGTCAGGAATACACCAGCGTATAAGGCTCCGAAAGTAATTGCCAGAAATACCTTCCCTACTTGACTTATATATTCGATGATCGGCAGCCTTTTATCGGATTGTCCGGGCGAATCCTGGGTTCCAAAATGGAAATAGATCAGGGTTGTGACTGTTCCCAGGACAACGATGATTCCATTAATTGCTTGGTCCCAGCGGTTTGTGGTGATGGCGTAGGCCGATGGATCCACACTGTTGATTGTACCCAGTATTTGGGGGAAGAGTGTGCCGGTGATCGCACCGCCGATGGCAGCTGCAGCCCCAATTCCTACCAGGATAGCAACTGACCAGTTACCAAGCTTGCGGAGAGGTGTCACTTTGAAAAACAAGAACACACCGGGTATGAAAAGCAGGATCGATAATAAACGTTCTCCCTGAGTTCCCTGGATGAGCGGGATGATCAAACGCGGGATTAACACATTATTGACAGTGACGATGGCAACATATCCGGCAGCGACACCAATAAAAATATGGATTGCCAATCGGAAAAACGGATTATCACCGAGTAAATAGCTAAAGATCAAGATCGTCAGTAAAAAACCCAGGGATAATCCAATGAAGTCCATCATATTTGCCATATTCACTTATTTTCTCCTGCAGCCCTGGATCTGTGGCGGGAGAACAGGGACAAAACTCCATTAGCTAATCCGCCAATAAAAATCGTACCAACTGTGATGATGATACCCAAATTGTATGGGAGCCAGGCTGTAGTGGCTAGATTTGGTCGATTCAACAGCTGTTCATAATTCATGCTATCAATGATCCCAGACACATATCCTTTTACCAACTGGGGTGATGAGCGGAAATAAGGTTGGATCAATGGTTCTGCTTGAGCGCTGACTACCATGTTCAGAGGTGTGTCTTTCAGGATAGTGCCCACTTGCTCGATCCAGATCTTCGCTGTATCTGGATCATCCGTAATTATTAGAACCAGTGCAAAATCATTTATTGAGTCAACTTTCAAGAGAGGGGGAGATCCCCAGGCATTGCTGCCGTCAAATGCCAGGGGGATTATCTTCTTTGGTGCTATAACGAAACTTAATAAGCCGGCTGATTCGCCAGGCAAATAACCCAGGTTGATGTAGTGCTGGGTATGGATGTAATCGTGTTTTTCTTGGGTGGTGGCCAGGAAATGATCTGCCAGGGCTGGTCCGGTAGGTTGAGTTGAAATAAAGGATAGATAAGTGCCTTGTTTCATCAGGTGGTCGACAATACCAGCCGCTGCGGCATATAATTCTCCAGCAGAGGCAGGCTGGAAATCAAATGCGATCAAGACTGGCTGACCATCATGCAAACTCTCAATTTGGTCGTATAGTGCCCCATATCCTGAATTCAGAACCTGGGCGGAGGTGGGGGGGGCTGTTTCGACAACTCCGCCGAAAATGATGGTCGCTGTTGTGGTTACCAGCATGATAATAGCAATCAACCACCGCAGTACTCTTTGGGTTGCAACTGGAGCTGGTTTTAGGATGGTTTTTGTTTTATTCTCATCAGAGATGAGCTTTTTCAGAACTTTAACATAATCTTGGTGAGGTTTAGAAGCAAACAGATCAAGTGGTTTTCTGGCGGCTTTCTCGGGATCAAAGGCATCTTCTGCTTCAGCTGGTAACACACTTGGGATGCCTGCCAGAGGCCCATAATTTTCAATATAATCCTCATCCTCGGAGAGTCCAGTGGCATCGGTCGATTCTATGACTGGACGCATGGCTTCGACCCAACCAGGTAATTCTCCATGGGACAATTCCTCTTCAAAATCTTCAAACACAGAATCTGATGATGCAGATGTCAGCCAGCCGGGCAGCTCATCGCTGAAGAGATCGTCAAAAAATTCTTCTTCTTCGACCTGGAATGGATCAATAACTGGCTCGGATCCATCTTCGGATCCCGCTAAGAATTCCAAGTCTTCGGGGATGTTCTCTGAGGCCTTCTTTTTTTCTTCAGCCCAGGAAGGGAATTTGATCTGTTGGGAATCACTTAATCCTGAGGCCGGTTCGTCATCATCATCATCTTCTTCTTGAGGAGGGAGCTTATCAGTAATACCCCTTACAATTGCGGGTTTATATTCCTCGTTAGTGAGGTCTTTTTTCCGTAAGAATTCATTTAAGGATTCGTCATCTCCATCAATATGGAGCCAGGCTGGTAAGTCGCTATCGGGAGTGGCCTCACCGCTATCAGCAGCTGGGGGTGAATGCTCCGGTGGAATTGCCTCTTCTGGTATCTCCTCTGCCGGTGAATCAGACACAGAGAGCCAATCTGGGAAGGATGAATCCTCGTCCACCAGATCGCTGCTTTTATTTAATCTTTTAATCTTGTCCAGCCAATCAGTTTGAGGTTTTGAAGGCTCGGGGGGTGTTTCAACGGCTGGTTTTTTAGAATCAGGATCTTGGATCATATCCAACCATCCAGAATCTTCACTGAAACCAGGAGAGCCAAACTCCGGAACGGGATCTTCATCTTCATCATAAAGGTCAGGTCGAAAACCGATCGGGCTTGGTTCGCTTTCCGGATCTGGCGTTAAGAAGTCCAATTCTCCTGCTGGTTCGCCAGTGGGTAGTTCTGTTCCGGCACTCCTTTTCTCTCCATCCAGGGATTCTAAAAAGTCCAACCCTCCGGCAGTTTCTGATTCCGGCGGTTCCGTTTCTTCCGGTTCTTCTTCAACACTCGGAGTCGTTAAGAAATCCCATTCACCACCAGGCCCCTTAGATGGTTCTTCCTGGACAGGAACTTTTTCCGCTGAAGGTGAGGTTAGGAAATCCCATGCATCATCCGATTCCTCGATTGGTTCTTCTTTCTGAACAGGTTCTTTTTCTACAGAAGGTTTAGTTAGGAAATCCAATGCCTCTTCGGATTTTTGAGTGGGGCTTTCCTCTTCACGAGCAATGTCATCGGAAAGCGAGCTAAGAAAGTCCAAATTGTTCAAAGGTTCTTCAATCGGTGGAGTTTTTCCTGAGATGCTTTCTTCGTTGGAAGGTTCGGTAAGGTACTGCCAATCCCCCCCATTTTTTTCTACTGGAGGTTCTTCTCCTAACAGTTCATCACGAGCAGAGGGTTCCAAAAATGGGTCGAAGGGAGGGGGATCCGGTTGTTTCTTTTCTTCCTCGGAACCTGTTATTGGACCAGCAGTATCTAAGAAATCGTCCAATCGAGAAGAAGCATCGGACTCTTCTACCGGTTTTTTATCTTCCCTTGGTTCGTGGGCATCCATAGTCTCCGGGGCGGGTATCAGATCATCCAACCTGGAGAAATCATCCGTTGATTCCGATTTTTGGGGTACCTCTTCTAGGGATTCTTCTGGAGACAAATAACTGTCTAAACGCGCACCTTCATCTGGTCCCGCGGATTGGGCTGGTGTTTTGGGATCGCTACTGTCGAACAGATCATCTCGCAGGGAGGGACTATCGGGCGGTAGGGGATCCACGTTGAACAAGGGAGCATTACAATGATCACAAAAATTGTGATCATCCGCATTGGGTTTTCCGCAGGTTGGGCACAGGATCTCAGTCATGATTATTCACCGTACGGTCTATCAGTTCCCATTAGGACCCGGATACCGGTTGTTATTGTGCCTAGAGCAATACCCAGCAGCAACCCCCGGGCTCCACCCAGGGCAGGGACACGCAGGATCCACTCGCGGATCACATGAAGGAATGGAAGCGTAGCCGGGGGTATTGAAAAAGAACCCAGCAGGACTAACAGTACAACGAGAAAGAAGATTATTGAGAAGAGGTCCATCCGCTTGCGCAGGATGCTGGCTGCTGCATAAGTAAGGCTGACAGCAGTTACAGCAAGCAGACTGGTTTCAATTGGAAGTTGAATATTAGTGAAGATCCAGCTGGTCATCTGGAAGTTGGGTTTACCGACAAGATAGGTCTGAACCATGTCAATAATTCCAATAATCAGTGTGGCTAGCAGAGCAATTACCAGGATCAGGCTGTACCCGGAATTTTCGCTGTCTGCTCCCAGTTTCTTGACATGAACGGTGATCAGATTAATAATGCCAACCAGAAGCGCAACTGCTGCCAGAACCAGGCCAGCTCTCAGAAGGATAAAACGGATATTGATAAATGAGGGAATGAAATATCCAGCCAGAACAATAATTCCGACTCCGATAGCGACTGCAGTGGAGACAGGAGATTTCAGATTAATTTTCACATTGAACCTGCCAGGATATTCTCAATAAAGACGTCAATTCCAAAAATATTCAGGAATACGCTGGCCAGGATAATAAAAATGATGATCCAGCGAACGACATCCTGGGCCGATATGCTTGCCTGATGCATCTTTCCTGCACCGAGGTAAGCCCCTCCCGCAAATAATTCTTCACCAATTAGAGGATCTGAGGCGCTGGCGTAGATGACAGCCTGAGCAGTGAGCTGGGAAGTGCCGGCAATGGTTGGGCTGCTTTGCCTCTCACCAGCAGTTGTGATCCAGGTGATTTCGTTACCAAAATACCCTGTATGGATATTGGCAGAGACATTATCGTTCCGGATTGTGCTTAAAGCGCCTGCCGCGTAAGAAAAAGGTGTAACTCCGATCAGCTCTCCAGATGGGTTTTTTATATTATCTGTAACACTGATCGCTTTTGAACTACCTTTGATCGTATCCTGCGCCAAAATTGATATGACCGGGTTTCCGGTTGAGGCAACCGGGGGATGATCGCATACAGAGGATTTTTCAATGACCTGTTTTAGGATTCCTAAACCAGCCAACCCGGCAGCGGATTCGGGACCGGTGATACCCCCTCTGCCCAAGGATATATGTAATTGAGAACCATCTTCAACAGAAACGTTGATTTCCTCGATGATTTTTTTATAGGCGGGAATCGGACGGATATTATAGGTTTTTCGGTCCTTATTAATGAACGAAAAAAAGACCATTAATCCAACAAAAAGTACAATTACCACTATTCCCGTGAAGCCAGTAGCGGACACAGATATATCCTCCAACTAGGTTGTTGGTTCGTAATTTCTGAGTGCCTCGATAAATAACGTTGTTTCGGATGGGTCTTCTAAAATCTTGGCTAGGTCTTGGGATTGATTTTTAGGGAAGAAAGGGGATAAGACTGGTTGGCTGAGATAGACCAGCTGAGCGCCAAGCAGATTCATTGGACCCAGAGCTTCCAAGAAGGTTGCGGTGAGGTTCTGGAGCCGTAATTTATACAGCGATTCAATCCATTTTTCCCTGTTTTCTTGAATTTTCATAACTCAGAATTAGTATAGCATAGTTTCATTATTCAAGCGTACAGCACTCAATTTAAAGGATATGACTAATGATATCCAAAGGGGATTATTTCTCATACTGTACCTGGTAGATATAATGGCATATTCTATAGTATAGTAATGCGTATTGTTGTCATGAGTGGGAGGGTAATATGCAGCCTGATTTAACTGAACAGATCTTAGAATTGGTCCGATTAACAGCTACGGACTTACCACCGGATGTTGAAAAAAACCTCCGTGAGTCACGGGACCAGGAAGAAGAAGGCTCTGCTGCCCAGGGTGCGCTGGATACGATCCTGGAAAATGTTAAAATGGCCCGAGAAAATTCCACTCCCATTTGTCAGGACACGGGAACGCCGTTGTTTTTTGTGAATTATCCAGAAGGTTGGAGCACTAGAAAATTAACCCGACAGATCCAGGAGGCAGTGATCCAGGCCACAAAAAAATCGTACTTAAGGCCAAATTCTGTCAATACTCTGACTGGGAAAAATACCGGTGATAACAGCGGTGATGAACATTATCCCGCAATCCACTTTGAGGAAATAGACGGTGATCAGATAGAGATCGATCTGATTTTGAAGGGTGGTGGTTGTGAAAATGTTAGCACCCAATATAAACTTCCCGATACTTCTCTTGCTGCCGGTAGGGATTTGGACGGGGTGCGGAAAGTCAGCCTGGATGCTGTGACCAAAGCCCAGGGAAAAGGCTGTTCACCCGGGACTCTGGGTATTGCCATTGGCGGAGACCGGGGATCGTCTTATGTTGCTTCCAAGGAAGCGTTAAAAAGACAGCTGGATGATACTAACCCGGATCCTGACCTTGCAGATATGGAAGAAAAAATAACAGATCAAGCTAATCAGCTGGATATCGGCCCGATGGGTTTTCATGGCAAGACCACTGTATTGGGGACAAAGATCAAAAACTTGCACCGTTTACCCGCCAGTTATTTTGTGTCGATTTCTTATATGTGCTGGGCTTACAGGCGCAGAAAAATGGTTTTTGAAAACGGTAGTGTCAAGTATGAATAGGAAAAGGTAACTGGATAATAACTGATCAGACCCTTAACCTCTTTCAGAGTTAATGATTATTTGTGAGGGCGACTCAGCGAGTCGCCCTCTTTGTATGATCGGAGGACAGAATCTCTTCAAAGAACGCTGTCCTTATTATTTTTGAAAATAATACCGTATCCGCCCATAATCGAGGGGGTTAATTCTAGATATACGGTAATAATCACTTTCTAAGGAGTTATCCATGTCTCGTGCACCCGACCAGGAATTATCTCGATCACGCAAACGCTGGCTTTGGTACCTGTATGATGTGGGAAACTCAGCTTATGCGGCTGTTGTGATCCTGGCAATCTATGCCGCCTATTTCAAAGGGCATGTTGTTGGTGGTGCAGAAGGTTCTCGGCTGTGGGGAATCTCGGTGGGCATCGCGATGCTGGTTGTTGCGGTGATCTCACCCATACTGGGAGTGATCGCAGATCATACAGGGCAAAAGAAACGCTTGTTGACATATTTTACGATATTGTCTGTGACCTCTACAGCTCTATTGTATTTTGTTCAGAAAGGAGACATCGTGCTGGGGATGGTTCTTTTCATCCTGGCAGAAATTGGCTACAGGGGCGGGCAGGTGTTTTATAATTCTTTGTTGCCGGAAGTGGCTGATCAGGAGGAAATTGGACGGGTATCTGGGAATGGATGGGCAATCGGTTTATTAGGCGGGATCGTCTGTTTGCTGCTGGTCCTGGCCTTGGTGACGATTTATGAGGGTACCTGGATCGTGCGTTTCTCGCTGGTGATAACGGCAGTCTATTTTGCTGTCTTCGCAGCACCATTATTCATCTGGTTCCGAGAAAAAGGGGAGAATAGAAAGCTCCTAACTGGAGAGAATATATTATCAGTAGCGATCCAAAGACTAAGGAAATCCTTCCAGAGTGTAAAGTATCACAAGGAATTTGTGAAATACATTATTGCCTTCCTGATCTATAACGATGGAATTCTGATGGCGATTAATTTTGCCGCTATTTTTGGCGCCGTGATGTTCGGGCTTGATCAACAGCAGATCATCCTGTTTATGATCCTGATCCAGTTCACTAGTGTGATCGGGGCTTATATATCGGGTTGGATCGCGGACAAAAGGAGCGGAAAGACAGCTCTGATCATATTCTTGTTGATGATGACCGGTTCTGTAGTCGGTCTGTTTGTAGTTGAATCCGTGGCTGGTTTTTATATCATTGGTGGAATCGCCGGGCTGGCTCTGTCATCGGTTCAGGCAGTAAGCAGGGCCATGGTGGGCGCTTTGGCCCCTCCCGGCCGAAGCGCAGAGTTCTACGGATTTTTCGCGGTCGCTGGCAGGACCTCTTCTTTCATTGGCCCCACGATTTATGGTTTTGTAGCCGCAGAAGCAGCCATTTTCTTTGAAGCCCAGGGAGAAGGAGCTTCATTTCTGTGGTTTGAGTTACTGGAAGGTGGAGCCCCCTTCGCAGAACAGCTGGGTCAGCGGGTAGCAATCCTGCCAGTGATCCTGTTTCTGATCGTGGGCACGGTTCTGCTCCTGGGAGTTAATGAAAAGAAAGCCAGGGAGCAAGGCGGCGAGATGGTGTCCGTGTAGTTTTTCCTCAGGTAACTTTCAACTGTTCTTTTGAGTAATCCTGGAAGATCCCATCTTCAACGATAGTTTTTAGGCGTTTAAGGGCGCGGTGAATATCCGTAAAACTAGTATAGAGGGGTGCAATACCCAGTCGGATATTATTTGGAGCGCGGAAATCGGGGATAACTTTTAAGTTCGTGTCACTGGGTTGGGGGTCAATTAACGCCCTACAGATCCGATATGCTTCAGTGTGCCTGAGAGAAACATGAGAGCCCCGCCGGGATGAATCCAGGGGAGTTCCAATTTCAAATCCCAGTGGAACCAATAATTCCTGTGCCAGGTAGATTAAGTAATCTGTTTGTTTAATGCTCTTTTCCCGGAGTCGGTCCATACCTGCCTCCAGCAGGATTTCTAGAGCTGGCTCAATGCCTGCCATTGACAGGATATGAGGTGTGCTGATCTGGTAACGAGAGATGTTATCAGCTGGAGTGAAATCCAGATTAAAGGCGAAGGGAGCTTTGTCTGCAAACCAGCCCCAGATGGGAGGGTTTAATTCTTTCTGAAGATCTTTTCGGACATACAAGAAAGCAGGGGAACCGGGACCGCCGTTCAAATATTTATAAGTACATCCCACAGCTAGATCTACATTCCATTTATTCAACTCAAGAGGAACCGCGCCAACAGAATGACAAAGATCCCACATAGCCAGGGCTCCTTGTTTGTGAGCTAGTTCTGTGACTTTTTGGATGTCATACATGAAGGCGCTCTTAAATGCGACTTGAGTGAGGGCAACCAATGCAGTATCTTTGGTAATGGCATTTCTGATGTTTTCTTCAGAGATGGAAATCGTATCTTCTGAGCGGATCAAGTCCAATTTGTGTCCGTCGTTCAGGAGGTCTATTACTCCCTGGAAAACATACAAGTCGGTGGGGAAGTTGAACTCGTCACTCAATAGGACTTTTTTTCCTGCTTGATACCGTAGGGCAGCAGCCGCCAGTTTAAAAAGATTGACCGAGGTTGTGTCACAAACCACTACTTCGTCCTCCCTGGCGCCGATCAGTTGGGCGATCCTGGATCCCAGCACAGTTGGCATTTCAAACCAGCCTTTATTCCAACCCTCTATGAGACCTTTCCCCCACTGTTCTTCAACCAGGTTCTGGATATGAGGAATCGTGTCTTTTGGCAATCTTCCCAGAGAATTGCCATCTAGATAGATCAGATTGGGATCAGCAATAATAAACCGTTTCCGGAAATTGGCTAGTGGATCCTGATTATCAAGTTGGGATGCATAAAGTTCTTCAGTGTTCCTATTCATGAGCGTCACCTTCTAGTAATAACATCTGTAATCAATCAGCGAAATGGGAGTAATGGCCTTGAGCTAGACGTTGTTTTCCTTCTTCCAATAATTCTTCAGGAATCACTTTGAAGGTCTCGCCTACGCTTGGATCTTGAGGTGTGCGGGGAGCGTTTCCGTTTTGCAAGGAAGTTACTGCTTCAGCCATTAATTCGCCCGATAGAGTGGCAATCCGATAATTAATACTTTCATATGTATCATTGCGAAAGACAGGGAGTTCTTTTGAGATAATAATATCTCCGAGATCGATTCCTGGATTTACAAAGTGAGCGGTTGCGCCTTGAGGTAGATCCTTGTATAAAGCCCAGCCTACCGAAGCTGAACCGCGCAGCCAGGGTAGTATCCCGGGATGGGCATTGACAGTGGATTGCCGGGGTATTTCAAGGATTTTAGGTTTGATGATTCGCGTTCCACCCAATACCAGGACGTCAGGTTTATCAGCTGCGAGCAGATCGCTGCAGGTATCATCGTTATGATTAGATACACAATATACCGGTATTTTCCTGCCAGAGACTAGTTGTGTCAAACGCGGTGGCACTGGTTGACCAGCCATGCGTGTCAGGAATTTCTCGCGCTCTTCATCACCTACAGCTGACACTTCCTGAATGATCATACTGGGAATCAGACCATTTTCGAGCAAGATCCGGAGCATTTCCCGGCCATAAGGATGTTCTTCTAATACGAGGAAAGCAAAGTGAAGGGGCATAGCAGTAAACCTTTTTGTTGATGAAAATTTCTAATATTTGGCAACCCGATTATACTCCGTAACACTACGGCTGTTGATCTGTAGTTAGGATATCAATCGGAATTTAACTAGGATGAACGAAGTATAGAAATAGCTGTCGGTTGGATGAGACCGGTCCAGCTCCAGTACATTTCCCAGGTGGGGTGCAGGCCGTCATCTGCTAATAACTCGGGGTGTTGTTCTGCGAAACGTGAGCTGGAAGTTATGTCAGTATATTTCACTCCCCGGGAGCGGGCAGCTGCCAGATTAATGGCATTATATTGATCAAGTTCTTCCTGAACATGGCTGCGGTCAAACTCTCCAGCATAAGGAGTAACACTCCAATCGGGTATGGACAGAACCAGGATCCCGTCAGAACCTTTACGAGATAAGTTGATGCTTCGATCTAGTAAATCCCTGAAATTTTCCGCATACACAGATGGTTCAATTCTTTCATATTGATCATTGACCCCGATCTGAAGGCAGACAAGATCAAATGACCCACTGGGAGGGTTCGTGCTGAGAGCTTCGATCAAATTCAGGCTGGTCCAGCCGCTCTGGGCAATGATTACTGGATCCGCAATCTTGAAGTCCTTCTGTCGGAGCTGGCTGGTTAATTGGTAAGGCCAGCTGTCTTCGATAGCTAGACCGCTGCCAATGGTATAGGAGTCACCCAGGGCGAGCATCCGTAAAGATTTGGAAGCTATCATAGGTTGCAATATCGTGTTAGATAATCCTGAGGAAACGTCTTTTTCCTACTTGTAGTACTCCAACCCCAGGGAATTTAGCATGGGGGTCATCCAATTTCTTGTCGTCCAACTTCACCGCACCCTGCTGGATCATGCGCCGGGCCTGGCTGCGGCTTTCAACTATTTTTGCCCCTTCGAGAACGTCAAGTATTGACTGATCCTTTTCTAGTTTATATTCATCCATCTCGTCCGGCTGACCTTGTTCCTGAAATACCCTGACGAACTCGGCCTCTGCTTTTTCAGCTTCTTCCTGGCCGTGATAGATGATGACTATTTCCCGGGCCAGTTTCATTTTTGCATCTTTGGGATGGATTTTCCCACTGCTGAAATCGGTTTCAAAACTTTTTATCTCGTCCGGCGTCCAGCGTGTGACAAGGCGGCAGAAAATACCCATGGCTTTGTCTGGGATGCTCATCATTTTTCCGTACATGTCCTTAGGGTCGCCAGCAATGGGAATATCGTTTCCCAGGGATTTGCTCATCCTGATCTCGCCGTCAGTACCTGGAAGGATACCCATAGTGATACCAATATTGGGTTTTTTGCCAAGGGCGGACATTAGTTTTCTGGCAGCGGTGACAATGTTGAAGAGTTGGTCAGTTCCACCCACCTGGACATCTGTATCCAACATGTAAGCATCATATCCCTGCATCCAGGCATAGAAGAACTCATGCAGATAGATCGGATCATTATTATTGAACCGTTTCCCAAAATTATCCCTGGTCAGGAACTGTTGCACAGTAAAATTGGCACTGATTTGGATTACATCCTCAAATGTCAGCTTGGAAAGCCATTCTGAATTGTAGCGGATCGTGGTTTTTTCACGGTCGAGGATCTTAAACGCCTGATCGGAGTAAGTCTTGGCATTGGCTTTGACCTGTTCTGCGGATAAACGTGGGCGCAATTTGTCTTTGTCGGATGGGTCACCTACCAGAGAAGTGTAGTCTCCGATCAGGAAAGTAATATCATGTCCTAGCTCTTGGAATTGACCCAGTTTGCGCATGGGCACAGTATGTCCCAGGTGGAGATCAGGAGCTGTGGGATCAAAGCCACAATAGACTTTCAAGGGGCGTTTTTCTTTTTCCGCTTCCAGCAAGCGTTCTTTTAGTTCGGTTGCCATGGCCTTTTTTACCTGTTCATCGCCGTAATCGGCTCCTTGCATCAGGTAGGTTACTTGTTCATCTGTGGACATTTTTCTTTTTGCCATCTGCTTCTCCCAAAACTTGATTGGTGCTTACATAATAACACGCCCCCAATTGGGAGGGCGTGTGATGTAGCACTGATCTATTTGTACGGGTCAGCGCTACTAGTGGTAGTAATAATTCTGGTCCTGAACAGAGATTCTTTTCAGGTTCATGGGGTTATTATAACTTAAAAACAGGATACGGCTTCCTTCAAGGAAACCGTATCCTTGTTATTGATGTTATTTGGCTACTTCCAACCCGAGTGTTGCCTCTTCTCCTTCGAACTGGGCAGTCCCGTTGAAGGTACTTTTGGCGGGATCGCCTTCTTCCATCTTGAGGGTAAGTGTTTCCTCCATGATGTAATCCCGGTGCTTTGTAATCGCACTCTGCAGGGCGGGGGTTGCCTGGTAGACCAGATAGATCCTATCGGCAATATCAAAATCCGCCTGTTTGCGGAAATCCTGTATGCGCCGGACCATTTCCCGGGCCAGGCCTTCTTCCCGGAGAGTTTCGGTGATCTCGGTTTCAATAGCCACAGTTAAAAATTTACTGTCAACAGTGGCCAAGCCTTCAGCTGCCACCGTTTGCACTAGAACCTCATCCGCTTCCAATGAGATTTCTTCTTTATCCACCTTGATAGGAATGAGGCTGCCTTCAATGGCCATGGCGGCTACTTGATTTGGATCCAGATTAGCAAGGGCTGCGGAAACTTTGGGGAAGTCCGAGCCATATTTTGGCCCCAGGAGCTTGTTATTGGGGAGAACTTTATAGCCCAAAAGGGATTCTGCCTCCTGGACAAAAACCAGGTTTTTAACATTCAGCTCATCCTGAACAATCTCGATTAACTCGTCGTCCAGTTCTGCCCGACCTTCCTTGACGTACACAAGCACTTGGGACAGAGGCTGCCTGACTTTAATGCCGGCGTTGCTGCGGGCGCTCAGTCCTTGGCTGGCGGTTTCTCGGGCCAGCTTCATCTGCTCGATCAGCTTCAAATCGATAGCTTCGGTATCAGCTTCGGGCCAGAGTGTATGATGGATGCTTTCCCGTGCGTCTGGGTATACGGAACGGACCAGATTCTGATAGATGTCTTCTGTCAGAAAAGGAATTATGGGTGCTAAGGTGCGGATCATCTTGACCAATACATGCCAAAGTGTGGCATAAGCAGTGCTCTTGTCTTTGTCAGTTTCGGTTTTCCAGTAGCGTCTTCGAGAACGGCGCACATACCAGTTACTCAGATCATCAAGCAAAGATTCAAAAATCAGGGTAGCGTTGTAGGCGTTGGAGTTCTCAAAATCCTTGTTGACTTGCTCAACAGCCTGGTTCAATCGACCCAGGATCCAACGATCCAACGGGTTCTCAGATTTTGGTGTGGGTCCTTCCGGAGTATCCTGATCGAGATCCTTGATATTTGGAGACCAGCCATCAATTTCGGCATAGGTAGTGAAGAAGGAATATACGTTCCAAAAGGGGATGATAAATCGACGCCGGGTTTCTTCTGCCCGTTGGTAGCCAAAGAGCAGATTATTTTCGGGTTTGTGAGCGCAGTATAACCAGCGCATAACGTCCACACCCATTTTGTCCGCGGCTTGATTAAACTCGATCGAGTTGCCTGCTGATTTGTGCATTTCCTGACCATCTTCTGCAAGCAGGCTGGCGTAGCTGAAATTCTCCAGGAATGGTGGTGAACCATCCAATACTGTCCCCATGGCAAGAAGGCTGTAGAACCAGTTCCGGAATTGGCCGGGGAAGGATTCGCTGATCCAGTGGGCGGGATACCATTTTTCCCAGAACTCCGTGTCAACCCGGTAGCTCACTGTGGAGAACGGAACGATGCCAGCGTCCAGCCAGGGATTTCCCACATCGGGGACACGGGTCATTTTACTGCCGCATTTATCACAGGCAATGACGACTTCATCGATATAGGGGCGGTGAGGAGTATGTCCTTTTAGGGAATCGTATCCTTCTATTGCTCGTTCTTCCAGTTCGTCATCATCACCAACCACATGGAAATGTTCGCAATCTTCACAGACCCAGATTGGCAGGGCTAGGCCCCAATAGCGTTTTTTAGAGATCATCCAATCATGCATATTCTTAAGCCAATCCAGCTCCCTTGCATGGCCAAATTCCGGGATCCAGCGGATTTGATCTACAACATCCATGATCTGATAACGCAGGCTGGCATCTTTTTCGGCCTGAGTCAGTTCTTCCCGGGGTTTATCGTAGCTTTCACCCATGCTGATGAACCATTCATCCACCAACCGGAAAACCAATTCGGTTTTACAGCGCCAGCATGTTGGGTAGCGGTGAGTATAGGGCTCTACATGATATAGAACCCCTTTCTTTTCTAAATCCGCGAAGATATCTTCGGCGACATCGGAAACGTGTTTGCCAGTTAACCAATCAAAATCTTCGATGAAATAACCCTCTTCAGTAAGGGGAGCAAGTCTGGGCAGAGGGGTTTCAAAAGAGAGTTGAAAGTCCTCCGCACCGCAGCCAGGCGCAATGTGCACAATGCCTGTGCCTTCTTCTTCCCCGACCTCATCCCACAGGATGACCCGGTGGGCTTCTACTGCGTTCTGTGTGATGCCCTCGCTGAGTTCCTTGATATCTGTCACACCGCCCTTTGTTTGAGCTGCGGGAAGATCATCAAACGGACCGTCAAATGTCCAGCCTTCCATCTCTTTACCTTTGATCTCTCCCAGAACTTTATATTCTCCTCTAAGCATCCCCATCGTACCTTTGGATAGATAAACGATATGTTCCTGGCCTTGATTGGGCGCTGGTAGGGATATTTGAACCTTGAGGTAGGTTAGCTCTGGGCCAACTGCGGCGGCTACGTTGCTGGTCAAGGTCCAGGGAGTTGTCGTCCAGATCAGGAGGGATTCCCCGGGACGTTCCCGCAATGGGAAGCGTAATGTGATCGAGCGGTGAGTAAGCTCGGCATACCCATCAGTTACGATTTCATGCTGGCTGATAGCAGTAGCACAGCGTGGGCACCAAGGCATAACGTCAGCGCCTCGATAGAGCCAGTCATTCTCCCAGCATTTCTTGAGGAATTTCCAGATCATGTAGTTGTTTTCGTTGGAGAAGGTGAAGTAAGAACCTCCCAGTTCCTGTAAACCCAAGCGGCCAACGATCTGTTCCACGGTATCGGTCACAGGTCCTTTTGGGCCAGGTAATGTAATTTCCTTGAGGGGGTCGTCAATTAGTTTGTCCGCTAACTCTCGCAGGGTTTCAGGTTTGTTCCAATCCATCCAGTATCCAAGGCGGATGGATTGTTCGGTTTGGACGGCCGCATATTTTAGCACTCGGGCTTTACATTCCCGGACAAATTTGGCAAGGCCGTAACTTTCAATTTCTTTTTTGGATTTAAAGCCTTTCTCTTTTTCGACTTCAACCTCAACCCATAATCCCTGGCAATCGAAGCCGTTCTGGTAGCGAAGTTCCCGTCCCTTCATGGTCCAGAAGCGATTGAAGAGGTCTTTATAAGTACGCCCCCAGCCGTGATGCACACCCATGGGATTGTTGGCGGTGATGGGGCCATCGATAAATGACCAGGGAGGTTTGCCTTTATGCAGATCGCGTTGGGTCTGAAAGGCGTTTGTATCCTCCCAGAATTTAAGGGTTTGATGTTCCTGTTTTATAAAATCGACTTCATTTGGCGCTTTTTTGATAGCCATCCTGCCTCCAGAAATAAAAAAACTCTCATCCCAATCGGGACGAGAGTGTAAAACTCACGCGGTACCACCCGGATTCCCGCAAATAAAGCGGGCTCTCAGCGAGGGCTCACAATTAATCTAAATATATTTATTGTTCAACCTCGCACCCTGGTAACGGGGGTGAACCCGGATCCCTTAATAACTTGTGGCGTTCAGTTCACGGCTCCGAAAGGATTTTCACGCTGGTTTTTCTGGCCCGGCTTCCACCATTCCCGGGTTCGCTGGCAGATCTTTCCAGCCCTACTCGTTTTCATCGTTGCCTTTATTGATATGATGGGGTGATTATGCCATAAACGAACAGGCTGGTCAACGGTTCGGGGGGTTTGTGGCTCGAAAGACTTAACTGGCAACACCTTCTGATATGGTTTCAACCAGGTCACCATCGATATTCTCAAAGCGGTGGGAGGCATTATGTTGAAGCCGGGCAAATATTGCAGCTGATATCATCATGCTGATTCCACAGGCGTACCAGACCCAATTTGGATCGTAATTGTCCATGATCACTCCGGCCGCCAAGGGTCCAATCGCAGTTGGAATGGTCCAGGAAAAACCAAATATTGCCATATATCTTCCCCTCATATCTTCTGGGGCAAGTTTAGCGACGATGGCTTGCGAGATTGGTGTTACCAGCATCTCGGCGATAGTGATGATTACCATTGCAAGTACAAAAAATGGTATTGACCCTACATATCCATACATTGAGAATCCTACTGCATAGATCACCATTCCCCAGACCATGATCTTTAAGGGGGTAAATCTTTTGATCTGTCTTGTGATCATGAATTGGAACAGAACTACCATGGCGGCATTCAAGCTTAGTAATAGGCCATAACCGCGAGCAGGGATGCCGTGAACATCCCGGAGGAATACGGATAAGGTGGTGTTCATCTGCATATAGGCCAGAACATATAATAAGGAACCAATCACAAATACAATGTAGATCCGATCCTTGACAACCTGGAGATACCCCATAATTACATCACCAATCGATTCTTCCTGCTCATCTTGTCCATCTTGAACAGGTACTTTTTCTGGTTTTGTTTCCGGCACATAAAGGAAGATAATGAACGCCGTTATAGTGCTAGTAATGACATCAATGATAAAAAGCAAAGTATAACCGTTAGCTGCCAATAACCCGCCGATGGCTGGGCCTATCACAACGGCTAGATTGGCGACGATCCGAAGAATTCCAAATCCGTCAGCGCGTTTATCTTCAGGCAGCACATCCGCTATCATTGCCTGATGAGCCGGACCAGACAGATTTCCGAGTAGTCCAACCATCGCGCCTGCAAAATATATGAACTCCAGCGTTGGTGCAAAAGCCAGCATCAAAGAACTTGCTGCGCTGATGACCAGTCCGAAGATGATGATTCCCTTTCGGCCAAACTTGTCAGTTAATGCGCCCCCAAGAAAACTACCGATCACGCCTGTGATTGCAAAGATCGTGAACAATACCCCGACCTCAGTCATGCCGACATTGTATTTTGAAGTGATATATAACCCGAAAAAGGGGAATACCAACATCCCGCCAAGCTGGTCTATGAACATTCCAATAATAATCAGCCAGAAGGTTCGTGGGTATTCCTGATAGATGGATCGTATTCTATTTAGCATTTGCCTCAATTTGATCAATTATTTGGAGTAATTAGGTTGGATTGTAGCATAAATCTTAATAATGTCAACATTGAGATTAATAATATTAAATGTTATATAAATAAATTCAATAATGGACTTATAAATATTCATCATAATTGTTATTTTCTTGGTTTCTCGTCAAAAGAAGATTAAATATCCAAATTCACCCTTGACAATAATTTAGATTGGTCTAAAATAAGATTTAGAAAACCAAAAATGGAGTTGAAATGGACAGGCGGTTGTCGGATACAGTAGAAGATTATTTAAAGGTCATATATGACCTATCAGCTGATAATCATCGAGTAGGGACCGGGCAAATCGCTGAAATGCTGGGCGTTAGTCCGGCATCGGTGACAGATATGTTCCAGCGATTATCTGAGGAAGATCCCCCACTGTTGGACTATGTAAAACACAAGGGTGTCGCTTTAACAGAGGATGGGAGAAATGCAGCCCTGGAAACTATCCGCCATCACCGATTATTGGAATTATTCTTACATGAGGTCCTGGGGTATTCCTGGGATGAGGTGCATGCAGAGGCGGAGCGGCTTGAACATGTGATCTCAGAAGATTTTGAAGAACGTGTAGCGGCTGTCCTTGGTGATCCTCAATGGGGATTACATGGGAAACCAATCCCGTCTCGAAATTTGGAAATGCCGGTTCTTGACACTTGTGTTCTGCAAGATCTGCGTCCCGGCCAGGCAGGCGAAGTTCATTGTGTGAATGATGATGACCCAGGTTTACTGCGTTATTTGGAGTTGCGGGGATTGGTCCCGGGAGCTTCAATTGAAGTTATTGAATATTCCCCATATGATGACAACCTTCATCTTAAGGTAGCAGGAGATGATGAGGTGTTCGTCCTTGGTCCGAGTGTTACAGCCCAGATCCAGGTTGAAATACTAGATCCAGTTGTGAGTAAGGAGTGATGATGATAGACCCCCTGTTTGCTTTATTGATCGGTATTGGTGTGATGGTAATTGCTGGATTAGTGTTCTGGCCCCAGTCTGGATTGTTCTGGAGGCTGCAGAAAAGACAGGAATTAACCGAAAAGGTCCTGATTGAGGACACATTGAAATATATCTTTAAGTGTGAACGAAATCAGAAGACCGCCACTGTAGAAAGTCTGGCAGGCGCACTTTCCACAAGCCTGGCCCAAGCCTCAGAAATCCTGGCATTGACCCAGGCCAGAGGTTTATTGGAATTAAGTGAAAACAGTTTCAGTTTAACGGACGTGGGCAAAAGAACTGCCACCCAGATCGTTCGAGCTCACCGTTTATGGGAGCGTTATCTGGCTGATAGCACAGGCTTTGATGAAGGTGATTGGCACCAGCAGGCGGAGAGATTGGAACATAAACTTTCTGAAGAAGAGGTGGACCGTCTATCTGCCAGCCTGGGGCATCCCACTCATGATCCGCACGGGGATCCAATTCCAACCCGCCGCGGAGAATGGGTCTCTCACGGAGGTATACCTTTGTCCGACCTGGGGGTGGGAACTCCATCCCGGATCGTCCATATTGAAGATGAACCGGAAGTGATCTATGCCCAGATTGTTGCCGAAGAATTGCACCCCAACATGGTGGTGGAGGTTGATGAAGTAACATCTAACCGGATCCGCTTCTGGACAGATGACCAGGAACATGTTCTGGCACCGATAGTGGCGGCTAATATCTCTGTAGTTCCCCTGGCGGAAGAAAATCATGATCGTCAGATCGAAGGGGTTCCCCTGGATTCCTTGCAGCCCGGCCAGTCTGGAGTGGTCACTGGTATATCCTCTCTCAGTCGCGGTGTTGAGCGCAGGCGGCTTTTTGATCTGGGGATTATTCCGGGTACAGCAATCGATGTCGAGATGGTCAATCCCAGCGGGGATCCCACTGCTTACAGGATCAGGGGTTCAGTGATCGCCTTGAGGAGCAATCAAGCCCGTTTGATAAGGGTAAAACCGGAAATTTGAAACGGAAATAACCTTTAGTGGTTGGAAATCAAATAAGGAAATAATGCTATGGATAAGGAAAAAAACAAAAAAACACAAGAAGGATCAAGCCTGGCAAGTGTTAATGCAGATTGTGCCAGCTGCCCGGTCCATCATGCAGCGAACCTAAAGAAATTGGGTGTAGATATGGATAACTGGGATTTTGTGGTCGCTCTGGCCGGAAATCCCAATACTGGGAAAAGCACAGTATTTAATGCGCTGACTGGATTAAGGCAGCATACAGGAAACTGGCCTGGTAAGACAGTAACCCGGGCTGAGGGTGGATTCGAATATGCGGAAAGTCGATATAAGATGGTTGATTTGCCTGGTACCTATTCCCTCCTGGCTACCAGCCTGGATGAAGAAATTGCCCGGGATTTTATCCTCTTCGGCCAGCCGGATGTCACCATTGTAGTGGTGGATGCCTCCCGCTTGGAAAGGAATCTCAACCTGGTACTCCAGGTTTTGGAGATTACTAACCGGGTTGTGATTGCCCTTAATCTGATGGATGAAGCCGATCGGCATCAGATGAAAGTAGATCATCGGCGTTTGGCTCGGGATCTGGGTGTGCCAGTGGTGCCAACAGTTGCCCGCTATAATGAAGGATTGGAAGAGCTTCTGGCTGCAATTCATGAGGTTGCGGAGGGTGAAACTCTTGCCAAACCATACCATGTCAAATATGACAATCCAAAATTGGACCAGGCAGTATCCCAGCTGGTTGCCCAGATCGAGGAAACTTTTCCAGAAGTGCCCAATGCACGTTGGGTCGCCTTGCGCTTGCTCGATGGAGATGAAAGAATCATCAAGGCTGTTGAAGATGGCGAATTGGGTGAACTGACATATACCAGGGATGATCTGGAGGGGGCTAGCGTGACTCACGTATCTCATAAAAGCGGGTTTGCACAGTGATCCGCATTTTTTTGATTAGTAAATATCCGATAAATAAGCAGGTGCATTCATGAACTCGAACTACGAAAAACTCCTTAAATCAGCCCAGGATCTCCGGTGGGATATAGGTGCTGACTTCCATGAGAAGACCATGGAAGCGCTCTATACCGATGCTACCCGGATCGCAGATCGGGCTGTCACCTATCCGGATGAAAAACCGCGTTTTGACCTGGATAGAACGATTGATAAATTGGTTACCAGTCGGATATGGGGATTCCCATTGATGATATTGATGTTAACCTTTGTGTTCTGGTTAACGATCTCTGGAGCAAACCTTCCATCTGGCGTTTTGTATTCCCTATTAATTGATAAGCTCCATCCTTTATTAAAAGTTGGCGCTGCGAGCATCGGGATGCCCTGGTGGCTGGATCGCGTTTTGATTGATGGTGCATACCTGGCAACTGCCTGGGTGGTGAGCGTGATGCTGCCTCCCATGGCGATCTTTTTTCCGCTGTTCACCTTGCTGGAGGATTTTGGCTACCTGCCACGTGTGGCTTTTAACCTGGATCACATTTTCCGCAAGGCCGGTGCGCATGGAAAGCAATCCCTGAGCATGGTCATGGGATTTGGCTGCAACGCCGCCGGGGTGATCTCCACCAGGATCATTGATAGTCCCCGAGAACGATTGATCGCGATCATCACCAACAACTTTTCTCTGTGCAATGGCCGCTGGCCGACCCAAATCCTGATCGCTACCATCTTTATTGGGACGATGGTCCCCGCCCAGCTGGGGGGATTGATATCCGCTGTATCTGTGGTCGCAATAGCTCTGTTGGGAGTGCTGCTGACTTTTGGGGTTTCCTGGGCTTTATCAAGAACGGTCCTGAAAGGAGAAGTCTCGACTTTTACACTGGAACTCCCCCCTTACCGGCCTCCCCGCCTTCTGCAAACTCTTTACACATCAGTGATCGACCGCACCCTGGTTGTTTTGTGGCGGGCAATCATATTTGCTCTTCCGGCCGGTGTGGTTCTGTGGGTCTCGTCCAACTTAATGATCAGCGGCGTGAGCCTGGCGGAGCATTTGGTCAACTTCCTGAATCCCTTTGGGCTGTTGCTGGGTTTGAATGGTGTGATCCT
>Ga0180435_10000260_pt1 | contig 54578 bp, 56 predicted proteins | sample SS_ome_3_FD_132467 | JGI IMG/M metagenome (GOLD analysis project Ga0180435, IMG submission 132467) | Hypersaline lake sediment archaeal communities from the Salton Sea, California, USA - SS_3_S_1 metaG | ecosystem: Environmental > Aquatic > Non-marine Saline and Alkaline > Hypersaline >... | reverse complement strand
GCCATAAAACGCCGCCTCCATCGGTATCCACTGCTGCATTACAGCCGCCGAGAACTGCGAAAGGAGATGCGAAAAACGTAAGCCTCAACAACACAACCTGTTGGACACGGCAGTGCCATTCGGCTCTGACCCCACAACCCAAACATGGAGCAGTCGAATGAAAACAGTCGAGTTGAATGTGAAGAATGAACGGACGGACTTTGACCCTACGCAGACCAGCGGGGTGTACGATCTGTTCGCTCCGTCGTGGCGGCTGTGCAGGGACTTCGCCGAGATGCACGAGCATGTACTGCGGAGCGGGGAGTATCTCGACCGTTTCGGAGCCGGGACCGGAGCCCTTGAGCCGGCCAGCCAGTACGCCTGGCGAAAGCAGGCGAATTTCGCGATGGACTATTGCTCCGATCTCATCGATCTGCGCGTGGGCAACATATTCCGCACCGCGCCGGTTCGCCTGTTCGATCGCAGCCGGTGGTCGGACTTCATCGCCGGTTTCATCGAAGACGTTGACGGCGGCGGCACGCACCTCGACGCGTTCATGGCCCGAGCCTTGCGGCAGTACTACACAAACGGCGTCGATATTGTCGTCGACAAGGCCCGCGGCGATTTTCAGATCGAGCCCGAGACGCGCGATCAGGAGATGCAGTTGGGCAGGAGGCCCTACCTGGCGATGTTCAGTCCGCTGGAGCGGGTCGACTGGGCCTGCGATCACGCCGGCGGGTATAAGTGGGTTCGCTACGATCTCGGACGCCGCCCGGCCGACTGCGAACAGTCTCCCGCCGGCCCTGTGAGATATCTGACGCTGACAGCCGATCAGTGGCGCCTTTACGAACTGTTTGAAGACAGCGAAACGCCGGTGCGATTCAGTTCCGGCGACATGCGGCTGGGGGCGCCGCCGGTGGTGCAGTTCTACTATCGATGCTCATCCCGCCCGGAGTATCGCGGCGTGCCTCTGTCGCTTCTTACGCGGGTGGCGCCGCTGGCCCGGGCGCTGCTGAACCTCGTCAGCCAGGGCCAACTGGACATCTACATGGCCATCGGCGTCCTGGCGGCGATCGGCGTTGACGCCGACCGCCTGCCGAAGGAGATGGCTCCGATGTGCTGGCTGGGGCTGCCCGACGGGGCGGAGATTCAGCACATTCACCCGGCCGTCGAGCACGTGCGCGAAAAGCGAAAATGGATCGCCATGCTTTCGGAGGCGATTCTGCGAATGGGCAAGCTGATCGGCGCCAGCGGCAAGGTCGCCGCCCGGGCGACGTCCGGCTTCCAGGTAGCCGCCGAGCGAACCGACCTGGACAACGAGATGTCGGCGACCGCAGTTCAGGCCGAAGCCGTCGAGCGTGATTTGATCCGTCTGGCGATCTCGCGCATGGAGGGGCGCCCGGTTGACCGCGCCGAGATCGGCTACAGCGTCGAGTACAACAAGAAGTACGTTCTGGCTCCGGCGGCGGACATCGTAGCCCAGGTCCGCGAATTCTTCGCAACCGGGCTGGCCGGCGAGGTGCCGCAGATATCGCGGCTGTTCCTGGGACGAATTCTCGACAGCATGATGAAAAAAGACGACCCGCGATACGGAGAAATCGCCGAGGCGATTGAAAACGCCGAATTCGAAGCCGACGGGTAATCGTCCCGTAGCGGGGGAGCAATGATCATCCAAACCAGCGCCCCAACCGGGGCGAAACTGCGCAGAAGCGCAAGACAATGGCCAAGCGGCCGGAGAGATCCTTTGGATATGACTGACACCGACACACCTGAAGCAGATGACAATCGCCAGCCGGGCGAGTCCTCCGAGGCTAGAGCCGGGCTCATCGCCGAAGCCCGCAAGTATCGAAAGCGGGCCCAGGAGGCCGAGCGGATGTTCGAGGAGTCAAACGCCCGACACGCCGGACAACTGGCCGAGTCAACCTCACGCGCCGAACGACTTGAAGGGATGCTCTCGGCAGTCGTTGTGAGCGATCGCCTCAAGAGCGCACTTGCCGATCGAGGCGTGAAGCGAGTTGACCAGGCCGCCAGACTGCTGAGCGATAAGTTCGAGGTGCAAATCGGCGAAGACGGATACTCCGTTTGCGCCAGGGATGCGGAAGGACAGCCGACTGTCGAGCAGGTTGTCGACGTCTGGCTGGCCGACAATCGCCACTATCTGCCGCCTTCGGGCGACAGCGGAAGCGGGGCGTATCCCGGCGTGACTTCGCCAGGTCGAGTGTCGATCGAGCAATTGGATCTCGATCCGGACCGCAAGGTCGCATTCGTGGCCAGACACGGCCCGGCCGCACTCGTGCAGCTCGCACGCAGCGGCAAGAAGAACCGCCGCCGACAGCACAGGGCTAAACGGCGGTAAGCAGTGAAACTTGAAAAAAGGAAACAACAATGACTACTGAATTTGGCGCGCCCACCGATATGGTTTACGCCGACACCCTCCGAGCCGAGGAGTATCGCCGCACAGTCGAGCAGGTCGACATTTTCAACGCCGCTTCGGGCGGGGCTGTCGTCCTCGAGTCCGACCCGGCCAGGCAGATGGCCCTCGGCGGCGACTTCACCGACACCGCAAGATGGAAGCCGGTGACCTCGCTTATCAGCCGCAGGGACAACGACAACCCCGGAACGGAAGTCGACATCAAGAAGCTCGAGATGACCGGCGGGAAGTTCGTGCGGCAGACTCTCGGCTGCGGCCCGGTCTCGGTGACCGACATCCAGTCCCGCAAGGCCGGTCGCGACTTCGACATGAACTCGGCGATGGTCAATCTCGGTCAGCAGTTCGCCGACGCGAAGGTCCTGACGATCCGCAACAATCTGATCGCCGCGGCGGTCGCCGGCGTGTCGAATGTTTCATCGCACGTGCTGGACGCCGCTCGCGGCAAGGCCGCCGGAGCCAAGGTCACCGCGACGTTCGCGCACATCAACACGCTGCTGGCGAAGATGGGCGACGCACGCGAGGAGATCGTGGCGTTCCTGATGCCCTCGGCGGTGTTCGCCGACCTGGTCGGCGATTCGATCGCAAACTACCAGTTCGATCGCGTCGCCGGCGTGACGATCTACCAGGACGTCGTTCAGGCGTTCGGCAGGGCGGTCCTCGTCGCCGACGTTCCGTCGCTGCTCTCGGCGCAGACTTCCGGCTATCACACCGAATACGGCGTGCTGGGCCTCGGCAAGGGCGCCCTGCGCGGCACGGTTATCTACGATCAGGGCATCGAACTGCAGCGCGACATCCTCCGTGAGTCGAGCGTGACGTACGTTCGCGAGGACTTCGACGTCGAGTACGAGGCCTACGGTCTGAAATGGACCTCGGCGACGGACAACCCGACCGACGCCGAACTGGCTACCTCGGGCAACTGGGCCGCCGACTACACCGATCACCGTTCGCTGAAGATCGTACACGGCGTGTTCAACGCTTCGATCTAGTCGACGGGAACTGAATGGGGGCTTGTCCATTCCCGGCCGCCCGTCCGGCGGCGCGTGCGGTTTTCCGCGCCGCCGGCGGGTCGAGCCGATCGTTACAAACTCTTATGCGAGCAATCAAATGACCGAATCCCAGGAAGAAATCCGTACGGACCAAGCGGAGCCTGCTGCTGAGCCTGATGAGGCCCTTGGCGTGCTGCGTGGGGAAAACGAAGGCCTCAAGACGCGGCTGGCCGAGGCGGCTGATGCGATCGAAAGCCGCCGCGACAGCGAGAGACTCCTGCATGAGGCCCAGGACGAGAACCATCGCCTGCGGGCCAGACTCGCCGCGTCGGCGACTAATGCGGCGATTGCACAGGCCGCCGAACAGCTAGGCGTTCCGCCTGCGATCGCGGGCATACACGCTCACAAATTCAAGTGCCGGCTCGACGCCGAAGGACTGGCGACAATCACGCCGGATCCCGTCGAGTTTTTCGAGTCCGAACTGAAGCGTGATCCGATGCTGAGATCTGCTGTCGAAGAGTCAGCCGCCGCCAAACGCACGTCGGCGGCTGTTGACGGCTCAATGGGTCTTGACGACGCGCCTCCGGCGGAACTCCTTGTCTCGCTCGATCGCAACCCGAACAGGAAGACGCGATTCATCGCACGACACGGCGTCAAGGCGTACCTCGATCTCTGCGATCGCGCCCGGCGATGCTGACGCAGCGATTTGCGGTGATCGTGGCGAACGGGTCGAGCGTTGACTCTATGGAAGTCGAATTCCGGCGCCGGTGTGAGCGGGACGACGTGCTGCTTGTCGGGACTAACAGGTCCCTGTGCTTTCGTTCGATGCAGGATGTGAGGCCCGACGCGATGGTCATCAGGGACACCTACCGCTCCCTGTGGCGAGATCAGAAATTCGGAGAGATTTATCACCGCGATTTCTGGAAACCGAGCGAGTGCTGGAAGGTCGGGCCGGCCCATCGGCGAGTGACGCATTGCGATCAGTACGTTCGCCAGGCGCCCGGCTGGCAGGGTCGCCCGGCGGTCGACCGCAACGGGGAGCTGGCCGTTATGCGGAACTCAAGTGTCGCGATCATGGCCGCAAATTGGGCCTGGCTGCGCGGCGCCCGGACTATCGGGTTGATCGGAGTCGATTACCGCGGTCGACACGCGGCGATGATCGAACCGTTCGACAGCGCCTCGGCGGGATGGGAAGGGCAGTACGACAAGCCCGTTTCAAGAGCGATCCAACGCCAGTTCGCCGGCGCCGCGGCGGCGATCGAAGCCGGCGGAGGATCGCTGGTCAACTTTTCCACGAACAGCCGTCTGAATGCGATTAGGTTCGCAGGCTGGCGGGGAGTATTGGGAGCCGGTATCTGATGCAGGCGTCAATTATATGTACGAATAGGGCCTGGGGCGATCCCGCTTCGCCGATGAGGGCGGTTGCGGCGGGGCTGGAGCGTATCGGCCTGTTCGTCAAGCCCGCGATTCCAGGACAGTGGCCGATCTTCTCGAAACTCCCCGACGCTGCTTTTATCTGGAACGGCGTTCGCGGAAACAGCGGGCTGATCGCCGATGAGTTGCGCCGGCACGGCGTTGCGGCGATGGTGATGGAACGCGGTTTCTTCGATCGATTCAACCGCACCCAGATCGATCATTCCGGATTCAATCACACTGCTTCATGGGTCGGGAAACTGTGCGGCCCGGCTCCGGTTGAGGGAGTCGGACGATTCGGCGAGTTGATCGACACGATAGGCCCGCCCCGACCGACAGGACCACGCGGTCGAGGATACGTGCTTATCCTCGGGCAGGTCGCCGGCGACACTCAGCTTCAGGACTCTGAGATTCGCTGCGCCGAGGATCTTGTCAACGCCGTGGAAAGCGCCGTCGGCGGGGACGTGGAGCTTCGCTTCAGGGCCCATCCGAGGGACAACTGGCGATGTTGGCGACTCAAGGCGCCTGACGGAGATCTAACCAGCGCGATCGACGGAGCCCGTTTTGCGATAACCGTTAACTCGAACAGCGCCAATGACGCGCTTGTTCGCGGCTGTCCGGTGCTCTGCATGGGCCCTTCGCTGCCGGGTATCGCGGGGGTGGCGATTCAAACGTCGCTGATCTCACTGAGGCGGAATATCGAACTGATGCTGGCCGGCTGGTCGCCCGATTCTCGCCGCGTACTGTCGTATCTGCATTGGCTGGCGGCTCGCCAGTGGACTATCGATGAACTTGCCGACGCCGAGGGCGGGCCGCTTCGAAGCCTGCTGTCCGACGCCGGACTGAAACTGGAGTAACAAATGAGTTTTGACTACGCATTCGCTTACGAAGACCGCGCCTGCATGCACACTTCACGCTGGTCGCTTTCGGGCGTCGACACACGCCCCGATGGAACGACTACCGCGGGGAGATTGTGGATGACGGCGAGCCTGGCCGGCCAGACCGTGAGCGTCGAACTGTACAAGACGCCTGACTGCGATTCGGGCGACCTGGTCGCTTCGGGATCCGCGGACATCTCAGAGATTGACGCCGGGGCCGCCGGATGCTCACTTTCCCAGGAAAACGCAAGCGGACTCAGCGGTCAGTTCTGGTTCGAATCCTACGACGCCGACTGCGGATATCCCGTAGAGGTGCTCGCGAGCCTCTGCACCGACGAGGATCTGGCGATCGAGTATTGCAGCCTGGACGATCTGCCGGCTGACGTGTACTCGTCGACGCGGGGAATGGCTCGTTATTGTGCGGCGGCTACGGAGAAAGTGCTCCTGCTTGTATCGAGCGTTTATTCCGGGCAACTCGGCGGATTCGGCGCGCCCGAGCACAGGTGCCGCACAGCAGCCGGGCGGACCCTGCCGGACTACAGGAGGCTGGCCAATCCGGATCAACTCAAGGCCGCCGCGGTTCACTGGGCGCTGGCCACGGCGTTTGGGAGCTGCCACGAACTGGCCGCCGCGACGATGTATTCGCAACTTCGCGACTATCACGAACGCAAACGCACCGAGGCGATCGAAGGCTGGGGGCTGACGCTGAACCTGGACCCCGACGCCGACGAGGACGCCGATGCGGTCAAGTCCGGCGCGATGGTCCGCACCACCAGGCTTTGAAGGGAGCTTTCAGATGAGTGAAATAACAGTCAGCAACACCGACTGGGCGATCCTCAGTGCGGTAAAGACCGCGATTGCGGCGGCGACTGTCGGCGGCGAGGCGGTCTTTGCTTCGGCGGAAATATGCACTTCAGTCGAGCATTTGATGCAGACGCAGCTTGTCGGCGACACGCCGCGGGCGATCGTGCTCTTCAAGGGCTCCGATGAACAGCACGGGGTCGACGATGAGCGGTTTTGTCGGGTGTCGATGGAGTTGATTCTGGCGAGCAGGGCGGCGGTCGGGGCCGATGCGTCGGACCGGATACAGGAGATGCTGCGTCTCAAGAACGCCGCTGTCAACGCCGTGCAGACCGACCCGCCCAGTGATGCGGTCGGAGCGGCGACGTCGGATCTGTATCGCCCGGCGCTGGTTTGGGGGCCGGCGGACATCGAATTGAGTCGACCGGGCGTCGAGCCCTGGGTGATGTGCCGCCTCGGTCTGGAGGCAACCTACGCGATCGCGGACGCCGCATCGCATTGATCGGGAGAGTTATTCATGGGATCGGTTCACAATCCACAGGACGTAGCCATAGGAGCAGTCCAGCTCAGCGGCGTGCTTGAGATCAGGTGGCGCCAACGGCGAAGGGAGATCATATCTCCGCCAGGTGACGGATTGACGCATCACAGCGGCGTCGAATACGGCGCCGTGACAGCGGATGGGAGGCTCATCTTCGCCGACCCGATCCAGGCGTCGTCGGCGTCCGGTCTCTTCGGGACGCTGACCGCTACGCTCAAGGGTGTCGGCGGAGGCGCGGATCGGACGCTGACGATAACCGGCGTGCGGACCGGCGAATCGGATAACACCGTCGCCCACAACCGCGCCGCCGAATGTGCGGTTCGCTTCCTGGCGTCCGGCGACGACGGGATATCCAGCCCGGTGACGCTGGCGTGATTAGACAGGCAAAAGGACAAGAAGCATGACCCAGTCGAGCATATACATCGAACCTGAAGATTCAGAACCCGCCGAGCCGATCGCAGACAAGATCGCGGGACCCGGTCCGACGGTCGTCCAAATAACGAATTACTACGCAGGCTCCGAGAAACAGAAGGCCCACAACGATTTCGTTCGCGGCGGGACTGACGACTCGGTGCTCTACTGATTCACCACGGAAAGAAACAATGAGCAATCCCACTTTCGATTCGCAAACACTGTGCAGCCGCGGCGCTGTCGAGACGTCCGGATCGCCGCGGGCCAGGGTCAGCGTTGAGAACCTGCCCGGAGTCAACGGCGACTTCCTGCAACTCCACGGGCGCGGCGGACGAACAATCATGCTTCGCGGCGAGCTGACGGCCACGGGCGCATCTCCGTCGGCGGCGCACCAGGCGCTCAAGGCGCTCTTGCGTCAGCGTCAGCAGCTTGTCGGAACGTCCGGCGGATACGTCGGCTCCGACGGACAGGCGTATGTCGGCTGCGTACTGATGTCTTACAGGCCCCAGGCGTCGCGCGTTGGCGCCAACGGACAGGACTACACCGCTTCGGCTCCGATCACAGCAGAAATACACCAGGCGACGCCATGAGCTGCTACACTGACGGAATAACGATTGCCGACGATCGGGTCTTTCACGGCGGAAGAACTCTGAGCGTTCGGACCACTCACCGAGACAAGGTCGTCCAGTGCTACGTATCGGGGGCGCTGACCGCCTGGACGGTCCCAATTCAGGGGTCGGCGGAGTTTACGCTCACCGAGTCATTGGATACCGACCTGCTCGGGCTCCTGGCGGTCGATCCCGCCGACGCGGAGACCGACTACTGGGACCAGGCGTTCGGGGCCGATCAGCCGCAGGCCAACCGGATACGAGTCCAAACTCCGCAACTGTCGCTTGCGTACATGCCTGCTAACGTCTGGCGGGTCTATCTCGACGAACGCCTGATGCACACCCAGCCGTTCTTTCCAGGCGGGCGGGGTTCCGGCGGATACGGCCAGGGATACGGCGATTCGTACGGTTTCGACGCATCCGGCGCCCGCGGCTACGGATCCAACTTCGGGCGCGGCGAGTACGGATTCGATTGCGATATGCTCGCCTGGACGTCCGATTCCATGCCTCCCGGCGTCTATTCGATCGCAGTCGCCGTCGCCAGCGCCAGCGGCAACGAATCGCCGCAATGGTCTGATGAGGTCACGCTGACCGGCTATGCGCGTCCGGCGTCCGGCTTGACAATCGATTCATACGATCCGGCCGACGGCGTGCTGGAGTTTTCATTCACCGAATCTGAGGACATAAACTGATGGCTAACCCTACTGAAACCACATTGAGCAGTTCTGCGGCCGCCTCGTTGAGCGGTACGACCGATGGCGGAACCGGCGCGGCGTTCTGCACGATCGGACAGGCCGAGTATTACACCAGCGACTATCAAAAAGAAGCGATCAACAACCGCATTCTCGCTGCGGCAAACAAGCTCCGCGCAGTCAAGGACGGCGCCGCGACGTTCGGCGTCTGGTCCGGCGAGTTTTCCGACGGAGCTTCAATCGTCAGCTACGCCGGCTCGTCGGGCAACTCGCTGACCTCAAGTTCGACAAACTACATATACCTTTCCGAATCCGGCGTACTTGCCGTCAACACCACCGGTTTCCCGACGGGCGCGGTTCATGTTCCACTGGCGACAATAGCCGCCGATGCGTCAGGTGAGTTTGATTTCGCCGACATCACCGACTGTCGCGCTCGAGCACTGCTCCGAACGGTCGGCAGGCCCGGTCTCAAGCGACTGGTCTCCCAGACTCTTGACTACGCATCATTCGCCGACAACGGCGACGCGACGGGCCATGTCGACCTCGACTCGGACATCCCCTCAGGATCGATCGTAATCGGATGGAAGGCGGTTGTCGCCACCGGCTTCACCGGCGACACCAACGCGACGGTCGAACTAGGGCGATCCGGCGACACGGACGCGTTCAGCGCAGACCCGGGCCAGTCCGTCCTGGCGGCTGCGACTGTCGGCTCGGCCGCCAAAGAGACAGAAGCATTTCTCGCCGCCTCGACAACACCACGCGTGACAGTGACAGGCGCATCTGATTTCGGCAGCATCTCCGCCGGTTCGATGACAGTGACAATCTACTACACGGAGCTTGATTGATGACCGACTACTACTGCAATCTCTCGGCAGACACGTTCGCAGACCGCACCGGCCTGGACAACTCCGCCAACGTGCTTACCGGCCCGCCCGGCCTGCAGGCCGCGATTCGCGGGACGGGCAGCGCAACCGCCCTGACCGCCGGTGACACGATTCACCTCAAGGGCGCCGGCGATCTGTCGCGGCTGGTCGAGATCGACTGCGGAGCAGATGTCTCGGCATGGTCAATCGGTGACGCGGTGTCTGAAAACTCCGGCGCTGGAGCCTGGACGGGCGTTGTGGTCAAAACGTCCGTCGGCGGCGACAGCGACGTTGTGCTCGTCTGGATGGGCTCCGGCTACGATGCGGCTGATGTCCTCCTGGCCGGAGGGATCGCCAATCCCGGAGGTTCTCCCGCGTCAGTCGCAACGCTCACGTCAGTCTCGACGCCGGGGATCACCCTCGACGGCGCGTACGGCTCGGCCGGCTCCAAGGTCCGATTCGTCGGCGTCAACGACTCCTGGGTCGAAGACAGAACGCCGGCGACTCTCGACGCCGGCGACAAGGCGGCGTCCTGTCTGACCAATCCCGCGACGATGTACTACCTGGCGCTGGCCAACCTCGTGCTGGCCAATGCTGCGGGAGACTGTCTGTCTCCGGTCGCCAGCTACCGCTACAATACCCACACCAACTGCGTCTTCGAGGGCGCCGCGTCGGACGGAGTCAGGGGATCTTCGACGATGCTCTATTGTGCGTTCGATTTCTGCACGTTCCGCGACAACGGGGATTACGGCGCCTACGTCAGTTCCTGCGGCTTCTTCGGCTGCACGTTCTACAACAACGACACCGGCCTCTACGCCCTGGCCGCCGGGGCGGCCGTCGACTGCGTCTTCTTCGAGAATACGACGCTCGGCGTCTGGCTGCAGAACGCAACCGCCGCGATCAACTGCGTCATGGACTCCAACGACTCGGGCGTCCGCGTCGGCCACCCCGCCTGCACCGTCACCGCCTGTCGGATCACCAACAACGACAGCTACGGGATCTACGGATCGCCCTCGGTCCGCGACGCGTACTGCTTCTACTCCGGCAACACCGCGAACTTCGAGAACGACATACACGACGCCACCGTGAGAGGCGAGTCAACGCGGATCACCAGCGGCGAGATCGGCTACATTGACGGCGACAACGCCGACCTTACGCTGCGGAACTATGGGCTGACCAACTCCGCAACGTCTCGTCGCCAGGAGGCTGTCCTATGACCTCCGCACACCTGACCGCCGGCCTGAGCGTACAGGACACATCAACGGCGCCAAGCGGCGGCACGTCGGCATGGCTGACCGCTGGACTTTCGGCGGCGGAACTCCCGTTTACAGGCTATCGGCTCTATGTCGGCAAGGGCGGATTTAATGAGATTGATTTTGCGGCGGACCCGGCATTGCTGATCCCCTCGGGCCAATCGTCCGGCGAGTTGATCGGCTACGGTTTCGCCGCATCATCCCGCTACACCCTCGTGCTGCGTCCGGTTATCGAGGCCCTTGAAACGCCGGACATATCGTGCAGATGCGAATTTGAAACCGATACGAACGGTCAGTGGCTCGGCGTACGCCCGGACCCGGTCGAAAACCTGAGCACCGAACTGCTTTCCGGCGGACAGGTCGGCCTGTCGTGGACGTATCGAACTGCTGAAGGCGGCGCGAGTCCGGATGATTTCTGCATCTATCATGCATTGCAGCGGAGTATTGCCGCCAGCGAACCGCAGGCCGTGGTCAGTTATCAGCAGGACGGATTGGCGACCTGCACTTTGTCGCTCGTGGGGGGGCGGACGTATTTCTTCGCCGTGACCGCACGAAACGCTGACGGCGTCGAGTCGCACCTGTCGAGTGTTGTCGGGCCGATCGTCGCCGATTCGACGGCCCCGGCGTCTCCAACGGTGATCCTGACTGCGACTCTGTAGCCTCTCTAGTTGGGGCCGACCGACTCTTACCACAAGGATTCAGCAAATGAGCGTATCAGCTTTCAGATCTGATCGGCGAGGCGTTGTGTTTCGCCCGCAGAATTATCGTCTCTATCACGCCGCCGTTCGTGCCGAACGCTCGGGCAACCCCGGGTGGGAGCCCGAGACGCCCCAGGACTACTGGACCCCGGAGGTTCTGGAATGGGCCTCCGGCGGCAGGATCTCCAGCATGAGACTGAAGCGAATCCTCGGCTCGGGGGCCGGCAAGGACCGCGATCGTCCCGAGCATTTGGACCTGTGTGCCGGAGATCGTTTTCGCCTGGTCGAAGGCGATTCCCGCGTTGGGCGGGAGATCTTCCGCGGCTACGCCGGGCAGGGGTCTGTTACTATTCAGGCTAACCCGGATTTTGAGGGCGCTGCTGCTGTCGCCTACGGCCCGGAACTGCTCATGCAGCGACGTGCGGTGACCGGGGCGTGGCACATGGCTCCCGAGGTCGACGATCTGGAGATTGCGGGCTCCGCCGAAGCCGACGATCGCGTTCGGACGAATGTAGTGGCGACGAATCTGCCGGCGATATTCAACGCCGACGGGCTGCCCAACGCCGGTGAGTCGAACTGGACTCTTGCGACCCAGCCGCATAACGAGCGGCATTGCGCGCTCTTCTGCGCGCCCGGTCGGGTAGTTCGCGACGCCCAGGGAGATGTCGCGGTTCAGGCACGCCGCTGGGATGCGTATTCGGCGCTGCGGAGCATGATCGAATGGTTTGACGATGATGGCGTCATCAGCCGATCGTCGACCGATTGGGCCGCAATTCGGCGGATCGCCTCCGAACCGATCGGTGAGGTCAACATCACGGGAATGAATCTGCTGGAGGCGATTGGAGCCGTACTCCGACCGACCGGGCTGGGCTTTGCGATCGAGCCCTGGGCCGGCGGCGACGGGGCGCACGGTCTTCGCGTGTTTCGCCTTCATCGAACCGGACGCCCGGGACCGCATCTTGGCGACTGGGACGATCCGGTGTCGGCGGATTCGTCCGCCGCACAACGATGCAGCGTTCAGCGCCTGGACTTCACGCGCGACAATCACCGTATCGCAAACGCGGTGCTGGTGATCGGAGACTGCAAACGCTGCGAAGTGTCGCTGGAGTACTCCAGCGCACCCGACGCCGATTTGCAGCCGTACTGGACCGACGACGATGACCTTGGCGATTACGCCGACTCCGGTAAGATCTCCTGGCGATCGTGGACGGCCCAGCAGTATCGGGCGTTCTGCGCCAATTACACGTACGGCCTGGACGGAGCCCGCAGGCACGCTTTCCGCTCGTTCGTGTGGAATGAAGACGGGGCGCTGGCTCCGATTGTCTCGGATATTCCCGACATCAGCAGCTACGGAGCCAATGGAAAGGCCCTCCGCCGCCCGCGACCGGTCGCCAACACCCTGGGCTTCGATGAGTCACGGAGGCGCCTTCCGGCCGCAGTTCAGCTTTCAATCGCCGGAGACGATGCGTCCAGGCTGCAGATCCCGGCGATGATCTGGCCGGACCGGGCGGGATTTACGTTGACCGCGCGAACCCTGCACGACTGGTATCCTTACGCCTGCCCCGAGGCTCGCGGGATCCAGTCCGAAGGCGAGAGCCTATACGATCTGTACGGCGACATGTCCTATCTTCAGTTGCTTTACAACGCGATCGAGAACGTCGCCTCCGAGCCGCAGTTGTCGCTGCATCTGATCGGATCGATCGAATCCGACGAGTGTGTGACGGGACTTGCGGACTACACGCCGGACAGCTCCTGGCCGTTTCGGGCTGAAAGAATCGTCTACGCTCCTCACCGTTTCAAGTGGCGAGCCGCCGCCGACGGCGACAGCATTGACGAATCGGCTGATGCGGCGACCTACGCCTCGCTCGTGCAGGATGTGACCGCCGACGCGGTCGGTCACGGCAGCATAATCCTGCGGGGCGTCGACAGGACGTACTCCGTGGGCGACGCGATATCAAACACTTGCGGACGCCGAGTCAATCTTCGGATCGGCGGACGCGACATCGCCGACGCCCAGGCTTACTCGCCGCTGGTAATAGCAATCGTATGGAACTTCCAGTCCGGGGCCATGAAAACCGAACTGGTTCTCGAATCGCCGCTGCTTCAGGTTACACGGTAATGAATATTAAACAGACCGAAAACTACCGCAGGCGACAGGCCGCTCTGCATGCAGTCGCCGCTGTCGATTCCGCGGATCGCGCCGAGCACCAACTGAGCGTTCCGCTGGCCGGAGTTGCGAAGATCGTCACCAACGACGGCGACGGGGAATACACGATCACCCAGCAGTGGTGGGAATCCGGCGCCGATCCGCACGAGTGGTCCGACGCCGTTTTGCCGGGAGGCCTGGTTTCGTGCGAGGCCCGGGACATCAATCAGCGCGACGACGGGCTGGCCGGACGGTTCGTACGCTTCCGACGCGAGCGAAACGTCGCGGGAGTCGTCGAAACCTGGATCGATCTGGGTTGGAAGTCCGACGGTTTCTGGGCGAGCATCACCGGCAACACGTCAGACGGAACGAATCGCTGGAAATACGCGTTTTCCGAAGTCTGCAAGTCTTCGTCGGGCTACGGCGGATGGTCCGCCCTCAGCGGGGGGCGATCCGGAACGACGTCGAGCAACCCGGCCCGGAATACGATCGAAGACATGAACACCGGGGCCGACTCGCACGTCGAGGGCAATGGCGTGGACCCTGCGAATCTCGACCCGGCCGAAACCGGATCGGACACCTTCTCGCTGATGCCGTGCACCACCGGGAACATAGTCTGGATGCGTGAGGTCGACCGGGGCGGAACTGCCGAATACTGGTTCAGCTACGAAAACGGCGTGGATGGAGGCTGCTCATGATTTGGAATTTGGGACTCGTGCTTCGCAGCGAAGTACTTCGCAGAATAGTATTTGGAACCTGCCTGCCGGCAGGCAAGGTTTGGGATTTGACGTCAACGGCGACATCAATTCGCCTGCGGCGGACGAACCGCGCCGTTGTCGTTGGTGTTGACGTTGGCGTTCGGCCAATTGCCAATCGCCAGTTGCCAATTGCCACGGCGACCGGAGGGAGCCGCAGATGAGTCTTCACCGAGCCGGCTGCTGCTGCGAGCAGGTCGAAGAAGGGCACGACTGCGCCTATTGCGACGTCACGCCGAAGTACTGGACTGTCACGCTTTCGGGGATAACCGCCTGCCCCAATTGCTGCAACTGCGGCGACGGGACTTCCGTCGACAGTTGCTCGGTCAGCGGACTGAACGGCACGCACCTGTTGACCCAGGTCGGATCGGGATCGACTTCGACGGCGTGCAAATGGCAAGTCACCGGCGTCGGGTCCTGGTCGGTCAAGCATTACGACGACACGGCCTGCGGCGGCGGGGCGATTATTGTCTCGGGCGACATGACCATAACGCTGTATCGCTTCGCCGATAAGTGGCGTCTGGTTGTCGAGGGCGTGGGACACTCCAAGAGCCCGACATATACGATGTTCTGGGACGAGGTGAACGAGAGCGTCGAGGACGAGTGCCTGGAAATCGACACCATGACCAACGAGCGGGTTTGCGGCACGTGCAGCGATGAGAATGTCTACGGCGACGTTTACCTCGCCTCCGGCGGCTCGGCCACTTGCGAAGCGGGCGATCAAACATGAGGAGCTTCACCGTCTCGAAAGCGTGCCGATCGCGGGCGCATTGTCGTGCGTGCAGAACCGATCCCGCATGGCGGCTGGCGACGGGGGCGCCGGAGACTTGCCCCTCAGGCGTGGCGGACGGCAACCTCCCATCGCCGATAGACGTCGCGTCGAAACGCCTGGCGATTTGCCGAGCCTGCGACGCCGACGATTGCAGCATAAATCATCAAACGAAATGCCGCCGCAAGGCGATTCTATCACGCGAGAACTTCCACTGCCCCCAGGGGCGATTCCAGCAACAGGACAAGCAATGACAAAGAACAGCGCGGCGCCCCGTTGGTTGATCGGCTTGATCGTTCTCTTTGCAGGCGCAATAGGAACGGTCGGGGCGATCGCCGTTACCAATGCGGCGACTATCTCAGAGCGAAAGGAATCTCAGCGGACGCAGTTTGAGGATATCAAAGCGCGCCTGGTGCGTATCGAAAACAAACTTGACGGACTGGAGAAATAAGATGAAGAGAGTGCTTGTAATCGCGGCAATCCTGTTCTGGTTGTCCGGGTGCTACGGGACCGGAGGCATGGGCGGACAGGGAATTGCAATAACCGCCGAGACGCGTTCGACGATCAGAAGCGTCACGATCACGATCAATGACGGCGGGACCGACCTGGCCGGCAAAGTCACTCGCCCCGAGCCCACTACACGACCGGCGGGAAACGCCAACGAGGGAAACTAGCATGTCTGATAGAAGCGGCGAAATCAGTTTCGGAACGCTGGTGCTCTACGACATTGGCGACGAGTTCGAGCTTGCGTATGACTTTGTTGTGCGCATTGGCGGCGATGCTGTTTTGATCGCACCGGCCGGGATGAGAACCGACGGCGCATCGATACCGCGTTTCTTCTGGCGAATAATCGGCCCGCCGATGACCGGGCGATACCGCCAGGCGGCTGTAATCCACGACGCAGCGTACACAGGCGTTCTCAAATGGCGCGTCGGCGGCGCTGCAGTCGAATACGATCGAAAAACAGCGGACGCACTGTTCCTGAAACTAATGGAGGCTCTCGGCGTATCCTGGTGGCGCAGAGGCCTGATGCACGCTGCGGTAAGATGGTTTGGCGCCAAACGCTGGACGGATCGTTAGTGGCTGGGCGCTGCTTCGGGGGTTTTTCGGGATGTTGTACAACTCTTTCCCGCCGCCGTCGGCGTTGGCGTAGAGTTTCCAGTCTCCGTCTCTCATCGCCAGCGCCGGCGGTTTGCAGGCCTTGTTGCCCGCGACACCGGCCCGCCATTCCCAGAATAGCGGTTTGCATCGCGGGGCCGGCTTGCCTCGCAGGATGTCGGATGCATCCTGACCGTCCGGCTTGATGTCCGGGACTGCATTGCTACTGCACGCCTTGAGCCAGGAAGAACGGACGGTAGGCCATGTCCACTTCCAGGATGTGGTGAGTCAGCCATTGCGACAAGTGCTCCAGGATCATCTCCGGTATGCCCTGGACGTCTATCGCCGTAGCGGCTCCGAACTTCCCGGTGGTTTCCTGGAACGCGCGATGCTCTTTGACGTGTTCCTTTTGCTGGGGATAACCGTGAGCGGTCATCAGGCTTTCTTCGTAGGCGAAATGCTGCAGGGCGTAGTCGGTCATCTCGCCGAGAACTTCCGAGACCGTTTCACTGCGCGTATTGGCCTGCGGATCGCGGATCAGCTTGTTGATCATCTCGATTAGAATCTTGTGCTGCTGGTCGAGTTTGGCTACTGCGACGCTGAATTCCTCGGTCCAGATGATCTCTTGCATGTTGTTTCTCAGCTTTCTTCGCTGTCGTCGGCGGGGCCTTCGGGCAGTCCCTCGGGCATTTCGATCAGCAGTCCGCCGCCGCCGAGTCCTCCCTTGAGAGGCGTCTTGCGTTTTCTGGGCGGCCTGGGAGCTTCGTCCGGCTCGGTCGAGAATGCGAATTCTTCGGACGTCTGCAGCGCTTTGACCGAGAGGCTTATTCGACGGGCCTCTTCATCCACCGACAGGACCTTGGCCTTGATGGTCTCGCCCTGTCGGGCCACCTCGCCGACGCGGTTTATGCGATCCTGGCTCAGTTCGCTGATATGGATCAGGCCTTCCACGCCGGGTGTCAGTTGCACGAACGCCCCGAAGTCCATCTCCTTGGTCACCACGCCTTCGATTACGGTCTCCGGAGCCCATCGAACCGCGGCTCCCACCCATGGATCGTCGCCGACCTGCTTGAGCGAAAGGCTTATGCGTTTTCGGTCGATGTCAACGCTCATCACGCGGATCTTGATCACGTCGCCTTCGCTGACGATCTCCTTGGGATGGTTGATCCGTCGTTCGAACGTCAGTTCGCTGATAGGGATCAGCCCCTCGACGCCGGGGGTCAGTTCGACAAACGCCCCGAAGTCCATCAGCTTGACGACTCGCCCGCTGACGATTTCTCCCACGGGGTATTGGGCCTGGGCCATATCCCACGGGTCGGGCATCGCCTGCTTGAGGCCAAGTGCTATTTTCTGGTTCTCGCGGTCGACTTTCAGGACCGAGAGCTTGAGTTCCTGTCCCATCGACACGACGTCTTCGGGCTTTTCTACGCGAGCGTGGCTCATGTCGCGAACGTGAAGCAGGCCGTCGGCTCCGCCGATGTCCACGAACGCCCCGTACGGCATGATGTTCCGCACGACGCCCTGAACGACGGCGCCTTCCTGAAGCGTTTCGAACAGTTGCTCCTTGTCCTGTTCGGCCTGTGCGTCCAGAAGCGCCCTGCGCGACAGCAGGAGGCTGTTGTGGGCGCGCGATGTGTCGATCTCGACGATCCTGCACTGGAGTTTCTGTCCGTGGTACAGCGACATGTCCTCAACGCCGCCGAACCGCTCGATCTGGCTTACCGGCATGAACGCTTCGATGCCGTTTACGTCCAACTCGAGTCCGCCCTTGTTGTGTCCGGTGACTCGTCCTTCGACGTCCTTGCCGACTTCGATGGTCTCCCACGTAGCGGCCAGTATTGCCCCTTCGCGGCTGAGCATCCAGAGTCCGTCGTTGTTGTTGTATCCTTCGACGGTGAACTCGACGACATCGCCTTCGGCGGGCAGGCCTTCGCTTTCGAACTGCTTGACCGGAAGGAGTCCTTGGGCCTTGGGGCTAAGTTCGATCAGTATCGCGTCGTCCTGTATCGCCAGAACAGTTCCGCTTTGTATGTCGCTTCCGGCCGAACTCGAACGTCTGGCCGGTCGCTTCTCCTCGGCCGAGTCCATCAGATCCATCAGGCTCGAGTCGCCGAGCGCCTCGTCGAGCTCCTTCTGCAGCGATGCGTCTGCGTCGACGTCGTCTGCGGGGCGGAAAATGTTGTCATTGTCAATCGGTCTAATTTCGTCGGTCATAGTTTCATCCTAGGGGGGGGTATCGCGTGAAATATACAATTAACCGCCGCAATTGCAAGTCTTATATGCCGCATGGGCGACAAAAAATGGGTTGATCTCACGCTGAGCGGCGGCGGTTTGCGTCTTGACAAAACGTCGTATTGGCGGTACTATCGGGTTGTTGTGAAGATTGACGTGCTTGGCCCCTGAGCCGGGGTCTGCAGCCAACGAATGACAGAGGAGACGCCGTTTTCTCGACTCGTCAGTCAGTATTCGTTCGGCGAGCGCTGATGTTCGGAGGACTTCACGTTTAACATGCCGCGCCGGACTGCTGTTCACAGGACGGTCAACTGCTCACTGCGGCGAGACTAAGTTATCTTGCGATAAAAGGTTATCGCGGATCGGAAGAGTGTGCAAGTGAGCCTGAAGCCGGCAACGAGGAACAGTAGAGGTCCGTCGCGGGGTATACGCGCGTTTGCCAACGCAGTTGTCGTTGTGACCTTCATGTCGACGTGTTTGTCTCCGGCCCGCCTGGTCGCTCAGCGCCCGCTCGGAGCCCAGAATCAGGATCAATCCGCTTATGCTCTGGGTAGTTTCGCGTTGAACGTTATTTTTGTTGAGAGCGACGGCTCGATCGATCCGAACCAGGAAGACTGGACCCCCGGGCAACTGACCGAGATTCAGACCAAGATAGGGCAGGCCGCCTCGTTCTGGGAAGGGCTGACAGCATCCTACCACCCCAACGCCCAACTGGACGTAACCGTCAACTATGTCAACGGCGGCGTTCCGATGGATACCGGATACGAACCGATCACGCACCGCGGATATCCGGACAGTCGACTGTGGATAAACCAGGTGCTTGGTTCCCTTGGATACGCCAGTTCGGATGCAAATGTCAACACCAGAAACTTCAACAACGATCAGCGGGACGCTCTGGGGACCCATTGGGTCACCACACTTTACGTTGTCAACGACGCCGTCGACAGCGATCACAAATTCTCCGACGGCTACTTCGCGTTTTCAAACTACGGCGGCCCCTATGTGGTGACAACGTACAACAACGACGGCTGGGGCCCGAGCCGCTACGAGAGAGTGTTGTCTCACGAACTGGGACATGTCTTCTTCGCGCTGGACGAGTATTACGCCAGCGGAGCCAGGAACACTGCCCGCAGCGGATATCTTGACGGGATCAACGGCAATGCCGAACGAAACGCCCAGAACCAGCGGGTAACGCCCCCGCAGCCGAATGCTCTGATGCTCAACACCACCCTTGCTCCGAGCGAGTTCACCAGTGTCCAGATCGGACATCTCGACAGCGACGGCGACAGCATACCGGACATACTTGACACCATCCCGCAGATAATCGGCGGCCAGCTCAGCAGCGACGCGGACGCAGGGATATTCGGATTCTCCGGACTGGGGAGCGTCAATCCGATGGAGAACAGGAATCGAAAGGTCTGGGCCGAGTCAGGGTCCTGGATGACGATCAATACGATCGATTTCGCATCGTACAATCTAGATGGGCAGGGGTGGATGGACTTCCCCGCCGCCGACGGGGCTTACGGCGACTACTTCGAGACGCTGGATCTGGAGTTGACGGGACTGGCCCTGGGGCTCCACACGATCGACATCCGCATCACCAACAGCGTGGGCAATCACTCCGATGTGAGCAGCTTCGAACTGTTCGTGACGCCCGAACCGGGGACACTGTGCGTGTTGTGCGCGGGGGCGATGATCTGTTTGAACACCAAGAGAAAAGACCTCACCAGATGACCGCAAGCATACCTATGGAGGCGGTTCTGCCACAGGTTCTTCCCTGAGGTCCTGTCCTCTCATATGGTTGGGCAACCACTCTGTGTGGACTAATCTGGACCCAAAGCCCGCCATTGGTGCGAACTTGCTTCTTGTAGAAACACGGTTACTTTTCTCTTGCCCACAACTCTAACTCGTCACATAATAATGCTTTCGGAGCCGCAGAGATATAATGACAAAATGCGGTTTGCTTGAGTATTGGGTTTGGTCTGCTGTTCTATGAAGATGCCCTGTTTGTAGGCCGGGATGTTGTGCTTGTCAGGAATCGGAGAATGTCCGGAGACGGTCATGGTGGAGAGTAACGCTATTGTCCGATTGCCTGCATCGGGGCGGCAGGATTTCTATGAATCTGGGATCACTAGCTTATTGAGGCGGACATAAGATGGCGAAAGAGAAACTTACTATCCAAGACTTGAATGATGCCTTGGCGGATATTGAAGATCGCTTTCCCAATCTCTGTCGAGACGACCTATTCACCCTCTGGTTCCTCCGAGCCTATGCGACGGAGAACGAGGAACTCGCCGCACGAGCCGTGTCTGGAGGGGCTGGAGACAAGGGCATTGATGCATTGCTTATAGATGACGCGGCCCGTGGTGTTTTCGTTATCCAAGCCAAATTCAGGAAGAAACTTCTGGAAACTAGCGAGAAGCGAGCCGATGTGATAGCCCTCACGGAGGCTGCCGCCCGAGTGGGCGAACCTGATGCAAGAGCATTCTCCGCCTATCTTTCCAAGGCTGAAGGATATGTTGCCGAACAACTGCGAGAAGCCAGGAAGCGAATTCTCAAACACAACTACCGTTTGTGGCTTATCTTTGTGACCCCAGGCAAAGTCAGCAAGAGTATCCGTAAGGATGCTGAATCGTTCACTAAGAAAATGAGTCGTGAAGCCACAATAGACATTGTAGATGGTAGAAGGTTGATGAGATTGCTTCATGACTATCTTGACGGGGTAGCTCCGCCCATTCCGGCGCTAGACCTTGAGATGGAGAAAGCTCCGAACGTAACTGTTAATGGTGTTTCGCAGCGTTATGATGACCAGAACAGCATAGAATCCTGGGTGTTTTCCATGCGGGGCAGTACAATCGCCTCGTTGTATGACCGTACCGGAGTACGACTGTTCGCAAGGAATATTCGTGGGTTCTTAGGAGGTTCGACGTCTGTCAATAAGGGGATGGCCGCAACGCTTCGAGAGGAGCCTGGCCGTTTCTTTTATTACAATAACGGAATAACGATGCTTTGCGACGAAGCCGTCGAGCAGCGACGCAAGGGCAAGACTTTCCTGCATGTAAGCAATCCTCAGATCATCAATGGACAGCAGACAACGCGAACGCTTGCAAACCACCATAGCGAGGCTGGCGATGCCAGCGTACTTGTAAAGGTCCTTGTAGTTCCTCGCCAGGAGGATGGAGGAAACAACGGGTTCGAGGATCTGGTTTCACGCATTGTGGCGGGAACGAACTGGCAGAATAGAATTCAACCCTCGGACTTGATGTCTAATGACCGCAAGCAGATTGAATTGGAGAGATCTTTGAGGAAGCTTGGTTACGCCTATATTCGCAAAAGGCAAACCAAGGGTGAGGCCAAGCGGTTGTCTGGGGGGAAGTACCTTCGATTTATAAAGAAACACGAGTTCGCCCAGATTGTCGCCGCCTGCGAGTTGGACCCTTTAACTTCTCGGACAGCTAGTGAGAAGCTGTTTGAAGAGAGTATGTATCCAAGAGTGTTCCCCAACGCTGATCCTGAGTTCTACCTTCGCAGATATTGGCTAATGCAGACTGTAAAGTCGATTGCCAGGGGTGATAAGCTATGGGGAGAGGCGAAGTGGTTGGTTCTGCATTCTGTTTGGTTGTCGCTGGCGCCGCATGTTAGATCAGCGAGAAACGCTTGGAGCTTCCGGCGCCAGTGCGAGAGACAGGAAGTGGATTTGATTACGCCATTGAAGCGGGCCGTCGCCAAGATGTTCAATACTGCGGTCAAGTACTACAGGCGGAATCGAGGAAAGGGTAAGAATGCTATCGATGCATCGGCCTTCTTTAAGAGCAAGAAAGGTAGTGCCAGAGAGTTCGCTCGGTTCCGTGCCGAATCAGGTGAAGATCGAGCCGTGTTTGAAAGACATATGAAGAAAGTCCAGAAATCTATTCTGAGACTGGATGGCTGATAGCCGCGTTTGTCCCTGAGTATTATAACATCCTTCAGATGGTATATTTGCATCTGAATCGTACACTGCAAATAGTGGTAGCTGCCAGATGATGAGTAATCGAGGGGATTTGTGCCGCTTGAACATAGAGAGAGCAGGCCAGCTGTCAACCGAATGTGACGCGCCGAGGTTTGCGCCGTTTGGGGTAGTCGGCGTTACATGACTGCAAAAAGCCCGTAGGCGGCGGGGGCGGCGATCAGGGGTGAGTCGATTATGTCCAGCACGCCTCCGAACTCCGGGACCATCGACGAACTGTCTTTGATCTTGGCCGAACGCTTGAGAAGGCTCTCGCACAGATCGCCGAACTGACCGGCAAGCCCTACGCAGACCCCGAATATCGCCGCCTGCCAGACGGCCAGTCCCACCTGGCTCAGATACGCGATGAGTATGCTGACGCCGGCGGCCGCGGCCAGGCCGCCGAACAGGCCCTCCCAGGATTTGCCCGGCGACAGCCAGGGGATCAGCTTGTGTCGTCCTATCGCAGAGCCCGTGAAATAGGCTCCGATGTCAGTGGACTTCACCACCGCCAGGAACATTATCAGCTTCACGAATCCGTTTGAGTCGGCCACGCGGATCTGGAGGATCATTGCTCCGCCGACCCCCAGATAGATCGCGGTCACAAACGTGCATGCTATGGTTCGGATTGCGTCGACGGTCCTTCTGGTGATCATCTGTTCGAGGAAGATTATCCAGACCACCGCCGCAAGCAGCAGCATTACGTCGCTTCCGTTCAACTCACGGCCTATGAACTGGGCGCAGAGGGGAAATGTTCCGAGTCCCGCGGCCCCGATGACCGCCGAGAGACCCAGGATCAGCACTCCGGCCGATCCGCACAGCTTGGCCATTTCCCAGACTGCCTGGGAGGCTATCAACATCAGCAGTATCGCAATCGGCAGCCCCCTGATTGTTCCCTCGTGTTCGAGATACCAGTCCAGCGCCAAGACGCCGGCCAGGACTGCTATCATGACCGCGCCCAATATGATTCTTGTCTTCATTCGGAGTTTGACTCGTCGATCCGTCCGAACCGTCTGTTGCGCGATCCGTAAGCCCTCAGGGCGTTGTGGAATTCGGCTTCGTCGAAGTCGGGCCAGAGGGTTTCTGTGGCGTACAGTTCGGCGTACGATATCTGCCAGAGCAGAAAATTGCTGACTCGCAATTCGCCCGAGGTCCTCACCACGAGATCCGGGTCCGGCACGCCGTTTGTGTACAGCGACTGGGATATTGTTTCGTCGGTGATCTGCTCGACGCCGATCTCGCCGTCGAGGGTCTTCTGGGCGATGTTGCGAACCGCACGCGTGATCTCGGCGCGGCTTCCGTAATTCAGCGCCAGGCACATGTGCATTCCCGTGTTGGTCGCAGAGACTTCCTCCGTCCGGTCGATCTCGTCCAAAACGCTTTGGGGCAGTCCGTCTCTGATGCCGATGTGCCGCATGCGAATGTTGCAGGCCATCACCATCTCGCGCTCTGAGGCCATGTACTTGGCGTACAGGTCCATCAGGGCGTCGATTTCGCCGGCCGGGCGATTCCAGTTCTGCACTGAGAATCCAAACAGCGTGAGCGCTCCGAGCCCGAGCCTCGCCGATTCCTTGACGATTTTTCGCACCGACAGAGCGCCTGTGGCGTGACCGGCCACACGGGGCAGTCCCCGTTTCTGAGCCCATCTGCCGTTTCCGTCCATGATGATCGCCACCGAGTCTGGAATATGATCTTCAGGTATTCCCAACTCGGCGCGCGCCGCGGCGATGGTTTCCGGCGGAAGGCCTTTCATTTGTCGAGACCCTGGGTCTTGGAGTTGTGGACGATAGTCTGAGATCGCTCCGGCCCGACCGAAACGAATCCCACCGGGCAGTCCAGCAGTTCTTCCACGCGATTAACGTAGTTGCGGGCTTCTTCGGGCAATTCGTCGAAGGTCTTGCATCCGGTTATGTCGCAATCCCATCCGGGAAGGGTCTCGTATACGCATTCGACTCCGCTCATCGCCGCCGGGTCGAACATCTCCTGGTCCTGTCCGCCCGCCCGGTAGACCGTGCATATCTTAAGTTCGCCGATCCCCGTCAGCACGTCCAGCAGGCTCAACGCCAGTTCGTTTGCGCCCGACAGGTCCACGGCGAACTTGACGGCGAAGGCGTCGAACCATCCGCAGCGTCTGGGGCGTCCGGTTGTCGTTCCGTATTCATTGCCGGCTTCGCGGATGGTGTTGCCGATTTCGTTGTCCTGCTCGGTGGGGAAGGGGCCTTCGCCGACGCGGGTCGAGTAGGCCTTTATGAGTCCGACTACCTGTCCGACGGCCGACGGGGGGATGCCGGCGCCGCTGGGGACTCCGCACGCGGTGACGTTGGAACTGGTTACGAACGGATACGTTCCGTGGTCCACGTCAAGCATGCTTCCCTGTCCGCCTTCGAACAGAATCGGAACATCGTCGGCAACCGCCTGGCGGAGCAGTCCGCCGGTGTTGCAGATCATCTCACTGAGATTCTCGCCCAACTGCACGTATTCGGCTACGATCGCTTCGGCGTCCATCGGTTCGGCGTCGTACAACGCCGAGAACGTGCGGTTCTTTATGTCGACGATAGTTCGGATCTTCTCGGCCAGCACCTCGGGATTCTTGAGGTCGGCGGCCCGGATTGACGTCGTGCGGTTGGCCTTGTCGCTGTAGCACGGTCCGATGCCGCGGGAGGTTGTTCCGATCTTCTTGCCCTCGGCAAGCGACGCCTCGCTGAGGGAGTCCTGGAGCTTGTGCCAGGGCATAACAATGCTGGCGGCCGCCGATATGCGGAAGTTCTCGCTGCTTACGTTTACGCCTCGCTCGTGAAGAGCCGCCAGTTCGCCCCAGGCGGTCGCCGGATCGAACGCGACGCCGTTGCCCACGATGTTGCATACGCCCTGGCGAAGCACGCCGCAGGGTATCAGGTGCAGGGCGAATTTCTCGTCTCCGACCAGAACGGTGTGTCCGGCGTTGGCGCCTCCGCAGAAGCGCACGACATAGCGCATGTGTCCGGCCAGGGCGTCTACGATCTTGCCCTTGCCTTCGTCTCCCCACTGCAAACCGACTACGGTAACATTCCGGCTGGACATAGGATTACTCCATCAGGTTATGAATTCAAACTAAGCGCGACCGCACTAGGATATGCCCCTGTGCTCGGGTGTCAAGGGTTTTGAATACCCTCGGCGGCGGCGTGAGTGGTTTTTTCGACGTGTCCGGATTCCGCTGTAGCGAAATGCACGCGCTGAGGAGCATTTCGCGCAGACAGCCGACTTGTCGGGATTGTGCGGCGTTCAGCGTGATGTTCGGACACGTCGGCGGTTTTCCGCCGGGAAAGACGGCCTGGCAATTCGCAGTTGTGAGCGGTGTTTTTTCCCTTACAGCGGGATTGCGATATGATATAATACCGTCAAATCACACTCGATAGGAGTCAGGACGTGAGCGGTAAACGGAAAAGCAAGGCGATGTTGCTCGGTATGGGGCTCGACGACGATGGCGAGGTCCGCGTCACCAGATCCGATAACTTCTTTCTGGTCGGCGGGTCGCACGACACCCACGAATGCATGCAGGATAAATGCATCAAGTTTAATGAGATTATCGGCTCGCGAGGAAAGCAAATAGAAGACCTTGAAAAACAAGAGCTAATGGATGTCGCCGCCGAGTGCGACATGCCTATCGCCCCTGTGCGCAAGAGGCGGGAGTAAGGAGCCGGCTCGACCAAAAGAGAAATGAAGTTTGTGTCCCCCACAGTAAACTCCTGTCTGATGGGGGCTATGCCGATGTCGGAGTCGGCCCGTCGATCACTTGGTCGGCGTCTTTGACGGGCCGGGCTTCGTTATTGTCTTGTAGTTCTTCGTGCGGGGGTTTACTTCGGGCAGGGGGGCTTTCTGGCGGGGGTCTTTGTACAGATGCACGTTGTCCCAGAGGTACTGTCCCGGCGGCCAGTACGAGTAGACCTGGATCTGGAGCCATCGCACGTGTTTCGGCAGGCCTCCGCGCGGGGGGAACGGGGCGGCGTGGTGCTTCCAGTCATTGCTCCCGCCGCAGTTGAGATACCACCTGTAGCATTCGCGGCGATACTGCTCGGGGTGGGCCTTCGCGTCGGCCTTGATCATCCGCTTCTGCGTATCGGGCGGCAGGTTGGCGAACTTCTCCGGGGTCAGGCCGAGCCGGGCCAGCGAGCTTTCCGGGAGCCCTGAGGCTTGTCCGGACCAGTCGAGGAATCCCTTGATGAAGACCTTGGCGCCGGGTCCTTTCTTGTCGGCGATCAGCCAGTAACGCCGGCCCGGCTTCGCGTCGATCCAGTCGCTGCGGTAGTGAACGCCCTCCAGGGCCGCGACCGGTTCGCCCCTGTACGTCACGCCGTGGTCCTTCGTCGGTTTGGTCAGCCCCATTCGCAGCTTGCGGCGGTAGGCGATCCACTGGTCGCGGTTGGCGGTGGTCAGCACTTTGAGAACCTTGCCGCGTCCCTTAGGTCCGTCGATCAGGAAAGTCGCCGCCAGGTCGGGGGCGTCCCACCCGGTATGGCCCTTGTCGAAGCTCCCGTTGACGTTCAGCGGCTTGCCGAACTTCTTGGGCTCCTCCTCGTCGCCGTATTGCGGGGGAGTCCATTCGGCCTTTTGGGTAAGTTTCTCGACGACCGCTCGTGCGATAAGTCCGCGCGACCGCTGAGTGCTGTCTGATAAGGACAGGGTCCAGTCGGCGCGTTTGGCCGGATCGGTGAAGTTTATGCAGGCAACGTTCGCGTCGACCTGTTTTCCCCGGACCGAGACAGTCCCGTAGACCGCCGCGGTGACCAGCAGCTTGTCCTTCATCAGCGATATCACCTTCGAGCGGTCGGCGTCCGAGCCGATCGACTCGGCGACGTCGCGCGTGGTGAACCGGTCAACCACGGAAAACTCCTTGTGCCGGGCCAGCCGCAGGCGGATCGAATCGCTGAGCTTCTCGCCGTAATCCCCGTCGCGGCAGGCCATGTCGAATATGACGACGTGGGTCTTCGTGGCTTTTGTTTCAAGCTTACCGCCGAACAGCGGATTCGTGGCGGCCGGGACGGTAAGCAGTGCAGTACATAATGTCACGCGAATGCCGATCATAATAGTTCCTCAACAGTATGGTAGCCCATCAGTTGACGCGCCGGCATGTCAAATTCAGGGCAAACGCCGCGGTTGTAGGATTGCCGGCCAAATGACAATGCGTTGGCCCTGAAGCCAGGCCAGGGCTGCTCGATGATTCATCCGAAGTCGTTGGATATCGCTTCTCAGTCCATCGGGCGTTTGAGCATTGCGCGGCTTGGCGTGCAGAATATTGTTCCGTTTCCGGATATCTGTTTCGAAGTTCCCGAGGTTACCTGCTGGGCGAAATAGTTGTTCGCCGACGACCACATTCCCGCGGTGAAGCCCGACTTACCGCAAGCATTATTGAACAGGACGTTTCCGGTCGCAAGGGCCCGTACGGAAATCACTCGCTGGCCTTTACCGCCAGTGCAGTCATTGCACGCCAACAGGTTGCGACCCAGGCCCTTGGTCTTTGAGGAGTTGTAGATGCATATTTCCTGGCGGCGGTTGTTGTGAAGGCGGTTGGCGAACACCGTGTTGCCGGTGCATCCGGGCTCCTCTACGAACACGCCGTCGCGCCGGTTCTTCGAACATGTGTTGAACATTGCGGTGCTCTCTCGAGCGTAAGCGTCGAAGTCTATCCCGTCGGCTCCGTTGCCCGTGCAGGTGTTGTCGATGGCGTGGACGTTGCGGCAGACGTGCATCCATATTCCGCGATTGCTGTTGTCGGTGATTTTGCATTTGCCAACGAACATCGGCAGGCCGGGTCCGCCGCGGTGCTTGGTGGAAATACCGTTGAATCCGCTTTTCGTGATCGTCACGCCGTCCACCACCGCCACGTTCTTACCCGGGGCGTTGATTACGTTGAAAGGCTTGTTCTTACCGTCGAGCAGACCGCCGGAGAAACTCACCACGCCCTTGGCGGACATGAGAATCAGTTGGGTGTCCCGTCCGTGCACGGATGTGCGATGACTCATTTTCTCCGCGACCGCCTCCATAGTCCCGTCCAGCAGGACGCATGTGTTGGTCGGGACGCTCAGCCCTGTATTGCCCTCCACAGCGGCGAATCTGCCGGTCAGGCGCACGACGACCACGTCGGACGGATGGCCCTTGCGGGCCTTGTCGACAGCGGCTTGCACCTTCGACAAAGGCATTGGCCTGGGGCCGGACTGGCGAATCGACAAGTCGTGCCTGCCCAGCCCGTCGACGATCCGTCCCCGGTGGTCGTTACTGACGGTGGGGGGATTGAAAAACAGGTTTCCCTCCACGCCGGCCTTGGGGATCTTGACGTCGTAATGGCCCGTGACGACGTTGCCCTTGCCGTGTATGTCGAACTGACGCTTGTTGGTCATCTTGTTGCTGTAGATCGCACAGGCCGAGCCTTTGACAACGATCCCGACATCATTCTTCAGCACGCTGTTGGACGCAACCAAACACCCCCCAGCGGCGCGATCCAGCACCAGCCCCACGCGATTTTTCCGGAACTCGTTGCGGGTTACGACAACTCCGACGCCGGCGATGCGCATGCCCGCGGGAGCCCCCGAACACTTATTGCCGGCGATCAGGCCGCGCCGAGACGCCACGTCGGCGCCAATCGAACCGACCTCGTTGAATACGTTGTCGAGGCATATGAACTGCGCGGCCTTTCGCACGACCAGCCCCGAACCGGCGCACCGGGCAATTCGACAGCGGGTGACCGAGCCCGAATCGCCATATGTCTCATCGCCTCGCCCGGTGTACTGCACGCCCGCTTTCGTGCATCCGACGAGTTGCAGGTTGTCCAGGTGGACCTTGCCCGAAGACCGCACGTTAACACCGATTTCCGTTCGACCGGCGCCGTCCAACACCGCCCGGGCGAACGTTTCTGTCGACAGACTGACAAGTTCGGCGTCGGTAATCTCGATAAGGGACCCGGCCGAGCCCTCGGAAGCGATTAAACGCGCCTTTGGTCCGAACACCACACACGTGCGGGAATTTATCCGCAAGGGCGTATTCCTGACCGTAACCGTACCAGATATCCGTAACACGACCATGGTTTTCGGATCCTTGCCGCGCGAGCTGGCCAGGAGTTTTGCAACCTCCTCGGTCGATGCCGAATCGACGGTCGCAAAGCGCACCGTTTCGTCGGCCGAAACGATAAACGGCCCCGATGGTACGGTGTAGAATCCCCCGCCGGCCAGAGTCTGCGGCAAGAAAACGCCCCAGGCGATAAACGCCGATAAACTCGACAATGTCTTGCCGCCAAAGCAGTCAGTCATTCGCATCACCAGACATTCTCCCTATAACTTCTCTTCCGGCGATTGTATCCGAGGCGGCGCGCGGGACAAGCTCAATCCGGAATTCGGGTCGGGGGAAGGGCCGAGCATGACAAAATAGTGTCGCACGGGTGTAAAGGAAAGTTTGGATTCTTACGTTGCTTAGGGCATGATATTCATAGCGGTTTGGAGACAAGGCAATGACCACAGCAGAAATAAAGAAAATGTCCATGAAGGAAAGAATTATCCTGATGGAAGAGATTTGGGGTACATTTCGCCATGAAGCCAATGAGATTGAATCCCCTTGCTGGCATGAAGGCGTTCTCGACGAAAGACGAAAACAAGTGGAAAGCGGCGAAGCTAAGTTTGTTTCAATTGATGATCTGAAAGTAAGCAAAGGGTGAATGTCAAAAGCATAATCGCTATTGAAGAGGTCAAGGGTGATCTTGACGATGGGAAGAGTTCTACGATCTACAGGAAGTTGGAATAGGAGCCCATTTCAGAGATTGCATCATTTCGAATATTGAATCCCTGAGGATCTATGCTGGAGTTCATGCAAAGCATTCCGGGTACTATCGAATGCTCTCGACGAGGTTTCCATACGCGATCTACTACTATGTTCAGGACCATGCGGCGATTGTGGTTGCGGTGCTGGACATGAGACGAGATCCCTTGTGGTCGGCCAGAAAACTGAAGGGGAGAAGACGCCGGTAATCGCTATCGGCTGGGCTTGCGTTTCGCAGACGAAAATAGGGATTGACAGATTTTGAGTTCCCGCTTATACTCCGCGCTTCGTGGTCGGTCCCGTTCGGAGTTCATGCCGACGCGAAACCCGAGATTTCCGCTTCAGGCGGCAACCGCAGGAAGGGCCTGCGGCGATGCCGGCTTGTTCCTGAGGCTTAGAAAATAGTTGGAGATAGTCTGATGATTAAGCCCCGTCTTTTCACCCCCGGCCCCACCGATGTGCCCCCGGAAGTCCTCAACGAGATGGCCAAGCCGATCTTCCACCATCGCACCGCACGTTTCCGAGAGATGTTCGCCGCGGTCAACGCCGGACTTAAGAAGATTCTTCGCACCGCCAACGACGTCCTGACGATCGCCGGTTCCGGCACAGCGGGCATGGAGGCCGCCATCGCGTGCCTCGTGCCGCGCGACAAGAAGGTTCTCGTAGCCAACGGCGGCAAGTTCGGCGAACGCTGGGTCAAGGTCGCCAGGGTCTACGGCCTGGACGTCGACGAAGTCGAACTGGAGTGGGGCACGGCCCTGCAGCCCGAGACAGTCAGGGAAAAGCTCGCAACCGGCGAGTACGGCGCGGTTATCACCGTCTACAACGAGACCTGCACAGCCACCGCGTGCGATCTCAAGGCGATAGGCGCGATCGTGGCCGAGACTGATGCGATCCTGCTGGCCGACTGCATCACCGCCGCCGGCGCTCTGCCGCTGGAGACCGACGAGTGGGGCGTCGACGTAGTCGCCGCCGGCAGCCAGAAGGCGTTCATGCTGCCTCCGGGGCTTGCGACGCTTGCCGTCAGCGAGAAGGCCTGGGTCCTCGGCGAAAAGATCACCTCGCCGTGCTTCTTCCTGGACCTGAAGGCCTACCGCAAATCCGTAGCCGGCAACGACACGCCTTACACGCCGGCTGTCAGCCTCATTCGCGGCCTGCAGGTCGCTGTCGACATGATCAACGAGATCGGCATCGAGAAGGTTTGGGCCCGCACTGCGATCCTGGCCAGGGCGACCCGAGCGGCCGCCGAGGCGATCGGAATGGGGATCTTCAGCTCACAGCCCGGCGATTCGGTCACCGCACTTACGCTGCCCGAAGGCGTCGACGACGGCATCCGCGCCAGGCTCCGCGACAAGTACGGCGTCTCGGTTGCAGGCGGACAGGCCCAGCTCAAGAACAGGATCATCCGCCTGTCGCACATGGGTTACGTCGACCCGCTGGAGACTATCGGAATGATCGCGGCTCTGGAATACACGCTGGCCGACATGGGCGTTGAAGTCGAAATAGGCAAGGGCGTCGCCGCCGCGGTCGCCGTACTCAAGGATTGGCAATAGGTGACCAACATGAAGATACTCATAGCCGACAAACTCAGCGACGTCGGAATCGACTGGCTCAACGAGCAGGAAGACGTTGAAGTAACCGTACAGGTCGGGCTCAGCCCGAGCGAACTGGCGGAGATCGCCGGCCAGTACGACGGAATGATCGTCCGCTCGGCGGCGAAAGTGACCGCCGAAGTGCTCGAGAATCCCGGCAAGCTTCGCGGCGTGGCGCGAGCCGGCGTCGGCGTCGACAACATCGACATACCCGTGGCCACCAGCAAGGGCGTGATCGTCATGAACACCCCCGGCGGCAACACTCTCAGCACCGCCGAACTGGCGATGACGCTGATGATGTCGCTTTCCCGCAAGATCGCCCCGGCCAACGCGTCGCTTCGCGGCGGTGATTGGAACCGCAAGGCGTATTCCGGCACGCAGCTTGCCGGCAAGACGCTCGGCGTGATCGGGTGCGGACGGATCGGGCGGGCGCTGGCGAAACGAGCGTCGGCCCTTGAGATGCGCGTGCTGGGCTACGACCCGTTCTTCGCGGCCAAGTGTCCCGAAGGTATGGATGAGATCGTCAAGGACCTGTCTGAACTGTGCAAGCGTTCTGACTACATCAGCCTGCACGTTCCGAAGACCGACGAGACCACCGGGATGATCGGAGCCGAGCAGTTGGCGATGATGAAGCCTTCGGTTCGCCTGATCAACGCCGCACGCGGCGGGATTATCGATGTCGACGCGCTGCTGGAGGGACTCGAAGAAGACCGGGTCGCCGGCGCCGCCATCGACGTGTGGTCTTCCGAACCGCCCGAATCGGAGACCGAGAAGAAGCTCATCCGGAACCCCAACGTGCTGGCTGTTCCGCACCTGGGCGCATCGACGGCCGAGGCCCAGGAACAGGTCGCTCTCGACGCCGCACAGCAGCTCGTCGAGGCCCTCCGCGGCGGCGAAGTCCGCAATGCGATCAACGCGCCAGGATTCGACAAGGTGCTTCCCGACGAGTTGCGCCCGTACACCGAGTTGGCTTCGCGAATGGGCACGATCCTCACCGGAATCACCCCCGGAGCCCTCACGAAAGTCGAAGTGGTCTACCGCGGCTCTATCGCCGACATGAACCTCTCGCCGATCACCACGTACCTGCTGATGGGGCTGATCGCCCCGCACATGGACGGACCGGTCAACGTCATCAACGCGCCGGTGCTGGCCGAGGCCCGAGGCGTCGAGGTCGAGCAGATCACCTCGTCGAAGGTCCGCGAATTCGCCAATCTCATGCAGTTGACGATCCATACCGACGAGATGAAGCGGACCGCCGTCGGCACGATCTTCGGCAACAAGTTCCCCAGAATCATCGCCATCGACGGATACCGCATGGAGATGAAGCCCGAAGGTCACGTTGCGATTATCTTCAACGAAGATAAGCCCGGCGTGCTGGGACACTACGGAACGGTCTTCGGCGAAAACGACATCAATATCGCGGATCTGACCTTCTCACGAAAGAAGCGTTCAGGCACCGCGGTCGTCGGAATCAACCTCGACGAAGAACCGTGTCCCAAGGTCATGGAGCAGATCCGCGATCTGGAGTTTGTCCACACCGCATATTACATGAAGCTGCCCGAACTGATGCTGGACGACGACGAAGAATAGCGAACAGGGCGCTGCCGGGGGACGCTTCACCTGTGAGTCGTCCCCGGCGGTTTAAGGCAATGCGGGTCACAAGCCCTTTCTTAGGAAAGGCTCCGACCCGCATTGTCATTTGTGCGCGAGATCATGCACGGCGTTATTTGCGACGCGGCGCCTCGCTGCGGGTCAATGTACCGGGAGGGTGCGCTGGAACGCGTATGGTTCACGATCGCGGATGTTCGATTGCGATGTGTGCTGCGTGCGGCGGCATTGCCCCGGCGCGCGAAAGCCCCGGGCGTAATCACCCGGGGCGAATTCCATGCTTGCGACGTTGGAAGTGTCGCTCTCGATGCGCTACGGCTTGTCGGGCCACTGGAGAACCGCGCCGGTGTCGGCGCTGGTGGCGTGTGCGGCGTAGCGTCCAAGGGCTCCGTGGCGGATCGGGGCCGGGCGCGGCTTGCGGGCCTTGCGTCGGCGGGCGAACTCGGCTTTCGAGACCTTGGCGTTCATCTTCCCCCCTGGTATGTCGATCTCGATTATGTCGCCGTTTTTCAGCAGCCCGATCTCGCCGCCGGCGGCCGCTTCGGGGCTGATGTGTCCGATGCAGGCGCCGGCCGTTCCGCCGCTGAACCTGCCGTCGGTTATCAACGCGCACTGGTCGCCGAGACCCATCCCGGTTATGTAGCTCGTCGGGGCGAGCATCTCCTGCATTCCCGGTCCGCCGCGCGGTCCTTCGTTGCGGATGACCACCACGTCGCCGGCGCTGACCTTGCCGTTCAGGATGCCGTCGCAGGCGTCTTCCTGGCATTCGAAGATGACCGCAGGTCCGCTGTGGGCGTACATTTTCGGGTTCACGCCGGCCAGTTTGACCACCGAGCCTCGCGTGGCGATGTTGCCGTAGAGCACGACCAGCCCGCCCTTGGCGGTGAACGCCTTTTCCACCGGACGGATCACGTCCCTGGCGTTCAGGCGTGCGGTGTTCATTTTAGGCAGCTTCTCGGGCCTGGCGCCGCGGAGCATCGCCTTGACCTGTGCTATATTCCGCCCTGTGGTTTTCGAGCCCTCGCGGTACAGTTTTTTCGCGGCCGGAAGCACCTTCCCGCTCCGCAGCGAATACTGCTGCAGGTTCCTGCCGATGGTGTTTCCGGTCACCGTCATGCAGTCTGCGTTCAGGTTTGCGGGCTTGTCGTCCATGATCTGGCCCATGATGGTGTGGACGCCGCCGGCCTTGTGGATGTCCTGCATGTGATATATCCTGCCCTCGGGCGTAGACGACGGAGCCACGCGGCAGATGTTCGGCGTTCTCTTGGAGATCCGGTCCATGTCGTCCAACGTGAACTTCACGCCGCCTTCGTTGGCGATCGCCAGCAGGTGCAGCACTGTGTTGGTCGATCCTCCCATGGCCATGTCGAGCGTCATCGCGTTTACGAACGCTTTTCGGCTCATGATCTTCCTGGGCAGCAGCGGGAAGGACTTTTTGCACCCTCCGGCGGCCCACTGTTTGGCCATCTTCACGATCCGCTGTGCGGCGGTCTTGTACAGATCCATTCTCGCCGGGCTTGTCGCCAGGCACGTCCCGTTTCCCGGCAGGGCGATTCCGATCGCCTCGCAGAGGCAGTTCATGGAGTTTGCGGTGAACAGTCCGCTGCACGATCCGCAGGTCGGGCAGGTGTTGTCTTCGTACTGTTTGACCTTGCGGGCCGACATCTTTCCGGTCTTCTGCTGGGCCACGGCGTAGAACTGGTCGATCAGGTCCACGTCGCACCCTGCGACTCTTCCGGCCTCCATCGGTCCGCCGGAGACGAACACCGTCGGGATGTTCAGACGCATAGCCGCCATCATCATCCCGGGGATGATCTTGTCGCAGTTGGGGATGCAGACCATCGCGTCGAACTGGTGGGCCTCGCACATCGTTTCAACGCAGTCGGCGATGATCTCGCGGCTGGCCAGCGAATACTTCATGCCGTAGTGGCCCATTGCGATCCCGTCGCAGATTCCGATCGTGTTGAACAGGATCGGCGTGCCGCCGGCGGCTATTACCTGCTGCTTGACGTAATCGCCGACGGCGTCAAGGTGTACGTGTCCGGGGATCACGTCGGTGTAGCTGCACGCTATCGCGACAAACGGTTTTCTGATATCCGAATCGGTCAGGCCGGTCGCCTTGAGCAGACTGCGGTGGGGGCCCCGTTCGATGCCTTTCTTGATTACGTCGCTTCTCATTGTCACTCCGATCCGTTGTTTGCTCTGTTCTCAAGCAGTCTTATCGCGTCGTCCAGCTTATCGAAGCTGTCGATGGCTGTAAGTACGTAGTTTTTCGTCGAGTCGTCCCGCAGCGGGCGTATCGCAAGGAAGTCCGGGTCGTGCGACAGTTGGCGCAGTTCGGTCAGCGACGGATATGCGATCAGTCCGCAGAACTCCTGGCCGCAGTCGCCCATGTAGATCATCTTCGTCATGCCGTACAGGAGTATCTTGGCGCCGTAGCGGTCCAGTATCGGCTGTACGCGTCTAAGGTACTCGGCGTATTGGGTTTCGCGACCGGTTACGATGTCGAACAGGTTCAAAACAACTATCACACTCAGGTCTCCGCTGGGCCGGTCCGACCATCGGGCGGCCATGTGCTAACAAGTTACGTTGGCGCGGAGCGTTTGACAATAGCCAAACGACATGTAGAATAGATAAACGAATATGAAAAGTCCCGCTCCGGGGCTTGCTCGAAGGAGAAAAACGATGCGAAATACGGCTATGTGCGCTACTCTGGCGTTACTGTTGTGCGTGTTCTCGGGCTGCGCCTGGTTCAGCGCCGATACGAATCCGGGCATGGAGCTTGCGGCGCAGGCTAAGTCTCCGGTGGCCGATCTTCCGGTGCCCACAGGCTTCACGCTCGACGCCGACCGATCGCGAACATTCGACTCCGGCGTTGCCAGGCTCGTGGACCATCTCTACACGGGAAACGCCTCAACCTTCGCCGTGGCGAGATTTTACAAGAGATCGATGGTCCTGCGGAGATGGCGCTTTGTCAGCGAGACATTCTCCCTGGGCGATCAGGACCTGCGATTCAAGCGGCCCGGCGAGACGTGCCGCGTGCGAATTACTCCCGGAAGTTGGTTGCATCCGACGAAACTTAAGCTAGAGTTGTGGACCAGCGAAATCGTAAAACGACCCGCGAAGACTGCGACGAGAACAGGCCAATAAAGCAATGAAGACAGAAAGACGTCACGAACTGAAGCATAACTCACTTGACGCCGAACTGGTCAAGATACTCGATTATCTCAAAGCGCACGGAAAGGGAATCAGCCTGGCGATACTGACCGCCGTGGCGGTGATAAGCGTCGGATGGATCGTCATCCGAAATCGCGCCGCATCGGTCAGCGTTCCCAGGCAGCAGTACGATCAACTCAAGAGCATCGACATCTCGACTGCACAGGGGAGATCCGACGCCCTGGCCGGCTTTGAGGAACTCGCCGCACAGAGCGGAAACGCCAAGTTCGCGGCGCTCGGCTCTGTGGAGGCCGGGGACATCTGCCTGATCCAGCACGTGTCGGGCGATCACGCCGACGGCGCGCTGGCGGTGGCTAAGAAACACTATCAGAGAGTGGTCGATGAATTCTCCGACAACACCGTGGCGCTGGGCAGGGCGTATCTTGGCCTGGCGAAACTCGCCGAAGATCAAAACGATCTCGCCCTGGCCAGGGAGAACTACCAGCAGGTGATCTCTCTGGGCGACAAGACAAGCGAAATGGCGGTCGCCGCGGCGACAAAGGCTATCGCGATGCTGGACGACCTCAAGGAGCCCGTCCGCCTGGCGCTGAAACGCCCCGACCCTCCGGCGACACAGCCTGATACGGCCGTGGAGCCGACTACTAAGCCCGCGGCGAAGATTCCCGCACCGGTCGCGCCGACTACTAAACCCGCGGTGAAGGTTCCCGCACCGGTCGCGCCGACTACTAAGCCCGCGGCGAAGGTTCCTGCACCGGTCGCGCCGACTACTAAGCCCGCGGCGAAGATTCCCGCACCGGTCGCGCCGACTACTAAACCCGCGGAGCCGACTACCCAACCGGCGCCGGCGATCATTCAGCCGGAGCCCGACATCAACGTCACTCCGTAGGATCGACGGACTTTTTTTCGTGAGTTCCGTTTACAAACGCCGCATTTGACGGTAGCATTTTACGCGTGCGGCCGCCGGGGTCGCAGCAGCGAAAGCTTTTTTGTATTTCGTTTAACTAGCTACGTTTGGAGGTAGCTTGCAATGGCAGACCTACAGCCACTTGTCACAGCCTTGACAGAGAGCAAACGAGACGTCGTCGAACAGGTCACCTCGCTGACCCAGGCCGCGATCGACGAAGGCGTCGACGCGAAGGAGATCCTTCAGGACGGACTTATCGCCGGAATGATGGCCCTCGGCGTTCGTTTCAAGGCCGGCGAAGCGTTCATTCCCGAAGTATTCATGGCCGCTCGCGCCATGAACGAGGGAATGGCGATGCTCGAGACCAAGCTGATCGAAGCTGGTGTGGAGCCGACGGCCACCGTCGTCCTCGGCACGGTCAAGGGCGACATGCACGACATCGGCAAGAACCTCGTGTCGATGATGTTCACCGGCGCGGGGCTCAAGGTTGTCGACATCGGCGTTGACGCACCGGCCGAGAAGTTCGTCGAAGCCTGCAAGGCCGAGAACGCCGCAGTTTGCGCCATGTCCGCGCTGCTTACGACAACAATGCCCCGCATGGGCGAAGTCATCGCCGCATGCAAGGAAGCCGGATTGAGCGTCAAGACGCTCGTCGGCGGAGCCCCGATCACGCAGGCCTACGCCGACGAGATTGGAGCCGACGCTTTTGCGCCCGACGCGGCCAGCGCCGCTGACAAGGCCAAGGAACTCATTGGCGTCTAGTCGCAACTTCTCGGCAATGAACCCGCAAGCCCGCGGCCGCCCGATGCATTATGCTTCCTGGCGGCGGCGGGCTTGTTGTGTTGATCCTATCGAGAGCAGACCGTGACTCCCAATCAGCAGGACAACTCCGCCGACCAGCCGGTCGATCCGGACGGCCCGGACGTAGTCGAAACGCAGCTCGAGGCCGAGGAAGACGGGCTGGAGCACTTGCGCATGGAGGTCAGGCGGACCAAGACCAACCGCCGGCTCGACAAGTACCTGTCCGGTCGGCTCGGCAAGGACACCTCCCGCAACGCCCTCCAACGCTATATCAAGGAGGGCAACGTCACGGTGAACTCTCGCGTCGTCAAGCCCAGCTACACGATCCGCATCGGCGACGTGATCGACATGATGCTCCCGCCGGTCAAGAAGCAGGAGATACCCGCCGAAGACATTCCGCTGGATGTGGTCTACGAGGACGACGATCTGATCGCGGTCAACAAGCAGGCCGATCTGATCGTTCACCCGGCCCGCGGCAACTGGTCCGGCACCCTGGTCAACGCTCTGGCGTGGTACTTCAAGATGAACTGGCGAGACATCGCCGAGATTCCGACCAGCGGAGAGGCGTTTCGCCCCGGAATTGTCCACCGTCTCGACCGCGACACGACGGGGATAATGCTGGTGGCCAAGAGCGAACTGGCTCTGTGGCGCCTCGGCTGGCAGTTCGAGCATCGCAGGATTCAGAAGACCTACACGGCGATCTGCCACGGCCTGTTCAAACTCGACGAGGACATAATCGACCATCCGATCGGCAAGCATCCCAAGATCCGCGAGAAATACGCCGTACACCGCAAGACGGGCAAGCCCTATCCCGCGACCACCAAACAGGCGGTGACGCGATATAAGGTCCTCCAGAGAATTCGCCGCGTGGGCGAGTCGTCGGCCTCGTTCACGCTGGTCGAAATGTATCCCAAGACCGGCCGGACCCACCAGCTCAGAGTCCACACCAGCGCGATGAATCATCCGATAGTGGGCGACAGGATGTACGGAGGCGGGCCGATCTACCGCAGCCAGTTGGAGGGCCGCCACGATTGCGCCGAAGGCCCGCTGATCACGAGACAGGCGCTGCACGCCCACACGATCGAGTTCGCCCACCCGCGGACGAACAAGCCGATGAAACTCGAAGCCCCCTGGCCGAGAGATTTCACGGAAACTCTTGAGGTCTTGCAAACGCTCGGACAGTCGGTATAATGCTCGAATTCGAAAGATCAAAACGCAATCGGGCCGTTAGCTCAGTTGGCTAGAGCGCTCGCCTCACACGCGAGAGGTCACTGGTTCAAGTCCAGTACGGCCCAGTAAAAAAGACCGCCAGTAAAGGCGGTCTTTTTTACTGGAGCAGGAGAACAGGTGATCAGGTGAACAGAGTAGAAACGGCAACGGCGAAATCCGACGGCAAGACAAGGTAATCGCATCCCTGGTTCTCCTGCGGTCACCTGGCCCGAGGCGAGCGAAGCGAGCCGCAGGGTGTTCACCTGCTCACCTGTTCAAAAGGGAAGGCGAAATGGCTTTCTCCACCAGAAGTTGTACAATAGGCGAATCAGATATTCACTCCGCCGGCAAAAGGGAGAAAAGATGGCTTTCATGTTCGAAAATCTCGCGGTCTACCAGAAAGCGGTGGACTTCATCGATCAGGTCACAGACCTAACCAGGGAATTCCCAAGAGGATTCTACTACCTTACAGACCAACTGAACCGAGCATCGCTGTCTTTCGCGACAAACCTCGCCGAAGGCAACGGCCGGTTCACAAAGAGAGACCGCAGGAACTTCTTCATTATCGCCCGCGGCAGCGCCCAGGAGTGCATACCTCTACTCGAAATTGCCCGACGCAAAGGATTGATCGAAGAGCCGGTCGTCGGCGGCTGTAGAGATCAACTTGAAGTAATAGCCAAAATGATCTCCAGCCTGATAAACGGGCTCGAAAACCGACAGGAGCAACGCTCCGAACCAAGCGCCTTACGCGCCGCGGCCTTACTTGCTGAAAGTCCGGCCCGGCGTTGAGCCGACGTGCCAGTGTTCGCTGGTGTCGTTGTCTTTCCAGACTACCAGGGCGTAGTGCTTGACCATGCTTTCGTCGATCGTTGACGACAGGGATACGCTGATTATTTCGTGCTGCTTGTCGGCGGTGATTTCGTTCAGGGTTTCGCCCTGTTGGGGCAGTTCGAGAATCGTGTGCTGTGTCTTCATGGCTTGTCCTCTATTGTTTAACGAAAACGTAGATGCAATATACTCTTAGCATCTCACTGCGCCTACCAATATGTTTGCACTTTCAAGCAGATCTTTTCAATTGCCCGTCCGGGCTGGTAGAATTACACCATGAATAAGAACAACTCCAAGAACGGAAATTCAAGGGTAGGGCGACGGGCGTTCATCAAATCCACTGCCGTTGCCGCGATCGCCGGGCCGCGGGTCTTGGCCCAGGCAAAGGCAGCCAAGCCGCCAAAACCGCTCCACGAGAAGCTCCCCAGGTGGCGGGGCTTCAATCTGCTGGAGAAGTTCAACAAGGGCAGGAACGTCAAGTACCTCGAATCGGATTTCCAGTGGATCAGCGACTGGGGCTTCGATTTTGTCCGCCTGCCGATGGACTACCGCTGCTGGACCGATCCGAAGAAGCCGTACGGCCTGGACGAGAAGGTCCTGGCGCACGTAGACCAGGCAGTTGCGCTGGGAAAGAAATACGGCGTGCACGTGTCGCTGAACCTGCACCGGGCGCCGGGCTACACCGTGGCCCATCCGCCGGAGAAGCTGAACCTCTGGAAGGACGCCGAGGCCCAGAACCAGTTCGCGTTCCAGTGGGCCAATTTCGCCAAACGCTATCGGAGCATTCCGTCGAAGGAGTTGAGTTTCGGGCTGGTCAACGAACCGGCCCGGATCAAGTCAGCCGAGTATGCTCCGGTGGCGAAGATCGCGATAGCGGCCGTGCGGAAGATCGATCCTGCGCGGCTGATAATCTCCGACGGTCTGCAGTGGGGCCGCAATCCGGTATGGGAATTGGCGGACTCCAAGGTCGCCCAGAGCACGCGCGGATACGATCCGTTCAAGGTTTCGCACTTCAAGGCCGGCTGGACGGGCGTGAAGAATTGGGGCTCTCGGCCGACCTGGCCGATGAAGCGCCGCCAGGGCAAGAAGGAGATCGTCGAGGGGCGTCAGTGGATATTCGAGAACCGGATCAAACCGTGGAAGAAACTCGCTGACGCGGGTGTCGGCGTGCACGTGGGGGAGTGGGGTGCGTTCAAACACACTCCGCACGACGTTGTGCTGCGGTGGATGACCGATCAGCTCGAGTTGTGGCGTGAGGCTGATTTCGGATGGGCGCTGTGGAATCTGCGCGGATCGTTCGGCGTGCTGGATTCGGGGCGAACGGACGTCAAGTATGAAAACTACAAGGGCCATAAGCTGGACCGAAAGATGCTCAAGCTGCTGAGGGCTCACTAGGAATCTGTCGGGCTTGGCTGACGTTGGAAGGGTGATCGCAGTCTTGGACACGGAGTTGGAAATGCATAAGAGTTTCTTGATCGGACTGATAGTGTGTGCGGCGGCGGTTTGCGGCGCGGCCGAACCTGCGGCGGAGATCGCCGGAATGCTGCCGGCCAAGCCCGTCGGCCTCGGGGCTCCGGCCTCGGATCGGGCGGCGTGGAGGGATCTCGCCGCGGCGCCGGGGTATCGCGGTGTTGTCGACCGGGCTGCCGGGCTTATAGGCAAGCCGCTGCCCAAACAGCCCGACGAACTGTACCTGGACTTCTCGCGAACGGGCAATCGGACCAGGTGGCAGCGAGTCGCCTCCGCGCGTCGCAGCCGGATCGGCCTGTTCACCGTCGCCGAATGCCTGGAGAACCGCGGGCGATTCGTCTCTGATTTCCAGAAGACCATCGCCGCGGTGTGCAGCGAGCCGACATGGGTCTATCCGGCTCACGACCGATCGTTGGCGAACTTCAAGGGGCGGACGATCGACATCGACCTGGCGTCTTCGTATGTGGCCTGGGAGATGGCTACCGCCAAGCACCTGCTTGGCGACAAACTCGATGCGAAGACCTGCAAGCTGATCGACGCCAACCTCCGCAAGCGGATATTCGATCCGTACATGGCGATGGTCCGCGGCAAGCGGCGGGCCAACTGGTGGATGTCGACGACGAACAACTGGAACGCGGTCTGTCTGGCCGGGGTCACCGGGGCGGCTTTGGCGACGATCGAATCGCGCACCGCGCGAGCCGAATACGTCGCCGCGGCGATGAAATACTCCAAGAGCTTCCTGCGGGGCTTCACGTCCGACGGATATTGCAGCGAGGGGCTGGGATACTGGTCGTACGGATTCGGGAACTACGTTCAGTTGGCCGAGACGATCTGGCAGGCCACCGGCGGACAGATAGACATGATGGAGGCCGACAACGTCAAGGCTCCGGCGATGTTCCCCTGGCGGATCGAGATCATGAACGGCGTCTCGCCTGCGTTCGCCGACTGCAGCGTGGGGACTCGTGCGCCGCGGGACATGGTTCAGTTTCTCTCCCGCAGATACGCCCTCGGCGCCGACCCCGCCGACGATAAGGACATGATCGGCTTCAAGGGTCGTCTGCCCGAGTCGATGATATTCTCGTTCCCGAGTTCAATCAGCGCTGTCGACAAGGGCAAGGCGTCGGTCGGGCCGGGCGTGCGGACCTGGTTCGACAAGGCCGGCGTGCTGATCTGCCGCCCGGCGCCGGAATCGAAATGCCTGATCGGGGTCGCCCTGAAAGGCGGACACAACGCCGAGCATCACAATCATAACGACGTCGGATCGTACGTAGTCGTCGCCGGCGAGGCCCAGGTGCTTGTCGATCCGGGAGCCGAGGTCTACACCTCGCGGACATTCAGCTCCAAACGGTACGACAGCGGCGTGCTGAATTCGCTGGGGCACCCCGTACCGCGCATCGACGGCAGGCTGCAGAGGTCCGGGCGCCGTTCGAAAGGTCTGGTCGTCAAGACGAACTTCACCGACGACGCCGACACGCTCGTGCTGGACATCCGCTCGGCGTACGGGAAGCAGATCCCGCAAATGACGAAACTCATCAGAACATTCGTCTTTTCGCGGAAGGGCGCTGGATCTCTGACGGTTAGCGACACCGCCGAGTTCAGCAAGCCGACCTCTTTCGAAACGGCCCTGATCACTCTGGGCAAATGGTCCCGGGCCGGCTCCGACGCGGTGATCGTAAGCGACGGCGGGCGGAAGCTGCGGGTCGAAATTGACGCGGGTCCCGCGACATTCGACATCGAGGCCCAGCAGATCAAGGAGGATGTGCGAACGAAAACTCTCCCGACGCGAATAGGGATCGCACTGAAAGGCCCTGTGACCAAAACGACAGTAACGTTGAGAATCACGCCGGTGAAGTGACCGCTCGGAACTACGCCCGTGGCAAAGACTTGGCCGGGGCCTTCTTCTTCTGCAGCGACAGCCAGTTCAGCGCCGCTGTCGGTACGATTTCGTGTCCGCCCTGGAAAACCGTGACGCGGGCGGCGCCCGAGGTCTTCCTCAGCAACGGGACTTTGGATCCGTAGGTCCGATCGGACAGCTTCTTCCGCAGGTGTGTGGGGATCTCGGCTTTCTTGACCATGCAGGCGATGTCGGCGTCTGAGATCCTGTCGCTCGGCGCGGCAACGGCGTTGAATGCTCGCAGCGTGTGGCTTATCGGCACCGATCCGTCGTGTCCGTCCCGGATTCCCGCGTTCATGTCAAGGTTCACTCCGGCGGCCCGGGCTTTCGGCAGCCAGGTCAGCGGCGAGCGATTCCTGTACTCCAGGTCGACCTTGTCGCCGGCTCCAGGCGGTCCGCCGCAGGATTTCTCGATCTCCCCGGCGTAGCGGAGCCTGGCCTTCCTGCATTCGGCGTGCCAGGCGGCCAGGTCCGATATTCCGACCCAGACCGAGACGCCGGCCCATATTTCCGGGGCGCGGCCGGCCATCAGCATCGCCATGTGTCCGCCGCCGGATGCGCCTACGAGATATATGCGGTTGGCGTCTATGTTGGCGACTTTGCGCGCGTATTTGACGGCGCTTATGATGTCGTCGACCGCCAGTTGCGAGCCGCACGCCTCGGGGCGCTTGTTCGGGCCGCGGAAGTTCGGGCCGATGAACGCCCAATCGTTCTTGATGCACCAACGTCCGTAGGGGCTTCGCCCGCCGACCTGGCGAAAGTCGGCGGACCATGTGTGCAGGCCGACCAGTAGCGGGACCGGCGCCTTGGATTCCGGCGCGTAGAACATCGCCGGCTGATCGCTGGAGTCGGCCGCTGAGGGATACTCGATCCTGCTGACCTGGGCTTTGCTGCGCGGCTGGTCAGTTCCGAAGGCTCCGCCGGCGCAGACTGCTGCGCCCGTCAACGCCGCTGCGCGCAGGAAATCGCGTCTTGACTGGGATTGGAGATCCACTGGCGTTAGCGGCCGATGACGGTGACCATCGCGTGCCAGCCCATTCCGCTGGAGAGCACTCCGGGGGTCTTTTCGGTCACGTCCGCCGGGCCGAACTCCCCGGCGCAGTAGCATCCGAACAGCGTGATATCCTTGCCGGTGACGCTCTGGAACGCGGCCAGTTCGTCTCCGAGGTTGTCGAGTTTGCCTTTCCGTCCGGCGCAGTCGAAGGCGATCATGGCGATCGGCTCGGCGTCGAGTTTTTTCAGGGCCTCTTCGGCTGCGTCCTTCGCCGTGGCGATCACCGCGTCATTCGTCTTGGCCTGCCTGCCGGCCATCGCAACCTTGAAATCGCCCGAGAGCATGATTGCGATCGCACTGTCGGAGTAGAGCTGCCCCTGGTAGTGGAGGAACGTCTCGCCGTCGTTTTTCGAGATCGATCCGCCTGTGATGGGGAAATCCTTGCCGACGACTTCCTGCAGACCGTCCATGAACAGTTGGTTCTTGGGCGAGTGTGCGTCGGGTATGGCGATCAGGAGCTGCGAGTTGGGTTTCTTGGCCAGTTGGCCGGCGAGTTTGCGTGCTCCGTCGCCGAGGGCCTTGGTGAGTTTTTCCTTGTCGGTCTCGAACGACAGGCCTTTGGCGCCCATTTCCTTGACCATGGCGGTCTGTACGTCGATCCCGGCTCCGCCGATTCCCAGCACGCAGACGGTGTCGAGGTCCTGTGCGCCGTCCTGGGTGAACCCGCCGTATCCCGAGAATCCGATCACGATGTCCTTGGAGAACACCGAAGTGACGGCCTCGACGACCTTGGTCTTGAGTTCCTTGTCGTCGAAGCAGTCGGTCACGAGCACGACTTTGGCCTCGGTGTCGCCCATTGCCTTTTTGAGTGCGTCGGCGGCGGTCTTGCCGGCCACCGCGGCGTCTTCATTCTCCGCCAGGGCGGATTTGATTACGATCGCGCCCTTCGACGCAGGTTTATTCGAGCCGTTCTCGCCGGTCGTCTCGGACGTGTCGGTCGGTTTTGTGCAGCCGATCACGAAAGCCGCGGCGAAGATGAAGACGGCGACAAGACTCATCAGGGTTTTGATTCTGCTGTTCATAGTATTCTCCTTTACAGCTCGGTGGCGAACATTATTAGGTTGGTTAATACGGAAAAGTTGAGGGTAATTCGCCGGTCTCCCGGCTATGTCATGTTCCTGTGCGGTGCAGACAAGCCTTAGGCGGGAATGACGCCTTCGGCCCTTTATCCTGCTCTATTGGTCTTCACGCCGATTTTACATACAGTTGCCCGCTATTGAAACCAATTTGTCCGCAATCGCTTGTGCAGATACATTAGTTTTGTCGCTTCGTACGCTCGTGGAGCACGGCGTATCAGTGTATTGATGTACAGAAGCCCCATTCGAGTTTGCTGTCCAGCAACGGCTTTTCGGGGAATTTGGCTCCGACCCATTTTGTCCAGGCGAACTTGCTGCAGGCTCCGGGCAGGGGATTGGCGACGGACGCCATCTCGCGGACGCCGGTTCCGTCGGGGTCGTGAACGATCAGTCCGAAGCGGTACTCCCGACCGATCGTGGGCTTGAGCTCCTTCCGCATCGGTCGGATCGGAACGGATATCTCGTATCGCGTGACGTCTTTTTCGCGTTTGATCGCGACCACTGACTTCCCGACCGGCTCGGCGGGCGGGGCGGCGGCCTTCTGCGTCTCGCCAAGCGGCGTTCCCGGTTTGGTCAGCAAGCAGCACTTTCCGCCGACGATCAGGTATTCATAGCGCGCGGTCTTGTCGTCGCCGGACTTTCCGGTCGACGCCTTGCCCGAGGCCAGGGCGAACTGAATCGCGTCTGAGCCCGGATCGAACTTGTCCTCCTGGACCTCGACCGACAGGCAGAAGTTCCGCTTGTTCCAGAAGGTCCGCACGACTGTAGTCTTGTCCCTGCAGATGAAGGTGACCGGCACGGCGTCATTGAGCCACTCGGCCAGATCTCCGTCGATCTTCGGTTTCACGTACGGGCTGGTCGCGCAGATCACCTTCTGCTGTGACACGACGGTCTGTCCGCCGCCGACGGCGGTTATCGTGTAGGGGTAAACGTGTGCGCTGCTGGCGGTCGCCTTTTCCAGTGCGAAGGCGAAATGTTTCGTCTCGTTCGGCTTGAGCGCCACGTCGAATTCGGTCTTGTCGGCTTTCCATCCGGCTGGGAGTTCCACCGTGACTTTTCCGGAGTAGGGGGCGTCCTTGAGATTCATGACCTTCAGGCCGCTTACAGGTCCGGTGTTCGGCGGGACAATGATGTTGTCGGCCCGAAGCGCCACGGGGGGCGTTTTCGGCGCGGGCGCCTCTTCGGCCAGGGCAGCGCACAGGCAGGCGGCTGTTACGAGGATGCATGGAATCGCTGCTTTGAATAATTTCATAGCTCTTACTCCTTGGCGGGTTTGAGGGTTCTTACGCGGATGTTTCTGAATCGGTATATCTTGCCCTTGGCGTCGACTTCGATAACCCGGAACGGCTGGGCGACCGTCAGCAGGATGTTCCCGTTTTTCAGTCGGCGTATCAGCCGCATGTCCCGCAGATCTTTGAGGACCAGTTCGCCGAGTTTCTTGCCTTTGGGATCGATAGTGGTGATGAATATCCCGCCGGGGCCGTGTCCGGCCAGCAGCGTGCTCCCGTCATTCAGTCGCCTGGCGGAATTCACGCCCTTGAACGTGTCGACGGCCCAGTTGTTCTTCGCGTCAGCCTGGTCGACGTATATCAGCTTGTTTGCCTTGTTGTCGACACCGACGAACTTGTGAGCGGCCTCCTCCGCGGCCCGGGCGGCGACCGACGCGGCGAGAAGGGCGACCAGCGCGACGATACGAACAGCAAATGCTCTCATTGTGAACTCCCGGTAGTTTTCGATTCGTCCGCCGACGAAGCCCGAACGCTTTTGGCGGCGTGTCCATCCGGCCCATATAGGATTGCATCCGAAGGAGGTTTTAGCAAGAGCGGTTTCAACTGTCGAAGGCCATTTATTTCTTCAGTGACTCGATGGCGTACAGGTACCGTCCGGTGGCGATGTAGAGCACGCCGTTTGCGACTATCGGCGTGTTGGCCATTTTCTCCAGCAGCTTGATCTTGCCTATCACCTTCTTGTCCCTGCCGGCCTTCAGGACCCACAGGTCGCTGTCCTCGGTGCCGAGGAATACCTTGCCGTCGACGGCGAAGGTGGAGCTCCACAGCGGCGATTTGGTTTCGTGGACCCAGATCCGCTCGCCGGTTGTGATGTCGAAGCAGTGCAGGTTGCCGGTGTAGTCCGAGACGTACAGCAGGTCGTCGAGTATCGAGCAGGTCGACATCGTTCGGTCGACGAGTTTGGATTCCCATATCTTCTTGCCGGTCGCGGCGTCTATGCACGACAGGCATCCGTCGCCCATTCCGTGGCGAGAGTCCTGGCCGACAGAGACGTAGATTCGACCCTTGTAAACCACCGGCGTGGCGATGATCTCCGACGGACCTCCGCCGCGCCTACCGCTCTTGTAGCTTGCATGCCGTTTCTCGTACTTGCGTTTCCCGCCCTTGGAGTCAAAGCGGTACTCCCTGGGATTCGCGTCGCACTCCCAGGCGATCTTCAGTATCTTCGGCATGTCGCCTTTGGGGGCTTCGGTGATCGGTTCGACGGCTCGAAGGATCCCGTCTCCGAATCCGTAGATGACGTATTTCTTTCCGCCCGCCTTCGCTATCGCCGGGGAGGACCACTGGCCGTGGAGAATGCGCCTGCCGACTTTCAGGTCGTCGACCGCCAGCAGTTTGCCGGTCTTCCTGTGCAGTACGATCAGGCTGGGCGCGTCGGGATATTTGCATTTGACGTGCCCGCGATCGACGCCGTTGGACGTGCCGGCGTATACGCAGTCGCCGTCCACTACAACAGCGCAACTCGAGGCGTCCTGCGGGTTCATCGGCAGTTCGGCGATCATGTCGTATCGCCAGATTATGTCCGCGTCGGTCTTGTTGATCCTGGCGGGTTTTTTGCCGACGTCGACCATGTACTTGCCTTCATCCTTGAACGGGCCGTCGTTTCCGTCGGCCTGTCCGTTCATGTCCAGACACAGCACGTCTCCGCGGCTGGAGACGATGTAGGCCCTGTCGCCGTCGATAGCCGCCGAGTTGCAGATGCCCAGATTCAGGTCGTCGTAGTTGAACTTCCGGTCTTTTGTCCGAAACCGCGGCACGACGAGTTTCCAGAGGATCCCGCCGGTTTCGATGTCGCAGCAGATCACCAGCCCGCCGCGCGTTCGCTTGAAGCGATCGTCCTTGAGCATCCCGTCGTTTGTGCCGACGATCAGCTTGCCGCCGGAGACCACCGGGTTGCCGTACGTCTGGCTGCCCAGGACGAGGGACCACTTGACGTTGCGCGTGGTGGACGGATCTATCTGTCGCGAGTCGTCTTTCGGCTTGCCGGGTCCGAAAGATGCGGGGATGTTCTTTTCGGTCGAGGCCATGTTCCGCGACGGACTTCCGCCCCAGTCGGGCCAGTCTTCAGCGAACCCAGGGGCGGTCAGCAGGGCTATTGCAAGTGCGGCTATACCGATGCCGGAAAGTTTCATCTGATGTCTCCAATTACGATGCTGTCTTCTATAACGATGATGACTTGCCGGCGCTCGCAAATAAAGAACTTTTTCCGCGATCGGGGCTTCGGGACGCGGAGGTCTATATGCTGATCGGCGGCGCCGCGCGGACCCCGGCTTCCTGGATCTCGAAGAACTCGCGCCGCTCGAAATGGAACATCCCGGCGATTACGTTCGACGGGAATACTTCGATTCGCGTGTTGATGTCGCGCACGTTCGCGTTGTAGAATCGTCTGGCGGCCTGGATGCGGTCTTCGGTGTTCGCCAACTCGCTCTGGAGCTTCAGGAAGTTCTCGCTGGCCTTCAACTCGGGATAGGCTTCCGAGACGGCGAAGAGTTGCCTTATCCCGCCGATCAGTTCGTTTTCGTCCCGTGCCTGGGCCTCCGGCGAGCCGGTGGACTCCCGGGCCTTGTTCCGGGCCTCCACGACGGCCTGAAAAAGCTCGCTTTCGTGTGCGGCGTAGCCCTTGACCGTGGCCACGAGATTCGGAATCAGATCGTACCGCCGCCGCAGTTCGGTGTCTATGCCGGACCAGGCCTCGGCGCACTGCTGGCGAAGGCGAACGAGGATGTTGTACGTGGCGATCACCCAGATGGCCGTCAGCAGTGTGATCGCTCCAATGACTATCAGCAGTGTTTGCGGTTCCATGTCTGAGGCCTTATCGCTCGGTCTGCTGTTTGACGAGGTATTCGGGGAATCGTTCGATAACGCCTTCGATCGTGTCGAACGCGGATTGGAATTCGTCGGGCTTGAACGTTAGCGTGCTCCAGGCGATTATCGAATCGCCGGACATCTGGATCGAGTATTTCGGCGTGGTGAGCAGGTATTCCATCATTCGCTGGTGGAGTACGTCGTAGGCCCATTTCTTGTCGGTCGATTTTACGAAAAACTTGCGGCTGAACTCGGCCGACTCGAAGTCGATGTCGTCGGCTCCGAAGAACTCGGTGATCTTGTCGAAGAAGTGTTCGCGGCGGATGTACAGCGGCTTGAGCGGGATCGGCGACTGTACGATCATCGCCGAGAACGTATGGGTGCTCTTGTTCTTGCCGGACCCGGTGGTGTACTTGTAGTCGAAAGCGGTGATCCGCCGCTCGCCCAGCGTGCCGGTGATTATGTTGTACGCATGTCGGCTGCGTCCCTGGTGGAGAGACTTGAAGTCCGGGTAGCGCGAGTCCATGTCGTAGGAGCTGGACGAGTCGAAACGAAGGCCTCGCTGAGCGGCCCACTGGCCAAGCTCTTTTCGCCTCTTGGCCGCGGCGTAAAGAGCGAATGCGAACAAGCCCGCGAACGCGATGACAATAAGTAAGACAACAACCGGTTCCATGCGGTCTCCTGGCGAGAGTATCTGGTCGGCGACAAGATCCAACGGAGTTTACCGCAGGTCGACCGCTAATGGAATTCTGAATTCCGCGTTAGAGACCAGTGATGAATGCGGAATGCCGGACTATGAATGAACAGCAACGGCGAAAACAATGACAACGACTATCGAAACTGTCAGTGTTCTGTTGTTCCAGCCGATCATGCGTTCTCTCCGCAGGGCGGGGCAGTCAGGTCTCTATCGGAAGGTGCATCTGCCGGGTGAACTGAAGGGCCAAACCGATTCGGTCGGTGTCTTCGGACGGCTCCTGCCGAATCACTTTGGCGCTGGCGGCGAATCCCTCCATGCTGCGGTCGGCGGTGTCCGGAATTGAAAACGCGACATTCAGACTGTCGGCCTGGCCGATGCTGTCCGGGGCCACCGTCAAGTACATCCCGCCATGCGACAGGTCGGCAGTGCTCGCACTGGCCAGAAGCTGTCCGTCCCGACCGAAGAGGGTTATCGGGCATACCAGTTTGTGTCTTCTGTGCCGCCTGCGTTCGTTCGAGTCGCTATCCATTCCAACTCCTCGGATATCCGGATAATTCCAGCTTCAGGTATTATTGCAGCGGGTCGGGGGGGAGCTATCGACCCTGATGTCGCCTCGCGGCGTCGAGCAATGCTCCAGGTTGTGCTATAACTCGAATTTCACTTCGCCGCCTACTATCGTAACCGTTGCTCTGCTCTTGAGTCTCCATCCGTGGTACGGGCAGTTTCTGGCTTTCGAGGCGAATTTGTCCACGTTGACCGTCCAGCGTTTCTTCGGGTCGATTATGGTGATGTCCGCCGGCGAGCCCTCCTGGAGCAGGCCGAGCGTCGGGGCTATGACCGCGGCGGGGTTTACGGTGAGCCTGGCCAGGAAGTCGGGCCAGTCCATCAGTCCGCTGTGGACCAGGGCCCTGGCGTACAGCGCCAGGGCGCAGTCCAGGGAGATGATCCCGAACGGAGCCAGTGCGAACTCCATCTCCTTTTCTTCTTTGGCGTGCGGTGCGTGATCCGTAGCCAGGCAGTCGATCGTGCCGTCTGCGACTCCTTGCCTCAGCGCCTCGACGTCGCCGGCCGACCGCAGCGGAGGATTCATCTTGAAGTTCGGATCGTACCCCATGCACGACGCGTCGGTGAGCAGCAGGTGGTGCGGGGCGGCTTCGGCGGTCACAGGCAGCCCATGGGCCTTGGCCTGGCGGATAATCTCGACAGAGCCGGCCGATGAAATGTGCATCGCGTGGTATCTCGCCCCGGTCCGCTTGACCAGTTCCAGATCGCGGCGGAGCATTATCTCCTCGCCGGAGGCCGCTATCCCCGGCAGACCGAGCCTGACGGCCACCGCGCCGGAGTTCATCGCTCCGCCGAACAGGTCGGGGTCCTGGCAGTGCTGCATCAGCGTCACGCCGATCATGTTCGCGTATTGCAGAGCCCGCTGCATGACCTTCGTGCTGGCGATTCCTGTCCCGTCGTCGGTGAACGCCACCGCGCCGGCGTCGCGCATCATCCCCATTTCGGCGAGCTCTTTTCCCTCGCGTCCCGTGGTGATGCACCCGGCCGGCAGTACGCGGGCCTTTCCCGCGCGGGCCATTCGCTGGAGAACGTAGAGGATCGACGTCTCGTCGTCCTGCGGCGGATGGGTGTTCGGCATGGCGCAGATCGTGGTGAATCCGCCGGCGACCGCTGAGGCCGCGGCGGTCGCTATCGTCTCCTCCTCTTCGTGCCCGGGCTCGCGGCAGTGCGCGTGCAGGTCGATCAGGCCCGGCGATACGATCTTGTTCGAAGCGTCGATTGTTCGGCGGGCCTTGGGCGCATCGCGTCCGATTTTGGTGATGAATCCGTTTGTGACAGCCACGTTCGCCGTTTCATCCCGACCGGAGGCCGGGTCGATCACACGCCCGTTGGTTATGAGAATATCGATCATTTGTCAGTCCGCTTGCAGCTTGGGATTATTCGCCGGACCGGCTCACGAGGTACAGGACGGCCATTCGCACCGCCAGTCCGTTTGTGACCTGCTGGAGTATGCAACTGTTTGGTCCGTCGGCGACTTCACTGGTCAACTCGACGCCGCGGTTTATCGGGCCGGGGTGCATTATCAACACGTTTTTACGGCACTTGGCGAGCCTCTCGGCGTTCATTCCGAACAGGCTGCTGTATTCCCGCAGAGACGGAAACAGGTTGCTCTCGAATCGCTCGAACTGGATCCGCAGCATGTTTATCACGTCTACTTCGTCGAGTATGTCGTCGAGGCTGTGCGATATCTCGCAGCCCATCGCGGTGATCGTCGTCGGCACGAGCGTCGGCGGACCTACGACTACGACCTCGGCTCCGAGCTTTCGCAGGCCTATTATGTTGCTCCGGGCGACGCGCGAGTGGGCGATGTCGCCGACTATGGCGACCCTGACGCCTTCGAGGCTTCCGAGCTTCTGGCGGATGGTGAATATGTCGAGCAGGGCCTGGGTGGGGTGCTCGTGCCGCCCGTCGCCTGCGTTGATGATCGGGACGCCGACCTTGTCGGCCAGAAGGTGGGGGGCTCCGGACTGCGAGTGGCGGATAACGAAGGCGTCTACGCCCATCGCTTCGACGTTCCGAACCGTGTCGAGCGTTGTCTCGCCCTTGGAGGTCGACGAGCCCTTGCCCGACAGGAATACCGTGTCGGCGCTGAGCCGGCTGGCGGCCAGTTCGAAGCTCATCCTCGTGCGGGTCGAGTCTTCGAAGAACAGCAGGGCCACCACCTTGCCGCGCAGCGCGGGCACCTTCTTGATCGAGCGGGTGGATACTTCCTGGAAGCTGCCGGCGGTGTCGAGAATGTGAACGATCTCGTTGGCGGACAGTTCGTCCAGTCCGACCAGATCCTTCCGAGTCCAGGCGAACTCGGGGATCGCCGATTCCGTGTCAGTCTCGTTTGACGAGGAAGACGCCTTCTTTGTCATCATGTTCCCTCAGCCTCACCTGGATGCGCGTATCCGGCGGGGCGGTGAGTTTCTTTCCGATAAAGTCCGCGGAAATCGGCAGCTCCCTGCCGCCGCGGTCGATAAGCACGCCCAGTCGAATGACCTGGGGGCGTCCGAAGTCGTGAACGGCGCCCAGCGCCGCCCGGATCGACCGACCCGTCGCCAGTACGTCGTCGACCAGCAGCATCCACGTGTCGTCTATGTCGAAGTCGATCTCAGTTGCCCGGACCAGCGGAACTCCGCGTTGTCGCGACAGGTCGTCGCGGTAGAACGTTATGTCCAGCACGCCGTGGCGGATCTCCAGTTCGGGATGATCCCGCTCCATTCGTTCGACTAATCTGGATGCGAGTATCTCACCGCGGGTCCTTATGCCGATCACCGCCACCGGGCGGTCGGAGGGCAACTGCTTTTCGATCGCCTTGTAGAGCGTGTCGATAGCGGCCTGGAATTGTTCGGAGGTGAGTTTCTTTCTCATCTGCCTGGAATCCGTTCGTGTTGACCGGGAATATATACCCGCGGCCGCCAAAGAGCAAGCGCCATTTCGTAACGCTCATCTAATGCCGTCTGCATCCGCCGCCGGACCGTCGGAGCTATCGGAGATCTCGTCGCCTTCGAAGATGACCGAGCTGGCCGGGCTTCACAACAGCTTCTCAAGTTCCCGCGTGTGAAGCTTAAACATGATAAGAGGCGCCGCTTTTCCTGGTTATGTACGCCCCGGATTGCACGCAGGCGTAAAGTGTGTTACGCCAGTATGTTAGGTGGGCGGCACCCAGACTGCTTGGTAGGTCGACGCGATTGCGGCCGGCGAATGTCGACCCAGACGGACGTTCACACCCCTCTGGCGTGAGAAGGTGAACCGCCGGTGGCCAGTAACGGCAAACGGCGACGGCGGCGGCAGACCGCCAGTGAAG